>JAABUQ010003002.1_pt1 | contig 32011 bp, 33 predicted proteins | sample 5560001 | NCBI WGS metagenome assembly JAABUQ01 (sample SAMN10711888, study PRJNA513371) | rock metagenome | isolation source: Antarctica rocks | place: Antarctica: Victoria Land, Finger Mt nord | collected 2015-12-18 | reverse complement strand
TGCGGGAGCAAGATTGAGCACCAGGCTCCGCACAGTGCGGAGGTTTTAGAGGCCGTGGTCGAGATGGGCGAGCGCCAAGCTCCGCACAGTGCGGAGATTTTGTGACTGTGATGGAAGCAGGACCGAGCGCCAGGCTCCGCACTGTGCGGAGGTTTGGGCTCAGAACCGAAGGACGGAGCTGATCTGAGAGGTGGTGTCTTGCTCAACACCCTTTTCCTCTTGCCCATCTTTCTTTCTTACGAGCCAACAAAGCGAAAACTAGCGAAAGGGACTAGGGCAGGATATTCGAGTGGTTGTCAGTCTTTAAAGTTAGGAGCGTTCATGCCCACTCCCCCCGACAAGATCATGGTCGGTGCCTACGTGGATCGGGATTCGGCCGAACGGTTCAAGTCTTGGGCGCGCAGCACCGAAGGCGGGGCATCCGCAGCTCTGCGCAAGTTTATGGCTTCGGCTGCTGATGGCAAAGAGCTTCCCGGCCCTGTCGGGACTGCTGGCTATCGTGTCACCGTCCGCCTCAAAGATGCCGAGAGGTTCGCTCTGCTACAGGCAGCCACAGCTCGGAACACTAGCCCGACCAATTGGCTGCGATCCCTTGCCATCCTTCACCTTGGCCGCCGTCCGCAATGGAACGACGCAGAGGTTCAAGCCTTGCGGGATGTCTTTACCGAGCTGCGCCGTATCGGCAGCAACATCAACCAGGTTGCTAAGGCACTAAACGTCGCGGCCATGTCGGGCGAGTATCCGGTCGAGCAAGGCGATGCAGCTCTTGCGGCTGCTGAAACTGTGCGTCGTGAGACACGCCGCGTCGTTGCGGTGATGACCGGCAACTTTGATTATTGGGGTCTGCCGGATGCCGAGCGGCCTGCTGCCGCTTACGGTGCCCAGGTCCGCGACCTTGATGCTACTGAGGCAGAGCGCAGAAAAATCAGGCTCCGTCCTCGACGCCGCCCAGCCCGATTTCAAGAGCCCTAAGCTGTTTATAGCCTCCGCACAGTGCGGAGGTTTTGGCCTGAACCCCTCCGCACTGTGCGGAGGCTTGAGCGTCTAGCGTCGCCGTGTGGGGTGCTTGGTCACGCCTTCAATCTCTGGTCCGTTTGCCTCGCCAGAAGGCTTCCCCGCCAGGTTTTCCAACGATGGCGGAATAGGTGCGCGCCTTTGCTGTTCCTCTCTGTGCCGTTCGTCGGTAATCCCGCGCAGCTCGGCTGCTAGAGCCTGCCGCCGCGTTGCGGCAACCGGCATCTCCGCAACAAAGCGTCGGATGTCTTTGGCGAGCTGCCTGTCCGCAGGATCATTGCCAGCACTCAGCAGCTCGGCCCGGTCCAGATAGGCTTGCTGGATCGCGCGCTGCCGCTGCCCGATTTCGGCTTCCCAACCAAAGACAGGGCGTGGGGTTGCCGCTTTCGCTTCCCGTGCCGCGAGGTCGGCTTCTCGAAGTTTGGCGATTGGCAGCGCCCCTCGTTTCTCGATCTTGTGAACTGCGATCCGATCCGACTTGCGGACCTGGCCGCGTGCCTGCCGTGGCGTCGCCTCGGCCTCGACACCATGACGGCGCAACTCGCGGGCAAACCGCTCGCGCCATTCCTGCAATTCCTTCGGCCCGTCTGTCAGGCGCTTCCCGTCGTTGCCAACCGAGCGTACTGTGACGTGAACATGCGGATGGTCCTTGTCGTCGTGCCGCGCCATTAGCCAGTCGTAGCGGTCGGCGAACGTCTCACGCGCCCAGGTGCGAGCCGCTTCCTGCACACGGTCCGGCGGATTGCCTGGCGGCATAGATAGTATGATCGACACGGACTGAACGGCTTGCAGGTTGTTCCTGCCGTGCGCAAGAACGGCATTGTCCTGCAACCAATCATCATGCAGAGCCCGCACACTGTCTCGGCTAGTCAAGACCTGACCGTCTTTTGTCTCTGCACTTAGCCTCCCATTGCGAGTGATATAATCAAGGTGTTTCTTTAAGTGTTGAGCGCCGCGTGTCCGTCCAGTGATCTTGACCATGACCTCTGGCCGTTTTGCAACGATGCGCGCAAGCCGTGACCGGGCAGAAGAGGAAAGAGAAAGGGAGCGGTTTGCACCACTCCCTCGACCTAGATTTACATCCTTGCCCTTCGCCGTGTTGGCGACGCGCCAGACTTCCTCATCTCTGTTCTGTACCACTGCTTAATTCATAGTGTAGAGAACGACCAGGGCAGCCAATGTCGCGAGCCCGACCACCAAGCGGCCCGGCATCAAGAAACGCCGCCGACCGTGACGCCAGGGGCCGAAGCGGCGGGGTGTCCGGTAGCGGCCAGATGCTTCCGGCCGCCTGGCCGGCATCGGACGAACCGGAACCGCCAGGAGACGACCAGGTGCCGGCAGCGATCGGGCGACAGCCTCGACCACCTGTTGCGCCGTGACCGTATCCACCTGGAACAGCTCGCGCCGCTTGCGCACGCGCCGAGTGCCGAGCATCCGATGCACCGCCTTTTCAGCGGCGGCCATGTCGGATACGGGCGAGCACCAAGCGACTGTGCAGGGGGCGAGTAGGCCGGAGACGGAGGCGATTTCCGCAGCTCGAGTACGCGGGTCGCGACCCGTGCGGCCGATCTTGACCATCCCCAGGCTCTCCCAGGCCGGATGCGTCAGGACATAGACCCATCCAGGCACAGGCGGGTCGGTCGCAATCGTCTCCACGGGTCTTCTCTCCATGATCGGTTAGCGGCTGCGCCTGCGGCTAGGCTGCTCCGGCGCCGGCTCATCCCGAGCTGGCCGGGGCGCCCGCTCTGGCATCTCCGGGTCACGCTCCGGGGTCTGGACGGGCTTGAGAGCAGGCGCGGGCTGCTGCGCAGCTTGCGCCTGCTGCTGTGCCGGCTCCGGCCCGATGGCGAGCTGGCGCTGTTCCTTGGTCAGCATGACCGGTCCCTCGGTCTTCTCTTTCTTGACCAGCTCCGTCGCGACAAACGCCTTCATCTCGGCCTTGCCCTCGGCGTTGAGCTTGTTCATCTGCCGGTCGATCTTCTCGCTCATTGCCGCGAACACGAGCTTGCCGTCGTCGGAGAGCGCCGCAGCGGCTTCCTTGGCGACCTTGCGATGGTCGGCCGCCGTGAGCTGCGGCGCCGGCTTCTCAGCCTCGGCAGGGGCCGGCTTGCGGGCCTGCGTCGCCTCGGCAGCGGGTGCGGGCTGCACCGCATCGGCCGGCTTCGGCTGACGAGCTGGCGCCTGCGTTACGTCCGCCTGCGCCGCAGTCTCAGGCTTCACGGAACGGGCCTGCGCCTGGCTGGCCTCGACGGCGGATTGTGCGGGAGCTTGGGCCGGAGCCGCTTGCTGCGGTGTGGCGCGGCGGACCTCGTTGCCGTCGCCAGGCGACACAGGGCGGGCGGCATCAGGCCCGCGCTCGGCGCGGCGCCGATCGGCCTCCTGCCGGTCCAGATCGCCCGCCTTGTAGCCCTGCGCGGTGATGCCGCGCGCCGCCGCCTCGATCCACGCTTCACGCTTGAACTCGGCCGAGCCCGCGACCTTGACCTCGGACCAGCCGCGCGCCTCGGCCATCGTGAGCATCGCGCGGATGGTGTTCAGATCCTCGCGCTTGCTGTTGATCGTGGTGTCGTCGGCGCGGATCGCGAGCGCCTTCTTCTGGTAGTCATCGAAGTAGCGGCGTTCGGTGCCCCGGTCCTCCACGAAGTAGGCCCGGCTGATGGCCTCCGGCTCGCTCGCGTAGGCAGGGGCCTTGGCCTGCGCCTGCGCCGGCTTGCCGGGGGTTTGCGAGGGGCTTGGCGCCTCGCTCGCGACGGTTCCCGGTGTGGCGGGAGCCGATTGCGCGAGGCGCGGTTCCTGGCGCCGTTCCGGCTCCGGCTGCTGCACCGCCTCGATAGTGTTGGTCGGCTTCGCCGCGTCCTTCAAACGATCAAAAAGTGCCATCGTCGTCCTCCATGTGCATGTCGGTTTGAGTGGGAAGGGCGCGGATCGCACGGGCGATCCATGCCCTGCAGGTATCCACGTCGGCGTCCGCCAGGGCGGCGGACAGAAGCCCGTCCAGGGGAGAGGGAGAGGTGGACGGCAGCGCGTCGATCAGGGCGCCAAAGTCCATGCAGCTCTCCCGCATCACGACCTTGCGGCGGTCGCGGATCGCCTTGGGAATGAGGATGTCCACCCCATCCAGTGCAGCAGGTTCGGTCACGCGGCTTTCCTCCTTCTGTTTTTCTTCGTGGGCACATCGCCTAGAATCCCGCCCACGAACGACTTGCCATCGCTCAGTCCGAGCTGGCTGATGTCCACTTCGCTGCCTGAAACAGCCGCAAAGAACGCTTCGCATTGCGTCGGCTGAATGGTGTGGGTGTCTTGTGCATCGTCGCCCTGCGTGACCGCTGCGGCCTTGGCTTCGGCGGTGTCGGCCGCCGCAGTCTCGGGCGGGGTCGCGGCCTGCGCGGGGACCGGAGACTTCCGTTCCACGATCTCGATCGGCTTGATCTCCGGCGGCTTGCACAGGAGACGCTTGAAGTATCGGTCCTTGAAGTAGCGGATGCGTCGCACCTTTGCCGGGTGCATTCCGGCCCGCAGCACGATCGCCTCGCGCTTCCGCAGGCGGAGGATTTCCTGCGGCAGAAGCAGCGCACGGCGCTGGTCGCTTTCGGTCTGGTTCGCTGCCTTGGCCCGGAACGCGGACCAGAAGCGCGGCCCAGACCGGCTCACGCCGTCCACGGTGTCATAGCCCAGGCGCTCGCTCAGCTCGTTGGCCAGCTCGTTGTTCTTGGTGCCGAACACCACCTCGATGCCGCAATTGTCGAGGATCGCCACGGCCTTGTCCGGGCCATACAGGGCCGGATCGCGGAGCTGCGCCTTGCTCTGCATCACCAGCATCATCCGCATGTTGTAGCCGGCCACGTAGGCGAAGGCGTCCGCCAGAACCGGCATCGGCCCGAGCAGCGGAAACTCATCGAGCAGCACGAGAACCTGGTGCTTCGCCTTTTTGTCGAACTGCGGGAGAACCTGCACCGTCAGGTCCACGAGCTGCTGAAAGAACAGCGTGAGCAGCGGCCGGAGGCGCACGATGTTGTCGGGCGTGACCCCGACATAGATGGCGTGCAGGGAGTTGCGCAGCTCGCGCAGATCGAAGTCGCTGGCCGACGTGGCGCAGTCGATGCGCGGGTTGAACCAGAGCCCCAGGCGCGAGGTGACTGTCTTGCGGATGTCCTGAATGGTGTCGGCGTTGCCGCTCAGGTAGTCCGCCAGGGCGGTGACGGTCGGTTCCGAGTAGGGCTTGCCCGCCGCTGCGCGTGCCTTGATCGCGGCTTGTATCTCTGCCGGCGCCTCCGGCCGCGCGAAGATGCGCAATGCGGCGCCGAGCGTCAGCTCCGCGCCCTCGGTTTCCGCGAGGTAGGTGGTGGCGCCGACAAAGGCCGAGCGGGCGCTGTCCGAGAAGAAGGCGTTCTTGCCTTCCTCCTGCGGGAACAGCATCCCCGCGATGCGCTGCACGTCATCGAAGGCGTCCAGGGTGCCGCGCCGCACGTAGCTCAGAGGATTGTAGCGGGCGGTGCGGCCATCCGGCGCGAGCGGATCGAACAGGATGACCTTCTGCCCGGCCTTGGCGCGGATGCCGGCCGTCGCCGCGAAGTTTTCCTTCTTCACGTCGAGGCAGACCAGGCTGGCCTCGTACAGCAGGCAGTTCGGAATCACGAGGCCGACGCCCTTGCCGGAGCGCGTCGGCGCGTAGCAGGCAACGTGCTCCGGGCCGTCGAAGCGAACATACTTGTTGCGGCGCAGCTTGCCGACGAACAGGCCGCCAAAGCCACCCAGCAGACCGTTCTCGCGCAGCTCCGCATTGCCGGCCCACTCGGTCTCACCGTGCAGTGCCCGCCGATCACCAGGCAGGCCCCTGCGCGCGATGCCGGCGACGACGACCAGCAGCGGCACGCCGATCGCCAGGCCGCCGGAGAGCTTGAGCCAGAACCCGATCACCGGTCGGTCGAGGCCGTAGAAATACAGGTAGAGCCACCAATCCGCGAACGGGAACCCATGGTGCTGCGCCATGAGCCCGGTGCCCACGAGGAAGATAGCCGACGCCATCACGGACCACAGCGCCACGACCAGGGCAGCGGCGACGATGCCGCCCGCAACCTTGGCGGGGAGCGGCCATTCATCGAACTCGAACCACTCGCGAACGTCCAACCACTCGTTAAGCTTCATGGGGGTGCCTCTATTCGGCCGCGAGGGCGGGGGCAGGGGAGGCGGCGAGCTTGGCCGCCGGATCGAAATAGACTTCGGTAATGGTGCGCGAGCCGTCGCGGTGCTTGGTGCAGTGGACCACCACATCCACGAGCTGCCGCAGGAAGGTCCGCACGTCGGCGTCCGCCAGGTGCTTGCCGGCGTCGTGCTGCTTGACCATCAGGCGCAGCGCATCGAAGGCCGCGGTCGCGCTGCCGGCGTGCAGGGTGGTGATGCTGCCGGGGTGCCCGGCCGCGACACCACGGATGAAGGAGAAGGCCGCGCCGTCGCGCAGCTCCTGCATCAGCACGCGATCCGGCCGCATCCGAAGTGCCGCCTCGATCAGATCCTCGGAGCGCACGCGGGCGAGCCCCTGGTCGCCCTTGGAGTAGAACAGCGAGACGACGTTGCGCCGCGACAGGTTGAACTCCGCGGTGTCCTCGATCGTGACGAGGCGCTCGTGCTCGGGGATTTCCTGAATGAGCGCCTTGGCCACAGTAGTTTTCCCCGAACCGGTGTCCCCGCTTGCCAGGATGGTTTTGTGCGCCCGCACCGCGAGCGCCAGGAAGCGCGACCAGTCCTTCGCGCGGTGCAGCTCCACCAGCTCGGCATCGTCGGGGTGCGCGCGGAGCTGCGCGGCGTCGGTGCCGGAGAACAGGCCCCCGGCCGCCAGCATCGACAGCGAGGGCGCGAAGGAGTTGGGGCGGCGGATCGTGAGGCTGATGGTGCCGGCCGGGACGGCAGGCGGGCGGCAAATCTGCACCCGCTGCCCATCCGGCAGCACGGAGCCGCACAGCGGGCGGTCCGGTCCCACGTCCTGTTGCGACATGGCCGCGCAGAGCACGGCGATGCCGTCCAGGCGATCGAACGTCAGCTCCGGCACCTGGCGCCAGGTCCAGCCGCTCCGCCGCTCCACGCCGACCTCGCCCGGCCGCTGGATGACGATTTCCGTGGTGGTGTCGTCCGCCAGGTCGGCGGCGATCGGCGCCAGCATCAAGCGCAGGGTGCGCTCGCCAGGGCGGATCATCGCGCGCCTCCCAGCTCGGCAGGCGCCGTGCTGACCTGATAGACGGTGGAGAAGTCCAGATCGCGAGCGACGAAGATCGACACCAGCTCGCCCTGGTTCTTGCGCAGGGTCGGGCGGATGTTGACGCTCGCGTTCAGGGCATCGCTGCTGACGCTGGAGACGTTGCCGGTCTGGATGTAGCTGGACCCGGAGGGCGCGACCGCCGCCGTGCCGGCCGAGATGCCGCCCTGGACGAGCGAGAGCAGGAGGGCGCCACCGAAGCGCGACCAGAAATGCGTGTCTACCTCGCCATCGAAGCCGGAGCGGCCGAGGGGATCGGCAGCCGGGCTGTCGAGGTTGATGATGACGCCCGTGGGTGTCTCGGCGCGGGTCCACAAGACGAACAGGCGGTTCTGCCCCTGCTGCATCCCGCCGTGGAACTCCCCCACCACCTTGGTCCCGCGATCGAGCAGAGTGATGCCGGTTTTGCCGATCACGTCCTGCGGGATCACGCACGTCACGAAGCCGGGCAGGGTGGAGTCCATGGCGGTCTGCAACACGCAGCCAATCACCGTGCCCTGCGTCAGAAGGTAGGGCTGGTGGCGCAGCACGTTTGCGGTGACGCTGCTGATTGGCGTGGCCTGCAACCTGGCCGCCAGCTCGTTCGGCGCCGTGGCGCCCGGTGTGACCGGCTCCCTTCCTCCCTCCTGCCCGCCTGTCTGCCTGCCTGCGTCCGAGCCGGCCGAATAGACCGAGAGGCCGGCATGGCGGGCCTTGAGCATCGGATCGGGCGGCGGCTTGTTGGCGACAACCGGCATGAAGGACGGCACGTTGCTCGCCTGCGTCGGAGCCGGGGGCGCCGTGGTCGGCAGCGGCCCCACGTTGAAGCTTGCGGGCGTGGCCTGCGGCGCGGGCGGCGGCTCGTAACGGCCAACCACTTTGACCTTGAGCCGTTCGGCCAGGGACGCCTCGTTGGGGTCGGTTGGCTTGGCGTGCGGCTTGAGTTCGAGGAACGCCACAGCGGCAAGGGTGGCGAGCCCGAGCGCGATGGCGGCTTGGTTCTTGGTGAAGCTGCGGCCGGAACCGGCTACGTCCGAGACGTGGCGCTCGCCGGCTACGCCCTGCGCGCCCGCAGGCGCGGCATGGAAGCCCGAGACAGCCTGGTAGAGCGTCCCGTCAGGTCCGGTCACAAAGCCGGGCACCATGGGCTCGCGAGGCGGCGGGGCAGTGTCCTGGCTCACTGGCGGGCCTCCCTGACGCTGCGCTGCACTTCGGGGGTGGTGGTGCCGGTGCCGGGGTTCTGGCCGATCGGGTCGAAGCCGAGATTGAACACCCGCAGCACGTCGTTGCCGTAGCGCAGGCGGAACTCCCTGGCCGTGGCGGACACCACGGCCAGGTCGTCGCGCATGGTGTAGGGAACGATGGTTTCCTGCCCATCAGGCGCCACGGTGTAGATCGTCGGCAGGGTCTGGTTGCCGGGGAAGCGGAAGGCGGTCAGCCGGCCGTTGTCGCTGACTTCGAGGGGCTGCACGGCGCTCGCGCCCTGCGCGGTGTAGCGCCAGTTTCGCGGGCCGTAGAACAGATCGACGGCGAGGCGGGACTGCGCGAGCTGTTCGTCGGCGCCGGCCGCCGCCTTGGCCCGCTCCGCGAGCGCGGCCTGCCGTGCGTCGCCGGGATAGGCATAGGCGACGACGAGCTGCACGCCTTCGGCGGCATGGTCCTGGCTGGCGGCACGGGCGACAAGTTCGAGCTGGTAGGAGCGCAGGAAGCCATCCGGCCGCCTGGTGACGACCTGCGCGTTCGTGGGGGTGCGGACCTCGACGGGCTTGAGGAACAGGAGGTTGCCGGCCGGCAGCACCAGCCAGCCGTCTGCATCTCCGATGGCAACCTGCGTGATCGTCTCGCCGGCCGCGAAAATGACTTCCGTGCTGGCGAAGGTGCCGCCGATCACGCGCACCACGTTCAGCGGGTTGTAGGTGACGGTTCGCACGCGGGCGTCGAAGCGGCCTGCGTGCGGGTCCTGGACCGCGAGGGCGGGGCCGGCCAGGGCGCAGCTCGCGAGCAGCACCAGGCCGAGAGCACGAGACCGGGCGCGGCTCACTGTGCGTTCTCCTGATCGACGTGGAACGAGGTGACGAGGAAGCCGTCCGGGTTGACGTTGATCGCGCTGCCCGTGGTGTCGCCCCGTGCGAAGTCGAAGGTGATGGTCGCGACCATGTGGCGCAGCGGCAGCAGGGCATCGCCCTTGCGGTCCTGCTGGGTGAAGCGGACCTGCGCCTGCTTCGGGCCAAGGAACGAGGTGCTGATCCAGTTGACCGTCGAGCTGCCGTTGCGGCCGAGCAGCACTTGCGGGCTCTGCGGGTTCGAGCCCTTGAACCAGGTGGTGTACTGCTGCTGCACGTCGGCCGTGCTCATCAGGTTCACCACGTCGAAGTCGCGCTGCGCGTCGGTGAATGTGTAGCCCTGCCGGTGCAGGATGTACTGCCACAGGAAGTAGCGGCGTTCGGCCTCGCTCGCGGCCATCTCGCCGCCGCGCACGTCAAAGACGCGATCGACCATACCCGTCGTGTCGTTGACCCGGAACACGATCGGCACGGCGGTTTTGAGCGGCGTGAGGCCCGCCAGGGCAAGGCAGGCGGTGCCGGCGACGACGCCGGCCGCGACCGCGACCGACCAAGCGACGCGGGCGCTGCGCCGCGCCCGCCTGGCATCGTTCACCTGATAGCTGCTGACCTGGCTGAAGTAGGCCGCGAGCAGGTCGGGATCGTTCGGCACCGGCTGCGCGGCGAAGGCGCGGGCGGGGACGCCCTTGCTGATGGCGTTCATGCGCCGAGCCTTGCGAGCGCGGGCGCGGAGGTGGTGGAGAGGGCGGGGGGTGTCGTCAGATCATTCGGGCCGGGGGTCCAGCGGCCGACGTTGAGCTGGCGCACCGGGCCGGAGGCGACGGGGAGGGGGCGGCCGTCGCACGCGGCGACCACCAGGGGAAGCAGGAGGGCCAGGGCGAGACGACGGAGAATCACGGTTCGTTCCTTCGGTTGAGCGGAGTCCAGACGGATTCCTGGCTTTGACAAGCGAGGCCCCGGCTCTAGGCCGGGGGCTTGGAGCCTCTTGAGAGGGAGCCGCCGACAGGCGGACGGATGCGTCGATAGACCGCCCGAGCCCCTGCTCCGGCTGTGGCATTGGTGGCGGTCCCGATCGCGCCAGCCGAGGTTTTCAGTGATGCAGCACCGCCAGTTGCGATGCCCATGGCGGCACGGGCGACCGCTCCGGTGTGGAAGTGGAGCCCGCCCGCAAGCGCCGTCCCGTAACCTGGGATTTGGAGTGCAAGAACGGTGGCAAAGCCGAAGAATGCCATCGCAGCGAGCAGGACCCGGTCTTGCTCGAACGCATTGTCACCCGTGTATGCAGCGAGTGTTGCTAGCATCGTGCTCTCAACCTGTAGCGTGATTGTCAGCAGGATCACGGTGGCGACTTGCACGATGACGCAGGAGATCATCGCGCCGATCCAACGCTCAAAAATCGGCTTTGTGACAGGGAACAGCACAAGACCGATCATCAGCGGCCCTAGCGCAATGAAAATCGCCAAGCTGACGTGCGAGATAAACCAGATGGCGAAGGTGACAAGGCACGACAGCGCGGCTACGACTACAAATACAATGGCAAACATCTTCTCGCCAATCTGATACCATTTTAGGAGCTTCCAGACCTGTAACGCGGAGTCAAATGAGTTCTTTAAAATAACGTCAAAAGAATTGGATGAAATTGCTTCTTTAGAATTAAGAGTTGTTGCGATGGCGTGAGTTATATCGTTGGGCAATGCTGTAAGGAAGAAATCACTGACCCATGCGGTATAAACAGAACCGTTTGTTGCGAACCATGCAACTACAGTCATTTTTATAAAGCGACTAACCAGACTGCTCATAGTTTCGTTTGCATGGCCACGAAGCATAAGAATGCCTGTGAGGGCAATGTAAATCACGAGGGAAGTTTGTATTGGTGTCGAAGCATAAGAGACAAGCGCCGCCACCACCTGTGATAGACTATCTAGGAGGGGAAACTCTATTTGATTTTGTATGTAGGAAAATACAGCGGCGTCGTTCATGTCTCTATCCTACATCTATCGCGCGACTGTGCCACGCTGTTCCATTGCAAACGATTGTTGTGCCGGGCCACAGTCAGCCAGAACTTGATGTTCTGGTGTCATACGATTGCAGTAGCCGAGCTTGAAGGCTCGATCGTGCGGGCGAGCAGTCCAATAAGCTGGACTGAGTGGGTTGCCCACGTTCCCCGCGTGACTGGCTTGTGCCTTGCGGGCTTCGCTTTCTAGGTTCGCCTGATCCGCATTGAAGCAATCCGGGTTGTTCCGGTAGTGGCCCGGATCGTTCAGGCACGCGCGGTTCACGCGCGACCGCATCTCGGGATGCTGCACGTAAAACTCGACGTTGCGCTGCCCCTCCGGCGGATACGGCGCCTGCGCGTGCGCCGGAGCCGCCAGGCCAACGGGCAGGAGGGAGACAGACAGGGCGAGGGCGAGGCTTTGCACTGTGCAAAGGTTACGGCTCATGGCGTCAGCTCCCCGGCGTGGTGGTGGCGTCTTGAGACAGCACTTCATCAATGTCCTTGCGCTGCTTTTCGTCGCCCTGTTGTTGCTCGTTGCGCACTTGCGCGGCCTGCAAGGTCTGCAACGTGGACGCCTGAACCTGCTGCGCTTGCAGGTAGGTTTGTTCCTGCGCGATGCGGGCTTGCAGGTCAGAGGTGGTTTTCTGATCGGGTGAATCGTTGAGCTGGGTTTCGAGGTCCGCCATGGTCGCCATGTGCGAGGACGCGGACTGGTAAAGCTCCTGCGACGCCGCCTGGACGCCCGCGATGCTGTTGGCGTTGGTCGCCATCTGCGTCGCGTTGAAGTCGGTCCCGGCCGGCGTATAGACGTGGTTCGCGTTGAGGTTCTGGGTGCCGAGATAGCCGGTGTTGCCCAGGCCGGTGCCGGTCACGATCGAGCCGAAGGCGCCGCTGCCCGTGGGCAGCACGTTGCGCAGCGCCGGCACGTTGAACTGCGACGAGTTGGCTTGCAGCGGGTCGGAGACGCCGTGCGACAGCGAGGCAAAGGTCTGCTGCGCCGTGGCGAGCTGCTGTTCCATGTTCTTGAGCTGCGCGGTGAGCTGCAGCACCTGCTGCGCGGTGTTCGCCAGGTTGGCGCTGTCCACGACCGCGAGCTGCGCCCGCGCCGAGCTGGCGCCGAGCAGCGCCGCCACGCTCGCGCTAGCCAGGAATGTCATCCGTCTGTTCATGTCGTTTCCTCTGCTGATAGGGGGACGCCTGGCCGGCTCAGTAGCCGAGCCATTCGCGCAGGGCGCCAAGCGTGAGCGGGATGGTTTGCCACTCGCAGCCGCTCGCACGCGGGGGATCGGTGTAGTGGGTGAGCACGTCGATGTGCCTAGCCACCGCGCTCTGGCGCCCTGTCTGGTGGTGACGCGCGAGGATGGCGAGCGCGATGGTGAGGCTGACCCGCCCCCGCTCGCCGTGCATCTCGGCCAGCCAGGCGTCATCAAGCGAGGCGGCCCCTGGCATAGGCGGCGCCTCCTGCCGCGCGAAGGGTTCTTCCTCCCTCCTGCCCGCCTTCATGCTGCCCCCTGGCGCTTGCCCGCCTGGCGCCACTGGCGCCGGAATGCCGGCAACCACGCTTCCGGCTCCGGCCCCAGCTCGCGGATCAGCCGCTCCATGAGCGGCACGGTGTTGTTGTTGCCTGAGAGCACCGCGCGCAGGTCGTCCAGCCCCGACAGGTTCAGCTCGCAGGCCACGGAGGCGTTGCCCTGCTTGAGCAGGAAGCGCCGCCCGCCATCCGCCCCAGGCTGCACCAAGTCCTCGGTGACAGCCGTGAACTCGCTGTCCGTGAGCTTGAAGCCCTCGACGTAATCGACGGCATCGCCCTTGTCGTTCGGCATGAACACCTGCGTCGGGCACTGCTCGATGATGCTGTGCGCGATCGGGCTCCGCAGCGCGTCGCGCGGGCTCTGCGTCGCCAGGATCACCGCGCCGTTCAGCTTGCGGATGGTCTTGAGCTTGTCGTTGACCAGATCGCGGAACGCCTCATCCGTGAGCGCCTTCCAGAACTCATCAATGGCGACGACCAGGCGCCGACCGTCGATCAACCCTTCCACCCGGTGGAACAGGTAGGCCATGACCGGTCCGCGCGTGGTCGGATCGTCCAGCACCGCCGTCATGTCGAAGCCGATGAACGGCGCCGCCAGGTCCACGTCGTCGGCGTCGTTGTCGAGGACCCAGCCGAGCGAGCCGCCCTTGCACCACTTGTCGAGGCGCGCACCCGGCCCGGCCGCGTCGGACTGCCCCAGGAAGGCGCGCAGCTCGCCAAGCGAGCGATACTCGGGCGGCAGCGACATGACCTGACGCAAGCCCTGATCCAGCCGCCGATCCATGTCGGGCGGCAGCTCCGCGCCGTCCGAGGCGATGAGCGTGGTGACGAGTTGCTTGAGGAACACGAGGTTGCCGGGCGAGGCGTCCAGGGCCTTGAGCGGCGCCAGGCCGGAGGGCTCGCCGGAGGGCAGCACGAGGTAGGTGCCGCCGAGGGCGCGGGCGAGGATTTCGCCGCCCCGGTCCTTGTCGAAATACACGACGGTCGCGCCGTATTTCTCGGCCAGGGCCAGGATGAAAAGCACCCACACCGTCTTGCCCGAGCCGGAGGGACCGGCCACGAAGATGTTGCCCAGGTCCGTCACCGTGGCTGTGGTGGCGTGCAGGTGGAAGCGGTAGGAGGTGCCGCCCGTGGTGCGGAACACCGTCAGCGGCTCGCCCCAATGCCCGAGCTTAGGGCCGAGCGGGTAGTTGTGCAGGCTCGCCATGGCCGCGAAGTTGCGGCTGGTGATGGCACCGGGTCGGGTGCGCAGCGCGAGGTTGCCGGTAAGCTGCGCCCAGTACACCGCTTCCAGGGCCAAATCCTCGCGCGCCACCACGGCGCCGCTTTCCGCCAAGTCGCGCCGCGCAACGGCGACGACCTCGGACAGCGCCGGCAGGGTGTCCGCGAACGCCACGAGCGTCAGGTGGTGGTCGCCCATCACGAACTGATTGCTTTGGAGCTGGTCGGCCGCCTCGGACAACGCCGCCGTCTGGCTCGATGCCTTGTCGAAGGCGTTGACCATCTGGTTCTGCTTGCGCGTCATCTTGTCCTGCGCGTTCTGCTTGTCGAGCGGCGCGAAGGTCTGGGTCAGGACGCAGCAGTAGGGCGCGGACAGGACGGTATCGAACATCCCCGGCCAGGTGGTCGCGGGATACTCGCGCAGGCCGAAGCCGGCCGCGTAGCTCGACCCGCCAGGGGCGCGTATCTCGATTGCCTCGCGCCCGACGATCACCCGGTCGGTGTAGATCGCGCCGCCCAGGTGGCCGTTCACCAGGGGCACGGAAAGCCGGTCCAGCGTCAGCACCAGACGCAGCGCCTCGGCAATCTCGCTAAATACCACGCCACGCGCATTCTGCCGCAGGCCGAGCCGCACGGGGCTGTACTCGCCCAGGCCGGCGAGCAGGGTGGCGACGGCGGTTTCCAGGCGTTCGGTGTCCGACACCGACGAGACGCGGCCGGTGTCGCCGCGGCGCCTGCGGTTCAGCAGGCCGGAGACGCGCTTGCCGCCCGCCTGCGACGGCCGCAGCAGCACGGACAGGAACAGGTCGTTGCGATACAGCCGCCCATCCAGCAGCCGGGCGCGATAGGCTGCGTCCAGCTCGCGGGCAAAGGCGCTGCGGCACTCGCCGGCCGGATACTCGGCCGGGTCCGCCATCGAGCGCACCACATGCGTCGCCAGCACCAGGCGCGGGCTCGCGATATTGCGCAGCAGGATGTTGCGCTGCGCGTGCCGCCCGTTGACGACCTCGGTATCCTCCGTCTCCCAGGTGACGCCGCCCAGGCCGATCATCACCAGGCGCGAGCCATCATCGAGCAGCAGCGTGCCCGGCCCGTCGTGGCCGATATAGGGGACGTAGGTATCGGGCTCGCGCTCGCGACCGGCCGCGCTGAAATTAAACATGGATGCGGACTTCCCTGGCGTTGCGGGCGGGGCCGAGGGGGAGGGGACTGACCGACGAACCACCCCACCTCGCGGCGTTGCGCGCCCGGCCCTTGGTGTCCATCCACGAGCGGAGGATGCCGAAGATGTTGTAATCCTTGCTGATGAAGGCGCGGATCACGTAGTGCAGGACGACGCCGATCAGCATGTAACAGGGGTTTTTCATAATAATGAAGAAGATCACCGTGCCCATGGCATTGATGCACGCCGCCTCTACAGGCACGCCCTGCCACATGGCAGGGCGTGTGCAGGCGAGGAACAGTGTATCTACTGTGATCCCGCGTTGCGTCATTTACGCAGAGACATTTCCGCCGGTGATCTGGCCGACGATCCAGGCGGCGGAGAACACGATGGCGCAGCCGAGGACCACGCCGCCGAAGGCGCGGACGGAGAAGGCGCCGAACATGGCGCCGATGCCGGTCAGGGCCACGGCAATGACCGCGATGACCTGGCCCGTGGTGCCCGTAACCAGGTTGGCGATGTTGGTCAGGAAGGAGTTGAGCGAGCCCGCGCCGCCTGCGGTCTGTGCGGCAGCCGGGTGCATCGACAGCACGAGCAGCGCCGCCGCCACGGCACCGGGGACGAGGACGCGCGAGGTGACGGCCCGGTCCTTGAGGTGGACCGACAGCGCCGCGAGGCGGGTGCCGGCCGTGTGGAGCCGGGCGCCCGTCAGGGCGAGGGCGAAGGTGGTGGAGGCGGCAACCGCCTCGCTTTTGGTAACGACGGTCATTCGGTGTGGGCTCCGTGGGTGTGCAGCAAAGGGCCGGAGGAACGGGCCGACAGCCTCCCCACTGTGGGGAGGTCGGACGGCACGCAGCAGCGGGGGCGGCCTGCCCTCCCCCGCCGTTCGGGTGGAGGCGGCAGCGCGTTCAGCGCGCATCGTTCATCGCCTCGACGTTCTGGAGACGCCGCAGCGGCACCGGCCCGCCGGGAGGCGGCGAAGCCGGAGCCTGGACGGGCGCAGGGAGGGCTGCGGCGGCCGGAGCGGGCGGCGGCAGGGGTGAGGCGCCGAACACGACGACGCCCTGCCCACGGCTGGCCCTAGCCTGGCCGTACACGTCCCAGCTCGCGGGCGGGGGCGGCAGCGGTTGGGCCGTGACCGGAGCACTGCTGCCGAGCAAACCGGGCTGATCGGCCGTAGCTTCGCCGCGCAGGCGTAGGGCGGGTACGACCAGCTCCGCAGAGGCTTGGACCTTACCGACGTAGCCGTTCGAGACGCCGCGCGCGGCGTCACCCGTGTTGTAGCGGGAGAGCGCCTGTTGCACGGCCGGCTGCGGGTCCTGGCCGGGTGCGGGCGCGGTGTAGCCGTCCACAAGCACGCGGTCGGCGGCGGCCAGATTGCGGCAGGGGTCGAAGGCGTCCGCGAGCGTCAGACCCAACCGCGCCAGATTGGCGCTGTTGATCTGCATGAGGCCGACATCGACGGAGTGACGCTCGACCGTAGCCAGCTCGACGCCGGAAGCGATGGCGTCCTCGCGGGTCGCCGGGTGGTAGGCGTGGCCCGTGGTGTTGTCGTGAAGCGTCAGGACATCGAAGCCGCTTTCCGTGCGGGCGACGGCGGCGAGGGTCTCGACGGCGACATGCGGGGCGCAGGTCGCCGCGAGCTGCGCGAAGGTGGTTAGGGGGAGCTGTGCGGCAGAGGCATTGCCCGGTCGGTAGAGCGCCGCCAGAAGGCAGAGGGCAGCAAGAATGCTATTCCTCAGCTTCCTCGACTGGTTCGGCCGCAAGCCCATATCGCAGACTTGCCCCGCCAGGAGGCGAATCGCGGGGTCGAAGCCCCTTGAAACGGGCCAGCTCTGGGGCTTGGGCCTCGTGTAAGAGGATCGGACCCGAGAAACCGAAGTCATCTCGTATGATTTGCAAGAGCCTAGCGAAGTCCCGGTAAGTTTTGTCGGCTTTATCCTCATGGGTCCGGAGAGGAAGGTATCGTTTGTTCCAGCTTGGTCGAATATAGGCCATGAACTCAAAGCCGTTGCTTTCACGACGAGCAATGAGGAATACTCCTCGGAGTGTTCCGCCGTCCTGTAGGCCCTGGCGAATTTCACGCTCTTGAAGCGAGCTGATGGTCGGCAATGCGTCCTCGAATTCTGACTGTATGCCGCTATAGCGAAAACGTGAGCAGGCCGGAACTTACTTTCCCGAAGGCCCGCACCACGAACGGCAGCCATCCCGCCATCGGGGGCCGGCTGCATCCTTCCTGAAACGGCACCCACGTAAAACATACGATTGCACTCACTGAAGCGGAATCTGACGTGCCCCGTCACGACATCGGGGGCAAGAATCATAGCTTTATCCAGGCAGCAGGACTGGCAAGGTCGCTACCCCGATACGTTTCCCTTGTTTCATCTTTGAGATGAGTCTTTCGGCTGATTGTGCCAGATGAAACAATCACAGAACATAACCGAAGGAAAGAGGTGAAATATTCTATTTTCTTAGCCAACTCAGGGTTGCGCCTTCGATGTTTTGGGACGTTTATTGTTTTTAGACACGGAATGGCTTTGCGTTCAGTCTCGATTGGCTTTGAGCGTTCAGATCGCAGCGGGATTGACAGTTTGAACTAAGCAGCAAAGATTACCGCAAGAATCGCTGATCCGATTGGCTGACAGCGCGTACATGGACGCGCTGTCCGTTCCGGGTCAGACTGTTTGACTGAATCGAGAGAGGACCACGCTAGACCGCTGAAACCACGGGCCTAGAAATGGAAAAACCACCCCGCCAAGGATGGTTTTTCCGAGAAATCAGATAGTGAGCTGTGGAGGCTCTGGTCACGAAGGTAAGGACGGCAGATTTCGCCGTCAAGACCTTCGACGCCACCTGTCTGCCTTCTCCGAAGGGTTCCGTCCCAACCCAGGACGAGAGACATGCAGACCGCCCATGCGTCGCCAGGAAGGCAACGGCTTTCGCCTATCACCAGAGCTATCCAGCTCCCGCCGCCGCCCTCACAGAAGCTCACAGCCGCCCAGGTCGGCGCCGTGATGAAACGGGCGCGCAAGCTCGGCCGCCAGGACGTGCTGACGCCCTACGATCACCGGCTGCTCGACGCGATGCTGTTCCAATGCCGCAGCCCGAGCACGGGCGCCGTGGTGGCGAGCTACAGCGCCTTGCAGCGCATTACCGGCATGGCCCGCGCCACGATCGCCAAGGGCATCGCTAGGCTCGTGGGCTGCGGCCTGTTGGGAAAGATCAAACGCCGCCTGCGCGTGTCCTGGCACCAAGGCGGCACCGCCAGCCTGCAAGCGACGAGCGCCTATCGCTTCAATCCGCCCGCTGCCGACACAGAGTTCGCGCCGCAGACGGTAGATCAAAAGCTAGAAATTTCTTACGTCTTCCAGACAGTTAACAATGAGGCGCAAGAAGCCCGAGACAAGTTGGCCGCTAGTCGGAAAAGGCGTGAGGCGCAGCGCGAGGCCGAGAGATTTGCGAGGGTCATGGCCTTGCAGCAAAGCGGGCAGTACGTCGCGAGCTGACAGAAGCAAGCCTCGCAACATGACGGCCAAAGCGTCCCCTGTGGATTTGTGGACAGTCGCCAAGCGGCGACCGGCGGATGCCTATGGACAATGCGCGCCAAGCGGGCGCGCAGCGGCTTCGCCTTTGTCCACAGGCATCCGCCTCTGCCCACAACTCCACAGGGGCAGCATCATCAAGGCCAGGTATTTGAATGTTTTCAGGGAAGAAGGCAGACAAGCAAAGCAAGGGGGCAGGAGGGAAAGGATGGCCTGGAAAGGACAGCGGCTTCCCCACAGTGGGGAGATTCAGGAGCTGGTGCGGTGTTCTAGGCCAGACACCCGGGCACGTCCTGACCTGCCCGTGACCGTTGCCGCCAGGTTTGAGGGGGCGGGTTTGCCTCATGCACAGCCGCCAGGACTTCCAGCCACTCCGCGACAGCAGGCGGGATTTCCGTAGCCCCCGCCATCCATCGGCGGATCAGCCGCTCATCGCATCCAAGGACCGAGGCAAGCCCCCGGCCGGTCCACTGGACCAGGCCGAGGATCGCCCGCAGGCGATCGGGTGTCACGTTCCGATGTGCTTGACGAAAAGGCTGACCAGAGCCCCAATCAGTGCCGCCCAGAACGTGCCAAGCAGCACGAGCGGCGCAAGCTTCCTGTCCCGGTTGAGCTTGGCGGCTTCTGCCGTCAGCTTGCCGGCTTTCTCCATTAGCTTGTGCTGTTCCGCAACGAACTTGCGGGTCTCCTCATTCGACCGCCTGATGCGGGCGAGCTGTTCCTCAAGATCAAATTCCGTGGTCGCACTCATCCGGGGTATCCCTTGACCGGCGCGGGTCGATCCCTTCGCCTAGTCCGCATTATGCGGATAAAAGCCGGCACAGTCAAGGCAGAACCTCCGCACAGTGCGGAGGCTGATGCGCAAGTTATATATCGCACACGTTATATATATCTTGACCTATGTATACTCTTGAGAGTATAATAAGGTTATGAAAGCGTCACTGATATTACGGCGGAGCAAGACCTTCGAGGCCGGCGCAGCTCTGCATATCATGGTGTGGCTGGTGCCGGCTCCGGTGCCACCTTCCGGCCATTCCTTCAAGTACCGGCTAGTCTATATCAAGGAAGGCGTGCGGGTGATCGGCTTCGATAACGAGCGGGGCAAGGGCGATCATCGGCACCTTCATGGCGACGAGACAGCCTATACCTTCACCGACATTGCGACCCTGCTTGAAGACTTCACCGTGCTTGTCACCGAGGAAAGGAAGGACTGACCATGACTAGCAGGATCGCGTTTCGCGTTGGTGTCAGCCAGGAACAGATGAACCGTGAAATCGTGGCGGAGTGCGAGGCCGCGGTTGCAGCGGCAGCGCGTGGCGATACCGTCGAGGCGACGCACAGCATCCACTTCGAGACGTGGGCGGACTTCTTCAAGAAGATCACGCCCAACCGCATCGCGATCCTGGAGCATGTCGAGGCGCATGAGAGTGTCGCCAGCATGTATGCGCTCGCGAAAGCACTGGACCGCAGCTATCCGGCCGTCCACGCCGATGTCATCGCACTGGTCGAACTGGGGTTGCTGCACCGGGAGGGGAATGAGCTTCGGAGCTTCGCGCCACTTGCGAACGCAGAAATGGTTGCCGCCTAGACACTGCTATGATGCTAGCCTTTACCATAACAGGGAGGAAAACGAATCAACATGCAGGTTTGGTCTATGTCTAATAATAAAATGAGGGGCGGATAATATGTGGATCATGTTGGCTGCACTCTTAGGAGTGTCTAGTCTTGTCGCGGTGTACATTAGTAAAAGAAAAGAAAATAGAGATTATATTAAGAACTTAGCGTCTACAGGATTTCAAAGAAGCGGTTTTCTTAGGATGCGCGGAGACGAGGCGATTGTCTTTGATGACAAAAATCAGCAAGCCGCTTTTGTTCAAAGTTCCGATAAAGCCATTATACCTTACGAGCAGATCACACGATGGATTGCAGAGCCTAGACATAATGCTCCATCAGTACTATATGTCCACGTGGCAAATCCGAGAAAGCCATTGTGGGCGTTTAATATTAACCAATCTGCTATGCAAGGAACGATAGCAAAGATTAGTGCGCACGTTCCTTAATTTATTGCTGCTGGCAGTAGGCTTACTATTGCCAGCAGGCTAAACCAACAGCATCGATTACGCCTAGAACCATAATGATGCGCCCAAGCCGTTCATTGAACAGGCGAGCAAATCCATAGTGCCAAGTGCCACACGCGATGGTTCCAAGAATGGCCATGCCGAGGATTGAGGTGGCGCCATGCTCGATGGCAAAGGCGGGCGACATGGCGACCTCCTCCAAAGGACTGCGCAGAGGCTACACCCCAGCCACGCCAGAGCCCTATGCCTTTGGCCTCCGGACCGCTTGGTGGTCGGGCGGCAGCTCGCCATACCGGCCGCCAGGGAAGTAGCCATAAAGCGTCGAGGGAGCCACGCGCACGCGGCGTGCGACCTCGGCAAAGGAAGTGCTGCCCTCCGTCAGCAGGGCGCGGGCAAGTTCCTGATCCTTCTGCGCGAGCTTGCGCCGGCGGCCTCCCTTCCTCCCTCGCGCCCGAGCTGCGGCAAGGCCGATCGCCGTCCGGTCGCGGATCACGTCACGCTCGAACTCGGCCAGGGCCGCGAACAGGTGGAATGTCAGCCGGCCCGTGGCCGTGCTGGTGTCGATCGCGTCGTGCAGTGAGCGCAGCTCGATCCCTCTGGCGTGCAGATCGGCCGTCGTGTCCACGAGCTGCCGCACGGAGCGGGCCAAGCGATCCAGGCGCCACACCACAAGCACGTCGCCCTTGCGCATGTAGTCGAGCGCCTGGTGCAGCTCCGGCCGGTTGCGCTGCGCGCCGGAGGCGGTTTCGATGAACACCCGTTCGCAGCCGGCCGCCTTGAGGGCGTCGAGCTGGGAGGCGGGGCTTTGCTCGGCCGTGGAGACCCGAGCATAGCCGACGAGCTGGAACATGGACCTTCGGACCCTCGGAAACTCAACCAGGCCCTAGCATATCCGATAGAGAAGTTCCCGATACAGTTTCCGGTCGGTTTTGTGGGGCGGATCACCGCCGGAAAGCGCCGTGCCAGAAACCAACGGAAAACGATCACTTTTCGTTGAAAACATGCTCACTATACAACATGCGAATTAATCTCTTATACTCCATGTTGTTGGAGCAAGGAGGTTGTGTGATGGTAGCCGGATGGGACGGCGCAACGGCGCCGGAAGGAGTTGGATACGAATGGCAAAGAAGTCCGTGGAACCAACAGCCGCAGAGCCGGCAGCAGAGCCCCGGCAAGTGATGATTGCCTTTCCGGTATCAGAACCTCTGCACTTCGCCTTGAAGCTCCGGGCCTTGCAGGAGCGAACGACAGTCAGGGCCATGGTGCTGACCGGCTTGAAGGCGATCGGACTGGACGTGCCGGACAGCGACCTGATCGACCGAAGGGCGGGCCGTGCCGGGCGCCCAAAAGGAAGCTAGAATGAAAACCCTTGTCGTGATGAATGAGAAGGGCGGCGTTGGAAAAACCAACATCGTCGCGCACGCAGGATGGTACTTCGCAGAGAAGTATAGAACGCTTGTGATCGACCTCGACCAGCAAGCCAATCTGACAACGACGCTTGCAGCTAATCTTTCCACCGTTCAGAGCGTGACGCTGTTTTCAGAGGCAACGAGGGTTCCGAGCATCGGGCCGATGACTGTCACGCAGTCCACTCGGCAACTGCTTGGTGTGGAAACTACGGGACGCGACTGCATCGAAATGTTCCGCGACAACCTGCTTTCCATGAAGAACGATTACGATATCTGCATCATCGACACGCCACCCCAGCTCGCCAATCGCACCTATGCCGGCCTTTTGTCGGCAGATGCAGTCCTGGCCCCCATGGGGATCAACTCGTATTCGATTGCCGGCATCACCGAGCTGCTAAAAGCGATCAAGGGCGTCTCGACCTTTTACAAGAAGCCCGAGCCCCTGTTTCTCGGCTTGTTGCCCTCGCTGTTCGACCGCAAGAGCCGCCTTGAGCGCGAGGGGTTTGAGGCCCTGGCAGAGCAGGTCGGGAAGTTGCTGTTCCCGGCGATCGTCGCAAAGCGCGATCTCTACGCCAAGGCGGGCAGCGAGCGGATGCCGGTTTGGCAGATGAAGGGTTCCGGGGTGAAGGACGCCAGCATGGAGATACGCGGGATCTTCGACCTGGTGGACACGAAGATGGAGCTGACCCATGGCTAAGGTTGCAACACCGAAAAAGTCGATTTTCATTCCCGGCGCGTTTGACGACCTGCGCGCAGCCGCCACAGGCGACACCGGCACCGGCCCGCTTCGCGTCCGCTTGGTGGACATTGACGAGGACCCCGAGCAGCCCCGCACCACGTTCGACCAGGGCGAGCTTGAGCAGCTCGCGGAGACGATCACCCTGTTAGGTGGCGTATTGCAGCCGATCGGCCTCCGCGCCCCGGTCGATGGTCGCTACATGCTGGTGTTCGGCGCCAGGCGCTACAGGGCATCCAGGCTTCTCGGCCTAGCCGACATTCCCGCCGTAATCGTTGCGGGGGAACAGGCTGGCCTCGCCGCCCAGGTGATCGAGAACCAGTCGCGCGCCAACCTGTCCAACTCCGACCTAGCGGCAGTTGTGAAGCGCCTCGGTGCAGACGGCATGAAGGGGAAGCAGATCGGCACGGTTTGCGGCTTGACCGACTACGCGGTGACGATGTTCCGCAGCGTCGGCAAGCTGCCGCCCTTCTTGTCCAAGCGGCTCGACGAAGGCGACATGCGGGCGATCTACGAGCTGTTCACCGCATGGGGAAAGCAGCCGGCCGAGATCGAGGCCGCCATGGATGGGCACGATGCTGCTTTGTCCGTGACGGAAGCGCGCAGGATCATCGAGAGCGCCACAGGCCGCAGCACGGGCAGCATCTTCCTCAAAACCAAAGCTGGGTCTGGTAGCGAGCCGGAGCGGGAAGATCAGCCGGAGCCGGAGCCGGAGGCACCTGTTCTTAAGATCGTGCCCGCAGCGCCGCGCCAGGAAGAAGATGCAGGCCCTGCCCTGCCGGGTCTGGTGGACAGCCAACTATCACCGCTGCCGGAGGTGCTACCGGCGCCGGCAATCCCGAGGCCGATCGTAAATGCGAGCCCGGCCCCGGTAGCCTCGACGCCCAAGGGTCATTCGGCCCCGGTGTTCATCGTGGAGGTGGACGGAGAGCAAGGCGAGCTGATGACGGGAGAGCGGTCAACCAAGGCAGATTTCGCCTTTGTGCGGATGGGCACAGCGACGCTTGAAGTTCCGTTCGCCGAGTTGCGCTGCATTAGCGTCAGGTAGACCACAGAAAGGGCAGGGACATGGACGACAGGCTGCTAACCCATCTTATTCACGGCCTCGAGGGGGTGTTGCTTGTCTGAGCGGCGTGCACGCCTTTGCGTGGCTGCCGCGGGGCGCGTCTTCGTGTCGGCAGTGCTAGGCGCTGGGGTGGGCGGGACGTGGCGGATCGGGGGCGGTGCCCCGTCCGTCAAGGTCCGCAGGGCTGGAGACTGCTGGCGACCCCACGGAACAGCGCGGCTTCCGGACAGGCGGTGGCAAACGCGATGCGCACCCGCGTGGCGGTCTCGGTGATGCGGGCGGCGATCTTGAGCAGGCGCAGGCGTAAGGTCATGAACTCGGCACAAGCGAGCGGCTGAGGCCTGGGGATTGCGTCGCGCACGGTGAGCATCAGCCAGTAGGCGGCGGTGTGCAGCACGAGGCGTACCTGGTTGGCCAGGGCGGACCGACAGCTGGTGCGGTCCGAGGCGAGCTGGCCCTTGTGCAGCTTTATCAGGTTCTCCGCCTGGCCGCGGGCGCAGTAGAGGCCGTCGTAGAGCCACTCGGGGCTGCCGGAGGCGAGGCTGGTCACCACGCAGCGTATGTCCAGGCCCAGGGTGGTGGCCTCGATCCTGGCCGCGACCCGGCGTTCGCACCGCCAGGACCTGGCGCCGTAGCGGGTCTCGGCGTAGCGGCGCAGCACCGGCGCCTGGGCCTCGGCGCGACGGACCCGGACATCGTCGGCCGCCGCCTCGAGCAGCCGGGCCAGCACGGCGTTGCCGGGCAGGCCGAAGATGAAGTCGACGCTGTTGGCCTCGCACCACGCCATCACCTCGGGACGGCCGTAGTGGCCATCGCCGCGGATCGTCAGCTGCGTGGCGGGCCAGTGGCTGCGGATGCGGCGCACCAGACGCCTGAGGTGGCCGCGCACCTCGACGCCGCAGGGCGTCCTGCCGGGGCGCAGAACCATCGCGACCGGGCGCGAGGTGGCGATGTCATAGACGTGGATGGGCATGAAGCAGCGCTCGTCATGATGCGCGTTGAACAGCGAGAGCTGCTGGTGGCCGTGCACGACGTCCACCGTGTCGTCGATGTCCAGGATGACCGCTCCGGGCGGCTTGGGGTAGCTGGCGCAGTAGAGATCGACCATGGCGTAGGTCAGGCGCACCACCTCGCGCAGCGTCGGCGCGTTCTCCCAGCGCGACACGGTGGGCTGGGAGCACAGGTCGCGTCCGCTGTCGGGGAGGCGCCCGCAGGCGAGCTTGAAGCCGGGATCGGTGCGCAGGTGGTCGAGGTCGTCGGCATCCTCGTAGCCGCAGGCGATGGCGAGCATGCGGGCGCGCAGGATGTCGGCGATGCTGTGGGTCACGAACACCGGGTTGCGCGGATCGGCGATCAGCCTGGCCAGGCGCCCGGCCATGCCCAGGCGACGCTCGGCGGCAGCCAGAAGCATGACGCCGCCGTCCGACGTCATGCGGCCGCCATCGAAGGCAGCGGTGAGCTTCTTGCGGCCGACGGCTGGAAAGAGGAAGGGTGCGGTCGTATCATCGGGCATGGCGGGTGTGGCGCGGCTCGGTTGTGGGTGCTGGTTGGTCTCGACACCCGATCCGTAAACGCGATCAGAAGCTTACGCGACACCCGCCGCCGAATCCCTGCCATGCCGTGAATAAGATGGGCTAAACCTTCCCGCCTTTCGTATCCCTGCCAGTGGCATTCTCGCCCTGGCAGGGCGCTTCCTGGCCTTCCTGACTTGGCTGGTGTTCCGTGTGGTTCTCACCGCGTTGTGGCTGGTGGCAGTGGTGTTTCTCCGTCTCCTGCGGCCGTTCATCCTGACCGGGTTGTTCCTGGCGATCATTGGCGGGATCGGGATGACCATTGGCTTCGGGTATTGGCATCACTGGCACGACGCAATGCAGGCAGCCCTGGTGTTAATCATTTCCTCGGCAGCATTTGTGTTGTATTCATGCTTAGCAGTGAAGATAGACCCACAGCACTTTGAGCCTAAACCGCCCGCCTGGTGGTGGAGATACTAAAATCTGTTGGCTTACAGGTGCGAAATACATTAATACTATGCCTTGGGCGGCTTAAGTAATCTCAACCAATACTTTTAATTTGGAGGGAGCCCTAATGACGGTAGACGCAGACGAGTTGATTGAGCTTCGCGCCCGTGTGGATTGCCGATCGGTCCTAGAGGCGGCCGGCTGGGAGCTAGATGCGGGAGAGAGCACACGCCGAGCTGCCAAGTAGGGGTAGGTTGAGGATACGTGTAAAAAGTAGTCACAAGCTCTGCTCGAAGGGGAGCGGCTGCGGATCGAGCGGGTCTGGTAGGTCGGCCATGTCGACGCCGTATTTGCCGAAGCGGAGAATGTGCCCACGGATATAGGGGCTGAGACAGGCGACCAGGGCGGGCGTCACAGGATGGCCATCCCTGGCCATGCTGGACAAGACCCCGCTCAGGTCGGCGACGTTGGACAGCATGATCGTGTTGGCGACCAGGCTGGCGTATTTGAGCTGCTTCTCCTGCTCGACCGGGTCGCCGCTCTTGATCACCGGGCCGCCGAAGGACACCCAATCGAGGAAGTCGTTATAGGCCTCGATTTTGGTAGTCTCGGCGCGGATAACGTGGCGGATTTCGATGTTGGAGAAGAAGCGCAAGAGGAACAGCGTGCGTTCGACGCGGCCGAGCTCTCGGAAGGCGCGGTAGAGCAGGCTGCGGCGGTTGTAGGTGCCGAGCTTGCGCAGCAGCATCGACGGCATGACCCGCCCGGCCTGGATGGACAGCACGACCTGGATCATGTCCCGCGCGTGCGTGGCGATCAGGTCCCAATCGATCTCGCCGGTGAACAGCGCGTCGATGTGCTCGTAGCGGGTTCCCTTGGCTGGGCGATACAAGGTGACGTCGCCCAGGCCGCGCATGCGCGGCATCAGCTTGATACCCATGAGCCGGCTGAGTCCGAAGACAGGCTCGCTTTGTCCCTGGGTATCCGCATGGATCGTATCGGGCTGAATGGCGGACCGGTTCTTCAGCAGCCCGTCCAGGATGTGGACGGCTTCCCATACGCCGCACGGGATGAAGCTGGTGAACAGCGCGATGTAGCTGTCGGCGATATGGTGATAGGCGATGCCGCCATAGCCGCCGTAGCGGATGTGCCGGGCGCCCAGCAGGTTGTTCTCGCGCAGCTTGACGTGGGTGCCGTCGGCGATCGCCGCGCGACCTCGTCCCCAATAGAGTGGCAATGGGAAGCGGGCATACTGGTTGATGACGTCGACCATCCCGGCTTCCAGCTTGTCGGCGTTGATGTGCTGGGCGTTGATCCGGCGCAGCGCCTGCGCCGTCGCGACCTCGGGAGCATGCCGGGCAGTCTGACCCGGCCCGAGGTTGCAGCCGTAGCCGAACACGGTGAACAGGTAGCGCGGAATGGCCTGCGCGAGCTTTGGGTCGGAGCCGGAGGGCGGCCCGAAGTGGCGGGTGTAACGAGACCAGTGTTCGGTGCGCTTGAGGATGTCGAGAAGGTGGCGTTCCTGCATGCGGATGCGGACCTCGGCCTCGAAGTCGGCCAGCCCGGCAGGCTGCTCCGTCGTTGCCAGTTGCTTGAGGTGTGGCGTCCCGTCGGCATCGAGGCTGAACTCGGTGTTGGCCGGAAACCCGGCGTCGACCTCGGCCGCCAGCACCGTAAGTTCGGCTTGCAGCGCGGCGGCGAAGTCTTCGCCCCGTTCGGGAATGCCGAGAGCGGCGCAGTAGGCCGGTAGCCTTGCTTCGCATTCTGCCCAAGGCAGGAGCTGGGCTCGATAGTCGGCAAAGGTCTCGGCGCCGACGACGTAAACATCTCCAGTCTGCAGCGCGTCGGCCAGGTGAACGAAGACGCACACCTCCAACGCCCTTCTGTCGAGCGTGCCCGTCTTTGACCGGCGTTTGGCAACGAAGCTCTGCCATCGTTGGGAGGCGAAGCCGAGATCGACGCCGCCCTGGACCTTGTCGCGTCGTGCGTGACGGTTCACGCTCACGATCTCCAGCGCGTCCAGGAGGCTGCGATCCTGCGTGGCGGACTGGATGTCCATCAGGTCGAGCAGCCGGAACAGCAGGACGCGATGCTTGGCGTGGATCGGCCAGAGCAGTGGCAAGTCGTTGCCGCGATGCCAGGCGGAGACGGTTTCGCACTGCTCCGCCAGGGCCACGACCCCACCCTGCTTTGACAACAACGTCCGGACCTGGCGTCTGTGTCCTGCTCCTGCTCGGTTTCCAGCACCTGGCCGAAGATGCCGATCAGGGTTTCCTCGATGGCCCGGTGCTGGTCGTGCAGGTTCTCGAGCTGCTCCTTGGCCATGGCTTGGGTCCGCCGAACGCGGCGCAGCAGCATCTCGATCAGCTCGTCACGGCAGCGCATGCGGGCCTGGTGCAGCAAGGCGAGCAGCAACATGTCCCGCTTGCCCGGCTGGGCGATGTCGAGCAGGTCGCTCACCTCCAAGGCCGCGGCTTCGGCCGCGAACTGGCGCAACTTGGTGTGGGCGATACCCGCCAGCAGCGGCTCGGGATCGATCAGGCTGACCAACCAATCGAGGCGGTCGGTCCAGAGTCCGATCGTTTTGGGGCTTGCCGGGCCAGGTGTCTGCTTGAGGCGATTGAAACCGGTCGTGATGCTGTCGGGCGGCTTGACCAGGAGCGTCTCCAGCACTGTCGCGTGCTCAGGCGCAAGCCGGGCCGCGATGCGATCGTACATCTTGCCATGGACTTCGGCACGCAGCCGGTTCACGAGCCGTTCGAGGGTGCTGAACGCCGGCAAATCGACGGCGGCAGTCTGCAAGGCCTCGACTGCCCGATTGATGAGATCGGCAGGGTCGCTCATGGTTTCAGCCGCGTCGCGGACGATGTCGGCAATCATCGTCTCGGCCGCCGCGCCGTAGTCTGTGACGGAAAGGTAGATCCGCACCGCAACCTGGTAGCGATACAGCGACTTGGTCAGGCGCACCTCGTCGGGCCATGCTGGCAGTCGGTCGACCCCAAGTTGCGCCGCCAAATGAGCCACGATCCCGGCATGGACCGTGTTCGGCGCCGGGAAGCATCCGAAGTCCCGGCGCGTCTTCAGCAGTATCGCCAGCAACAGGCGGCCCGTGCCGACCCGTGCGCTCGCGTGGACGAAAGCGAGATCAGTCTCCGTCAGGTCGTAGCGGGCGCCGAGCTCGTCCCGGGTCAACCGCGCACCCGGCTGCGGATAGGCCGTGCGGTCAATGGCGGTCATGCAGATGTCCGGAAAAGGGTGCGCCGACGGGGCGGAGGAAGCTATGATGTTTGAAGGGGATAGGGGGTAGCGTTTCAGTGTCCGCAAAGGAATACCATTCTGGACGCAAGCGCGCGCGGCGGCCAGGCCGTGCCAACGGCACTCGCACCGCCCTCTACCTGCGGGTCTCGACTGCCGAGCAGAAGCCGGACCTGCAGTATGACGGCCTGCGAGGATATGCCGCGCGCGCTGGCCTCGACGTCGTCCAGGACTACTGCGACGTCGCCGTGTCTGGCCGTCGGGAAGGCCGGCCGCAGCTCAACGCTCTGATGACCGCGGCCCGCAACCGGGAGATCGACTGTGTGCTGGTGTGGAAGTTCGACCGCTTCGCCCGCAGCACACGCCACCTGCTCGTGGCGTTGGAGGAGTTCGACCATCTCGGCGTGCGGTTCGTCAGCGTCCAGGATCAGGTCGACACCGACAGCCCGATGGGCCGGGCGATGTTCACCATCATCGGCGCCATGGCGGAACTGGAATCGTCGCTCATCAGTGAGCGCGTGACTGCGGGGATGCGGGCCGCCGAAGCGCGCGGCAGGCATCTCGGGCGGCCTGCCACCTCGCTGCGTATCGTCAGCGAGATCGAGGCGCTTGCCGCCTCCAGCGACCTCAGCATCCGCGATATTCAGAAGCAAATCGCTAACCGGGCCAGCCGCGGCATCGTCGGCGAGATCACCAAGCGAACCCGGGCTATGCAGGGCCAAGTCAGCGCGGTATGGTCAAACGACGTAGCACCAACTTAACATTGGGAAGAGAGGTAACCCATGGTCGGAATTTCGGATTGCTTGGGCTCTATTTCAAACTGCTTTAAGGCCCGAAGCGATGACGGCATGGAGTCTCAGACACTCGGAACGCATCCTACCGCAACCGGACCTTCGACCGATGCTGCGGCCGAGTTCGACCGCGCGCTGGAGCAAGCGGACGTTCCGGACATCGTGGTGACGCAACATGACCCTGAACCTGCATCCCCGCATATGCTCGTGCCGCCGGACATCGTGATCTCGGCTCCCGAAGACGAGCTGCCTTTCGGCGGCACGGACGCGCTGCCGCCTGTCCCTGCACGCGATCGCGCCGAGTATCGCCGTCATTATATCGCCCAATCAGTTGCCTACGATGTCGCCGCGCGTTCGATGGGGCTCCGTAATGGCCACGGCTCTGAGGATCCGACAGCGCGCGCTGTACTCGAAGAGGCCGTGCTAAAGACTAGGACGGAAAGCTTCCCGCTTGGCCGGGGAAACGTCAGAACCGAGATCGCCCGCAGTGATGGCGGGTCGTACATCGGGGCGGCAAGTGCCCAGGATTTCTGGCCTAATACGGCGTTCGGCCGTCACCTGCTCGAAAATCATCCGGAGGACGAGATGGCATTCAGAGCGGCGAGTGCGCGCATCGAGGGTGCGGGCGTATGTTTCGATCACGCAGTACAGACCGCCATGAATCTATCTCCATCTGTCCCGCATTCGGACGAGATCTCGGTGCTGATGGATGATCGACATGACCATGTCTCCGTAAGCCATCGAGGTCAAGTAGGTGACGCCTGGGCAGAAGGCGCGGTGGTCGATCTTTCAGGATCGATGGCTCACGAACATCGTGACCACATTAATAGCATTACCCTTGATGCAGCTTCGTGGAAGCAACTGCAGGCGCGTAGCGAGGAGATCGAAAGACAACTCGGCGAGCAACTCTCGTCGCCGGAGATGCGCGCGGCCCGTGATAGCTTCGGAAGTGGCTTGAAGCCCAAGGCGGCCCAGATCGTAGAAGGACGCGACCATGGTGAACTTCCTCCAATTTACGACAGCGTGCCGCACGTTCTCGCGTCCACCTTTCGAGAACGCATTGCCGGCCGGCTCAGTCAGATGCCTCAGGAGGAACTGAACAATAAGATCCAGGACGCCGTTGCGGACGCGACGGCGTCCGGCGTAGGAGAGCGACTGCTCGATCGTGACGTGCTTGTAGAGCTACAGCGTCTCGCGACGAAACAGGACGGTGACGTGGAAGACGCGAATACATGACCACCGATGATGTTCGCGACTACGTAGCAAAGTATCGTCGCCTGCATTAGTTCTTATACCCGCAGGCATATTCTTCGCTTCGGACAATACGCACTCGACATGGACATAGTTGCGGGGCCGCTCGATCCGCAGCCGATCCCCTTCGAGAATGACTTGTGACCACTTTTTACACGTATCCTGAACCTACCCCAAGTATCGCCAGGGTGCCGGCCAGATTGTGATTGTCACCCACGAGGGAAAAGGCTGGTTTGATCCGCTGAATGACCGACGTGGTGACGTGTTGGCACTTGCGCAGCACGTCTGGGGCGGGAACCTCGGGCACGCCCGCAAGGCTCTACGCCCCCTCGCGGGGATCGCGCCGAAGCTGCTGCCGATGCGTCAGGGTAGCGACGGGGTGGCGTTCGAGGGCGATGTACTCTGGAACCAAGCGGCACAGCTACGCCCAGGTTCGTCAGGATGGAACTACCTAACAGACAAGCGCCGCCTCCCGGTAGAGAGCATCACCCGCGCCTTGCGATCTACCGCATTGCGAGAAGGCATCCACGGCACGGTATGGGCCATGCACCAGGGCGCAGCGGGTTCGGTCACAGGCTGGGAAACTCGACTTTGCCCATTTGGGCTGAGCTGGGTCGGGCATGACCGCGATCACGGCGCGTAGCAGACGGCGTCGAGGATGCCCTGGAGCTCCGGCGCGATCGGTTCCGTCACATCGGTGGTTTCGGCC
>JAABUQ010003001.1_pt1 | contig 32014 bp, 24 predicted proteins | sample 5560001 | NCBI WGS metagenome assembly JAABUQ01 (sample SAMN10711888, study PRJNA513371) | rock metagenome | isolation source: Antarctica rocks | place: Antarctica: Victoria Land, Finger Mt nord | collected 2015-12-18 | reverse complement strand
ACGCCGTCGAATTCGCCTACGAAGCGACGATCGAACGGATCGCAGGCGAGCTGCCGCGCGTCCCGGCACGCTGGCTCGACGATTGGCGGTACCGCGGGCCATCGACACTTACGGTTCCGAGCCGCGCGATGCGCGATGCGGCGGCCGCGCTGCGCCGCCCGGGCGACGAGCCGTACGCGCTCGCCGAGCGCATCAACGATTTCGTCGCGCAGCGGATGCACTACTCGAGCGGCGTGACATCGGTCCTGACCACGGCCGGAGAAGCGTACGCGCAAGCCGCGGGCGTCTGTCAGGATTACGCGCACGTGATGGTCTCGCTCGCGCGCGCCTGCGGTCTCGCGGCGCGGTACGTGTCGGGCCACCTCATCGGCGAAGGCGGCACGCACGCATGGGTCGAGGTGCTCGCGCCGGCCGCCGAACCCGGCGCGGCAGTCGTCTGGGCATTCGACCCGACGCACCACCGGCGCACGAATCTCGATTACGTCTTCGTTGCCGCCGGCCGCGACTTCGCCGACGTAACGCCGACGTCGGGACGTTTCGTCGCCCCGTACATGGGCGAATTCACGACCGACCGTTCCGTGGATCTCGTCGCCATCGAGTACGCTGCCTAAGGCGCAACGAGCGGCGTAAATGGCAAATCGGTCCCTCGCTGGGTCCGCGGTTCGCTGAAGTCGCGGTCGACCATGAACCGGGCGCAAGGCCCAACCAGCCTGCATTGCAGGCAAACGCAATAGATCGGCCGACATTTTCGATTACGTTCATGTTTAGCACAATAGTATAGCGCGGGATCGTTGCAACCCGAGGTTCTCCTCGCGCACGTCGGCGACTGGCCGGGCATTTCGCGTATCCCGCGCCTTTTTCGTCGTGCGGGGATGCGCACGACGGTCCTTGCTCCCTCCGACAGCCTGGTAACGCATAGCCGCTACGTCGATAAGCGTATATCGGCGTACGGTACGCCGCGGCAAATTATCGAGCAGCTGCGTGAGATCGTCGAAACCTCGCGTTATGAATGGGTCGTGCTCGCCGACGAACTCCTCATCGGAGCGGCGGGCGAGCGCTCGGGCGAGCCCTGGCTCGATCATGTTTTTCCAGTCGATCATCGCAACGTGCAACGCAAGTACATTCTATCCAAGTTCGAATTTCTGGCAGCTTGCCGAGCGCAGGGCATGCCGCTGCCCAGATCGATGGTTGCGGCTTCCCCCGAGGCCGCGTTGGTCGCGGCCGGGACGCTGGGCTATCCCGTCATGCTAAAACGTGACGCGGGCTGGGGCAGCGCAGGGGTGCGTAAAGTGCACGACGCCGCTGAGGCCATCGCCGTCCTCGGCGAGTACGGCGACCCCTACGTCAACGTTGAAGAGTTCGTCGAAGGCGTCGTCGGTGCGACGGAAGTGCTTTACGACCACGGAGTACCCGTGTGCTGGTGGTCCTTTGAGAACGAGAGGCGTTTCCCAAATCTCTCCGGGCCATCGGCGATCCGGCGCACGTTCAATCCGCCAGGACTCGAAGCCATTATACGCGGATGCGGTGCCGTAACAGGCTTTCACGGCTTTTCTGCGATTTGCTGGATCTTCGATCCACAGAAACGGCGCATCGCACTGCTTGAAATGAATGCCGTCCCCGGCGCCGGGATGCATCTGCCACTGGCCGAACCGATGTTTGCCATAGGCATCCGCACGATCATCGAGCAGCGAACGCAGTCGTCATTCTCGCCAATCTCCGATGGCATACGCTACCGGATCTTTCCGCAAGACTTTAAGCGTTGCTTTGCAGAACGCGATTTGGCTGGACTACTGGCGTGGATTCCTGGGCGACCGACCGCACGCGATATCCCTTGGGATGATACGCCTTTGCTGCTCGATCATGTGCGTCGCGCCGCGCGTTCGCTTTTCCTATATATCGGGCGCACGGCGCGGAAGTAACGTAAACACGGGATCGGATTCCTCAGACACCACCCCGAACGATGTGTTTCTCAAAGAAGAAGCGCGCGTAATCTGCACTTGGTTTCGCGCCATCTTCGAGATAGTCGATGCCCATACCATTGATCGCAACCCGGTACGCACAGCCCCGAACGTGACGGGCCTTGCGAAACGAGACGACGCTTCCATCGGGAAATTCATAAGTTGGAACGAACGCGACGGCGACGCTTGCGCGTGCCGGCTTAGCGCTACCGTTTGTTAGGTCGCCGACACTCGGGGCGCGTAACTCGCGGTCTGTGAGACTGACCGAATCGACGACATCGTACATTATGCTAGAAATACCCTTAATGATAGAGATCCAGTGCGCTCGGTCGCTGTACGCTTCCATCGATATTGTAGCAATTGAGGTCTGGTCCGGCATCCCTATTTACGACTTCTTGATTTTTGCTCCGCCTCGAAAGATCGCGTGCCGTCCGGTGGGGGCCAACGAGGCTATAATAATGTAAATAGACGGTTAACCCGAAGATACCAGTGACCGTCACACCTTGGGTCTTCGATTACACAGACGACATCGAGGGCAGCCAAAAATGTTTTCGATGCCGGCTACGCCGAGACCACCGCGTCGGAAACGCAGCATGCTACCCGCTACGCAGGACTTGTCGAAGCACCAGCGATCGAACCGCAATCTTTTGGGGCACACGTCGTCCCACTGCGGCTCGCGATCGAAAAATGCGGGAAAACAATCGAGAGTCGACGTACGGGCACGCTTCTCCCTCCACGCAATGCGCAAAGGATGTGCGAGCGCCGCATGGCCAACAGACCCGAGTCGACGGAGTCGAGCACGCCTCTCCGCGTCGCGATGGTTCCGGACTACCGCTCGACGAATCCTTACCAGGGCCTGATTGCGGCGCAGCTCGAGGCGCTTGGCGTCCGGATCGCTTTCGTGCAGCGGACGCGTCGGCACGTATTTCCACTCCGCGCCGCCGTACGCGAACTGGACGTCGCCGTTTTGCATCTGCACTGGATCACGCCGTTTCTGCGCGGATCCAGCTTTCCGGTGTACGTTGCCTTCAGCGCGCGCCTCTTAGCGGATATCGCGTTCGTTCGTGCGAGTGGCGTCGGCGTCGTCTGGACGATTCATAACAAGGTTTCTCACGAAACCCGGCATCCCGCATTCGAGATGTGGGTGCGCCGCGGCATCGCGCGCATCGTCGACGCAATGATCGTGCACTCGCCGGAGATTCGACGCGAGATTGCCGCGGATTTTCGCATGCCGCTCACTGCCTTCGACGTCGTGCCGCACGTGTCGTTCGCCGGTTTCTACGGGGAGGCACCCAATGCTCGGGAGTCGCGCGAATCGCTCGCGCTGCCTGTGGATGGCAAGGTCTTTCTCAACTTCGGCATCATGCGGCCGTACAAAGGCCTCGAGCGACTCCTCGAGGCGTGGGCGGACAGCGGGTTGGGAACCACCGGTCATACGTTGCTGCTCGCGGGCCAGTTCAACGATCCGACCTACCGTGACAAGATCCTCGCTGCCGCCCAGCCTCTCAATGGCGTCCGGGTCGACGACGGACGCGTCGCTGACGATCGCGTGCGCCTCTACTTCGGTGCGTGTGATGCGGTAGTTCTTCCGTTCGAGCGGATTCTCACCTCGGGCAGCCTGCATCTCGCGATCACGTTCGAAAAGCCGGTCATCGCGCCGCACATCGCATCGGTTGTCGAGACGCTCGGGAAAGCCGACCGCTTCCTTTACGATCCGGCGCCCAATGCGTTACGCGATACACTGCGCCGTTGCGCCGGCGCGGATTTGGCGGCCGAACGCAGCGCAATCCGAAGTAACCGAGCGACGCTAATGGACTTGCATGAGGTGGCGCAAGCGACGCTAAGCGTCTACGAACGTGCGCGACGGCGCCGGAGCGGACGTTGTGAAGCCCCAGATGACGCATCCCGAGTGCGTTAGGGTGCAGACAGTTCTCGATAGACGTCGCTGACCTGCGCGGCGATGCGTGGCCAATCGAAGCGCTGGGCGTATGCGCTGCACGCTTCGCGACCAGGCAGAATCTGCTTACCGTTCAACGCACGGGTGATCCCAGCAGCGAGGTCGGATGCTGTGCTTCCCGCGAGAATCAGCGCCGGATCGAGCGCCCGCACGACTTCCGGTAGACCGCCGACCGGCGTGACGAGCACCGGCGTTCCGCAGGCGAGCGACTCGATGACGACGAGCCCGAAACCTTCGAGCGCAGTCGTCGGAACGACGAGGAGATCCGACGCACGATACACCGACGGCAGCAGATCCTCCGAAACGTGCCCGACAAGCCGCACCGATCCTTCCAGACCGCGCTCTACAATCATTCGCTGCAAGCGTTCTGCCAGAGGTCCCAGGCCGACGATGGCGACGAATGCGTTTGGAACCGACTGCACGATCGCGTTTGTCGCCGCAACGAGATTCTCCAACCCCTTCGAACGCACGAGTCGGCGGACCGTCGCGACGATGGGACGGTTAGCGGGCCAGCCCAAACGCGCGCGCGCATCGGTGCGCGAACCAAAGGTGTTGAAGTGGCGCACGTCGACGCCGCCAGGAACAATTCGAATTTTTTGGGGCGCCACTCCGTACTCCGCGATCAGAACGTTCGCAAAGGACTGCGAGAGAACGATGAAGCGCGCGGCGCGCGCGTAGACGGCGCGTTCGACGAGCCGTCGAGCCTGCGCTTTGAGCGGATGCTCGCCTTCTGAAAGCGCTTCGAGCGCCCACGGACCGTGAAAGTGGTTAACGAAGGGACGCGCTGCAAGCGAGTCGAGCACCGGGAACGCGTACGGTGCGAAGTGCGAGACGACGAGATCGCTGTGCGCGACATGTTTCGGCACATTGGCTCGTAGGCCGCGCCAACGGCGCAGCACCGAGGCGCCCTCGGGCGCGAAGCTGTCGACCGCGCACCGCGCTTGCGCCACATCCGCGGCATCGCCCACAACGAGCCCCGCTACGTCGATGCCCGCTTCCGGCAGGGCTTGTAACAGGCTGAAGTAGTAGCGATCGAGGCCGCCGGCTCGCTCGGGTGTCGCCGACATCCCGATCTGCAACGCGCGAAGATGCGAACGCGACGTCATCGCCACCTCCGGCTTTATCTCCAAGCTCAAAAAACGAGCATCTCTTGCGCCTTAAGGATAAGGAGTTCCAATTCTCATCAGGTTTAGGTCAATCGTAGGTAAAGATTAGGTCTTTAGACCTATTGCTATCTAGGCAGAAGCTAAGCTTATCGGCTACCATGCGAGCGTCCTTTGGCTCCCGGAAAGATTTGAACTCGTGATTATTAACATCGCGCGCCTTGCCGTGTGCCTCGCGGCTCTAATCGCCTCCGCGGCCTGTTCCGGAGGCGCTGGGTCACCCACGAACGTCGGCCAGCCGATGGCTGCGGCGGCCGCAAACGGTGCAACCGTGGACGGCGCGGCACGCATAGCAAAGGTGCCGGCGGCTTCGTCGACTTCATCACCCGCGCCATTGCCGAGCGGCTTGCAGATCGGTGGCGTGGACGGTACGACCGTCGTCCCGAAAGCAAATGGCGCAACGTGGGAATTTTCCGAAGATCTCGACGTTACGTTTCCCGCGCCGCTCAACCAGCAGGTTCAGGTCGCAATCTCGCCGTCACCCGTCGCGTCGCCGCAGGTCGTCTATCCCCTGCAAGCCGTTCCACCCACCGGCTCGCACACATATACCAATCTTCAAGTACGCTGGCAAAAGGCACCGAACACGACATATACCGTCACGATCTCGAATGCCCAACCGGGCTGGAGCCCCGTACACGGAAACGTCGTCGTCAGGGTCGTCTCGCCGCAAAGCGTTCCATCGCCGCAAGCACCCGTGGCTTCGCGCCGTGCCGACCCGTACTACTATGGCAGCCTCGAGCATAGCGCCACGTATCCCTACGGGCTCAAGCTAGCGAACTCAGGCAGCATCGATCCACGTGCGCTCAACGCGCTCACCGGGCAAGGCGTTCACTTCATCCGTTTCGGTCCCACGCCCAATGAAGTCGCGCAGAACAGGCAGTCGTACAGCTTCGCCTCGACCGATCCAACGATCGCAACACTGCACGGAAACAACATCGAAACGCTTTACGTGATCGATGCAGCTGTGCCGCCTACGTGGGGCAACACCAACGCCGCCCACGACGCGCGACCGATCTTCGAAACGCCCGCGCTCTACGCCGAATATTGCGGCGGAGTCGCCGCACACATCGCGCAGACGTTTTCAACGACCACCCGCGTCGAGATCGGAACGAACGAGCCGAATTATTCTTCGAACTGGACGAACGGGCAAGCACGACTTGACGGCATGCCCCAGTATGCAGATCAGACCGGCACCGGCATCGCGCCCTACCTCAGGAGCTGTTATGCGGCGATCAAAGCCGTAGCACCGAAGATACAAGTCGTCGCGCCGGGGATCGCGATCAACCCGTTTGCCTACCCGTTCCTTCCTTTTGTCGATCATCTCTACGCTGCAGGTTGTCGTACGGGAGTGTGCTGGGACATCTTCTCGGTACACTCGTACACGTGGAGCAACCCCGCCTACACGTACGATCAATCATTCATCGACAACCTCGCAGGCGCAGGTGCGGGTCCCGGGAGCTTCTACTCCTACCGCGACGTTCAGGCGCGCGCGAATGGAGACGGAGAGACCGGAACCTTGCCGATAATGATCACCGAGACCGGCTTTTCATCGAATCAGCACTTCGTGCAAGGGGTTGACCCGAGCGTGCAGGCCACATATACGAGCATCGCGTTCAATCAGTACCTGCAAGATCCGAGCATCAAAGGTATCGTTTGGACGGACGTCGTCAACCACGAAACCTCGCAGTGGATTTTCAACGGCATTGCGACCTACGGTGATAACATGTCGACGAAACCGGTGTTCGCGGTTTACAAACAGTTTGCGGCCTATTAATTGCGCTGCACGTAAGCTGTAGAGCAATCACCGCACGCACGCCGGTCAGGTTCGTCGTCGAGATTCTCGATTAGATTGTAGATCGTGTTGACGCCGGCGATAAGGGAAACCATTGTCGCTGGGATAAGGCGTTCTCACCTCCGAGCCCGGCCGGTCTTCCGGAAGTACGGCGAGTCCCTTCCGAAAGACGAGTGGGCCAAAGGGCCCGGATAGAGCCGGAGAAGCAGCGGCAGGTTTTTCTCCAGAGCGGCCCCGCACCAGATGTTGCGGGTCCGTCCGTTGCTGTGATGCCGGTTCACGAGGATGCGAATGTTCAAAGCTCGATCCAGCCCGTCCATCGGCCCGACCGGGACGCGCGCCATTGGAAGCCGCCGCATATCTGCCGATGCCGCGGTGATTGCGCTCGTTGCCGCGGCGTTCGCGATCCGGCTCGTGTGGCTGGTCGCTTTCGGGGGGCGCGAGATCGAGATGGACGGCGCTGAATATGCGCGCATCGCCGACAACCTGCGGCACGGTCTGGGGTATCTTGGCATCCAAGGCCACGTCGATGTCGTGTTTCCACCGCTCTACCCGTTGTTGATCGCCGCCCTTACGCCGTTCGTGCACACGAGCGAGCACGCAGGGGTCGCGCTCGAAGTCATCATGGGTTCGCTGCTGGTGCTTCCCGTTTACGGGATCGCACGCATGGCGTTCGGTCCCCGGGCGGCGGCGTATGCCGGAGCGATAATCGCGCTCTCTCCGATGGCGAACCGTCTTTCGACGTCCGTGCTCTCCGACTCGACCTTCCTCGTCCTTGCCTCGTCGGGGATATTCTTCGCGTTGCGCGGCTTGCGCGGCCGCGGCGTGCTGGATTTCGCCGCATGCGGCCTCGCCTACGGCCTTGCGTTCGACACGCGCCCCGAAGCCGTGGCGATGGTCGTCGTCATCTCCGTTGCGATCGCGGCAAATCGCCTTTTCGAGCGCCGAGCCGCAGCCGCCGGGGCAGCGCTGACCGTAATCGCCGTTCCGTTCGTGCTTTGCGCGTTACCATACATCGTGAGCCTGTCGGCGTGGAATCATCATCTGACGTTTCAAGGCAAGACCGATCTCAATTACGCGATCGGGAAGCGGGTCCAGCGTGGAATGACCTATTGGCAGGCGGCGGATGAAATCGATGCAAGCGGTAACGCGATCGGCGCGGAACTCAACGCAAGCGAGCCTGCGAACCAGCGCGTCGCAGAACCGAAATCCGCCTACGCCGTCTACCTACTACGTAATGCGGCGCGCCACGCGCGGGATTTGACGTATCAGTTGCTTACGAGCGTCTACGATCGCGGAATACTGCTGGCCCTCGCGTTCGTCGGATTTGCGTTCTCACGGTTCGACCGCGCGCGGTTGCGCGATGAGTCGATTCTGTTGGCCTACGGAATCGCTCTTTACGCAGCGCTTTGCAGCGTCACGCAGTTCTGGGACCGCTATGCCGACGGATTCATTCCCCTGCTGGCGGTGTGGGGCGGCGCAGGATGCGCCGCGATCTCGACACGGATCGAGGCCGCTGCGCCGCGCTCGCGCTGGGCCCCGTTCGGGTTCGCGCTCGCGTTTGCCGCGGTCTTCGGCGGTCTCTACGTCTTTGCAGGCATGCGCGGCCGGCCTGAAGCTTTGGACACGACCAAACGGCAAGCGGGAACGTATCTCGCGCACACGCACCCCGCGCCTCGCATCATGGAATTTTTTGACCTCGCAGCGTTTTACAGCGGCGCCACCTGGTACCCGCTGCCGTACGGTACGAGTTCGGCCGCGCTTCGCTACATTGCAGGTATCGACCCAAATTACGTCGTGCTCGAAAGCGATGCCGAACAACACATCCCATATTTGGCCGGCTGGATCCGCCACGGGATACCGGACCGCCGGGCGACCTTCGTGGACACGTTTTCCAGTCGCAGCCGGGAGCTAAAACTTTTTCGCTGGCACGGGACTCCGCGCTCCAACGCCCTGCAAGGTAAGGCATGACGCCTCGTCCAGGCGGCGCGCTCCGCGATTCGGGTGGCTGAGTCGGAATTTATCCGCAACGCCTCAGCGAAAAAACTCAAAGCACCGAATTTAACTTTCGCAAAGAGCCCTTTGCCCGAGTGGCCCATCAAACGAAAAAGAAAAATCCATAAGCCGAACTTGTGTCCGACGACGGGCGACACCGATCCGTTAGGTTTTCTTGAAGGACGACGTTATATCGTATAGTTGCAGCTGGCTGAAAAAAATGCGTGGGTCGCGAACGGCGTAAGTCCAAGTAGATTGCGTTCAGCAAGTACATCAGGCCAATCGCTCCTAAAAGAGAGTGCGCGAGACATTCGACCTACGGCATGGTCGAAGGAATCGTACGTGCCGCAAGGCCAAACATTTCGCAAAAAACTGGCGGGCGAATCTTCACGTGCGAGGAACCACATAATTCCATGGTGTGTTTTACATTATGCGTTTGGTCCTCGAGATGAACGAGGAGCGCCCTCCACGCGTTGCGATCGGTATGCCGCTATTCAATGCTGAGCGCTATCTCGAGGAGACGCTGAACAGCATTCTCGCGCAGACGTATAGAGATTTTACGCTTATTATTTCGGATAACGCCTCGACCGACTCGACGGAGCAGATTTGCCGTCGGCGTGCCGCCGAGGATACTCGTATTTCGTATTCTCGAAACGACCGAAATATGGGTGCAACGTTTAATTTCAATCGGGTCTTTGCTCTATCGCAGAGCGAGTATTTCAAGCACGCGGCCTATGACGATCTGCTCGCGCCCACGTATCTCGAGCGCTTAGTAGAGATGCTCGACCGCGAACAAAATGTCGTGCTCGCGTTTCCGATCTGTCAGCCGATCCACGACGACGGTCAGCCAAATTCGACCGCCCCGCGGCTCAGCGAGCTCAATTTGCGTCAAAAAACCCCGCACGAGCGGCTTCGTAGATATATCCCTGGCGGCGGAGCTGAGCGAATGTGCGATCCGGTGTTCGGCGTTTTCCGATCGGCCGCGTTGCGGCAGACCCAAGTCATCGGCAACTACATCTCGTCCGACGCTATCCTGCTCGGCGAGATTGCCCTCTATGGTGAATTGGCGCAGGTTCCAGAAACGCTCTTCTTCGAGCGCTACCACGTAAAAGGATCCGTTCTAGGCAGCCCTACCCTCGACGATCGCTATGCGTGGTTCGATCCGAACTTGCGAGGCCGCTGGACCAACCGCTTATTCGCGTGGCGCTGGCTCATCGAACTGATTAAAGCAATAGATCGAGCTCCGCTCGACGTCGCTGAAAAGCTCCGCTGCTACGGAACGCTGTACTTCTTCATCCGGAAGAATAGACGCGATCTCGTGCTCAATCTCATTCGTGCGTTTAAGCTCCTCGTGAAACCAACGGCAGTTCGCATATTCGGTCCGGGCGCATTCGCGCGTTGGCGCGCCCAGGCGCCGGCTCTTAGCGAAGCTGACCCGTAAAAATCGTAAACTGGCCGGGTTTCGGCTCGCGACTCGCGGAGGGCTGGCGGCGTGCGAGCCGTCTGCCTGTGCTGAAATATCTTTTCGCTACGCTCCGAACGCGGAGCAACCCGCCTGCACCTACGATCGACCGTTCATCGAAAAACCTGCGGCGCAGGTGAGAGTCCAGGCAGCGGCTGCGCGCACCGCGACGTTCACACGCGAATGTAGACGGAGAAACCAGATCTTTCCGACAATGATTCTCAGACCAGCATCAAGGGTCTCGTCTGGACGGTGTCACCACCACGAAACGTCGCATTGGCATTGCAACGGAATTGCCCGCCTGCAACGATGACATGGCGACGAAACCGGCATCCGCAGTCTACCAACGGGTTGCGGCATATTGATTGCGCTGGAGGCGAAGCGTAGTGCATTCGACGTCGCGATGATCACGATGTCCGGAGCGGCAAGCTTTGAGAGCATAACGGCGCAAAAAGTCATGTCGGTTGGTTCGCCGTCATGCGCGACAGTGGGCTCACCAACTATGGACAGGGGCCAAGCCGGCTTCTTCGAATGCTCCTGCCGCGAGGACCGCTTGACCACTCTCTACATCGTACGCGACTGTCCTTATCCACCCCGAAGCGGATCGCCGCTACGAAGCTGGCAAAATATCAACGTCCTTGCGAAGCACGGGCCGGTTCATCTGATCTCGATTGGTCACCGGGAAGCCGATGCGACCCACGTGCCGATCGTGGCGAGTTGGGTCCACATCGACGGCGCAGACTATGAAGCCGCGTCAGGCAAGCTCGCCTCGCGTACGCTGCGGCTCCTGCGCTCGCGGCAATTCCCGCTCAACGACGCAACGGCCACCGCAGCGCTCAACGGTCGCCTCGCACGTGCCATCGAAGATTTGCGTCCCGACCTCATCGTGCTCTCGCACTGGGCGAATGCGCTCCCCGACGCGTTGAAGCGCCGCTCGAACGTTGTCGTGGACGCCCATAATATCGAGTCGATCTTGGGAACGGGCGTTCGCGACGCGAGCGGGCGAGCGTCGAGCTTCCCGAAGCGACTCAAGCTCTGGCGTTGGCAGCGCCGCGAACGCGCATTGTTTCGCGGCGCGAGCCGCATTTGGGTAACCAGCGACGCCGATGTCGAGAGGCTGCGAACGCTCGACCGTGGGCTGCCCCCACCCGTCGTCTGGCCCAACACGCTCGACCTCGAGTATTATCGCCAAGTGCGCGAGCGATCCATCGCGATGCCGCGCGATCTCCGACCCAACGGCGCCACGATCGTACTGGTCGGCTTGTATGGCTACAAGCCAAATGCGCGAGCCGCTATGACCTTATTGACAGAGGTGTTCCCTCATGTTACGCATCGCATACCACACGCGCGCTTGTTGTTGGTCGGTAAGGACCCGACTCCCGAGATGCTCGCAGCCGCTGCAACAGACGACCGCGTAACCGTCACGGGGGAAGTCGGGGACGTGCGTTCGTATCTCGCGGCTGCCGACGTTTCCGTCGTCGCCCTCACCGAAGGAGGCGGCACGCGTGTTAAAATTCTCGAAGCGTTTGCCGCCAAAATCGCCGTCGTGAGCAGTTCGAAAGGCATCGAAGGCGTCGAAGCCGAGCATGAAAAGGAACTACTCATCAGCGACGATCCGTCTGTAATGGCCGATTATGCGACTGCGCTACTCGAGGACGAAGGTAAGAGGCTCGCATTGACGGCGCGCGCTTTCGAACGCGTCCGTTCTCTGTATTCGTGGGAAACTTTGGAGCAGTCGCTCATCCCGGCGCTGCCGGCCGCAACGCGTGCTGCGTTGAGCCGCAATTGATCGAGCGTCGATGAGGAGTCTCGAGGATGTTTAGCGGCCGCGAGTTGGCATCCCCGTCGGTCACGTGGCTAATGCCGGTCCGCAACGGTATGCCGTTTCTCGTTGCCACACTTGCATCGATCGCAGCGCAGACGTACGCGAACCATCGCATTTTGGTTTGGGATAACGGCTCCACGGACGGGACACTGGAGACGTTGCGCGCATGGATCCCGGATCGCATCCCGGGAACCATCGTGGCAGATCGCCCGCTTTCGCTCGGCGTCTCGCGCGCTGCCCTCGTCGAGACGGCGACGACCGAACTGTGCGCGTGCATCGACGCAGACGACGTCAACCTTCCCGAGCGGCTCGAACGGCAAGTCGCCGTCTTCGCGCGCTCGCCGGACCTGGTCGCCCTCGGAGCGGTGCCGGACATTATCGATGAGAACGACCAACCGTTGCCGGATTGGGACTACCCGCTCGGAGACGCAGAAATCCGGTGGCGGACCCGTTGGCAATCGTCGCTCAACGCATCGTCTGTCATGTTCCGGCGCAGCAGCGTCATCGCTGCCGGAAATTACCGCGACTTGATCCGCGGCCAAGACCTAGACCTGTGGATGCGTCTGGCAAGCGTAGGCCGAATGGAGTCGCTGCCGCAGCGCTTGGTACGATATCGGCGCCATAGCGGCAACCACACGGTCGCGTATATCGACTACTATCCGCTAGATCGCGCGATTGCCAAGCCGAACTTGGGAACCTTATTCCCAAAACTCACAGCGGAAGAGGCGGTACAACTCTGGGAAGTCGCCTATCCGCGCCTCAACCAACGTGGTGTTGCCCTCCGTCACTTTAAGCTGCTGCGACACGCTGCCAAAACGTCGGCAACGACGCTCGGAGCCCCAGCGGACTATTTCACGGCGACGAAATACTACGCGTGCCAACGCCGTGTGATGCTCCGCAACATCGGTTTCGAGCGCTTGAACATTGATGGCAAACGGCTCTTAGATTCTAAACCAAAGTGGCTCCGTCCCCGCCGGTGACCGGTTTTTGCAAGAACCGCCGTCACGCGCGGGCTACGAGGCCTGCGTTTCGGTCGAGCACGTCAAGAATCATAGAGTCCGCGCGGACGTCGAGTTTTCGCGCGAAGAGCTTGCCCGATGATTCCATGGCTTCGAGGTCGGCGACCGTCAGAACGTCCGGATTGAGGCGCTCGTCGCTGAAGCGGATGTAATGTGTGCGTTCGCGCAACAGCGGCAATTTCGAGCTTCCCAAAATTGATTGCACGAACATCTCGTCCGACGCGAACGAAAAACGGAAGTAGCGCGAGACGTCGCGGCGTCGCTCGGCGAACGCGAGTACGTGGTCGCACGCTCGCCGCTCTAAGATGAAATAGGCGCTGCCCTTGTATGGCGTCAGCCCATGCGGAACGGGTCGCCGCGGAAAGACCAGTTGCATGATTTTATGATGCAGGCGACGGCTCCCCGTTTGCGACACGACCCAGCGTTTTCCGATGCGGAAGTGCCAATCTTGGAGGAACTCCATGCCGTTGCCCCACTCGGGTGAGGGCATCCGCTGGCAGTCGATCCATGAAGCGCCGTCGAGAACCGCGAGACGCGCTTCGAGTTCACGGTTCGCCAATAGCGGATAGCACTGGCCAGAGAGGATCGCGACGTACGCTGCGTCAGGGAATCGCTCGCGTGCGGCCCGCAGACCCGCAAGTTGCACCTCGACCTGACTGAAATCGGCCCAGTGCACGCTACGGCGCGGGATCATAAACGAGACGTTCGGCAAGTCCCCGCAAAGGCGCACCATTTCCTCGTACACCGGTCTCGTCGTGCGCCGATCAACGTGGACCAGCACTGCGTTACGTCCGTCGGCTAACCGTCCAACGAGACGTGCGAGTTGATCGGGCAGATGGTGCGCGGCGATGACGTACGCGATACGCATGTTTTTCTATTACCCTCTCAGCGACAGCCGTCTCATGCCCGGCAGTTCGCGAGCGAGCCGTTCGCATAACATCGGTGTGAGGCCAAACAACGTCCCCTGACGCGTTATGGACTTCAAAGTAAGTCGTCCGGCGGCGAAGTGCGCAGCCGCATCGCGTCCTGTCGGTGACTACGGAAGGCCCACGTATCGTGCCGGTCGAGGAGAGCGGCCTTTTTGGTCACGAAGGGTTTCGGAGCCGGGTACGCCATCCCGAGCGCCGAAGGATGACGCGACGATTCAATTTGCTGCGCGCCGGGACGGCGTCTTCCTTTATGATTCAATGTGAAGGGACTTGCCATGACGCAAAAGACCGCCGAAGAGTTCTGGAACGATCAGTACGCTGCGGGCAAAGTGGCCATCGGCGAGGATTCCGCCCTTCGCGCCGCTTCAGCCTACTTCGGTGACGTTGCAGGGAAGGCCGTGCTCGACATTGGCTGCGGGGACGGCGGAGCGTCGATGTATTTTGCCGCCTGCGGTGCGAATGTCATCGCAGTCGACACGAGTCGAACCGGGATCGAGCGCCTGAACGCACTTTGCGAGGAACGGCACGTGACGAATCTTCGCGCGATCACGTGCTCGGCTTTCGATATCGCCGAATACGGACCGGTCGACTTCGTCTATGGAAACAGCATTCTCCATCATCTCGAACCGTTCGACGAGTTTGTCGAACTTCTCGCTTCGACGCTTCGTAGCGACGGTAAGGCGTTTTTTCACGAGAACAGTGGATCGATTCCGCTACTCATGTGGGCCCGAGATAACGTCGTAGGCAGGTTCGGCATACCGCGTCTCGGCGACGGAATCGAGCACCCGCTCACGCCGCAAGAGATTGGCATGCTGAGGCGACGATTCGACGTTACAGTCCATTACCCGTACGTATACTTTTTCGGACTAGTCGGCGTCTATCTCTTCCGCCGAAAATTCGAGCGAGTCTTCCAAGCTTTGGATCGCCTCGTCTACCGGTTTCCCCCTTTGCGTCGGCTTTCTTACTATCACGATCTCCAGCTCACTCGCCGCGCGACAGCATAGAGGTCATGAGGTCACGCAAACGATCCCGTCCCAATGGAGCCTGCTGCAAGCGCGACGCGTTCGAGGAAAGCTTGGGCTCGCCCGCCGCAAAGGTACCGGCCCTTAGCGCATCGGCGTACTGCGCGGTTTAACTGCACCAGCGTGCAGCTAAACGGGACTACTTACGTGGTGGCCTCGAGGCTACGAGCGCTTTCAGCGCCTGCAGCAGCTCTCGAGCGATACGTGCGCGTAGGATCGGGGTTAGGCCGAGCCACAAGAGCGTCGCCGCCGAACGTCGCTTGGCGAGACTGCTCAGCAGCAGGTCGCGCGCACGGTCAGCTTCGCCATAGCTTGCGTACATGCGGCCGGCTTTGAAAAGCAGCTCCGGATACGCAGTGGAAAAGTGGCGTGCGGATTCAGGGCGGTAACGCTCAGAGTGCGCTATCACGCGGTCAGCGTGCTTTATCATGCCATAGCGGAGTTTCCGTGGATCACCCGAGACGTTGTTATCGTGCCGACGGTAACCCATTAGCGGGGCGTCGATGAAAACTCCGTCGGACCGCGTAAAAACACGCAACAGGAACTCGACATCCTCTTGCGGCGGCGCGTCGACGTCGAAACCGCCTAAATCGTTAACGAGGCTGCGGCGAACAACGAATGTCGAAGGCAAAGCGAAGGTCTGATGTAGCGTCACCGCGTTGAGGCTTTCACGCGTGCAGCGATACGCAGCATCGCCGAGCGGAATCCGCTCGACTCGTTCGAAGTGCGTATGCACTGCTTTGAACAGCGACGGGTTGATGATACCGTCGCTGGAGAAATCGTAGTAGTCGCAGAATGCAAAGTCGACATCGGGCACGCGACCTAGCGCCGCACACTGACGTTCCAGCTTGGCTGGATGCCAGAGGTCGTCCGCATCGCAGATTGCGATGAACTCTCCCGTGGCGCGCGCGATGCCGGCGTTGCGTGAACCCGCGACACCCGAACGACTCGGTTGCCGGACTACGGTCGCGCCCCAGGCCTCCGCGAGTGCGCCCGTAGCGTCGGTCGATGCGTCGTCGACGACGATGATCTCAAGCGGTGCAGCACTCTGGGCACGAATAGAATCAAGCGATTCGATGATAAACCTTGCGGCGTTGTACGCGCCCATGACGACACTGACGGGCGCGTTCGTCTCTGCCATCAACGTCCCCGGGCCATGATGCGAGCCTCGATGTGCGCCAGGACGTTCGCCGCGTACATATCCCACGAACCATTCGTGCGCACGAAACGCTCCGCCGCGCTTCCGACTCGTTCGCGCAAGTCCGCATCACGGTAAGCGGCGATCGCGTCGACGAGGCGGTCGACGTTGCCCGCGGGGACGATCGAGCCAGTAACACCGTTCTCGAGTCGCTCTGCAACGCCGACGTGGTCGCTTACTATCGGGGGCAGTCCCGTCGCCATCGCCTCCATCACGGCGAGGGGATACGCATCTTCGATTGACGGCAATACGAAAACGTCAGCCGCCTGCATCGCCGCGACGACCTCGGACTGCACGCGAATTCCCTCATACCGAAAATTCGACGGTACACCTTCGAGTAGCGAGGGTTCGACCACCGCGCCGCTGAGGTGAAACACAAACCCCTCATGTTCGAGGCGTCGCGCCGCTGCGACGAGTGTGCGAATTCCCTTGCGGTGTGCAACGAGCGCGATGCAAAGGACGTGCATCGTTCCGTTTGTCGATCGCGGCCGTCCGGCCGCCGGTGGCCGGAAAGCAGAGAGATCGACCCCATACGGCTCGACGGCGATGCGCTCGTCGGCAATGCCGAGCGCTCGCAACTCGCTCGCGACAAATTCCGAGGGGACGAGCAGCAGATCCGCCGCGCCCATCTCGCGTTCAACCGCCTCGATAACTTGTGGCGGCACGTACTCATGGTGCCCGGCGGGTACGTCGGCGAGGTCGCGCAACAGCCGGTTGATCACCCGAGGATGGCTGTTCACGTAATTGAGAACACCGAAGCGTCCGGTTGCCTTCGCGCACGCGAGCGTCGCCGCCGCCGAACCCCACATGCCAACGACCGCTCGCGCTTGCGAAACGCGCAGCGCACCGGCCATCTCGCGATCGAAGCGTTCCTTAACGACGAACGTCAAGCGTGAAGCGATTTTTGGCAAATGCAATCGGCGGCTCGCAACGTAAGCGATTTCGTACGCGGACGCCTTCAACCGCACCGTCTCCGGTGGAACGCCCGGGAAGGAGCGCCGGCCAAACTCGCGCTCCAGGCTTCGCGCGATGCGTGCGTTCGGCACGCGCTGGGCCAATCGAGCGGCACGCGCCCCGGTGTAGACTGTCGTGTAGAAGTCGCTGAGCATGTTGCGGCGAGCCGCACCGCCCGCGATCTGAGTGATGGAGTTTTCCTTGTAAGGCGTCCCGACAGCAAGCGTCAGACCGACATCGCCGGAGTTCACGTTACGAACGACCACCTACGCACGCGACGCAAATACGCTGCGCACGAAGGGCGAATCGAAGACGCGCTTAAATGCGACGGGCATGGCGCGTTCGAGAAAGGTTCTGTCCCCCGCAGAGAGCGTCTTCGCGAACCGCAGCGCGACCGCGAACACAAGCGTGTAGACGACGGCGACGACAGCGAGCTCGATGCCCGCCCCCAAACGGTTGGCACGCAGCGACAGCAACAGTACGTGCTGCACGATGCTAACCAGCAAAAGCGTCGTTGCAAGCGCAGCGGTTAAGCTCAGCATCGGACGCGCTATCGTTCTGCGCAAGTCAAGCGACCTTGTACGGCTAAAGACGGTTAAAAAGACCGCCGCGCCGACAACGGTTCCGCCGAGCGTGCCGACCAAGATTCCGGCCATCCCGAACGGCTTGACAAGCACGACCGTCAGCACGATGTTCACGACCGCGTTGACCACGGAATAGGCCGTCTCCATCCGTGGCGTACCCATGCCGCGCAACATCGTGATCGCGACGGCGAGCATGTTATCGATGAGGTACACGAATACGAGGATCTGCACGATCCACACGATCGTCGGATTATGCGGACCGGGACCGACCCAAAGCGTGACGATGGATGTCGCCGTCACGAACAGCATTCCCGATGTGAAAAACGTTACCACGCCGAGATAGCGGGTGCCGTCCGCGAAGACGGCGAGCATGCGCTCGGCGCCGTATCGAGCTTCGTACGAAGCGACGGCGGGCAGGAAGGCGGAGTTGAAGTAGAACGAGAGCGCACGCACCGCCCGCGCGAGCCGGTTGGCGACGTCGAAGAGTGCCGACGCAGAGAGACCGAGCACGGCGGCGATCACGAGTTGATCGGTCTCCGCATAGATGAGCACCATCAAAGAGCTCAACTGAATCCAGCCGCCGTTTGAGAGAATCCGGCGCACTGTGGCCTTTTCGAGCCGCCGAGGATCGACGAAGAGTGGGCCGTATAACCTGCGGGCGCTCGCATAGGTAATCGCAAGCACGATAGCGCCCTGTACGGCCAGCGCGTACGTCATGCCTAAAAGACCCATGTGGAAGAGCATCGAGAGTGACGCCACAGCCGCGAGGACGACGCGTGAGCCCGCGTTGATTTTCGCGACCAATTGCACGCGGCCGAGCCCCGCAATGGCCGACGCATAGCAGCCAGCCCACAATTGTACGAAGAAATTTGCGATGTAAACCGTCAATAACAGGGGCGCCTGTTCGCGAATCTGTGCGTTGTGGAGATGACCGAGCCCCACGAGCCACGGCGCGGCGACGGTAGCCGCCGGGACGCCGAGCAGTAGCAGCAGCGCGATGTAGAACAGCGTTCCGAAGGTGATCGTCTGTCGTACACGCCATCCGTCGCCGCGCGCGTTGAATTCGGCAACGTGACGCGTGATCGAAGGGCCGATGCCGAAGTCTGTGACGCCGCCATACTTCGACGCCGCGCTGATCAAAGCGAAGAAGCCGTAACCCTCGAGGCCGAGACCCCATAGCAAAATCGGCGTCGACGCGAGGCTCGCGAAAGTCGATGTAATGTGATAGACGCCGGTCCCGACGGCATCACCGAGTGTTTTACGACTGCGACTCGCCATGCTTACGATCCGAGCTTCTCTTCGAACAAAGACTCACCCTTAACGATCGGAACCTTTCCAACTACGTGGGCGTACTCTGAATGAGAACGCAATAGAGGAGCAACATGTTCTCTGGCATGCGCAGTCTGCGTAACGGATTCGTGATGACATTGTTTGCGCTGGCTGTCGTGCCCGTCGCCGACTGTCGCGCTGCGAGCGCGCCAAACGCAATGCTGGGAGCCGTGCGCGGGACAACAATCTTTCCCAAACACGACGGCGACGTGTGGGAATTCAGCGAAGACCTCAGCGTGACGTTCGCGTCGCCCGTGGCTCCCCAGGCGCGCGTCACGATCGCTCCGTTGCCCGGCCCCGGCGCCGGACCATGGATCGTTCGTCCCCTGCAGGCGCATGCGCCCGCGGCCGACCCGGCCCAGACGATGCAAATTCGCTGGCGAAAAATCCCCGGCACGACCTATACGCTTACGATCGCTAACGCACAGCCGCAAGCCGGGGACGGATCTGTGCCGGTTCGGATAACCGTCCGCACGCCGGCGACCGTGCCGCAACCGCAACGACCGACATCCTCGCGCAAGAACGACCCGTATTATTATGGTAGCTTGGAGCACAGCGCGGTCTACCCGTTCGGCCTCAAGTTGCCTAATTCGGGCGATGTCGATCCACGGGCGTTGCGAGCTCTCGTCGCACAGCACGTGCAATTTGTACGTTTCGGTCCGACGCCGAACGAAGTCGCGTATCATACGACGGGGCCGCAAAGCCGACAATCCTTCAGCTTTGCCTCGACCGACCCGACGATCGATAAGCTGCTCGCGAACGGCATCACCGTGCTATACGTCATCGACGCCGCGGACCCGCCGCCGTGGGGAAATCCCAATGCGGTACGTGATCGACGACCTATCTTCGAGACACCGGCACTCTACGCGGAATACTGCGGCGGTATAGCCACCCATCTCGCCCAAAAGTATCCGCGAATCGCTCGCGTCGAGATCGGTACGAACGAAGCGAACTATGGCTACAATTGGACGAACCGCCAAGCCCAGAGCGACGGCATGTCTCAATATGCCGATCAAACGGGAGCCGGCCTCGCGCCGTATCTGCAAAGCTGTTATCGAGCGGTGAAAGCTGTTGCTCCAAAAATTCAAGTCGTTGCCCCGGGTATCGCAATCGGCGGCGCCGCGCTCGACTTTTTGCCCTTCATCGATCAGCTGTACGCTGCCGGCTGCCGCACGGGGAATTGTTGGGACATCTTTTCGGTACACTCGTATACCTGGAGCAATCCGTCGTTCTCCTACGATCAGCAATTCATCGACAGCGTCGGCGGCAAGGATCGGGCACCGGGTAGCTTTTACTCGTATCGAGCGGCGCAAGCGGAAGCCGTCAAAGATGGCGACGCTCGCAAGCCACCGATAATGATTACCGAAACCGGTTTTTCGTCGTCGCCTACGAGTGCGCAAGGACTCGATCCGCGCGTGCAGGCTCTCTACGCGAGTATCGCGTTCAACCAGTATCTCGCCGATCCAACGGTTCGCGGGATCGTCTGGTCCGATGTCGTCAACCACGAGTCCGGCACAAGTATCTTCAACGGCGTCTCGACCTACGACGACCAAGGTCAGCCCAAACCCGTGTTCTACGTCTTCAAGACGTTCGCAACGTACTGAAGCTCGTGTCCTCAAGCCGCCTTCGCGTCCTGCACGTGCTCGAAGCGACACTCGGTGGCACGCGCCGCTATCTCGAAGACATCGTCGCTGCGAACGCACCCTTCGAGATGGGTCTCGCATACGCGCTCGAGCGGGCGGATACATCATTTCCAGCTACGCTCGAATCGGCTCGCGCCAATGGCTGGGAGACCTGGCACGTTCCGATGGTGCGTCGACTCGATCCACTGTCGGACACGCGCGCCGGCTCGCATCTGCGCAAGATCGTGCGCGCCTTTCGACCCGCCCTCGTGCACGCTCATAGCTCCAAAGCGGGCGGAATCGCACGTTTGGTCGGCATGACGCTCGCATCGCGGCCACGTATCGTCTATAGTCCGCACGCGATCGCAAGCGAGCTCGGTACCGCGTACGCGGCCATCGAACGACTCCTCGCGCCGCTGACCGCGCGTTTCGCCGCCGTGTCGGAGAGCGAGCGGCGTCAGCTCGCGGCGCTCGACCTCGTCGGCTCCGCCCGGATCGACGTCATCCCACCGACAATCGATGAGAACTACTGGTCCGCGCGACCCCGCGATGCGGCCCGTGCGGCGCTCGGGCTGCCTGCGCGCGTGCCGATTATCATCGGGATCGGGCGGCTTAGTCCGCAGAAAAACCCTCTCGAGTTCGTTCGAATCATCGAGCGGTTGCGCGCGGAATGGCCAGAGTTGCGCGCGATCTGGATCGGGGATGGCGAGCTTCGTAGCGAACTTGAGGCGGCCAGCATCGCGAGCGCGGCCGCCCACGTGGAAATCGCGGGCTGGGTCGGCGACGTCCGCACGCATCTGGCCGCGGCGGACGCCTTGCTCAGCGTTTCTCGTTACGAATCTTTCGGATACGTCGTTGCAGAAGCGCTCGCGATGAACCGCACCGTCGTCGCATCGCGGGTGACCGGCATCGAAGACATTTTGGGGACCGAACCGACGCTGATGTATCAACCGGGTGACATCGGAGCGGCCGCGGCGCTCTTGCATCGCGTGCTCTCCGACGAGAACTTTGCTAGCGAACGACGCCAAGGTGCCCGCGCAGACGTTCTCGCGCGATTCAACGCGCAGACCATGCGCCGCGCTCTCGAACGCGTCTACGCGAGCGCCCTCGCGTAGAAGCGCTTCGCTTCGGGGATTTCTCAACGATGATATGCGGGGTGCCCGAATCTAGCGCGGCTGCGACTGGCAGCCGAGGCAACGGCCTCGTCTTTCGGGACGACCCCTACCGCCACGCACAGCCAAAAGATGACGCCAGTGTACGCGACGTGATGATCGTGTGATGCATCGAGAACGAGCAATACGGCCTGCACGCCAAGTGCAATCGCCAGAGCGCTACGAGCGGCGCTATTCCCGCGGTATTCCCGCCAGCGGGCAACCGTAAAAAAGAACGCTCCAAACGTGACGCAGACATAGCCGACGAAACCCAGCCACCCGAGCTCGATCAAGCGCGCGAGATAGCCGTTGTCGATCCATCCCGGCAGGTCTGAGTCGAAGGTGTGCAACTTCGACGCGACGCCATAGACGCCGAGCCCGAAACCGAATGGGTGTTGCACTGCCTCGTCGATAGCGTCGACGGACTGCTCTTCTCGAGACCGCGTGGAAACGTCCCCACTCGTATCCGAAAGTGTGTCCAGCCGCTGCTGTAAGCCCAAAATACTTTCTTGCACGTGCGGCGAGCTGACTGCGGCCGACGAGATAATGATCGCCAAAATCCCGATGCCGACCGAAACCGCCAGCAGACCGCGAACTCGACGCGCCGTAAAGAGGACATACGTGGCGAGCCCGATGCCGACCGCGAGCCAGCACGACCGTTCGAGGGTAAGCGCGAGGGCGACCCCATTTAGCAAGAGCGGAATCGTATTGAGCAGCGGACGCACGTGCCAGCGCCCGATCGTGATGACGAGCGAACACGCAAGGAACGCTGCGTACGTCGATGGTGCCGTCAGGGTACTGAAGACGCGCACTTGATAGGGTTCGGGAATACCGATGCCGTTCGCCCCGGAGACGGTCATCCACAGCGCGTCCCAAGGTGGCGGCGAGATGTATTGGAAAATGCCGTAGACGCTCGTAATTGCGGCGAGCCAGATAATCGTTCCGCCGAAGCGTGCAATCATGGCATCCGCATCGAGCTCTTTGCGCACGAGCCAAAACGCGAAGAACATCGGCAAGCCAAAGTCGAAGACGTCAAACAATCCAGAGGCAAGATTGTGGGTCACGGCCGCGACCGAGAAACCCATTGCGAGAGTGCCGACCCACAACCACCCTAAGAACTGGAGCCGCGGCGGCACGCCGCGGAAGAGACCGTAAGCCGGAGAGACGGCAAACGGCATCATCGCGATCAGCGGTATGAGCGTCAGCGGGTTCACGGTGTGAAAACCGGCGACCCAGTCGCTCAAACGCACGAGCAAGTCGTAAAACGTCCAAATCACAATCGCGAGCTGGCCGTACAGAAGGTTCGGCCACGTGTGCTTTAGCGCTACGGCCCGCTCGATTTCCCGGAGGCGCAGCTCCTGCGCGACCGACTCGACAGTCATGCTCGAACCGCGCATCATGCGTTCCCAACGGCGACGCGTTCAGGCGAACCCATTGCGGCCCGCTCGCGTTTCGCAACGACGAGCCCGTACACGCCTTCCAAACGATCGGCGACACGTGGCAGTCCAAAGTGACGCTCGGCATACGCACGATTGCGCGCGCCGATCCGAGCTCTGACCGAACCGCCGACCTCTATGAGCGCAACGATCGCTTCGGCGAGCGCGGCAGGATCGCGGCTCGGGACTCTAGCGCCGGCGTCGTGCGGAACGATCTCACCGAGTCCCGCGTCCTGCGTGACGACGACCGGCACGCCGCAGGCCATCGCCTCGATCGCCGTCATACCGAACGGTTCGCCGTGCGACGGCAAGCAATAGATCGTCGCATGGCGCATCGCGTTCGCGATACCGGTGCGAGGAACGTTGCCTAGAAGAGTTACGCGGTCGTACCAAGTGCGACGTGCAACAAACGCCTCGACCTCCGCCTTTGCATCTTCTCCACCTCCCGCGATGAGAAGACGCGCATTGGGAACGCGTTGCGCGACGATCTCGAAGGCTTCGAGCAGCGTGAATAGCCCTTTGCGCCGCGTCAAGTTCGCGAGAAAGAGAACGGCCGGCGCAGTATCGTCGGCAACGGCATTTGGTTCGAGCGGAGCGAGCCGATCTAGGTCGATGCCGTGCGGGATGACGGTCATCTTCGTTGCAAGGAAGCGTGCGAGCGGCACGCGGTCCCGAGCGCTTCGGGTCGTTACTATAATCGCGGCGGCGAAGACCTGTTGCGCTGAGGCGACGATCGCGCGCCCGATTCCGACGAGGCGCTTTGCGAGTGACGTACGCGACGGGCCGCAATCGTCATCCGCCCAATTCGCAATGTATGCGCCGAGCACGAGCGGCGGCGCGTTGAGAGCGAAGCCGAGGCTCAACCCGGCAATGACGGGATTCATCTGATGCACGATGTCGAATCGCTCCGCGCGTGCGAGCCGGTCATAGAGCCGGCGCACCGCAATCGCGTAGGCAATCCGTTCCACGAGCGTTTCGCTACGGCGCAGCGGCAGTGCGTGGAAGTAGACGTTGTCCGGAAGCGGCTCGCGCACATCGATCTGCGTCCCGGCGACATGGATCTCGTGGCCGCGCGATGCGAGTTCGCGTAGCAGTGCGAAAGCGACGAGACCGTCACCGTGCGGGCGATGATCGGTCAGGCCATCGCTCGTCGCGCTCACGAAGATGCGATAGCGCGGGCGCTCGACGGCGCTCACGCAGCCTCACGAACGACGCACTCGTATACGTCGAGTAGTTCCCGCAAGTGCTTCTCCATTACATCGGGCGCCGCCCAGAAGTGTTCCGCGGCGGCCCGGCCCATCGCACGCGCGGTTTGCGCATCGTCGAGCTGCCGCATCTTCGCCGCGAGATCGGCGGGATCGGCGCGATCGAACAGCAAGCCGGTTTGGCCGTCGACGATCGCTTCCCGCGCGGCCGACGTGCGAGGCACGATTGCGGGGATGCCAACCGCGGCGGCTTCCTTTACGACGAGGCCGGCCGTCTCATACCAAAGCGACGGGAACACGACGGCGCGCGACGCGCGAATGCGCCGTTCGACCTCGGTGGGCGGCAGCCACCCCAAGACTTCCGCCGCCGGATAAGCCCGACGCACGCCCTCGGCACATTCGCCATCGCCGATGAACACGGCGTGCGCGCCGATGCGCGCTGCGGCGGTGGCAAAGAGTTCAGCCCCCTTCTCGCGCGAGAGACGCCCGACGAAGCTGAACGCATCATTCGCGCCGGGATCGGCTAGGCCGGCCGGTTCGACGTCGATCGGATTGGCCACGGGGTGGAACGACGCCGCGCGGGACATCTGTGGTTCGAGTACCGATCGGCTTAGATCGGAAATCGTGATGAAGTGCCGGATGCGAGCGGGAACACCGGCGTACACTTCCTGCACGAGCTGTCGTCCGTAGCGCCACGCCTTCTGTGCGTAGCTGCGTGAGTCGCAATTCTCGAGAGCGCAGCGAACGCTCATCGGACGAAGCGTACAAATCTGCTGCGTACGATGATTATACAGACTGCCCAGAGGACAGATCGTGAAGTAGTCGTGCAGCGTCATCACGGTTGGAAAACGCTCGAGCAAGGCACTGTGGAGCACGCTCGAGGAGAGCGCCTTCGTCCAGCCGTGAACGTGCACGACCGTATGCCGTGGATCGAGCGGGGCGAGAGCAGCGCGCATTGCGCGGGCCGCCTTCACGTTCCAGACGCCGCGCGTCGCCGCTCGCAGCCGCCTGGGATCGGTAAGGATGTCGTGATCGTCGAGACAGACGACGTTCACATTCGGCTCGTCGCAGAGCCTCGCGTCGACCGGCCCGACTGCCGAGAATACCGTCACGCCAAGACCGCTGCGCGCGAGAGCGACGGCCTCGGCAAGAGCCACTTTACCGCTCCCGCCGTTTACGTGCGCATGATCGGTAACGATAACGACGTTGCGGATCGCCCGCGCGGTCAAGCGAAAGCCATCGCCTCGTCGAGAAACCAAGCCCACGTGCGGCGCAGCCCCTCTTCGAGCGACGTGTCGGGCTGCCAACCGTAATGCTGAGCGAGAGCGATCGCCGGCCGGCGCCGACTTGGATCTTCCGGCCGCGCCGGCAGTCGATCGACAACGAGTTCGCGGCCGACCATCGCGGCGAAGGTTTCGGCGATCTCCCAGACGGTGCGCTCGTCTTCGCTGCCGAGATTGATCGGCGTGCACGTCTCGAACGGCGCATCGGCGACGAGAACGATTCCGGCGACGATATCGTCGACGTACGTCAACGAACGGGTCTGGCCACCCGTGCCATGAATGGGCAGCGGCTCATTCGCGCGCATCGCCGAGAAGAAGGATGGAATGAGCCGTCCGTCGGCGGCGTCCATGCGCGGACCGTAACAATTGAACAAGCGCACGATTCGGCCGTCGAGTCCGCGGTGCGAGATCGCTGTCGCAACGGCCGCTTCCCCAAAGCGTTTACCCTCGTCGTAACAAGCGCGCGGTCCAATCGGATTGACGTTCCCGAAGTATGTTTCCGATTGCGGGTGCTCGAGGGGATCGCCGTACACCTCCGACGTCGAGGCAAAGATAAAGCGCGCGCCGCGTTCGAGCGCGACGTCGATGAGGCTCATCGTCCCGAGCCCATTGACGGCGAGCGTCTCCCAAGGATGACTGCCGTATGCTTCCGGGCTTGCGGGCGAAGCAAGGTGATAGATCGCCGTTACAGGGGAATCCGCAGCCTTGTCCAGCGCTGCATTCAGGTCAGCCGCCGGCGCTGCGACGTCGACATACGCGAACGTCGCGCTTCCGGTTTGCATTGCCCGCTCGAGGTTGGGCAGCCGGCCCGTCGACAGGTTGTCGAACACGACGACGTGTTCGCCGCGGTCGACGAGCCGGTCAACGAGATGGCTGCCGACGAAACCGGCGCCGCCGGTGATAACGATTGACATGCGGTCCTTTGTGAATCTTCCGGAAGCATCCTAAGCGCGCGAAAAGAGCGAGCTGAATTGTGCCGCGAAACCGCGTTTGCCAACGGGATCGGCGGCTTTCGCTTCGCGCGGCAGATGCGCGGGTGTTTGGACGACACCCAGAATTTTTGTCCCTAAGCGTTCGGCGAGGTTGGCGAGTTCGCCATCCTCGCGGCGAACCGAGCGGCCCGACCTTACCGTCAAGAGGAGCCCGCTCGCGATGCGTGCGAAGTGCAGCGCCTTCGGGCTGCCGAGCAACGACGGGCCATCGACGATCACGACGTCGTAACGGCGGCGCCAATCTTCTACGAGGGCCGCAAATTGCGGTGTCGACGTTCTCGCCGACAAACCACCGATCGGAATCGTATCGTACGACCCTTCATCGGTGAATCCGCCGACGCTGGCGGATTCGTCAAGCGTTGCAAACGCAACCCGGATACCGCGCTCGGCATACGCGTGGGCGAGGCCGCGCGCGACGAACCCGGAGCCGTCGCGCGACGTAGCCGAAGTAACGAGGACCACTGCCGATTCGCCGATCTCCGTTTCGATCAGCATCGAAAGCGATTGTAGGGCCGTATCAAAGTCAGTCATGGACATATTCCTTTAGCGAAGCGACGAAACGACGGGAAGCCCGTACACGGATTCGATGGTGTCTTGGTCGACGAAGCGACGGTCGTAGGAATCGAAAAGGAAAGCGATCGTGATCGCCGCCCAGAGTGTTGCGATTGCGAGCGCGATCAGCCCGACGACCGCAGTCGTCTGGAGCGATTGCTTCGCGTCGGCGGCGCGGTCGACGACTACGAGCGATCCCGTGGACGCGGCTTCCGAACGATCAGCAAGGGCCTGTGAATATCGCGATTGCAAAACTGTGTACGAGTCTTGGAGCGCGTCGCGCTGCCGGCGCAACTGCGCGACCTGGCTCGCGTCTGCGCCTGAGGTCGTCTGCGCGACCAGTGAACCGAGCTCGTGAGACACCGTCGTCGACTTCGCGCGATCGGCTGCCAGTTGAGCGTCGACTTTATTGATGTCGGACAACGCCTGTGCGTAGATCGGATCGGAGCTCGGGCCCGAAGCCTCGGCACGCTTGCGGGCCGTTGCGCTGCTCTTTCCTTCGCTCTTGACGGCGTCCATGAGCTCCGCGAGGCCCGGATAGTTCTCGTGCTCGAAGGCCTGTTGTTGCTGCAGGTGCGCGTCGTCGCGCGCATAGTTTAGCTCGACGGCCTTATAGACAGGATCGTTTGTCACGATATTGTGGATGGCGACGGGGCGCGCGGCATCTCTCAGGTGCGCCGCGACAGCCGCCTGCGCGACGTCCCCTTGCACCGTTGCCCGCAGCTCTTGCTGCTCGGTCGTCAGCTTGATCAACCGATCGTAAACGGACTGATCGCCATCCTTCGTGTCTACGTACGGATATACACCCGCGAACTGTTGCAACTTCCGGTCAGTCTGCGAAAGGGCTGCGCCGCGGGTCGCAAGCTGTCCGCGTAAGTCCGAGATCAGTGAGTCGAAGCGGGACGTCGCTATCTCCCCGTAATAGCGCGTCGTCTCGTCGGCAAGCACGTTAGCTCCGTGGATGGCCGCCGCTTTGGAGGGCCCCACGTAGGTGATCGGCATGATATTCGAACTCGGGCTGACCCTTGCTTTGATCGAGCCTCTAAGCTGATCTCGAGTAGCACTCAGTCCCAGGTCGCGGATGAACCGATCGAGGACTGTAGCACTGGTCACGAGCGATGTCAGATCGTTGACCAGGACGGGCCGGATCTCTTGACTGACCACGGTCTGCGTCTGCTGGCCTGGTTCGGCCACCATGAGGACGCTCGCGCTCGCCTGGTATTTTGGCTTTATGAGCGCAAGCGTGAAGATGATAGCCGCCACGCCGACCACAAGCACGGCGGCAACGATAAGCCGTCGCCGCCAAAGGACCCCGAACGGGGCGAACGGGTTCGCCGACGGTGTGGAAGAGGTCGTCGTCATACTGCAACTCCGTCGTCATCGTACCGGCGAACGCCGCCGTTGCGGGAAATGTTGGCGCCCGACTCGTAGTCGCGCGGCTCCGATCTGCGACCAACGCCGCGGTAGCGGATACCGCAAGCCGCAAGCGCTTTTCCGTCCAGCACGTTGCGTCCGTCAATGACGATCGGACGTCGCAAACGATCGGAGACCGCTTGCACGGGGATCTCGCGAAACTGGGGCCATTCGGTGAGAACCAGGAGCGCATGCGCGTCGAGTGCCTCGAGCGGCGACGACACGACCTGACAGCGGACCAACGGATGTGCCCCATCGACAGACGGATCGAATGCCCGGACCCGCGCTCCGCGGTCGATCAGTTCGTCGACGATCCGAATCGCGAGTGAGTCGCGGACGTCATCGGTTCCGGCCTTGAACGTGAGGCCCCAAACGCCGACTTCGAGATCTTTCACCGACGTACCAAGCTCTTCTTCGAGCATCGCGATGATGCGCAGCGGCTGGGCATGGTTAACGCGTAGCGTCGCTGCCAACAATTCGCGACTCGTTTGAAGGCCCCCCGCCGTCGAATGCAACGCCCGAACATCCTTATCGAAGCACGGACCACCATAACCGATGCCGGGGGCCATGAACGCGCGGCCGATGCGCCGGTCGCTGCCCACGCCGGCGAGCACGTGTAGCGCGTCGGCGTCGACCGCGTCGCACATGTTCGCGACCTCGTTCGCGAAGCTGATCTTCAGCGCGAGGAACGCATTCGAGAACGCCTTGATGAGTTCGGCTTCGCGTGGAGGCGTCACGATCACGGGCCGCTCGAGATCGGCAAAAACGGCCGCATATGCATCCGCGTCCACCGGATCGCGGGCGCCGATCACGATCCTGTCCGGGTCGAGGAAATCCTGGAGCGCCGTGCCCTCGCGCAGAAACTCCGGCGCGTAAATCACCGAAGCGAGGCCGCGTAGCCGCTCCGCGATCCGATCCGTCGTGCCGGGCGGTACGGTCGAGCGAATCACGAGCGTCTTCCCTCGAAGATCGTGCGCTTCGAGCATCGAGATCGCCGATTCGAGATAGGAGAGATCTGCCGATCCGTCAGGGCGCGACGGCGTTCCGACCGTGACCATCACGAAATCCGCGCCGGCGAGTCCCTCGGCGAGTTCTTCCACGAAGCGCAGCCGGCCGGTTACGAGCTGCCGTTCGAGCGCGGCACCCAGGCCCGCTTCTTGGTACGGCATGACCCCATTATTGAGGCCGCGCACGCGTTCGCGAATGATGTCGTAGCCGACGACGCGGTGGCCGAGCGACGCAAGGCCGATCGAACTTGCCATGCCGACGTAACCGGTACCGACGATGCAAAAAGTACTTGGGGAATCCACGGTTAAACGGCGCCTTTCGTACTGACGAGAGAGAAGAACGTCTTTGTCAGGAGCTGCGCGTCGCCGATCGGCGATTTGGTTCTGATGTAGAGCAAGTCGAGGTTGGTCGCCTCGGGCCGCTCGAGCGGAACCGTCGAACGGCACTCCGTTTGCCAAATGCAGGTCAGGCCGGGAGTGACGAAGTGACGCATATGCTGCCACTTCTTATAGCGTCGCACGAGAAACGGCATCTCGGGCCGGGGTCCGACCAGCGTCATGTCGCCGCGCAAGACGTTGAAGAGTTGCGGCAGCTCGTCGATGGAAAGTTTTCGTAGCAGCGCTCCAGCGCGCGTGATCCGCGGATCGCGACCATCGATCGGCTTCTGCCGATCGCCACACTGATCCCGATACATCGTACGCAACTTGAACATCGTGAAAAGCCGTTCGTATCGCCCGACCCGGCGCTGCCGGAACACCACGGGGCCGCCATCCTCGGCGTAGATAGCGGCGCTCGCGAGCGCGAGGAGCGGCAAGACGACGGGCATCAGCGTGAGAACGATCGCGAGATCGACCGCACGCCGCAACGCCCGCGCATTACGTTCCTCACGGTAGACGAACAGCTCCGGTGTGTGCGTTACATCCATTAGTGCTTGAGGAAGTATCCGAAGCTGCCGATGCTGCCGAGCGCGTTCAGGAACGGTTGAATATCGATTCTGTGACCCTCGGGCACGAACACCACGTCACCATCGGCGAGCGGTGCATTGCCGCTGAGGTCGCCGTGCGTCAAGTTCGAGATGTTGTATGTCGAATGAACGCCGCGGTGAATGACCTCGATGTGCTTGAGGTCCGCATACTTGTTGGGACCGCCCACGTGGTAGAGCGCGGAAAGCAACGTCGAATCGTCCTTGAGCAGCGTCTCGCCCGGCTTATCGACCATGCCGAGCACGTTCACCCGGTCGGCCGGCGGAATCGTCACGGCGTCGCCGTTCTGCGCCGGTGCCGTAAACGTGGAACCCGCATACGAGACGACCTTCGCTTGACCGCCGCGCGTCAACGTAATATTGCCGCTCGACGCGGTCGGCGTCATACCGCCGGCTTCACCGATCGCCTGCGCGAGCGTCTCGCCTTCGTATACGTAGACGGGACCCGGCTTGGGAATATCTCCATGCACGTCCACGCGCACCGGTTTATTCGAGACCAGAATCCGGTCGCCGGGTTGCAACACCGGGCCGGGCTCGCCCGTGCGCGCCAACTGCTCGACGTTATATGGTCCCGTGGTCGCCTTATCGCGCTGGAGTCGCACGTTGCGCAGATCGATGGAGTCGTTCTTGAGATCGGGAACGGCTGCCGTGTTTTGTCCGGCGTCGACAGCGGGCTTCTTCGCCGCGCCGTTGCCGCCGATCGCCGAAACGAGCGTCTCACCCGGCTCGTACGCGAGCACGCCGATCGTGGATCCGCTTACGAAGACAAACTGCCCTTGCTCGATCAAGCGCACGTCTGCGGCAGGGTGATTGATGTACGCAGTGAGCCGGTGCTCGATGATTTGCGATGCGGCTGCCGGGGTGAGACCACCCACGGGCACCGCGCCGATCACCGGGACCGGGAGCGACCCGTCGCTGTTGACAACGGCTTGCGTAGAGATGTCAGGATGGTTGTAGACGGTCACCTGCACTTTGTCGCCGGTGTGGAGCGGCACGCTCGGCGACGGACTTGCCGAAGCGGCGCTGCTAACCGGCAGCACTGCGCCGCCGACGAACCCGGCGAGTACGAGTGACGACAGAAGCATGCGCACGCCTTGGACGCATTGCCGCTTAGGACGGGCGATGCTCATGTTCATCACAACCTCTCGATCAGCGTTGGGAGCGTTTAGGTGATTAAGCATAC
>JAABUQ010003000.1_pt1 | contig 32016 bp, 30 predicted proteins | sample 5560001 | NCBI WGS metagenome assembly JAABUQ01 (sample SAMN10711888, study PRJNA513371) | rock metagenome | isolation source: Antarctica rocks | place: Antarctica: Victoria Land, Finger Mt nord | collected 2015-12-18 | reverse complement strand
GAGGGCACGGGCGATCCTGGCCGGCACGACGACCGACCGGGGGCTGCCACCGACGAGGTAGCGGGCGGGGTCGTGAATGCCGGTCACGGGCCCTCGTTCACTGGGGCGAGTCACGGCGCGGTCCCAGCGTGGCGGACCGACATGAAACATGGCAAAAGGGCACGATGAACGCTGACATCACCAGAGGTGGCGTAGCAGAAGTAGCAGAAGTAGCACCTTTCACTTACCCCCCCCACGTGCGTGGGTGAAATAAGGGAGGAGAGCCTGCTACTTCTGCTACTTCTGCTACTTGCATCGTCCGACCACTTCATGATTCGGCTGCCTGAAGCCCGATTCCCGCCCAGCCACGGACCCCTACTCGTCCAGCCTGGCCGACCGTTGGGTAGTCCCTGCGGAGGCGGTCGTTGAACGTGGCGGACTGGACGCTGAGTCGCCCGTTGTCGCTCGACCACTTGCGGTAGTGGGCGTACAGGGCGGACCTGGGGACCCAGGCTCGGTCGGCGAGGATGCATTCCTCGCCGACGAAGGCCCTGACGCTGTCGAGGCGGTCCCGATAGGCGTCTCCGGCGGCGTTGATGTGCTCGCCGGGTTCGAACCGGCCGCGGGCCATGAGGCGGCGCAGTCCGGCGATGGAGGCGGCGAGGAGGCCCTCGAGCTCGTCTTCGGTGTGGAGGCGCCGTTCGATGTGGGGGTCGTCGGTGTCGGTGCCTCGGAACCTGCGGTCCATGGGGATGACGATCCACCGGTCGAACCAGGCATCGGACTGGTCCGATGTGATGGGGGGTTCGTTGGCGCTGAATAGCGGCAGGGCGTAGCTGGTGAAAGAGAACGGCTGGCCGTACTTGCGCTCCGCCATCACTTGGTCGCCTCCCGTGATTTGCTTGAACAGGTCGGTGCGTTTGATGGCCCGGGCGTCGAGGTCGCCGCAGATGTTGGCCAGGCGCCCGTAGAGCTCGGCTGCGGCGAAGCGGTTCTCGGCGAGGGCCTGGAGAGGCACGGCGGAGGTGTTAGCCGACCCGGCGAGGGCTTTGACGAGCCGGAGGAGCACGCTCTTGCCGTTCCCTCCGGGCCCGACGAGGAGCACGGCTTTGGACAGCGGGTTCCCGGCGTAGAGGGAGTAGCCGATGATCTCGAACATGGTGTCAACGGATCCGTCGGGGAGGACCTGCTCGAGGAAGCGGCCGATGTTCGGGCAGGTCGCGCCCGGGTTCCACCGGTGCGGCACCTGGACGGCGGAGGGGATCTCGTCGCTATGGCTGCTGAGTTCGCCGCTCTGCCAGTCGAGGAGCCCGCTGCGGGTGTTGATCCACCGTCGTGGTGGGTGTTCGGGGATGAACGGCTCGTCGGCCCGGAGGTAGGCGAGGATCTCGTCGAAGTGGCGGCGCTTGACCTTGAAGCCGAGAGCTTGGCGGCTGGCGATCCTCGCCCAGGTGTCGCCGTCGGCCCGGTAGGCGCCGTCGTGGTAGCGGTACAGACGTCCGTCGTAGCCGAGGCGGATGGTGCCCGCGGTCTTGATCTCCTCGCCAAGGTCGGCGACCAGGAGGCCGTCCTCCTTCGAGAACCACTTGGTGGGATCCTGGGTACCGGCGAGAGCTTCTTGTACTTGGCTGTCGAGGTCGGTGAGGCGGTCGTCGAGGCTCACGCCGGCACCTCCTTGGGCCGGAGGGCCCCGGCGCGCAACCCGGAGGAGATGGTGTCCTCGGCTTCAACCTGACCGAGCCCGATCGCCAGACCGGCCTCGAGGAGGGAATGCCCGACCCGATCGGCGCTGATGAGGCCGCTGCCTACGAGCCGGCCGAGGCTGTAGGCGGTGGCATTGAGGGAGGTGTTGCGGACACCGTTGGCGCCGACGAGCTGGTGCAGGTCGGCGACGGCCCGCTCGAGGGCGACCTCGGCATACCTGGTGCCGCGCGCAGTGTTTCGGGGTGGCAGCACGGCATGGCCTGGTCGTTTCTTCGGCTCGAGACGGCCGAGGATCCACTCGGGTACGTCGGCCAGGGGTGTTCCCCAGTTCGCCCAGCGGTACCGGCTGCCTGACTTGTGCAGTGAGGGGGCGGCGACGATGAGCCCGCCATCGCCGCGCACGTCCACTCCTGGTCCGATGGTCCCGGCGGAGTTGCGGATCTCACCGGGGGGGCAATGGAACAGCAGGTGGCGTCCGCCGGAGCCGGTGACGGCCGCCAGGGTGGCAGGCATCCGTCCGTTGTCCGCCTGGAGTCCCTCGAGGGTGGTTCCCCCCCCGTGGTCGGGGTCGACGTCGATGACGACGAGCCCTGAGCGGTCGCGGCCCGTGAGAATCCCGACGTTGGAGTGCCAACGCCAACGCCACCACTCGTGGATCTGCGTCGGGTCTGTGCTACCGCCGTTCTCTTTCCAGCGGACCCACGGATGCTTTCCCGCCGAGCCGCACTTCAGCCGACGTCGGCAGGAGCAGCCGAGCTGACCGTCGACCATGATCGGCCAGTTCAGGGGGACGACCTGCCAGCCTCGGGCGGCGTAGGCGAGCGCTGCGTCGAGGCAGTTCACGACGCCCTCCTGGCGACCTTGGCCGAGATGAGGTCGGACGCCTCGCCGGCGGTGATGGCCGGCGGATGCGGGATTCGCATCCGGGCCAGGGCATCGAGTTGCTTGCCGGTCGCCACCTTGGCCCTCCACGGGGCGTCGGCCCGGGCGAGCCACACGGCGCCTCGCTGGCGGATGACGTCCTCGGCGAAGCCTTGCGCCCATTCCAGACTCAACCCTCGGGCGAGCGTTGACGGTTGAGCGTTGCGGGGCCGGTCGACGACGTCCCAGCCGCCGGCGGTGGGCACGAGGACGATCTGGCCGTCTCCGCTGGCGACGAGCCAGGTTCTGCCGGCGGCAACCCACGCCATCGGTCGGCGCCGGAACAGCTCGACGTGGCCGGCGACGATCTCGCCGGCCCAGGTCCCCGCCGGGGCGATCTCCGGTCGGGCGGCTGCCAGCAGGTCGGCGACGCCCCGCTTCTCGGCTTCGTCGGCGTCGACACCGGCGAGGCCTGCGAGGGTGACGAGGCCGTGTCGGCCGGTCGAGCCGACCAGGTCGAGGATGAGACAGTCCGCCTTGCCGGGCGACAGCCTGGTGCCGCGACCGATGCACTGCAGGTACAGTCCTTGCGACCGTGTCGGGCGGGCCACGACGATGCAGTCGATGGTCGGCTCGTCGAACCCTTCGGTGAGCACAGCGCAGTTCGGGACCGCTTGAAGCTCGCCGGAGCCGAGCCGGGCCAGGATGTCGGCCCGTTCGTCGGGCGGGGTGGTGCCGTCCAGGGCGGCCGACGGCACGCCGGCGGCGTTGAGCTCGGCGGCGCAGGCATGCGCCAGGGCCACACTGGGGGTGAACACGAGCCCTCGCCGGTCGGCAGCGTGCTCGCTCCACGCCCGGGCGACGATGCCCGGCAGGTGGGCGGCGGCGAGGGCGGCGGCAAGGTCACCGTCGGCGTAGTCGCCTCGGCGGACCGCGACCCGGGCCAGGTCGAGGCCGGGGACGATGACCTGCACGCCGCGGAGGTCGACGAGGTAACCGGCGGCGATCATCTCGACGATCGAGCGGCGGTAGACGATCTCGTCGAAGACGCCGTCGAGGCCGATCCCGTCACCGCGGCCGGGGGTGGCCGTCACGCCGAGCAGCAGCGTGGTCTCGGTGACAGTCCGGCCGATCACGTCCCGGTAGCTGGTAGCGGCGGCGTGGTGGGCCTCGTCGACCACGACGGTGGCGAACGGTCCACCGAGCCTGCCGAGCCGGCGCTCGGAGGCAACGGTCTGGACCGAGGCAACGACCACGTCGGCGCTGGCCTCGTCCCGCTCCGCCTTGACGATGCCGACCCTGAGGCCGGGTGCGGCGGCGATGATCTTGTCTGTGGCCTGGTCGAGCAGCTCACCGCGGTGGGCCAGGACGAGGGCCCGGCCCGGGCGGCGGCGGATGACCTCGGCGAAGACCACCGTCTTGCCGGTCCCGGTGGGAAGCGCCACGAGCTGGCGGCGTACGCCGGCATTGAAGCGGTCCTCGATGGCCTCGAGTGCCTCGAGCTGGTAGGGGCGCAGAGCGACGCCGGGCGTCTCGAGGGCCTCGGTGGATCGTGCCCGCTCCCGGGAATCGGCGACCCTAGATCGAGTCTCAGTTGTGGGGTAGTCTGGCATCGACGCCTCTGATCATTGAGCCGGTCGGGGTTGTGGTGGAGAGCACGTTGACGGCGGTCCCGGGGGTGGTGCCCCGGGCCTCGTCGTTTCGATGGTGGAGGGGCGAAGTTCGTAAGTCGCCGGTCTCGACCGGAGGATGGGCGCCGCCCGGCGCGTCGAGCGCTGCGGCGTACTCCGCGATCGCCGCGCCGGGAATGAGTCGCCGGCGTCCCACGACACAGCTTCGAAGACGGCCGCCAGCGATCTCCCGTTTGACCGTCGTCAACCCGAGCCCCAGCCGGTTGCACGCTTCCTTCATGGAGAGCAGAGCGGGCTCGTCGCTGGCCCCCCCGTTGTCGGCTAGCGCGTCCCTGACGGCACGGCGGATGATCTCCTCCAGGCTCTCAGCGAGCATCTGAACCGGGTCACGCTGGCTCTGGCTCATATGTCCTCCTGCACGGCCCGAAGCACCTCGCTGTAGCGATCGAGGTCTGCTCCTCGAGGCCGGCGGGCCCCGCTCTCCCAGCGGCTGACCGTGGCCCGATCCACCTCGCAGGGATCGGCAAGGTCTTGTTGGGTGAGCCCAGCGGCCTCGCGGATGGCCCTTCGTAGGCTCGGCGGCGGCAGGCCCCGATTCGCCCGGACCTTGCGAAGAAGGTGCTCCGTGTGTGTCATGGGCTACAGCGTGGCACGCCATCGGCACTTTGGGGTAGGGGTGCCACGTAAGACCCGATGGTTTGTCTACTGTTGCCCTTATGGCACATTCCCGGTACGCTGCGACCTGTGCCGAGGTACGAGGTTCTCGAGTGGGGCGTCTGGGGCAGTCGAGGGCACCTGCACGTGGCGGTCGAGGGCTTCCCAGGGTGGGGTGTCGAGGTGGTCGTAATGCAGACCCCCACCGGTATGGCCGTCACGGATCTGCACATCACCCCTTGGCAGGTCACGGTGATGGGGCCGAGGCGTGGCACCTGGCAGTTGGGCAGCCTGGTGAGCCGGGCCAATGAACCGGGGCCCGGCTCAGGGTGGTCCGAGATCGCAGAGAACGTTCCTGCCGGAGGCGTCCCTTCGCGCCTTCTCCGAGCCATCAACGTCGGCCAGCTCGCCGAACTCGCTCAACGGGAGGGGTCGAAGCGCGCAGGTTTTCTAGATGGCGTTGCCGGCCGCTTCGAGACAGCCGGCAGAGGCGACCTCGCAGGTCACTACCGGGACGAACTGACGGAGTCGTTGGGCTTGACGGGTGCGCCAGCGCAAAAGCCTGGCCGCCGTGGGAACGGCATCGAGCACTACCTCGTCTGGGCTCGCCGGTACGCGCTCATGACGTCGACGACAAGGTCGCCGATCAAGGCACTGGCCGCCAAGCATGCCAATGAGATCGGCGGCGCTGAGAACGTGACGTTCGTCCGGGACACAATCACCGACGCTCGACGGCGCTATGGGCTGCTGACCTCGACCGGCCAGGGGCGCGCAGGCGGCCAGCTGACGGAAAAGGCCCAGCGGCTCGTCGAACGGGCAAAACTGGAGGAGAGCTGATGGCTTGGATCGCCAAGCGAGGGACAGGCGGTGGGGTCCGCTACGACGTATGTTGGCGGCTCCCTGACGCGACGAAGCGGAAGCGTACCTTCCTCCGCCGGCGGGACGCCGACAACTACGTGAAGAAGCTCGGCGGCGACGAGTTGGCCGGCTTGGTGGTCGACCCGAACTCGGGCGAGGTGCACTTCGATGAGTACGCCGGCCGCTGGGTCGACACGAGGCTCGTGAAAGGACGCCCGCTGTCGGCCTCCACGGCGCAGGGTTACAGGGCACTCCTGCGTCGGAACCTTCTCCCCCACTTCACCGGTGTACCGCTCCGGAAGTTCACGCCCGAGCTCGTCCGAAGCTGGCACTCGACCCTGGCCACATCGACGGGCCAAGACCAGGCGGCCAAGTCGTACCGCGTGCTGCGCGCCATCTTGAACACCGCAGTGGACGACACGCGGATCGGCCGCAACCCCTGCCGGATCAGAGGCGGCGGATCCGAGAACGCCGCCGAACGGCCAATGGTGACCACACGGACCGTCTTGGAAATGGCCGACCTCGCACGGTACCGGTACCGTGCGCTGATCCTGCTCGCCGGCCTGGGAGGACTACGCACCGGTGAGAGCCTCGGCCTTCACCGTGGTGACGTCGACCCCCTCCGGCGCACGGTCTGGATCCGTCAGCAGGCTCAGGAGATCACCGGGCTGGGACGCATCGAAGGGCGCCCGAAGTCAGATGCGGGCAAGAGGGCCGTGGTACTCCCCGCCGCTGCGATGGAGGCGCTCGAGGCTCACATGGCGGCCTTCACGGCGGCGGATCCCGCATCGGTAGTGTTCACCGCACCGGGCGGCTTGCCAGTTCGGCGGGCGGCAGTCAGCGAGGCATGGCAGGAGGTCAAGCAGCTCATCGGCGTGGATCTGGACCTCCGCATCCACGACCTCCGGCACCATGCCGCAACGATGATGGCCCGGATGCCGGGAGTGACTACCAAGGAGCTCATGGCCCGCATCGGTCACGCCTCGCCCCGGGCGGCGTTGATCTACCAGCACGCCACAGAGGAGCGGGACGAGGCGATCGCCGACTACATGGATCAGCAGGTCGCCGCGTCGCGTTCGGCCGAGTCTGGCGGTCTGGTGATACCTCTGCACCGGCATTGATCGGCGCCGCCTGCCCCATCCCGGCCCCATCGCCCGGGTCCCGTGGAGCGCTGGAGTAGCAGAAAACACCCTCTGAACAGGGGGAATACAGGGAGGCGGCGACCGGAATCGAACCGGTGTACAGGGCTTTGCAGGCCCTTGCCTAAACCACTCGGCCACGCCGCCCGGCGAAGCGTCGGGTGAGCTTACTCGTCGGGCCGTGGCCACCCGGACCTGGGGAACCACGCCGAGATGGGGAGCCCTCCCCCACCCCGAAGGAATCGGGCCGGCGTTGCGGAGCGTAGGCTGGCCGGGCCGCTTCCGTTCGGCGAGACAGAGATTGGTGATGACGATGCCCGCAGTGGCCGACGGCGGCGTGCAAGCGACCTACGGATCAATGGTGGCGTTGGCTTCGCAGCTCAGCGTGAGCGCCGACGGTCTGGCCCAGGTGGTTGGCGAGACGCTGGCCAGCTGCGGCAATGCCACCCTCGACGCCGCTCTGGGCGACTTTGCCGGGCAATTCAAAGGGGCGGTGGCGAATCTGTCGAGCGGCACCAGCACGGAGGGCACGGTGGTCAACGCCGTGGTTGCCAACTTTCATCAGGCGGACGGATCGTGACTCCGGCTGTCGGGGAGCGCCAAGCCGGCGGTTTCCATGCCCACCGCTAGCGGAGGCGGCCCGCTCGGTGATCCTCTGGCCGGCCTGGTCATGCCCCCGGGGGATCCGGGCCCGCTGTTGGCCGCGGCCGGCCGCCTCACCGCGTGGGCAACCATGCTGGGCACGGGTGCCGCCGGCCACCGCCGCGCCGCGCTCTCCGTGGTGGGCTCGGACTGGATCGGCCCGGCGGCCACCAAGTCGGCGACAACCATCGACGCTCTGGCGTCGGCCGCCTCCTACCTGGCCGACGGGGCAGATCACGCGTCGTCCACCCTGGCCACCTGCGCCAAGCGATGGGGCGATGCCCAGGCCCTGTGGCAAAGGGCCCAGCACCTGGCTGCCGACGCACTGGCTGACGAAGAAGCACACCGGCGCGCAGCGGCCGCCGCCCCTCCGGTCGTTACCGCCAACTCCGGAGCCCTGGCCCAAGCCCGGGCCGGGGTCGCCAGCACCGGCGACTATGCCAGCCCCCTTCGCCAACAGGCCCGGGTCCTCGGCGAGCAGGCGGTCAACGACGCCACCCGGGCCATCTCTGGGGCCGTCACCGCCTTGAGCCCTATCACCGCCAGTGTCGCTGTCCTCGGACCCGATCCGGCGGCGTACTTCGCCACCAACCTCAACGCCACGGTGACCGAGATCAACGAGATGACGATCGCCCAGCGGGTGGCCTTCGTCAAGAACTTCGAGGACGGGTGGGGGGCGCGGTTTGGAAGCCAGAAGATGTTCACCAACATCGAGGGCGTCCTCCATCTCTTTGCCGACGAGGGGGCAGGAAAGCCGGGCGACTGGGTCTCGTGGGTGGATGCCACCATCCTCTTCGGCTTCGAGCGAGGCATGGCCACCACCATCGGTCGCCCGGCGCTGCCCGGCCCCCAGGAGGATCCTGGCGGCGTGGCCGCCTGGAAGGACTACTTCGTCTACATGCAAGGCGTCGGGGAGGGCAGAGTTCCCCTTTCCACCGAGGAGCAGTACCGGCTGTGGGCGCTGGGCGAGGAGGCGTCCACCCACACCGGCTACAGCATTGCCGGCACACACGGCCAGCGCGAAAACGTCCCCGACTACCTCTTTGCCAACCTCGGCGCCGAGGCCTACCGCCAAGCCATGTTGAACCTGGGTACGGCCAAGAAGGGAGCGAGCGTGCTGGGATTTCTGGGGGGCGCCCCACTTGGTCCGCTCGGCACGATCGGCGGCGCCTATCTGGGGCCCAAGATCCTCTCCGAGATCCTCAACCCCCAAAACAGCGGCCCGACCTACTACGGCGGCCACGTGGCGTACGGTTTCGGCCAGACGATCCAAGGTACCGGCCAGGTGGCCGACGGCATCATCCATGCTGACGGCGGCGAGATATGGTCCGGACTGACCAATGACTTCAACGGCACCGTGGGGGTGATCCACTACGGCGTGGAGGGCGCCGGAGATGTCATCAAGACGGGAGCGGAAGGGGCCTATCACGAGGCCCAGCACCTGATCTCCAACCTGAAGTTCTGGGAATGAGGATTCCCGGGCCAGCAAGGCGACTCGTGGCCATCCTGGGAGCGGTCCTGGTCACCGCCGCCTTGCTGGTCGGCTGCTCATCGACGTCTTCCACGCCGAGCGCCCAGGCGCTCCCTCTTCCGGTCGCCTCCTACGGCCATGCCGTGTGGGCGCCAGATGGCGCCATCTACGTCGACATGGCCACCAACGCGCAGCAAGCCAATCTCGATGCCCGGCTGTACCGGATTGGCACCTCCGAGACCCGGCTCGAAGCCGTGGGGCCGCAGCCCGAGCCCGGCTGTACCCACTCGTCGGTCACTCCGGGCTTCGCGCAGCGGGACCGTTTGATCCAGTTGCTCAGGACCTGCTCCATGGATGTGGGGGCCCCATCCATCAGCTCCGAGAGCATCTTGTTCAACCCGGCTTCTGGCACCGTTTCCCGACTTGCTCCGCTGGGCGACCGCCTCGGGGTGCGACCCCCTTCCTGGGAGCCGGAAAACCGACGGGGCTGGACGTCCTACAACGACTCCAACATCTGCGCGGGAATCGTGGAGGTAACCCCGAGCGGCTTCGTCCGCCTACCCGAGCCGGTGACCATCGGAGGCCGCCGTTGGGAACTGGACCAGATCTTCTACGAGAAGACCTGCGGAAACAACGAGGGGGAGGCCCAGATGCCGGCGGTGAGCCCCGACGGGCGGCAACTGGCGTTCCTGGCCAGTCCGGCGGCCGTGGGATCGTCCGATCGCAATGCCCAGCCGTGGAACCTCTACCTGCGAGCCCTGCCCAACGGTCCCCCCAAGGAGATCGCCAGGGGCTTCAAAGGGCCCGGCGGATCCATGTCGTTCTCCCCCGATGGGCGCTTGGTGCTGTTCAACGCGTCGGGTGCTGAGTGGGTCGTCGACCTGGCCACCGGGCATCGCCGGCGCCTGGTGGCCGGGAACCTGGCCAACGTGAGCTTCTCCCCCGACGGCGCCCGTATCGTCTCGGTCGTGCCCGCCAAGCGCAGCGACCCCCTGGGGCCCACCGAGGTGGTGATCTACCCGATCGGACGCCTACGCGACTTCTGAGCTGGTTGGTCCCGGGGCGCTCGGGGGCGCCACCACCACCACCACCTCGAAGGGCAGCCGGCGCTGGATCACCCGGTCGAGCGCGACGATCACGGTGCCGGCCAAGGCGCCCGAGGCCTCGGCCTCGAACATGACGCAGGCCGGTATGACATGGTGGCGCCGTCGCCCGGGCTCAGGCTGGGGCGGCACCTCGACGCGGCCGACGATCACCGCCAGCGGCTCGGTGCTGCCCGGAGGGGGGCGGATCGGCAGGGTACGCCCGTCGCCATCCGCGGCCCAGATGGCCAGCTCGCTTGGGCCCTCGTCACCCACCGCGGCGGTCACGGTGGCGGCCACCCCGATCCGAACCCAAAAGGTTGTGGCATCGGTGACGATCCCGAAGCGCGACGTACCGGCGCCGGCCACATACAGCTTGCCATCGCCGCCGGGCTGGACATGATCGCAGAGAACGGCGTCGACGTGACGGCCGGGGGTGGCATCCGCTCCGGCCATTTGCCGGGAGCCTAACGTCCATCGGGGGCGCCCCGCCTTCGGTCGGCCGAGCCAGCCCGGACGGGTAACTTCTCTGCCCATGTCGATCTCAGCTCCCCTGGCCGTACCTCCCGGGGATCCGTTTCCCCTGGGCGCCACCTATGACGGGATAGGGACGAACTTCGCCGTGTTCTCCCAGGTTGCCGAGGCCGTCGACCTGTGCCTGTTCGACGACCACGGCCGCGAGGAGCGCCACCGGCTGCCGGAGGTGGATGCCTACACGTGGCACGGCTACCTGGCGGGAGTGGAGCCAGGCCGCCGCTACGGATTGCGGGTCACCGGGCCGTCGCGCCCCGACGACGGTCTGCGGGCCAACCCCAACAAGCTTCTCCTCGACCCCTACGCCAAGGCCGTGGACGGCGAGGTCTCCTGGGGCCAGGCGCCTTACGGCTACCCCCTCGGGGGAGACGACCGGGCCGTCGACGCCACCGACTCGGCGGCGTCCATGCCGAAGGGCATCGTCGTCGACCAGGCCTTCGACTGGGCAAACGACCGTCGACCCCGGCTGCCGTGGCCCGACACGGTCATCTACGAGACCCACGTCCGAGGTCTCACCCTGCAGCATCCGGCGGTGCCCCCGGAGCTGCGCGGTACGTACTCCGCTCTGGCCCACCCCGCGGTCATCGACCACCTGGTGTCGCTGGGCATCACCGCCGTCGAGCTCATGCCCGTGCACCACTTCATCCACGATGACCGCCTGGCGCGCCTCGGCCTGCGCAACTACTGGGGCTACAACTCCATCGCCTACCTGGCGCCCCACAATGGCTACGGGGCGCGCTCGGGCCATCGCGTCGTCCCCGAGTTCAAGGCCATGGTCCGCTCCCTGCACCAAGCGGGTATCGAGGTCATCCTCGACGTGGTCTACAACCACACCGCGGAGGGCAACCATCTCGGCCCCACGTTGTCGATGCGCGGCATCGACAATCCGAGCTACTACCGCCTGGCCGACAGCAACCCCCGCTATTACAACGACACCACCGGGACGGGCAACAGCCTCAATGTTCGCAACCCCCATGTGCTGCAACTGCTCATGGATTCGCTTCGCTACTGGGTTCTCGAGATGCATGTGGACGGCTTCCGCTTCGACCTGGCCGCCGCCCTGGCCCGCCAGTTCCACGAGGTGGACCGGCTCTCCGCGTTCTTCGACATCATCCAGCAGGACCCGGTGATCAGCCAGGTGAAGCTCATCGCCGAGCCGTGGGACGTGGGCGACGGCGGGTATCAGGTTGGGAACTTCCCCCCGCTGTGGTCGGAGTGGAACGGCAAATATCGCGACTCGGTGCGCGACTACTGGCGCACCGCGGGCACCTCTATCGGTGAGTTGGCCGAACGGTTGACGGGCTCGAGTGACCTCTATGAGGCGACGGGACGACGGCCCTTCGCCAGCATCAACTTCGTCACCTGCCACGACGGATTCACCCTGGCCGACCTCACCGCGTACAACGACAAGCACAACATGGCCAACGGTGAAGCCGGTCGTGACGGTACCGACGACAACCGGTCGTGGAACTGTGGGGTCGAGGGCCCGACCGACGATGCCTTGGTCAAAGCCCTTCGGGCCCGCCAGCGGCGCAACATCCTGGCCACCTTGTTCCTCTCCCAGGGCGTGCCCATGCTTCTGGGCGGTGACGAGCTGGGCCGCAGCCAACAGGGCAACAACAACGCGTACTGCCAGGACAGTGCCCTGTCGTGGTATTCGTGGGCCGACATCGACGCTGAGTTGCTGGCCTGGACCCAGGCCCTGGTGGGCCTGCGGGCCGAGCATCCCGTGTTCCGCCGCCGGCGGTTTTTCCAGGGCAGCCCGGTGCGCACAGCGGGCACCAGCGAGGGACGCCTGCCCGATATCGCCTGGTTCCGCCCGGAGGGCGGGGAGATGACCGACGCCGATTGGGGCGTGGGCTATGCCAAGTCCCTGGCGGTATGGCTCAACGGTTCATCGATCTCCGAGCCCGATCGCCATGGGCGTCCGGTCCTCGATTCGTCGTTCTACCTGTGCTTCAATAGCTGGGACCAGCCGCTGCGGTTCCGACTTCCGCCCAGCCGCTGGTCCACCGGCTGGCAGGTGATCCTCGACACCGCGGCCCAGGCGGCCCCGCCGGGGACCACCGGCCCGACCGTCCTGGCCGGCGCCAACCCAGCGGCGGCGGGCGCAGGAGGTGTCCTGTCGCTCATCGGTCACCACTTCGTGGCCCTCCGGGGTCCAGAGCCGCCGATTGGCGGGCCAGGATGACCACCCCTTGCGCGACGGGTCAGCTACTCTTCGTGGTGGGGTAGCACCGCACAACCAGGGATGGGGCATGAGTTCCGAAGAGATGAGTCCGGCTTTCGCACGCGACGTGGGAGAACGGCTTCGTGACATCCGGCGCCAGCAGGGCATGTCGCTGCAGGCCGTGGAGGAGACCTCGGAGCGCGAGTTCAAGGCGTCGGTGCTCGGCGCGTACGAACGCGGGGAACGCATCATCTCGGTGCTGCGCCTGCAGCGCCTGGCCGCCCTCTACGGGGCGCCGGTCGACCAACTGCTGCCACGGTCTCCGGCATCGGCGGTCAACGGGAGCGGCACTCCGAGCGCGCGTCGAGGCCAGGACCTCGGTGCGGAACGTCGGCCGGTCACCTTCGACCTGGCCAAGCTCCAGGCCGCCAATGCCCCCGAACAGGAGTTGCTCCAGCGCTACATCGGCATGATCCAGGTGCAGCGAGAGGACTTCAACGGCCGGGTCATCACCATCCGCAACGAAGACGTCCGAGCCCTGGCCCGGGTCTTCGAGTGCGGCGAGGCGGCCATACGCCGACGCTTCGACGAGCTCGGCATCCGCTCCAACTAGTGAAATCTGCTCTCCGGGCGCGGAAGGGAATAGTCGGAGGTGGCCGACGTTGGCTAGTTGACATAGCAACGAACGTACCGAAGGAGACCCTCGATGCCAGCCGTGACCGTCTCAGATCTCACCACGCTCCCGAAGATCGACCTCCCGAAGATCGACCTCCCGAAGATCGACGGAGGTGGCGCGCCGAGCCGGCCGGTGATCTCCGTGACCGAGGCGCCGAGCGGATTCGAGGGCGAGGGATTTCCGGTCCGGCGGGCATTTGCCGGCGTGCCGGTCGACCTGCTCGACCCATTCGTCCACATGGATCAGATGGGCGAGGTGGAATACGCCCCCGGTGAGCCCCGCGGAACGGGGTGGCACCCCCACCGGGGTTTCGAGACCGTCACCTACATGATCGACGGGACCTTTGCCCACCGCGACTCGCAGGGCGGAGGCGGCCTGATCACCAACGGGGCCACGCAATGGATGACAGCCGGCTCGGGGATCCTCCACCGGGAGCGGCCACCCGAGGAGCTGGTCTCCTCCGGTGGGCTGTTCCACGGTGTGCAGCTCTGGGTCAATCTCCCGGCTGCCGACAAGTGGCGGTCCCCTGCCTACCAGAGCATCGAGGCCGACCGGGTGGCCCTGTTCGCCACGCCCGACGCCGGCGCCTTGATCCGCCTCATCGCCGGGAAGGTGGGCGACCAGCACGGACCGGGCTCCACCCACACCCCGATCACCCTGGCCCACCTGAGCGTCAGCCCCGGCGCCCAGGTCATCCTGCCGTGGGACCCGTCGTTCAATGCCCTGGTCTACGTGCTGGCCGGCCGCGGCAGCGTGGGCCCCGATGGCCACCCGGTACAGACCGGCCGGCTGGCCACCTTGGGCGCTGGTTCGAGCATCGTGGCCCATGGCGCGCCGAGCCAGGATGCCATGAGCGACCACCTCGAACTGCTGGTCCTCGGCGGCCGACCGATCCGTGAACCGGTGGCCACCTATGGCCCGTTCGTCATGAACACCCGGGCCGAGTTGCAACAGGCCCTCGATGACTTCCAGCGAGGCAGGATGGGGACCATCCCGGCCGGGCCCTGAGCGTGGCACGCTGGGGCCATGACCTCGCCGCATGACCGAGCCGCAGCGCCGCAGTGCTTGCTCCGCTGGGCATCGTGAGCCGGCGGCCCGTGACCCTGGCATGGCCTCTGCCCACCGAACAGACCCTCCTCGGACGCATGGCCGGGGAGAACTTCCCGGTGGCTTCCAGACTGCTCGGGTGCCGCCTTCGGAGCCGGCTGATGGCCCTCTACGGCTGGGCCCGACTGGTCGATCATCTGGGCGACGAGTACCCCGGCGACCGGCTGGCCGCCCTTGACTGGGTGGACGCCGAGCTGAGCCGGGCGCTCGACGATCCGGCGCTGGGCGTCCATCCCCTCGTTGGGCGGGCGGCGGCCGTGGTGCAGGACGTGGGCGCCGACCCCGAGCTGCTCCGGGATCTGATCCGGGCCAACCGCATCGATCAGGACACCACCACCACCTACCGGAGCTTCGAGGACCTGCTCGGCTACTGCCGATGGTCGGCCAATCCGGTGGGACGACTGGTCCTGGCCGTGTTCTCCGCGTCCGATCCCCCCCGACTGGCCTGGTCGGACTCGGTCTGCACCGCCCTGCAGATCATCGAGCACTGTTACGATGTGGCCGAGGATGCCGCCGCCGGCCGCGTGTACCTACCGGCCGAGGACCTGGCCCGATTCGGGGTGGAGGCGACCGACCTGGCCCCCGCCGGACCGGAGATTCGCGCCCTGATCGCATTCCAGTCCGCCCGGGCTCGGCGCATCCTCGCAGACGGCGAACCCCTGGTGGCATCCCTGGCCGGCCGGGCCCGAATCGCCGTCGCCGGCTTCGTCGCCGGCGGCCACGCCGCCCTCGACGCTCTGGGCGGCGCCGGGTTCGATCCGGTGGCCGCAGCGGGCTCCGGGCGTTCTGTCGCCACGGTGATCCATGGGGTCAGGCTCTGGGCTCCGAAACGTGCCCCGGCGTGAACACCATCGAGGCGTACGCCCGTTGCCAGGAGGTGACCCGCCACCAAGCGAGGAATTTCTCCTACGGGATCCGCCTCCTCCCTCCAGCCAAGCGGCGAGCCATGTCGGCGCTCTACGCGGTGGCTCGGGGCATCGACGACATCGGCGACGGCACCGATCCGACGGCGGTCAAGCTCGCCGGCCTGGCCGGTGCCCGCCGGCGCCTGGCGGCCATCGCCACCGACACCGGTGCCGCCGGCGACGACGCCGCCCTGATCGCGCTGGCCGACGCCCTCCGTCGCTATCCCATTCCCCTGAGCGCTCTCCACGAGCTGATCGATGGCTGCGAGATGGACGTCAGGGGAATGACCTATGACAGCTTCGATGACCTGATCGGTTACTGCCGGCGGGTGGGAGGCACGGTCGGACGCCTTTCGCTCGGCATCTACGGCGTGGCCGAGCCCGCAGTAGCCATCCCCCTGGCCGACGCCCTCGGGGTAGCTCTGCAGTTGACCAACATCCTCCGCGACGTGGTCGAGGACCGTGACACGATGGGCCGCGTGTACCTGCCGCGCGCCGACCTCGAACGCTTCGGCGTGGACCCCGGCCTGTTCGGTCCCCTCGACTCGTTGATCGGCGTCATCAGCTTCGAGGCCACCCGAGCCGAGCGGTTCTACGCCGAGGGCCTCGGGCTGCTCCCCCTTCTCGACCGTCGCTCCCGGGCATGCACGGCGGCGATGGTCGGCATCTACCGCCGCCTCTTGGCCCGAATCCGCCACGATCCCGCCGCCGTGCTCCACTCCCGCGTGTCGCTGCCCTCCTGGGAAAAATCGGCGGTCGCCGTTCGGGCCCTGACCCGGGGGACGGCATGACGGGGCCCCGGCCGAGTGGACCCCACGTGGTGGTGGTGGGCGGCGGCCTGGCCGGCTTGACCGCCGCCCTCCACTGCGTCGATGGGGGCGCCCGGGTCACGGTGATTGAACGGCGGCGGCGCCTCGGTGGCCTCACCTGGTCCTTCGAGCACGATGGCCACTGGGTTGACAACGGCCAGCACGTGTTCCTTCGCTGCTGCCATGCCTACCGGGATTTTCTGGCCCGGGTCGGTTCCGCAGGCGACGTCACCTTGCAGGATCGCCTGGACATTGCCGTGGTCCGGCCCGCCTCGGTGGCCAACGGCGCCCGGCGCTGCGGCCGCATCACCCGGAGCCGGCTGCCCGCCCCCGCCCATCTGGCCGCTTCGCTGCTGGCCTATCAGCTGCTTTCGGTGTCCGATCGAATCAGGCTGGGTCTGGCCGTGATCCCCTTGCGCCGGCTCGATCTCCATGATCGCGCGCTCGACGAGCAGACCTTCGGCTCCTGGCTCGAGGCCCACGGCCAACGTCGGCCGGCCATCGCCGCCCTGTGGGATCTGATCACGGTCGCCGCCGTCAACCTCCCTGCCGCCCAGGCCAGCCTGGCCATGGGAGCCAAGGTGTTTCAGACCGGTCTGCTCAGCGATGCGGCGGCCGGCGACCTCGGGTGGTCCACGATCCCTCTCGGGGTCCTCCACGGGGAACGGGCCCACGCCGCGCTGACCCGAGGCGGGGCCCAAGTCGCCCTCGGCGAGCGGGTGGTCCGCATCGACCCGCTGGGAACGCTACCCGGTGACGCCCATGATCGCTGGCCAGGATCGGCTGGCTTCGCGCTGCGCACCGAGACCAGGACGATCGATGCCGACTCGGTCATCGTGGCCCTTCCCCACGCCGACGTGTCCGATGTGGTGCCCGCCGGGACGATCGCCCACCAGGGTCGCCTGGGGGATCTCGGCCACTCCCCCATCGTCGATGTCCACCTGACCTATGACCGCCGAATCACCGACCTGCCCATGTTGGCGGGGGTCGACACCCCCCTGCAATGGCTCTTCGACCGGACGCAATCGTCGGGCCTGGCATCGTCGGAACGGGCGGTGAGGGGCCGGGCGTCGGCGCAGTACCTGGCCGTGTCCCTCTCCGCAGCCGACGCGGCCATGGGCCGCCACCCCGACGATCTGGTGGCCGAGGCCGCCGCTGAGGTCATCCGGTTGCTGCCGGCGGCGAGGGGGGCGAAGCTGACGGCATCACTGGTCACCAAGGAACGGACCGCCACCTTCCGCGCCACACCGGGCAGCGCCGCCCTTCGGCCGCCGGCGCGCACCGCCGTCCCCGGCCTGTGGCTGGCCGGAGCATGGACCGACACCGGGTGGCCGGCCACCATGGAAGGAGCGTGTCGGAGCGGTCGCAGCGCGGCGCGAGGGGCCCTGGTTGACGCTGGCCCAGCCCGGCGACGGCCCGAGGTGGTGAGGTGACGCCCACCGTCGGTGTCCCCGACGTGTTGGCCCGGCTCCGCCAGCTCACCACCCCGGCCCTGGTGGCCGCAGTGGAAGGCCTGGCCCCCGACATCCGGCGCCTGGCCACCTACCACATGGGGTGGACCGACAGCGAGGGCCGGCCGGCCGAAGCGGTGGGCGGCAAAGGCATACGCCCGGCCCTGGCCCTGCTCTCCGCCGAGGCGGCCTGGGCCGACGCCTGCGTGGGCCTGCCCGGAGCGGCCGCCGTGGAGCTGATCCACAACTTCTCCCTGATCCACGACGACGTCATCGACGGCGACACCGAACGCCATCACCGCCCCACGGTGTGGTCGGTGTGGGGGATCGGCCGGGCCATCATCGTCGGCGACGCCCTCGAGACCCTGGCCCATCGGGTCCTGCTCGAAGCCGACTCCCCGCATGTGGCCTCGGCGTCGCTGGTCATCGCCGAAGCAACCGCATCGATGATCGCCGGTCAGGCCGACGACATCGCCTTCGAGCGCCGAAGCGCGGTGACCGTCGAGGAGTGCATGGCCATGTCGGCGGCCAAGACGGGGGCCCTGCTGGGTGCGGCCACATCCATCGGAGCCATACTGGCCGGGGCGTCGCCGGCCACGGTGGGCGCCCTGCGGGACTTCGGGTCGCACCTGGGGCTGTCCTTCCAGGCCGTCGACGACCTCCTCGGCATCTGGGGGGATCCGGCCCGAACCGGGAAGCCATCGGGCAATGACCTCCGGCAGCGCAAGAAGTCCATGCCAGTGGTCTCGGCCCTGGCGGCTGGGGGGAGGGAAGCCGACGAGTTGGCCGCCCTGGTCAACCCACCCGAGCCCCCTGTCGGCCCCGATCCACCCCCACCCCTCGACGCCGTCCAGATTGAGCGGGCGGCCACGCTGATCGAAGCCTGTGGGGGCCGGTCGTGGACGGCCGATCGGGCCAAGGCTCATCTCGATGCCGCCCTTGGCGCCCTCGAACGGGTCCGCCTCTCACCCACCCCCCGCCGGGAGTTGGCCGATGTGGCCGTCTACGTGGTGGAGCGACAGTCATGAGCGCCTCTTCGCTCGACGGCGAGGGAGCCCGAAGGGCGGCCCGGGGACCGGCCGAGACCCTCCAGGCCGCCATCGAGCACCTCTTGGCTGGCCAAGGTCCCGACGGCTGGTGGAAAGGGGAGCTCGAGACCAACGTGACGATGGATGCCGAAGACCTGTTGCTCCGCCACTTCCTGGGGATGCTCGACGGCCGCACGGCCGCCGCCGCGGGGGCGTGGATCCGGGCCAACCAGGGACCTGACGGGTCGTGGGGCACCTTTCTCGGTGCCCCGGGCGACCTCTCGACCACCGTCGAAGCCTATGTCGCTCTGCGCCTGGCCGGCGACGGCGACGATGCCCCCCATATGGCCCAGGCGGCCAGGTGGGTGGCCGAGCGAGGTGGGATCGCCGCCACCCGGGTCTTCACCCGGATCTGGTTGGCCATGGTCGGCGCCTGGGACTGGGAGGCGTTGCCGGTGCTGCCCCCCGAGATCATCCTGTTGCCCCCGTGGGCGCCGCTCAACATCTACGACTTCGGCTGCTGGGCCCGCCAGACCATCGTGGCGCTCACCGTGATCATGGCCCACCGACCGCTCCGGCCCCTGCCCTTCGACCTGTTGGCCCTGACCGGCCCGGGGCCGACCGACTCTGGGTCGACCGACTCTGGGTCGACCGACTCTGGGTCGACCGACTCGGGGCCGGAACCGTCGGGGCGGGACCGGTTCTTCATGGTCCTCGACCGCCTCTTGCACCGCTACGAGCGCCTGCCGGCCTGGGTGCTCCCCCGCCGCATGCTGCGCTCGACCTCGCTGCGCCTGGCCGAGCAGTGGATCGTCAGGCGCCAGGAGCGAGACGGTTGCTGGGGCGGCATCCAACCGCCCCTCGTCTACTCGGTCATAGCCCTGCATCTGCAGGGCTACCCGCTCGATCATCCGGTCCTGGCGTCGGCCCTGGTGGGCATGGACGGCTTCGTGCTCGACGACGAGCGAGGCCGGCGGATCGAGGCCTGCCAGTCGCCGGTCTGGGATACCGCGCTGGCCATGGTGGCCCTGACCGACGCCGGAGTGGACGCCGGCCACCCGGCGCTGCGGCGGGCGGGATCCTGGCTGGTCGACAACGAGATCGCGGTGCCCGGCGACTGGTCGGTCCGCCGGCCCCGCCTGGCCCCGGGAGGATGGGCCTTCGAGTTCGCCAACGTCAACTATCCCGACATCGACGACACCGCCGAGGTGGTCATGGCCCTCCGCCGGTGTGCAGCGCGAAGCGACGACCCCCGGCCCCAGGCCGAGGCCTGCGAGCGGGGCGTGGCCTGGGTTCTGGGGATGCAGTGCCGGGCCGGGGGGTGGGGGGCCTTCGACGTGGACAACGACAGCGAGCTGTGTGCCTCGTTACCCTTCTGTGACTTCGGCCGCGTCACCGACCCGCCGTCGGCCGACGTCACCGCCCACGTGATCGAGATGTTGGCCCAGGAGGAACCGGTGCCGGCCCGCGCCATGGCCCGGGCGGTGACGTGGCTGTGGGAGGAACAGGAAGCGGACGGCTCGTGGTTCGGTCGCTGGGGGGTCAACCACCTCTATGGCACCGGTGCCGCCCTCCCTGCCCTGATCGCCGCCGGCGTCGAGGCATCCGATCCGCGCATCCGCCGGGCGGTCGGGTGGCTCGAGTCGGTCCAGCAGGACGACGGCGGGTGGGGCGAGGACCCGCGTTCGTACCGGGACGACACCTGGCGGGGCCGGGGCCAGGCAACGCCGTCGCAGACCGGATGGGCCCTCCTGGCCCTGCTGGCCGCCGGCGAGGGGGCCGGGCCGGCGGTGCAGCGCGGGGTCTCGTGGCTGGTGGACCATCAAAACGACAACGGCGGGTGGGACGAGCCGTGGTTCACCGGTACGGGGTTCCCCTGGGACTTCACCATCAATTACCACCTCTACCGGCAGGTGTGGCCCATGATGGCCCTGGGCCGCTACCTCGGTGCCGCCCCAACGCCCGGCGGGCGGGAGCGGTCGTGAACCGCCCCATCGTGGTGCTGGCCCCCCTTCGGATCGAGGCCGCGGCGGTGGCCTCGGGGCTGGGGACCCTTCCGCCCGAGGCGCGCCAGGCCGTGGTGATCCGAACCGGTCCCGGTCGGCGCGCCGCGGCGACCGCCCGGCGGGGCCTCGCTACCACGTCGGGAGACCGGGCGGCCACCGTCGTCATCGGCGTGGCCGGAGCCCTGGCCGGGGACCTGGAAGCAGGGGAACTGGTGGTGGCCGATGCGCTGATCGCCCCCGATGGCTCGACCCACGACCTCGACGGGGCGGCGGCCGGGGCCGTCGTCGATGCGCTCCTCGGCGCCGGTCTGCGGGCCCGGAGGGCGCCGGTGGCCACCTCGCTCAGGCTGGTGCGAGGTTTCTCAGCCCGCCGAGCTCTGGCGGAGGCAAGCGGTGCCCACGTGGTCGATCTGGAGTCGGCCCACCTGCTCGCCGCCCATGGCCCCGAACCGCTCGTCGTGGTGCGGGCGGTGGTCGACACCGCCCGCGCCGAGCTGCTCTCCGCCTCCACCCTCAGAGGGGGGATCTCTGCGCTGCGCGCCCTGCGCCGAGCCACCCCCGTGCTGGTTGGCGCGTTTGCCCTCGCTTCGCGACCCGGTGACGTCGACCCTGCTTCACGCCCACCCGACATGATCGCAGTCTGAGGAGGTTTGCCCCGTGGGAGTTCCCCTACGCCAGAGCCTGCAGGTCGGCGCCTATATGGCCAGACAACATTGGCACGGCGTCGACCGATATCCCCTGATCGTCGAGCTCGAACCGCTCTTCGCCTGCAACCTCAGCTGCCATGGCTGCGGCAAGATCCAGCATCCGACCGAGGTCCTGCGCCAACGGCTCAGCGTCGACGCGGCGGTGGCGGCCATCGAGGAGAGTGGCGCCCCCATGGTTTCGATCGCCGGCGGTGAGCCGCTCCTGCATCCCGATATCGCCGAGATGGTAGAGGCGTTTCTGGCCCGCAAGAAGTTCGTCTATCTCTGCACCAATGCCCTGCTCCTGGAGCGCAGGCTCGATCGCTTCACCCCTGATCCCCGCTTCAGCTGGGTCATCCACGTCGACGGCCTGAAGGATCGCCACGACGAATCGGTGAGCCGGGCCGGGACCTTCGAAAAGGCCGTCGCCGCCATCAGAAGCGCCAAGGCTCGGGGCTTCAGGGTCAACACCAACACCACCTTCTTCAACACCGACACGCCCGCCGACGTGCGCGACGTCCTCGACTACCTCAACGACGAGGTGGGCGTCGACCAGATGATGATCTCCCCGGGCTACGCGTACGAGAAGGCCCCTGATCAGGTCAACTTCTTGTCGAGCGCGTCGTCGACCAAGCTGTTTGCCGAGGCATTCGCGGACGGACGGAGAAGGAGATGGCGGCTGAACCACAGCCCGCTTTTCCTCGACTTCTTGGAGGGCAAGGTCGAATTCGACTGCACGCCGTGGGGCATCCCCAGCTACTCGGTGTTCGGGTGGCAACGGCCCTGCTACCTGATGGCCGACGGGTATGCGCAGAGCTATCAGGAACTGCTCGACACCACCGACTGGGAACGCTACGGCCGAGGGAGGGACCCACGCTGTGCCAACTGCATGGCGCACTGCGGCTACGAGCCCAGCGCGGTGATGGCCACCACCCGATCGCTGCGGCAATCCATTCGCGCCGTCATCGGCTCGTGACCGCAGTCGTCCTCGAAGGAGGCCGGGCCCTCATCACCGGGGCGTCCAGCGGGATTGGGGCGGCCACCGCCCGGGCCCTGGCGGCCTGCGGCATGGCGGTGGTCCTGGCCGGCCGGGACAGCGACGCCCTGGCTGCGGTGGTGGCGGACACCGGAGGTGTGGCCATCGTCGGTGACCTGACCGAGCCCGGTTACCCGGCCCGCCTGGTGGCCGAAGCCACGAGGCGCGGGGGCCCACTCGACGTCATCGTGGCCAATGCCGGAGCCGGCTGGGCGGGGTCGTTCGTGGAGATGGACCCGGCGGAGATCGATGACCTGATCGATCTCAACCTTCGGGCCCCCATCCACCTGCTGCGCGCCGCCCTCCCCGACCTGGTGGAGAAGGGACGGGGCCACCTCGTCATCGTCGGGTCCGTAGCCGGCCTGCTCGGCGTGGCCCACGAGGCCGCCTATTCGGCCACCAAGGCCGGACTGGCGGGACTGGCCGACGCCTTGCGGGCCGAGCTGACCGGGACGGGGGTCAAGGTCTCGCTGGTCAGTCCCGGGGTGGTGGACACGGCGTTCTTCTCCCGGCGCAACCGACCCTATGAACGGACCCGGCCCGAACCCATTGCCCCCTCCCAGGTGGCCGACGCCATCGTCGACTGCCTCTGCTTTGGCCGGCCGGAGGTCGTCGTGCCGGCCTGGTTGGCCCTGCCGGCCCGGATCCACGGTCTGGCCCCCCGGGCCTACGAGGCTCTGGCCCGCCACTTTGGCTGAGCGCCCCATCCCATGAGCGGCGGGCCCCCCGGTACCGGCGGCGGCGATGGTCCGCCGGTACTGATCGAGCCGGGGGCGGCGTACGCATCGTTGCGGAGCCGGCCTACCCCGCGCACTGAGCGCTACGCCCACGGCAAGAGGCTCCGGCGCCATGTGCCCCGATCCTCGTTCGCGGCGTGGTCCCCGCCCACCGGACGGCGAGATCCGGTGGAACAGATACGCGTCTCCCACCAAGGGCGCCTCGAGCGGCTCATCGCCGTACGGGTGGCGCGAATGGCGGCCTCTCCCTATGGCTTCTTGCGGGGGGCGGCAACCATCATGGCCGAGGACTTCGCCCAGCTCCCGGCCACAGGGATCACGCCGGTGATCTGCGGCGACGCCCACCTGGGAAACTTTGGCTTCTACGGTTCGCCAGAGCGCGATCTTGTCCTCGACCTCAACGACTTCGACGAATCCCATCCGGGCGCTTGGGAGTGGGACCTTCGCCGCCTGGCCACCAGCGTGTGGGTGGCCGGGCGCCAGAACGGATCGAGCGAGGACGGCTGCGGTGACGCCGCCGTGTCCTGCGTCGCTGCTTACCGCGAGCACATCCGCTACCTGGCCGACGAGCCCCTGCTGTCGAGATCCTTCCAGCGGCTCACCACCGAGCGACTGGAGGAGGCGGCCTCTGAGCTCACCTTGCGCAAAGAGCTTCGCCGAGCCGCCGTGCGGGCCCGCAACCGGACCAGCGACCGGGCCCTGCCCCGCTTCACCACCCGGCACCGGGGGCAGCGCCAGATTGTCGAGGAGCCTCCCTTGATCACCCGGGTGACCGGTGCTGAGGCCGAGGGCCTGGCCGGCTCCCTCGACGAGTACCTCTCCACCCTGGCCCCCCACTGGAGACGGGTGCTGGCTGGTTACACGGTGGTGGACATCGCCCACAAGGTCGTCGGGGTGGGCAGCGTGGGCCTGCGGGCCTATGTCGCTCTGTGCGAGGGGACCAGTCCCGACGACGTGGTGTTTCTCCAGCTCAAGCAGGCTCGCCGGTCCGTCGTCGCCCCCTTCGTGCATGGCCGCCTGGCCTGGCACGCCCACCAGGGCCAGCGGGTGGTCGAGTACCAGCAGGCCCTCCAGACGGTGAGCGATCCCCTCCTGGGCTGGACCAGCGTCGACGGCCGGCAGTACTACGTCCGTCAGTTCCGGAACATGAAGGGCGCCATCGCTCTCGACGCCATCGACACGCCGGCGCTGATCGACTACGCCGCCATCTGCGGCCGGCTCCTGGCCAAGGGCCACGCCCGCACCAGCGGGGCGTCCATGATCGCCGGATATCTGGGACGCTCCGACCGCTTCGACGCCGCCGTGGGGCAATTTGCCCGGGCGTATGCCGATCAAAACGAGCGGGACCACGCGGCACTGGTGGCCGCTGTGGCCCGGGGTGTTCTCTCTGCTGAGCCACTGCCATGATCGGTCGCGCTCCGAGACGATGAGTTCGGCGCCGAGCGGGCGTCCTACCATCGAAAGCGTCCATCACTGCCAAGGAGTGACCATGCCCACCCTAGACAAAGCCCCCATCGGAGCACCCTGCTGGGTCGATCTGTCCACGTCGGACACCGAGGCCAGCCGGGCCTTCTACGGCGAGTTGTTCGGCTGGAAGGCCCTCGACCCCGATCCCAACTTCGGGGGATATTTCAGTTTCACCAAGAACGACGTGGCGGTAGCAGGCTGCATGGCCAGCCGTCCCGAAGCCGGACCGTCCGACGTCTGGTCGATCTATCTGGCCTCCGACGATGCCGCCAAGACCGTGGAGGCAGCCAAGGCCGCGGGTGGGCAGGTCCACGTGGCCACCATGGCCGTCGGTGACATCGGGACCATGGCCTTCGTCGGCGACCCCGGGGGCGCGACCGTCGGGGTCTGGCAGCCGGGGCAGCACAAGGGATTCGGGATCCTGGCCGAACCAGGCGCCCCGGCCTGGTTCGAACTGCACACCCGGGACTACGACTCGGCGGTCGAGTTCTACCGTGAGGTCTTCCGGTGGGACACCCACACCATGAGCGACACCGCCGAGTTCCGCTACACCACCCATGGTTCGGGCGACACCCAGACGGCGGGGATCATGGACGCATCGGCCTTCCTGCCCGATGGGGTGGCCGCCCATTGGGCGGTCTACTTCGCCGTCGAGGACACCGACGCCGCCCTGGCCAAGGTCGTCGACCTCGGCGGCTCGATCGTGGCCGCCGCCGAGGACACCCCCTATGGCCGCATCGCCCAGGCCGCCGACGCCACCGGTTCGCAGTTCCGGCTGGTAGCCGGCTCCTGAACGGGCCGACCCCGGCGATCCTCTTACCCGGCGCCGAGTCCTCAGATCTCGAAGCCGAACCGGCGCAGGGCCGACACCAGCTGCCCCCCGGTGTCGGCCCGACCGGTCGCCGGAGCCGCTTGGAGCCGCTGAGGATCGGCGAGGAGCGAGCGCACGGAACCGACCATGGATAGCGCCGTCGGGAGGCACAAGGCGGCCCCACCGAGCTCCAGCTCGTGCATCAGGTTCTCCCGTCCGTGGCCGGGGACGACATCGAGCAGGAGGATCAATCGACCGAGGCTGCGGGCCTCACGGCACGTGTCACCCGCGGTGGTGATGACCACGTCGGCCGCCGACATCAGCTCAGCGATCCGGTCGGTGAAGCCGAAGGCGACAACCTCGCGGTGAGCGGCCGCCACCATGGCCAACGACGCCTCCAGGGCGGCATTGCTCCCGGCTACGGCCAGGGTCCAGATGCCCTCGGAGGCCAACGCCCGAGCGGCGTCGTCGAGGGGGCCGAGGCCCCACGCCCCAGCCATCAAAACCACACAGGGGACATCGGCGGGCACCCCCAGGCGACGGCGGGCCTCGGGGCGCGACGGCGCCGAGCCGAACGCGTGACCGACGGGGACAGCCACGACCTCGACGCGTGCGTCGGGCCGGTATCGGCGGATCGACTCGGCGGCCATGGCCGAAGTGACCAGAAACAGGTCCGTGCCCTCATGGACCCACATGCGATGGGCGAACGAGTCGGTCATGAGGACCACCGAGGGCAGCTCCAGGCCCTCCGCCTTCAGGGAAGCCACGGCACCGGCGCCGGTGGAGAAGACCGGAAACACGACGTCGGGCCCGAATGCAGCAATCTCTCGGCGAAGGGCACCGCGCATCTTGGCCACCGCGGCACGCTCCATCGCTTCGCCCAGGGCGCCCCCATCACGAAGCTGCGAGAAGTGGAAGCCGTCATAGGCGCCCGGTATCGACAGCAGCGTTCGGAACACTCGCTCGCCGGCGGCGCCCGGCCGCCGGCCGAGCAGCGCCATGGCGTCGATCATCCGCCACTGCACGCCTCGAGCCTGGAGGGCGGCTCCGCACGCCCCGGCCACGGCGTCGTGGCCCCGGCCCAGCGAGCCCGAAACCATGAGCGCCCGCTGCAACTTCACGACGATCCCCGGGCCGGCACCAGCTCGTCGAGGCTGACGGATCGAAGCCCGAGCCGGTCGAGCTCATCGGCGATGGGACCGAGAGCGTCGATGGCCCTGGCCACCGTGCCCGCCGGCGCGTAGCTCGACCCGTCGTGGAGGACCACGATGGAGCCCGGACCAAGAGCGGCGGTCACCCTGCGGGCCACCGTCTTGGCGTCCGGGGCGGCCCATTCCCGGCCCCACGACGACCACAGGACGAGCTCCAGACCGCGACGGCGAGCCGCCGCCATGGTCGGGCCACTGACCTGGCCGTAGGGAGGGCGGAACCAGCGGGGTCGGACCCCGATGTCGCCCAGGGCGCCCAGAGCGGCATCAAGGTCTCGGTACACCCAGCGAGGACTTTGGCCGAGGTGGTGGGCGTGGTGGTACCCGTGGGTGCCCAGCACGTGTCCCCGCTGCACGATCTCGTCGGCCACCCCGGGCCAGCGCCGGAGCTCTCGGCCGACGCAGAAGAAGGTACCGACCAGCCCCAGGTGGGCCAGTGCGCCGAGCACCGCGGTGGTGGTGAGGGGACTCGGCCCGTCGTCAAAAGTAAGGGCCACCTTGGGCTGGGCCGGTCCCCGCCACCGGCACCAACCGCCGGGCAGGGCCCGAAGCGGCGTCCACTGACCGAGGCTGACGACGCTCGGTAGCCACTGGGCAACAGCGCCGAGGCCGGCCAGGCCCACCAGAGCACTCGGGACCGCGCCCCTCAGCCCCACTTTGGTCGTCCCCGTCCCCGCAGGGTCCCGGCGGCGGGGACGGTGGGGGCGGTCGGCTCCGCCGGGGCGCTGCTGGAGCGGGCCAGGGCCACCAGGCCGGAGGCCATCAACACGACGGCCACCATGGCCACGACACCGCGCATGCCGCCCAGGTGGATCACCTCGCCGAACATGGCGATCCCGAGCGTCGAGCTGAGGATGGGTTCGACGACGGTGATGATTGGCAGGGAGACGGTGGGACACCCCACCTGGTAGGCCGTCTGGCTCAACAGCAGGGCAACGAGACCCACACCAATCAGCACATAGGGGGTCCATGATCGCAGGGCGTGGGTCCAGCCGAGATCCAGGTCGTGGGCGAAGGCCTTGGTGATCACGGCTACGACAGCGTCACCGGCACCGGCCGACAACCCGAAGAGCACGGCGCGGCCCCGAGCCGAGCAACGCAAGCCGCCGGCCACGATGGCGGAAGCGACACCGGCCATCACCACGCCCGTGGTGATCCACGCCCGGGCCGGGGCCCGACCGTCGCTCTGCGCGCTGGGCGACGCCATGATGAGGAACACCGAGACACCGATGACGACCGCCACCACGGCGGCCCAGTCCGCTCGCGTCACGTTCGCATCCGACCACACGGTGGCCAGGGCCACGGTGAAGAGCAACGACAGGGTGATGATGGGCTGGACCACCAGCAGCGAGCCATGCCCGAGGGCCACCACCTGCAGGACAAAGCCGGCGATCTCTGCGGCCATGCCGGCCAGCCACAAGGGCCGGCCAACGACCCTGGCCAGCAGCCCCAGGCGGGCCGCATAAGCCCCGGCAACGTTGCTGGCCGGTCGCTGCTGCAGAGCGACGCCGGTGCCGAAGAACGCTGCGGACCCGAGGGCAACCACGACGCTCAGCATGGCCGGCCCGAGCTCACGCGCCCAGCGTAGGAGGCGGCTGCCTGGGTGCGCCGCCGGGCGGGAGGCGGGGCCGGATCCTTCGTCCACTGCCATACTCGTCTCCATGGCAGACCGGCCCTGGTGGCTCCGCATCGACGGATCACCGCCCCCGAAGCCATGGGCGTCTGACAAGGCGAGCGGGGGTGTGCGGATTCCCGAAAGACGTCCTGGCCAGGCGGGCCGAGAAGTGGGCGTCATGACGGCGGGATGATTTTCGCCTCCGCGGCCCAGACCAAGGAGATCTCAAAGGCGACAAAGGCCGACCCGACCGCATCGGGCCGGTTGGTGGACAAGGCCAAGCGGTCGTCGATGAAGGGACTGAAAGACGAGCGCCGCAAGACGATGGCCGCGCCACGCTCCGCGCAGAGCGAGGCGGCCCGCCACGATCGGATCCACAGGTCCCGGTACTGCCGGACATGGATCGACGTCGACGTGCCAGGCGGCGACGACCGGGGTGGCGACGACCCTGCCGGCGATGACCCGGCCAGCCGGGGTGGTCCCCAGCCCCCCGCCACTCCCGACGGCGACGGCCCGCTTCGACCTCACGGCGGCGGCGGGGCGGCCGGGCCGCCGGCCACGGTCATCGCGGTGATCTCCCATGGCGCGGTCACCAACGGCTCCGACATACGTTCGGTGGCCCACGCCGACCGGCAGGTGACCGCCCGGCAGCGCAGCGCCTGGTGGTCCGCGATCCGCATTTGCGTGGTGCCCGGCTGTGCGGAGAGCACCGGTCTGGAGATCGTCACATCACGCCGTAGGCGTCGAGCCAAGGGCGCCGCAGCCAGCGGCCGAGGTTATGCCTGGTCAGCGGCGGCGCGAAGGGCGGCCAGATCGATCTTTCGCATGCCCAGCATGGCTTTCATGGCCCGCTGGGATCGACCCGGGTCGGGATCGCTCAGCATCTCCTCCATACCCGGCGGGCACACCTGCCAGGACAGGCCATAGCGATCCTTGAACCATCCACACTGCCCTTCCTCGCCACCGTCGGTCAGCTTCGACCAATAGGAGTCAACCTCTTCCTGGTCCTTGCAGTTGATCAGAAGCGAGATCGCCTCGCTGAACTTGAACATGGGTCCGCCGTTGATGGTGGTGTAGGGCTGTCCATCGAGCACGAAGTCGACGGTCAGCACGGTCCCAGCCGGTCCCGGACCTGCCTCGCCGTAGTACGTCACGTTGGTGATCTCCGAGTTGGGGAACACCGACACGTAGAACTCCGCAGCCTCCTTGCCTTCCGTGTCGAACCAGAGGTTGGGGGTGATCCGGGGCATAGGGGCTCTCCTGTCGTGTGATTGGTCTGTCAGTAGTTCGACGTTGGCAACGGCTGAGAATCGCCGCAGCCGCGCCAACTCGCACCTCGGAGCCGCTGATGTCCCCAAGTCGGAGGACCTGGCTCCGATGCTGTGGCCCCGGCCAGGATCCCCGTAGGATGCGCTCCCGGAGCGCACGTGCGTTCCCGAACCCATCCACGAGATGAGAGGAGTTGTCCTGCCCCAGGGAAAAGAAGATGCAATCGTGCTCGAAGGTACGGTGAGCGAGGCGTTGAAGAACGCCATGTTCAAGGTGGAGCTCGCCAACGGTCATGAGGTGCTGGCGCACAACTCGGGCAAGATGCGAATGAACCGTATCCGGGTACTTCCCGGCGACAAGGTCCAGGTCGAGATCAGCCCATACGACTTGACCAGAGGCCGCATAACTTACCGTTACAAGTAGTTCTATGGATTTCCTTGTCACTGCTGCGTAGCCTTCCTCGCCGACCGGGGTACGCCCGGCCACCCGATGGACGGACCAGCCCGGCCCGTCGCAGGTCGGTTACGGCATCGGTACGACAGCTATGACCCGGCCGGCAAGCTGGGAACGCTGCCTATGTCGGGATGGGTCGTGACTCGGCTGAGCTGGCGATCGTGACCGTGCAATCGCTGGAGCGGCTTCTCGGCGGCGAAGTCGGCTCTCTGGGCCCGTTTCGAGATGTTCGTCTACGTGGACGATGTCGACGACCAGGTCATTGCTCGGCGCCAGGCGGCGTCTCCGTGCTAAGTCCATCACCGATACGGGAAGGTCATAACCCATGAATTTGACCGTCAGAGCACGCACAAGGCGGTCGGTGCCCTCACTGCGCTCGGAGCCGTAGGAGCCGGAATTAGCCTTACGGCCACAACAACGAGAACCGCTTGTAGTCGCCCTCCGCCCCAGTTAGTGGAAGCCCAGAGCCAATCTGATTCCAGCTAAGCAGATTTAGAAGAAGCTGCCCGCTCTGCTGGTCGTGGTTCGTTGTGAGTCTCCCATCGTGCTTCGACGTGGCCCAGTTTCCAGTACCCAATGGCGGCGACCCAGACCACGACGAACAGGGCGGCGATGGCGAAGCCTGCCCGGTTGATGTTGAAGTTGGCCATGAAGTCCCACAAGCCGCCATGGAGGTGAAGTTCGGTGGAAAGCAGGCCGACGATCTCGATGGTCCCGATGAGGAACGCCACGGCGATCGACAGGCCAGTGATGACGAGGTTGTAGTACACCTTGCGCACGGGCCGGGCGAACGCCCACCCGTAGGCGAAGTTCATGAAACAGCCGTCGAGAGTGTCGAACAATGTCATGCCGCCAGCGAAGAGCAGCGGCAGGGCGAGCACCGCGTACCAAGGCAGGCCCTGGGTGGCGGCGGCTGCGGTGGCGGCCAGGATGAGGACTTCGGTGGCAGTGTCGAAGCCAAAAGCGAAGATGAGCCCGACGAAGTACATGTGCCAGGTCTTGGTGATGGAACGCATAAGCCGACCGAAGAACCGGTACATCAGCCCTCGGGCCTGGAGTTGGCGTTCGAGCTCGGCCTCATCGAAAAGCCCCCTGCGCATGTCCCGGAACACCTTGTAGATCCCCGCCAGGACCACGACGTTGAGAGCGGCGATGAGGTAGAGGAACCCGGCGGCCATGGAGGTGCCGACGACCCCGCCGACGGTCTCGTAGCTCGAGGTGGGGTCCACGACGGCGCCGAAGACCGCTCGTGCGGCGACGGCCAGTCCGATGCCGACGGCAACGATGATCGTGGAGTGCCCGAGGGCGAAGAAGAATCCAGTGCCGATCGGTCGACGACCGTCGGCCATCAGCTTTCGGGTGGTGTTGTCGATGGCCGAGATGTGATCGGCGTCGAAGGCGTGACGAGCGCCGAGCGTCCAGGCGGTCAGCGCCACACCGAGGCCGAGGCCGAGTCCCTTGTAGTGAACGTGGTGGGGCCGCACGGCGAAGACGAAGATGCCCCACCCGGCGACGTTGAGGGCCAAGACCACCATGGCCATGCCGCCGAAGCGTCCCCATTCGTACAGGGTGAGCGACCTGTGAAGCCCCCGTAGTCTTGCCATGCTCTCCACTGGCTTCACCCTCCTGAGAGTCCGGGAGGGCGAAGCGGAAGCTCCCACGAAGCCGGCGGCCTCGCACGAACCGTCCTTCCTCCGAGGACTGATCTCGTCGACGCCACAACCAGGCGACCGGACTCGTCCCCTCGAAGGGGCTTGACCGTTGCGGGACAGCGCCGGGCTCTCACCGGACTTCGCTGAGCTGTGGGCCGCCCCGGCTCTCACCAGGACAACGAGAAGCTACGGCAGGGCACCCGCCACTGTCAAGGCTGATCAGATGATGAGGTATTGGTCATCGATGTCCTGGCAGACTCTCCAGATGCACCTTGTGTTGAGCGCCACGTTGCTTGAGGACGGCGACGACGCTGTAGGCGGGGATGGGGGTGGCGCACGACCGAACGACCGAAGGGTCCCAAGGACAGGCGGCGC
>JAABUQ010002999.1_pt1 | contig 32020 bp, 36 predicted proteins | sample 5560001 | NCBI WGS metagenome assembly JAABUQ01 (sample SAMN10711888, study PRJNA513371) | rock metagenome | isolation source: Antarctica rocks | place: Antarctica: Victoria Land, Finger Mt nord | collected 2015-12-18 | reverse complement strand
TTCACCAACGCCGGCCTACTCTCCTCCCTCCTCCTTCCCCCACCCTTCTCAATCCCTCCAATCTTCGCTTCCAAATCCCTGAGCTGCCTTTTCAGCCTCACCTCCTCCCAATCGCTCGTCAGGTTCTCCTTCGAGAAATCCGTCCCCTTGGGCACAAAGCTCCCCTTCCCCCCAATCCTTGTCAGATACGCCTCCCCGAACCTTGCCTTCCCCCCACCCCTCTCCCCCTCCTCCCTCTGCCTCCTTCCCACCCCCTCAACATCCCACTCCACGCGCTTACTCCCACCAAACGTCGCCCTCAAGCTCTTCGGCACCGTGCGCGGGACTCTATACCCCTCCTGCCGCTGGCTCAGCACATGCAGAAACGCCAAGCTCGCATCTTTCCCGATCTCGGCTTCTTGGCTCGGGTTGATCAGGTTCCAGGCGGAGCGGATGTCGGTGTCTGGGACGGCGTCGAGGGAGTCGTAGAGGGGCGAGAGGGCGGGGAAGGAGATGGTGTTGTGGGGGGAGGCGTGGGCGGTGTAGATGGCTTCGTAGGAGGAGCGGGCGGCGGGGGGGATGTACCAGGAGAAATCGTCGCGGAGGCCGCTCGGGGAAGAGGAGGAGGAGGGGGGGGAGGCGGGGGGGGAGGGGAGAGGGGGGGCGGTGCCGGCGAGGGCGGAGTGCGCGGCTACGAGGTGGGATTTGGAGGAGGGGATGAGCCAGTCGGGGAGGGTGCGTGGGACGTCGGTGTATTCCTGTTCTCTTCGTCAATCACTCTTTCGGACTAATTTGCACGAGCTGGACGCCGCTTGTTGGGAGAGGAAAGGGATGGTGTGGTAGGAGGACCGTACCCCGTTGACAAGATCGAAGATAATCCGCATCGCAACGCAGAACTCCTCGAAATCGAGATTCCCATCGTTGTCCACGTCGGCGAGATCCCATACCCGCTCGAGCTGGTCATCGCGCAGCTGGCTGTTCTTCAGTACCGAGGCTGCCTGCGCGCCGGAGAGGTGGGTGCCGCCGTTGGCGAGCGAGGCGAAGATCTCCCAGTAACGCTCGACTTCCCATTGTTCGATCTTCTTGGCGGACATGGTTTGGGGGACTGTGAAAACGATGATGAGGGGGGGTTGGTGGAAGGGAGAATATTAGGTAGAGCTTGCGGTCTGGCACGGGATTACTGGATTTATCTCCGACGTTGCTGTAGGGCTGAGGGAGAGCCCCTATTTATTTGAACAGTCATGGTACGTTTATGGAGCAGTTGTGATTTTTTACTCACGAGCACCAGCAGATATGATTGAATGTCCGCCGAGAATGTATCGGAGAGATGCCTTGAAGGCTGCTCTAAATCTATTCAATGCTTGAATTCTACCATACTATCAAGCCGTAGCGCAAGGCCAGTGGCTCTTCAAATACCTCCTATACGGCCATCGTTTCAGCATGTACCTGCGTCCCTCACCGGTAAGCAGCCCACCAAACTCCTAGAACACCCACAAGTACCGCACACAAGATTCCTCAACCCGTCGTAGTCTTACGCCTCTTACTTGCCTTCGCCGGCGCCTTTCTAGCCCGACCCTTCCTGACAGGAAAGTAATCATCATCTCTATCCTCCTCCGTTGGGACCTGCTTCTGACTAGCTTTGACTCCGCCCCCGTTCGGGGTACCGATCGGAGTGGGCAATTCTGGTTCTGCAGCTTCTGCAAAGCTTTGCCGCCGCTGTTGAGTCTGATTCTCTGAACATGTGCTTATGGTGGCGGCGGGCCGTGCTCCGGTGGATTGCCGTGGCTTTCCCACAGTGACTGAAATATCTGTCGCTGTCCCATAGTCGACCGTATGGTAAGTCATCGCATACGGATTTTGCAGCGGCGAAGGTATACTTGAGTAAAGGTGGGGCGACGTTCCAGTATTGCTGAACAAACGCGGTGGGGGCATGGAGGAGACCCTCTTATTTAGTCTTAGCCCCTTCAAAGACGGTGATGGCGGCGGGTCTTTGTAAGAAGACTGCTGCCTTAGCTGATCGTAAGCGTCAACGGGAGCATGAGTATTCTCTGCAGTGGTCGGCCTGGTACTCGTGAGAATACTGTTATAGTCGTATTGAGCCGTGGCTACATTGTCTGATTGATACGGAATCTGAGACAACTGTGGATTGCTGGATGGCACCGAATCCTGGAACCTCTCCGGTTCCGCATTCTGGGGACCCTTAACGATCTCAGGTCCGCCATGGGACGTAGGCGTTTGGTTGATCATGTTTGGCACCGTCGCTGCTAGTTGACTGTTGGGATTACCTACCGAGGGGGTTGGTGGTCTGCCATCTGGAAGCCATTCTTGTCGGTGATTCGAGAGCTGTGGCGGCAGGGAGAATGGCACAGCTTCCAGCGGCGGCACGTATGGTTCTTTAGCAGGCGGCTGGGGAACCCGATTTTCAGGCGCGAGCTCAACGATGCGCGGCTCGTCCGCAGGCTTGAGCACTTGATTCGGTTCTGACCTCGTCGTAGGCTCTGCACTAACTTGTGAGCTGGGTGGATTTGGCTTTCCTTGCTTGTAGGTTGAACGGCGCCTTGGAGGAGCTCTGAGAAGTCCCGTCGGCTTTGGAACCCCGTTGAACGATTGAGGAGCGACTCCAGGATCGGACGGCGTTGGAGTTTCTGGTGTTGCAGCCTTCTGGACGGGATAAGTGGGGAAAGCCGTAGCCGTTGAGGCAGGTGGCCGAGGAACCGTTTCTCGTACAGTGTGTGTGATCGAGGTCAAAGGTTTGGAAGTTTCCAGTAGTTTTGCGGATATTACATTTCTCGTCGCTTTCATATGATGGCGATTCTTAGCATTGACCCAGTGATCCAGGCTCAGTGTAATCCCGCACATAGTCAGATACGACTTAGCGAGAGCGATATCCTTACCACTCGCGGTCTGGTAGTCTACCCCTCTTACAGCATTGTACATATGTTTTCTCAAGAGCCTCCTGTGCCCACTCTTTTGGAAGTGGTCCAGGTCTCTTTTGTTGCTGGTCAGCAATCTCTGGTTGGTTTCCTCTCTCACCTCCGTGATGATTTGCTCTTCCTCGTCCAAGTATAGGTTGCGAGCTTGGATATGGTTGAGCATGGAGAGCTTCTGTAGGGTTTCGAGGCGTAATGCCTTGAAAGTAGCATCTAGTGTTGCGCTTTTGTCCACTAATTTGTCCACGAGGTCAAGTTGAACGTTGACTGGGAGATTATCCCACGCCGGTGCTGCATGGTCGTTCATCTAGGCGGGTGTCAGCATATCCTAGGCGCCGCACGTGCTGGGACTCGTGCATCTACTACCTGTCTGCCGCGTGGCTCATCGTCCTCCTCCTCTTCGTCACTTGTAGCCATCTCTGCTTCAGCCCATTCCTCGTCTGTCCATTTGCTCAGTCTCTCCATAAGCGCCATATTCTTAGTGTACAACGGATTTTCCACGTCGCAGGCGCTAACCTGGCGTTCCAGGCTTGGGCTGCGGGCTGGGGACAGCCTCCAAGACCATTCTTTCTGGTCTATGGAGGTAAACATGTCAGAAACGTCGAATGCAAATTCCGAGTCGCCAGGTTGGCATTGGAGAGCGTTATCAGATTGCGGTGCGTTCTGTGACTGCGAGATCGGTACTTTGAGTGCGCCGCTCGATCGATTCGCCCTCACTGTCACCTCTGGTCGGGTAAGTGGAATTGCCTGGGGTTCACTGACGGAATGGGTTGTGACTTCCTTCCCCGTCTGTACAACTACCAAGCCCAATGGAATTGTCGGGAAAGCCGCTGGACGTAGCCTTGGATTATACTTGACGACTTGACCTTGGTAAGCAGGCTGTTTTGTAGGTGTTGGAGGGGCACGATAAACCTCATCTTGATGTGGATCACGGAAGTCCTGGTCATCGTAAAAGGTACGCGTTTTGATGGTCTTTCGCAGATTCATGGCTGCCGAGATGGCGATATCACGCTTGATTCAGCACCAATAACCACAACAACACCACGGACACAGCAAACAGCGCTTTCGACTACTGTAGGCCTACCACGATTTTTGTACGGGCTTAGCGAACTGAGATCCTACTATGAACGCAGTTTCGAGATGGCTCTTGAACTGGTGGAATTTGAAAAAGCCGATTTTGTTGATAGTCTTCGAAGGAGGGAGTGTGACCATAATGAAGGAGATTTCACAATGGAACCTTACACATTGATGAGGGCTCGCTTGACTTGTTGTTGATCACTTGCGAATCAACATTCACTTTGCTGGTTCTTGCAAGGTGACGCGCCTTGGCCGTGACACAATCATCATACAAGCAGCAGCTAGCCATGCATCTTTAACACCTCCCAATGCCCAGCCCAATCAGATTGTTGATATTCCGTTATTATGATTCTTCATCCTCCGTAAGAAACCTGCACATACTCGTTCACTACGGCGTCTCCTGACCTTGATCGGCCGCCCTGCAGAGGGACTCTGGCGAGAAAAGGTGATCCATTCACGCTGGAATTTAAGCACTCGGGGTTCTCAATACTCGAAAGGCGCAGAAGCTGTCCTCTCCCCAAATCTTATCCTATCATCCTCGTCGCCATCTACCTCCATCTCATCGTACACATCATCCAGAGTTCGCTTGCTATTGCGACGGAGCTCTGAGTTGACGTTGTTCTGCCGGACCGGTGTCGAATTCGACGGCCACACTCCATTCCCTGCTGAGAATACGTCACGCTTTGCCTTGAGCATGCTTTCGTAAGTCTGGAGCAAGTGCTTCATGGAGTCGTCGATGGATACGGCGAAGCGCTGGGCTTGAGCAAGCTGAATGACTTTGACACATTTGACAGAGTACATCGCCATGATGTAGGCAACCACCACTGCAGCTGAGCGTTCGTTGCCGGTCTCGCAGAATACTAGGACCTTCCCAGGGGCATCGGAGACGCCTGTTCCGTTTCTCATGGCAGATCGGCTTTGCTCTACTTGATATGCCTTGGACAGATGGAGGTTGATCATCTCGATAGCTCTCGGGAATGCGGCAATCAGCTCCGGATTACCTGCCACGTCTATGGTTTCTGACTGTATGCCAAGAGCCTCGGCCGCTTTAGACCCTAGTAGTCTGGCCTGTGCCGACAGTGTGTTGCGAACGGCTATAACCATGGTGATGTTGGTTCTCTGAAGAAAATTGGTGTCTCTGGCGGCTGCGACTGGACCCAGCCATAGGAAAGGTAAGATTTGTTGTGCCTGACGGCGTTGTTCGTACTTCCAATCGAGCATGGCGTTTCGTGTAACCAGGTCATCTATATTGACTGCTTTGAGAAACTCAGCATTGGCGAATCCAGTTGATTCGAAGTTCACCAAGCCACCTTGCCCTAAATTGATCTCAGGCATGCCACGTCTGTCAAGGGCTGGAGGTGGGACATTGACTCGAGGGGGTGAAGGTACACGGTAGCTCCATGCCTGGGTAGGCGAGTGAAAAGAGCCGGCGTCCATGACTCGACTCAACAGTGGTTTTTGGCGCGAAGATGAATTGAATGAGAGTCTGGTGAGTCAAAGAGACAGGGAGGCTTCAGCGGGGGGTTTCCGAGCGTGATCAGAGCTGGCCAAATTGAAAAGGCGGATTTACTGATAGAGCAAGGTGTCCCGTGTGTGGATTATGGTGTTGTAGAGAGCTCAGAAACACGTGACACATCTACCTTCGTTTAAGGGAGTAGGAAAGAAGACTTATGGTAGCGAATGCCAAGCACGCAGAAAACCCGACATTGAGAGCTTCTTTCGTTCCATGCTGTTGCTTGGACTTCCGATTAGTGAGTGTCGAACTTCATGGTGTAGCCTTGCCTGTATGACGGACACTCGGGATGTGTCTTGTCGTAGTATGTGCAGCACTTGTTTACCAGTTTTTGTCGCCAGCGATATGCAGAAAGCGGTAGGCAGAAAGCGGTACCCAGAAAGCGGTAGGCGTCTGAATTAGCGCGCGTCAAAGGATCTTGCCGGTTCAGGGTAAGTGGAGCCTTGACCCTAAAATCCAGAGCAGGGAGCCAATATACTGAAACTTTTTTCGGAGTTTGGCAGGCTACTTTTGGGTTCATAATCTATGGTAACGACTCGCCAAAGCCAGAATATCTCATTGATTGGCACGGTCAGAGCGATACCAGCGTCATAGGGGATGCAGATGAGTTGTCTCGGACCAGGGTTGTGACTGATCCAACAATAACTTCAGCTGTGCTACTGCCAAACGGCGCGCAGCTCATGGACATCAAGCCGTCAGGAGATACTGATCTCAACTGGCACAGGCGATGTCCCTTTGGCCAGTAGCATGGTTGTATTGCTCGCCCAAAGAATATCTCCTAACGGAGTCCACTGATTTCGCATATCTGCCGCCCACCTCCGACTCATGGCGCTAGACTTCGGCAGATACAATATCATAGCAAAGCGACCCCCATGACCGAATCCATACGACCAGAGTGGTAAACCGTGTTGCATCACGTCACTCAGCATTCGTGAATTCATCTGCAGTATGTCTCTCCATGTACTTAACGACTTTGGATCATCCCCTGCTAGTTTCATATATTCATGCTTTCCCAAGGGCAAGACATTGTTGCCGAAGTCTTTGCCCATACGGATCAGGAGGGTGCAGGTCCCTGCGCAACATCGAGCAGAATCAGCAGACTTCTTGATGAACGAGATAGGTGGAACCCACCATAGTTGGTACCGAATGGCAACTCCAAAATAGCGTGCTCGGGTTGTATAACCCATCGCCGCGACCAGAACATCCATACCTTTTTGGGGTTGTAGTATGCCACACGACCATTCATCAAACCATATGCATGCCTACAGTCGTCCGGTTTCAATTCTCCTGCCCAGTCGGGATGATCTTTGGGGTCTACTTCGGTAACTTGGGAGTTCGGGAGTATCGGGATCGAGGGGGGTGTTGACGATAAGGACGGGGCTCGACGAGTAATGGAGCCGGGAATGGACACAGCAGCGGTCTTGGAGGTTAGCGCTAGAAGGCTGATTAGAGCCAGATGCAAGATCAACATCGCGATGGTTGGTTATCGACGGAAGCTATGAGACATAGATTGCATTTCGGTATCAGGGAATGGCCGAAGATTGAGTACGAAACAAAAGCCGTTTTGGCAAGCCGCGGCGCATAATCGGATATATATCATGTTAGATGTGTTTGCGTCATGTGTTACGTGCGCATCTCGAGAGCCGTAGCGCAACGATCCGCTCCTTCATCCGCACCTCATAATCGGCACGTATGCAGCTCAGTGGCATGAGCACCTTTGCTGTCGGACCAGTTCCAACCACCTCGGTGAGCAACGCAGGTCACGCACGAGTAGGTCAAAGCCGATGTCGAGTTGGCTAGCTAAATGTGGAGGCGGCCAGTTTCGTTCATTGCTGATTTCGATGTAGGAGATGATATGGGTTCAGGAACCAGAATTTGAGGAAGTAATGACATGTTGCAGAACCACTCCAAGCAAGGTGGCATTCTTAGTCGGTAGCATTCAACGTTCGCCCTCATCGTCCTCTATGGATCGGGGATGATTGGCCAGTGATTGTTTATCAAACGATGGTAGAGACCTCTCGGCTATCGCCCCGGCCTAGGCTTTCTAAAGCACCCAAAGCCGCCTCTCATACCCTCTCTTAATCTCTTCAAAACAGCCCGCATCTCCGGCAACTCCTTCTGCAGCCGGCCTCTCGCCCCGTCGTCCGTCCGTTGATCTAGCTCCTCGTAGATCTCGCCTTGGACCTTGCTAGTTTTATCATTAACGTAGTCCTTCAATGTCTGTGCCACAAATTCGACGTCTAGTGTTGCCTGCATGAGGGCTGGGAGAGCGTAGTGTGACCGCGACTTCAGCGCAGAGAGGAATGCGAGTGAGAGGTGCGTATTGAGGTGCGATATGACCGGATATAGGAGGGGTGGCGCATGGGTCGAGAGTTCAGTATGGATGTCCACGAGAGTAAGCAGTGCGTGGTATACGTACGGACGGACCTCGGTGGGACGATCTGTGGGTGGTACCCAGGAAGGTGACGAGATACCCTCTGTGACGATAGTGGTAAAGTTTTTCACTGTCGGGGCTGTGTAAGATGTAAAGAGACGGGCATCGATCTGATTCAGGGTCGATGTCAATTGAGAGGACTCATCGGAAAGGGTTATTGAGAACAGCGTCTCAAATTGAGAGATCAAGGACGGAATGGTGGTGTTAGAGAGCAGCTTCAGATTGGCAAGAGTGAGAAGGAGACGGATGTTCTACACTTGATCAGTAAAAGGTCTGGAAGGCGAGCGAGCGGACTTACACGGCTTTTGGTAATACCATCAGTTCCGTAAACATTTGCTAAAACCGGTTTATCCTCCCCGGAGCTCTCAATAGTGTCTTTGCTTTGGCTCTCTTGCTTCTCCGCATTCTCTACCATGCCCGACATGAATTTGTACAGAGATGCAACAAAATGGCTTCTCAACATCTGTAGTAGCTTCGATGGAGGTGGCGATACAATACTATTGGCGCCTGACCTCGAAACCGCTGCCTCTGGAATATACAGTAGCTTCTGCAGTCCAGATAAGACCGTATTTTCATAGGCATGAAAGGTGTTCGGCATCTTCATCACGTCACGCCTATCGCTCGCTCGAGTCCAATCCTCCAGATGCTTGCAGCTCTCGGCATCCTGACCCCAAGCGGCGCATACAGCCCGTACGCACCTCTCTCTGACTGCAGCGACAAGCGCTTTCAGCTTCTCTGGCGCAGAAGAGCCCGAACCTACAGGCCGTAGCGATACCATTTCACTCGCAGCAGTACCTATGAGATTCAGAACCTTGCCCAGGTAATGGACACCGCTCAGGGAACTCGCATACGGTGGCCAGAAAGCGAATTCTTCCCAGGCTTCTCCTCGTCTTGGGGAAGGCGGAGGGGGATTGTTGACGTCAAACCTGAAGCGAGTGTCTTGCGGGTAGGGCGACATGACTATGGGCTTTGGCGTATTGGGTGTGAGCGGCATTGCTGGTGAGAAAAGCATGGAGATATCCTCAATTGGAGGTTCCGCGAAGAATGATCCAACATTCTCTCTCAGCATCTCAACCAGTTCCATCACCCCATTTTGTAGATCACTGACGCCATCTGTGGATAGACGATGATGCCTACGGCTGGATCCGTCAATACCATTCGGGAGAGTTCGCTGGATCTTCCCATCGATGAATGACTGAGCCTTTTCCCAGAAATCGATAACCTCACCCAGAACGCCTCCTTGCAGCGACAGAAGATTGCTCATGGATGCATGGATTAGCTCCCAGAGCTCTAGTACCTGAGGCGTGTCAAGGCGAGTTACCGATTTGTCCACCCTTTGCCGACTTGGAGCTCTTAGTAGATTGGCTGCTGTCTGGGGTGCCGGTCTGTTCTCGTTCGCTAACCGTCTGCGTAGCACCTCGATCTCGACCCTAGACCGCTCGAAGGTGGCACCGATCTTGTTCTTCAGGTAATCGTACCGGCTTAGAAGCCATACCCAGATAGGGTTGTCCTCCACGCCGAGTTCGAGCAGGACACTGATTAATGCCATGTGTTCGTCGTAAGTACTCTTTCCCGGGGTCGATGCTGCTTGCACATTGGTCAATTTCCGCCAGACTTCACGCTTAAAGCCATCAATACGATCTTCGACATCAGCCCATATTCGACCGGTAATCACGATTTTGTAGACCTGTGCATCAGTGAGCAACATCCGATTGCTAGAAGCAGTATCCGCAATAATCCGCGCGTCATCTGCAAACTGCTTTACTCGAGAATATGCTTCTACAAGCTGGGTGTAATCTTTTCGTTTGATACAGTCAGCAACCGCAGCGCTCACTTCGAATACGCCTCGATTGTTCTCAATTGAATCTTGCGCTTGCTTCAAAGTCGCTTCTTGATCCCGGCCGCCCAATGCAGGACTCCAAATCTCCTCTGCCTTGACCACTACCTCTATCAGGGGAGCTTTTATCCCTTGAATGCCAAATTCACTCTCTTTCGTGAGAGCATGCTTCTTCTTGTCGCTCGGAAGAGGTTTGTCCTTGCCCCTGTTCGGGCTCAAGGGACCTTGGCTGCTGATACTTCTGAAGTGGTTGCTGCTTTTGCTTGTGACACGAGAATGGGTTCGGGGCTTTTCGGGCTCGGAATCGACGCCTTGATTGCGCATTTCAGCGTAGACATTGTCGATGGTGGTCTTGGCACGCACGAAGCGCTCGAAGTTTGATTCCACCAAGACCTTTAGGGACGCCGACTTCTGGTCGATGGATCGAGAGAGGAGTTCGAGGCCTTGGAGTAGGGATTGTGTGGAGGCATTAGAGTGGACTTGAGAGAGGTACAGCTGCGGCGAGAAAGTGGTAGATGACAGTAGAAAGCGGTTTCCTAGGGCGCATCAGTACATCGATGTGCCTGGAATAATCATACGCTCTTACGCAAACGAGAGTCATCCTCCACAGGAAGACCTCTCTCTTTCAGTATTCGGACAACACTTTCCGCGCCGCTCAGTGGATCCGGCTCGTCCTTCTGTACCAGGTTCTCGACCCCATTTGCAATTCTCTCCGAGCCTGGCACGAGGCTTCGTCGATCACTTCCAGACCGTTCGAGGGCGGAGTATCTGGACTTTGAGCGTCGTAGAGAGGCTTTTCGCTGGTTCGTAGTCGAGTCCTCGTCCGAGCCATCGCTTTCATCTTTTTCAGCAGGCCATGATGTAGGGTAGAGGGTTGTAAGGTTGTAGTGGTTCAGAATGGTTGGCCCGTCTTCCATGGCTCGCATCAATCCAGCCAGCTGCTAGCGGAACCTTTCGGACATCTTCACTGATATCATTCGGGACGAGTTCCTCCAATGTCTTGCACATGTAAGACACGCCAGCCAATCAGAGTACCGTTGCTGTGGGGCAAAAAATTTGCCGCGTTTGCCGCTAAACGCTCGGTGTCAGTCTCAAGGGACTCCTGGAATTTGGCCAGACCAGTCCACCTATTAACGGAATGTGAAACGTTCGTCCAACGGGGGATGTTTGTTTCTGCCGACAAAGATGAAGTAGCGATCCGGTGAAGGGGCTCGCAAGGAGGGAGTATAGCAAGCCAGCCTGTTGTTATACGCGACGCGAATCTAGACCCCATCATTATGGTTTACCAGATACGTATTACCAATGGTCATATGGCGTGCAGACTCGGGATATCAGAAGCAGCACGCAGCCTATCGGAGAGCACTTTTCTCAATGGGACGCCACCTTATCTTTCCGACGCGCATATATCGGGATTTCCTTCATGCGCACCATCATGAAGGATCTTAGATGCCCGATTTCCCGTCTCTGAAACGAGCTGACCAATTTATAGCTCAGTAGCCGTGCCTAGATGTGTAGGTTAACTAGAGTATAGGTAGGAGTGCGTCTCTTTTCGCTAATGGACTTTGATCATCGGTTTTGGGGTCTTTGCCTCAGTGATTGTGTCTCATCCGTTGTCCGTCATGGGTCGCTTGCTCCAAGCTATTTCGTTGCTCTTTTCTTTCGCTATTGCATCCGCAATCTCTAATCGACAAGCCGCGCATAAGCAGCGAACATTCAGTCTCCAGACTAATCGCAAAACACTATTGTGGCGCAATGCGACCTCACGACTCGGTCGACGAAACGCCCCGGATGCAGCATCGATGCATGTGGATCCAAATCATATTTCCGCTTGGTCACCAATTAAATTAGGTGGTTCGTATACTCTCAAAGGCGAGCTCACCAGTGATAGCTGAATTGTATGTACAGACCAGCAGCTTGGCGTAATGCTGGATATCGGCTCGACGCAATTGTAAGTCGTATCTGACCTTGATGTCTACATTGTTTTTGATTACGTCTGTTTGACTTCTTGATCATTAGCTGGGTATTCTCATCGCAGAACGATTCGGTCCAACCCTCAGGCCTACTGCCATATACCCAGCTTTACGTACCTGGCAACAGCCCTACCTGGCAATCCATCCCATACGCGACATTCCAGAGTGGTTACCAGGCTGGCTTCACAGCTACCGGCATTGTGGGTACTGATGTTTTGACTGTGGGTTCGTTACCTCCTGTGACGCAATATGTGGGCGTGATGTGGTATGACAAGCCTGTCATGGTAAGTAGATTCCTGAGCATCTCTTGCCCCTTTTTAATCGTTTCAAGATGCTTGAAACATGTCTCAGCAATATCGCTCCCAAAGCATGCACCTCTACTCATCGCATTGACTGAAAGGAGGAACGCTGACTTCGAAAAGGACTCGCAGCAGATCCAGGGCATTCTAGGTCTTGGAATATCCTCCGACAACACAACCGGAAGTCAGTATCCGTATATCCACTATTTCAACTGTCGTGCAGATTCTTCGAGCATTGCTGACCCTCTTTGCGCGTCCCAGCTATGGGGACACCTAATTTCCTCGACCTAATACAGCCAGAACTGAAGTCCCATCTATTTACGATAGCTATTGACAAATGGGGCACTGGCACTTGGGATTTTGGCAAAATCGATGCCAGCAAATACACTGGCACGCTACATTCCGTTCCAGTCGATGATAGCTGCAATACCGGCGGGTGTTGGAAGGCGGCCCATGTCAAGGCGCAATTCGGCAATAGAACAGTCCTGCCCAGCGGCTGTGCCGTTTTCGGTAATTTTGTTTTCTCCTATTCATCATTGCTCTATCATCGACATCACTACGTATAGAATTCTATGCGACCCCAATGCTTTTAAACACATGACTAACAACTATCGTCTACAGATACCGGATATGACCTGATAAATCTCGATGCCGCCATTGCAGCTCGTTACTATCAAGACGTTCCCGGCGCCGACGCGTCCAGAGTCCCGGGCCAATACACATTCCCCTGCAACGCCAGCTTGCCCGATCTAATCCTGACCATTGGCGGAAAAGGTCCCGTGACTATACCCGGTCATGTTCTCAATTATCATCCGTCCAGTGTTGGTCCTGGTTGTAAGTGCTCCATCACTGCCGTCACCGAAACCTCATCCTTCCCAAGCAAGGTCTTACACTGACTTTGGAGTCCAGTCTGCACGGGTGCGCTACAGAGCTCAGGCGATGGCGGCGGCTCCCTCTTTGGGCAAGCATTCATGATGGGACAATTCATGGTGTTTGATGTAGGAAGACGAACGATCAGCTTTGCCAATATCTCACCAAATCTATGAAAGGAGCAGGCATTATTGCTTTCGGGAACCAACGAGGAGACGAGAGGCCGCCACGATTCATTCACTGCGCCCTCGTTTCGACCCTTGCCTTTACCGCAGTGTTTTACCCTGCCGCTGAGCCCCCAAGAAGTGCTCTCGTTACATCTTCCTCCCTGCGGGGTCTCAGCCTCCCTCCATTATCAAATGGCTACGCGTACACTCATAATCAGATATCGACAATAGAAGAGGGGAACGGTGTATGAAATGCTGAGCTCCTTGACATCTTTACCCCTGCCACCACGAAACAGTCTTCATTCTAGAATCACCAAGGGGATAGCAGCTAGCAGAATTAGATGTTGGGGTAGTTCAGATGCTGATGGTGCAGCTTGAGCTAGCTTCTTCCTTGGTAAACAAGTGTATATCTTTGTCCGCTGCTGTTCCCAAAGCGTGCATCTTTGTTATATAGCTGTTGTTAGTAGGACTACCTTGAACTCATACACATAGATATGATCTAACAGCTTGGGCACATAAAGTTGTGGAATGGACTGACCTGCGGTGGTCGTGCAGGGCAAGGTAACAGGAGAACCCAACCGGGCCGTCGTAGCCGAGGTTGCTGCCAAGCTTTCTCATGCAAGCCATTTGCGCGACATGCAGTTGCTTTTTCTGACTTCAATTAGCTATTTCCAACCTCGAGCTGTCCTGGAACTTCGATAAGCCACTGCTGTTGCCTGTACTTTCGTATGAGGAAGCCGCTGGCATCATGTTAGCCTGTCGCTCCTTTGCTAGGCCTGCGAGGCAATGTTTGCGAGGGAATGGGCCACGGAGCTGGGTTCCTGCACTCGCCCAGGTACGTGTGCTTGTATTTGTACGATATGGTATGTAGCTGACAACATATGGGCTTTTTTTAGGCGCAAACGAGATGCTACGCTATACCCTATGAGGAGAAGGTCGCGAGGTTCAAGGGGACAAAAGCCTCAAACGTAAGAGTACCGAGAAAGGAGCATAAGAGAAAGAGGATACACGCGTCTGCCCCATGAAGCAGTGTAGGACAGTCACTGATAATGGTGCTGGACTTAGGGTAAATATATGGTCACCCTGATTGAGGGAGACGGCATCGGTCCTGAGATTTCTCAATCCGTCATCGACATCTTTGCAGCAGCCAAGGTTCGTTCACCACCTAGCTCTGTGACAACTTTTTAGTAACGGCGATTAGGCTCCAATCGAATGGGAATCGGTCGACGTCACGCCCCATCTCAAGAATGGAAGGACGGTCATCCCAGACAAGGCTATAGAAAGCGTCAAGAAGAATTTCGTTGCGCTGAAAGGTCCTTTAGCTGTACGACTCCATATCATCATTTTGGAAAGAATACTGCTGACCTAATCTAGACACCCATAGGCAAAGGGCACGTATCCCTCAATCTTACCCTCCGTAGAACCTTCAACCTCTTCGCAAATGTCCGCCCCTGCAAATCCATCGCTGGCTACAAAACTCCTTACGATAACGTGGACACTGTCTTGATACGAGAGAATACGGAAGGAGAATACTCGGGCATCGAGCACATCGTCGTTGATGGGGTCGTCCAGTCTATCAAGCTCATCACGAAGGCGGCTTCAGAACGAGTGCTCAGATTCGCCTTCCAATACGCAGAAGACGTCGGCAGGCGCAAGGTTCGTGCCGTGCATAAAGCCACCATTATGAAAATGAGCGATGGTTTGTTCCTTAGAACGGCACGAGAAATCAGCAAAGGCTTCCCCAATGTCGAATTCGACGCCGAACTCCTTGACAATACTTGTCTAAAGATCGTTACTGATCCGACACCTTACAATGACAAGGTCTTGGTCATGCCCAATCTGTACGGAGACATTCTCTCGGACATGTGCGCTGGCTTGATTGGCGGTCTCGGTCTCACGCCGTCAGGTAATATCGGCGATGAGTGCTCGATCTTTGAGGCTGTTCACGGATCTGCACCAGATATTGCTGGCAAGGGGCTCGCAAATCCGACGGCCTTGCTCCTGAGTAGTATAATGATGCTGCAACATATGGGGTTGAATGAGCATGCCGATAGGATCCAGAAGGCAATCTTTGACACATTGGCGGAGGGCAAGGTAAGCTGTCTTTCTCCTCACCGCAACGCAGACGCTGATAATTCGTAGACCCTTACGGGTGATTTGGGAGGAAAATCGAAGACGCACGAATACGCGCAGGCAATCATCGACCGGCTGTAAATACGTGGAGGACGAGGGAAGTGCATCGGAGAATTATGTATAGTCCTTGTCTTCTATACCCCTAAGCAACAACATGTAGCACTAGTAATGATCGATGTTGTTATGAGGGATCGGGAAGGGTGGTGGCAATGTAAGGATGAGGTGTAGGTTCTGAGAGCCTTCTCCTTCTTCATCTCCTTACCTCATGAGGAAACCCGTCCCTTTCTTCTATGCCTAGTAAGCACAGGGCTCAAACAACTTGGAAGAGAAAGGCAGACTCGAGGCATAGGAGAAAAGATACTTTGTGACATTGACTCTGATCCCAAGTGCAGGACATGAAGTTGAAGAAGATAAAGACCAGGAGATAAGAGACTGGCGATGCTATTTACCAAGCCGGCACTGACTCCTGAAAGAAGATGCTTGCTATCTGTAAGTAGAGCCAGTAGCTGTAATGTTTCCTTACCCTAGCAGACACCCAGGTGTCGGAACTGTACCGCGGCTCCTTTTACTTCACCTTGTCTGAACACGTGATCTCGCTTCGTGGGCCAATGTCCGAAAAGATCACCAGAAAGCCTCAATCAGGACAACGGACCAGTTATTGAAGCTGTCAGCCATGGTTAAAGGTGTCAAAAGGGATGACATTGTAGAAGAAAGAAGCGGTGCATGAGGGAAGACCGGAAAAATGAAAATTCAAATCGGTCATCAGGCCGTCTTGAACGTGCAGCTGATGTTGATTTTCCACGCTTTATAGTCAACTAAGCAAGGATTTTTAACATTCGGCTCCGTGGCCTACAGTTACGCATAGTAATCTGGTACCAGTTAATCTCGCTGGCACCGGGTGAGTCACGGCTACCTTAGGCTCTTGCAAAGGTAGCAGCCCTCCGAAGGACCTAGTACCAGGGTCCCAGGGCTGGAGCCAGTCATGCACACACAGGTCGCTGTCCTTGCTTGAAACAGTCGGTTCACTGACCGCTGTAATAACGCCACGGGACTAACACCACGCCTACGCTTGATTTGGGATCTAGGTCTCAAACATGCTATGAAGCCGAAGTTTATATGGAAACTTGGTAGAAAGAGCCTGGTAAGCGCGCATTTCCTGGGGATCACCATATCCTGTGCAATGTGGGTTCTGGGGATATTTTTTTCTTCTTCTTTTTTTCTTGTTGGTTGTTCTTGGTGATGGGGATGAGCTTCAACCCTATCTATCTGCTCCATTCCTTCTGCAATATATGCAATATTCTAGTCGGTATATTCCTTGCCAGCTGCCTCCGTCATCAAGGAGCTCCACATCAATCACGACACGAGGATCGAAATCATACCTCCTATTACAGGCCGACGCACAGGCCCAACGACATCGCTCGAGTAGGCCCGCACACCTTGTCTCCTATCTTATACAACTTCTTCATCTCCTTCAACGCATACCATTTACTCAAATGTTCGTACCACTCATCCATCACAACAGCTCCCGCACGCCGTCCTTCTCATTCTATCACTGGCCACAAAACCCCGGCCCTCATTCTTTTCTCCCACTCACCATGCAACACCATCAATAAGCGGACCTCTACAGCCAGCACACGTATTCCTACATCTCTCCAATTCCAAGAAAATGCAGAAATAGCATTCATCCGACGCAGCAGGTCCAACCAGCAACGGCCACACTTCCACATCCCAAGACCTCAAACACTGACAATACCTTCCCCTTACCTTATCAGAACGCGCAAGACGTAATAGCTGGACAGCTGATACATGCCCAAATACCATTTGCACGAATCATCACAGACGAAGAGTCCTCCGTCTCTGCATGACCTCCCCCTGTCCTCTCCACGCACTGTACGCAGAGGTTGATGTTCGGCGACTGCGGCTCACAATGATAGCATTGCTTGAACTATGACTACAGCTAGTGGAGATTATGCGACAACGAGATGGTCGCAAGGATGGGGGTTTGACGCTACATCAAATGTCTAGGAAGATCTATGAGAACCTTCTTCCATCAAGTCGTTGGCGTGAGGACGAATATCTGTTCCAGCAAGCATACCATGGGGTCATTCTCTTCTCTCTCTGGTGCATTGGTAATTAACAGACAACTGGGCTTATTCTGGTGTTCTACGGCGTGAATGAGGGACGTGATGCTCAGGATACGGTCAGGCGAGGATACGTTCCTCCCAAGGACAGTGGTGGGACAGTGGGTAGAAAGGCTGGTGCCAGTACCACCTTAGCTCGAGGACGCTGTAGGAGCGCAGGAAGAGACGATCAAGGAATCTTCGAATGGAACCTCGTGACGACGAAGCGTACACAGAAGACTCTCAAGCCACCACTTACATAAAACATAAAGACTAAGGCTTGAGTATACATCGCCTTTCCTCAAGGTGCGTTACTGAGGTATCACAGCAAGCGCTACTAGGCCCCAAGAGTCGAGTTTCAGCTCTCTTCGCTGTCACTCCAACGATTTCTGGTCGGACAGATGCTCAAACCGTTGATTTATGCCCCATCGCCTCCGCCTGCAGCTGAGCCGCAACGCCCGCACCCGCAGCGGCCCCAGTGAACAGCGCATTCGGCGCAATCTTCATCATGGAGCTCGTGTCGCCCGCAGTGAACACGCCCGGCAAGCTAGTCTGACAGAACGGCGGAGTAACCTTAAGATCCCCCTGCGGCGTCACCTCCAACCCCAACTGCTGTGCAAAATTCCAGCTGAGTTGGCACTTGGGCTTATGCGCCAAGAAGCCTTCAACCGCGCGGCCGCCATCTGCAAAGTGCAAGATCACCTCGGCTCGATGTGCACCTTTCTCGAGACGCGTGATGACGCGCGAGTCCACCTTGATGCTTGAATCCGGACCTAAAACGCTAACGAGGGAGTCGTGGAGGGAAGCCTGGCCGTGGGTGTATATGGTGACGCCGCGGGGAGTGAGCTGGTGGGCGTTGCGCGCGAAATGCAGTGCTGGGGGGGCGTTGGCGAGATCTCCGACGGCTAGGACGCCGGAGGAGGCGCTGAAGCGTTCCTCGTAGCCGTGGCAGAAGAGACAGTGGAAGCTGTGATATCCAATCAGTAACACGCACAGCCTGATCCAGAACGAAGATGGGCGGCTTACATCCCCTTCACCCAGCATTCAGCATAACCCTCGATATCAGGGTACACATCCCTCACGCCCGTCGCCAGAATCACTTTCTTTCCCATCCACAGCTCTCCATCTGTGTCCGTCGCTTCGAAGCAACCATCATCCGCCTTCCGCAGAACTTCCACCCCAACATCTCGGAAAATGACGGTCTCGTATCCTGAGGCGATGTTCTCCCTGGCCGCGGCTCGGAAGTCGGCGGGGGACTTGTGGTCCCAGGTGATGACGGTGTGGATGTGGTTGGCGGATGCGTTGCGATATGTGCCGGAGTCGAAGACCACCGCCGTATGGCACTGCCGCGCTAGCGTCAGGGCGGCTGTCAGGCCTGCGGGGCCGCCGCCGATTATCAGGGCGTCGACTGGGGGGTGTGTGGTCTCCGTCATGTTCCTGATTTTTGATAGCTCTGATGACGTCAATCTTGGGACTTGCAGTAGTACGCGTCTACGGATTGGGAGTGCTGCTGATTGATCTCAAAGGCGAGTTGGCGTTGATCCTGGTCCACGGCACAGCCTTGTAGGATTGCGGCCTTGCCGCTGTGACGGTGCATCATGCCGTTGCCCTTGGATCCTTCGGAGGTATCTAAAGCTGGCGAATACCTACAAGTCCGAAGGTTGAAATATCTGTGGAGATACTGTTCAAATGTGTCCTTAGCACTTGGTACTCCAGCGACGCATCAACGTCAAATCTCAATCAATCCACCAGCGAAGCGTCACCATGAGACAAAATAACCCTGCGGAGCGGCATCTTTTCACCCTCACTCGAAATCAACTGTCAGAACTAGTGGTATTCTTTCCGGCTGATCGTCCGATACATGGAAGCACTGTCATAGCTCGGGATCAATGATGCAGAAATATACTGAGTTGGATCTAGCCAGATAACAAGTCCAATCTCTGTTCCCCTCCTGATACAAGTTCTACTTGATCCTACCGTAAGTCCGCCTCCCTTCGTTTCATCAGCCTCGCTCAAGCCTTCTCTCCAAAAGGTGAGAGTCTAGAGTACACTTCGGGTTCAGACTCGACCCCCCCGTATATCAGCACTGCTCCCACATCGACAGGTAGCTTGCTCCCCATCAACTATCCCGTCCACGGAACATAGACTGGCATTCCCGAGAACCCATACGCAGCCGTGACATCCGCATTGGCGACATTGAAGTAGCTGGGGTCGGTATTCGGGTTCGCATACGACACGCACACATACTGTTTCTGTGATTTGAGATAGTACAGCTGGAAGCTATAGTATCCGAACGCGAAGCTGGCTGATGTGTCGGCGCACTGCTGAATTACGGTGCATATTGGGGCCTTGGCGCTAGAGTTGGGAATGTGAGAGTTGGTAAGCATGGAATGAAAGCCACAGGGTCATGAGGGAGTAAAGAGGGAGGGTGACGCACAAAGTGGTGGTGTAGGGTACGAGACCAATTTGGTTGTTCCCAGGGTTGTTCGTGTTCTCGGTGAAGCCGGTGCCGGAGTAGTATTGCGTGTATATGACGGTCTGGAGCCCAGTAGCTGTGACGACAGTACATGTTGGGCTTGCGCCCTTTTTCGTGGCGGTTGGGTCGATCTTCTCGGTCTTGGATGCCTTAGCGGATTCCTTGGAGGACGACCGGTTAGTACAGTTTCTTCCATTTAGAGATGGCTAATACGAAGAAGACCGGATGAACGTGAAGCATGAAGCTTCTCTCGGGTCCAGCCAATCCAACGATGTTCCAAGATATGAGACACTTACGGTTTCAGTGGATTCGGCGCTTTGAGTTGTCTTGGTCGACTCGGTGGACTCTGTTGTCTTTGTCTCTGGAAAAGGTAGGAGTCAGTAACCAGAGTGGAACCAGAGTAGCAGCCATGCTCAAGGGTAGCTTCAGCGTCTCAGACTCGATGCTGAACCGGTCTCTATGCATCACAACTTGACGTACCGGTTATGAGAGTTGTGGGCACCGACTTCAGGCTATCGTCAGTCGTGATTGTGGGATTCTGACAAAGGGCAGAAGAAGTGAAGAGCAGTAAAGCCACAAGCGATATTGAGAAGAAACCCATGGTGAGTGATCTTAATCCAATTCGAATGCAGATGCGTACTGGAGACTATGCCTGTGCGGTAGATGTGGATCCGTTTCGATAGGATAGAGGCTCGTTCTTATATTCACGGTCCTCTCGGCTTTCAGGCCAGAAGTGCGTCCATGCGGAGAACCTAATCATTGCCATGCATAGAGCAGTCTGAGAGGGACTCGGTAGTTTCGCCTCTAAACAGATCGAAGGCAGGCCTGAGCACCACCGGTGATCTTGCTCTACCTTAACCCTAGTAGCCATGGTCGGCCTTCTGCGTCAGGGTCATGAGGATTGGTTGCAAATATCGAAGTACATGGGGTGGAACAGCAGAGGACGCGTTTGCCAGACAGCCAGCAGCAGCATCGTCAGCCAATCCACACAAATATTTGATAGACATCTTCATTGCCCTGACTATGGCAATTCTTCAAACTTGGGGTTGCTCGTCCAGAATGTATGGTAGCCAGCTATCGCGACCATTTGCTATGGAGCTATGCTGTGTATGCCGGTAGTAGTGATGTTCACTGGCGTTGGTGCTGGGTTCTAGTTCACTGAACTGATGTCCTGATCTGGCGGCCCAAGCGTTAGCGGACATAACTAGGACGACTGAATCGGTCTTTGCTTGATGCGGGGAAGGCCTAAGCCAGATCGCCCTCTACTCCTTGGGTAAGGTCGAATCCCAGGGATCTTCAAACTCCGCAAGGCTAGTCCAGCCTTGAACAGAAATCAAGGCCTATACCATGCACAGGCAAGATAGGTTGCTCCTGTTCCTTGCGCTCCTTAAGAGTACGGTTTGACGTAATGACGGAAGACTAGTTGATGGCAGTTACTATCAAAGCGTCAAGCCGTAATGGACGGTGTCAAGACATCGCAGTGGAGGATAATCGGTTCAAGAGATGGTTTCGGTTCCTTCAGGCGTCCATTGAACACCGCCCGGTACTCGTACACCCTGCTCGTGCATGGAAGGGATTAAACGGGGAGCTGCCTCTGCCGCAGACATGACAGAGTTCGGGAGCACGATGAATGCTCGAATCTAAAAGAGTCTCGGCTTGGCTGATACCAACGGGTGAAAGCGACTGGGATGTCAAGTGGAGCCAGAGGGTTCCTTGCATATCAGATCACATAAGCGGCTGCGCGGCTCAGGGCAAGCGCGATTCCTTGTGCTTCTAATCCTTGTGGTTGGAAAATGTCCGGACGGATGGCTCAGCTCGACTGGACAAGTCAAAGCGCCGAGACCCTGGTTCAACAAGGCCGAGGCCATGACAGTCACATCTCACTACGTATTTACCAATCGCTAAGCTCAACGGTTCGAACTCAATTGATGAAATTCTTGAAAGTATGATCTGGAATCTGGATTCCATCGATCGTCGTCGCAGCGTGGACCCTGGGGAGATGCATCTGGAGATGGCACGATCCCCATTCCCGACTCCCGTTCTGTCGAAGGAGTCCACCAGATACTGAATGCGGAGAATCGAGGCACTACCCCGTACTCTGGCAAAGGAAGAACAAGAGAACGATTGGATCCAACGTCGCCCGTTACTGACGTCCTGTATTCTAGTGGCAGTGATGCCGGTCTTTTGGCAGCTTTGACCCCCTGTCAACGAACTTCCTGTGGACATTTGCTTCAGCGCGGCAAGAATCATCAACGGCAGGCACCAAACTCAGGGAACAGGCAGGTGAGCATCTAATTTCTTTCTGTTCATGCTCGCATGCTATCTACAGCTGAGAAGATGTCGCCGGCTCTTGCAGTTCACGGCTGCCGATTCTATTGACAGGAGCTTTGAAGAACTGTGGGAACAGCTCACGGAGCTCCTTGAGATCTCGAATTTGATATTTTGCAGCCCTCACCGTTGGCTCTGGATCCTCTTTCTCGATCAAGTGTGCCGTTGTCCAACCTCGGGCGGAAGCGTGGCGGCAATTGAGGTGCGAGTCATCTAGACGTCATAATCGTGTCAGACATAAGAATATCCGCGTTGGGGGGTCATAGGGGAAGTCTCACCAACGAAGAAACAGTCCCCGGCCGAGACAGCCCCAGCTTCCATCTCCGCCTTCTCATACATCTCTGTATGCGGCTTGCAGACCAGTGGCATGTTGCTGTAGTCGCAATATGTGACCCCTTCAAACATATCTTCAACTCCCAGCAACCTCACAACCCGCTGCGCATGCGTGATGTACGCATTCGTGAAGAGCCATAGCTTGACTTTGGACTGATCGATGTCCTCGAGTAGCTTGCGAAGCTGTGGATTTGGCGTGATGACATCGTCGAGCGGTAGGGCATCGTCGACTTCAAGGTTGAAGTTCAGAGGGTCAATCTTGTGATGGAGGGCGAGACCTGATACAGCGAGTCCGTAGTCTTTGTAGTAGCGCTGATGAAGTTCGTTCGCATCTTCGGCGCTGAGGGACAAGTGTCTGATAAAGTAGTCGTCTATGCTCGATTAGTCGATGGTGCACAGGTCATGGCTAAAGGCTTACTGATCAAAACATGCATCAAGTCATGGACTTTCTTGCTGCGGGGGTAAAGCTGAGATTGATGTCAGCATTGTGTAAGGAGATAGCGACGAAATCTGTACGCAGTTGTCGATATCGAAGAAGAACACAGGCCGTGGATCCCTGGTTGTGGTCGATGATTTTGCCATAGTGGCTCTCAATTCCTATCCTTTACCCGTCCTCTTTACAACAATGGGGGCAGAGTTCTGGGCGTGGACAGACGTCTCGTCTTGAGCGTTATAACCCATCTTCACCTTGCCATCTCAACCACGGACGTGATGAATGTTTGCTCGCAACACATACCGTTCTATGACGAGCCAGACTTGGCAGGGGCTTCTTTATGTTGATTACCGGGGAAAAGCCGAGGAAGCCGAATCTCATATCCCCCTGATCACGACACCTTTTTCGCCACTTCGTACCACCAGTATTCCTTCCGACGACTCTCTGTATTGTGGCCCTTTGTAGGGTACTCGATCTTTAAGACTCTTCACTGCTCGTAGACCAGCGCAAGGGTTAGATCTCATCGCCGGCAAAGCCTTTCTGAGCTCTTGCTGGCATGACGACGGCTATTGCAAACGGTAACGATGGCCTGTCCAAGGATCGGTCATCCGTATACGATGTCGAGGCGCAGTATGAGAAGATTCTGAGGCTGCGCGATGATATATTTGCAGACAAGCATCCCAAACTTAAGCCACTCAAGCAGGTTACCCCAATTTCCAAACCTTCCGTACCTACGCCATCTCTTGTCAATGGGGTTCCCAAACCCGCTCCTAAAGTGTCTACACCTGCTCAAAATGGCGCCCCCGGCGCATATGCTTCTCAAGGTGTTGCACCTGCTCCTAAATCTTCCGCAGTCCAGTTCAAGCAGAATGCAGTATCCGGTTCATCCGGGATCGATCCTATATTCCTGAAAAAGTCCGACGTGTTAGTACGGGCAGAAATACAGCAGAAGAGGCAACGTGTTGAACGCGCTCTTGATGAACAGCTTATACAAAAGAGAGCTCATGCTCGACAGAATGTTTTGGATGAATATGCTCTGCCAGACTTCGATGTCACGAAAGTGCTGCGAAAAGCGCAGGAGATCGTAAAGCCTGTAAAGGTATTTATTCGAGATACTGCTGATCGTAAAGCCTCGTCCAGTGATTCGTTCGACGAGAACACTTTCTACTCCAGTCAAATGGACTCACTGTCGGAAGGGACAGATCCGCCTGCTAAGAAGCCGGTTGAGGCCGAGGGGAAGGAAGGGATGAGTCCTCAGCCTATGGATATCGACAGTGGCGATGCTGATGAACCCGCAAGCTCACGTTTTCAGAAGTGGACAAGTGATTTTACTTTTGAGAAAGACCTTGTTCCTAAAGGCCCTATGTCTCAGCAAGAGCATATCGCGCGACTTGAAGAGGAGATACGCCGCCTCAAGGGTTACGACCATCGGAAGACCCCACCGATGGCGCAAGAGAATGAGATACCTGATGAGCCGCCATATTCTCCTCCAGATGTACGAGCCTCGCCCCCAGTACAGCCAAACACCAATCCTACAAGTGCATCAATCGCCCAGCACAGTCAACGCCAAACTCAGCCCCGAAGGTCGTCAAAGGCCTTGGAGCCTCAAGCACGTGAGTTTCTTCGTCATGCTGAGGCCGCAGCATCTCCTGTATCAAATGATGTGCGGATAGTCAGGAATCATATAACTTCGCCGCTAGCCCCACAACCTGCGCGAGTGTCCCCATTGGCTGTTGCCAAAGAGCCACCCCTGTCCCAAGCGCAAAGTAATCGTCAGCAGAACAGAGATCCTGCCGGTTTGGAGGCTGGCGGCAGCAGACGCAGCCCGAATCAGCCTGTCCAGTCGATAGGCTCGAGAAAGCGGCGGAGGGGGGCCGATTCTGGTGAGGCTGGCCGCAATGTGGCCGCCAGACGGGAAGCCGTATCACCTGAAGTTCGAATAAAGCCGGAACCTATATCACCGCAGCCTCACCCAGCTGCGCTTGGAGCATGGCGGCCACCGAGAAGGGAAGAAGTGCACCGTCCTGTTGTCGTTGATACTGCATCTCCACGACAAGTCCCCGTCGAGCGCATTGTCCAACAGCCTCAAAGATCAGAGCTTCAAGGCCCGATCTATGCAATCGATCAAGGGAGGCCACTAACGCCAAACGGTCGGCCAATCACACCAAACGGCTACAGCAGCGGACGTTATGTTGAAGTACGTGAGGATCCAGATTTACGTCGTATTGTCAGTGCCAGGAAAGTGAGAGCTCCAATGTCACCAGGTGCGCAATATTTCGGGGCCCATCCCCACTCAGTACGAGCTGCGTCACAGGTGTTTTTGCCTCAACCTACTCACGATACTCGGCCAAATCGAGCAAGCTCGCAGATGTACGTGTCACAAGCGAATCAAGATCTAGGGCGGCAGCAACAAGCACCAATCCAACCTCTCCCATTGTCGGCCTACGCTCCTCAGTCTCCTTCGCCCCTGCCTCATCATATACAGAGACCTTCTCCAGGACACGGGTCTATTGCTATGGCTCCTCCGCCGCGACGCATCGTAGTGGACCAATATGGTAATAGATTCGTTGAAGCCCCTGCCCCTGCTCTTTCCGAGCGTCACGTGTCCGCTGTGCCTGCGGCTCGTTCAAGCGAGTATGAGCCTCGGTATGAGCAGCCAGTGCGGGCTCCCAGTATTCGACATCCTTCGATGGATGTTGTTTATGGCGACCCAAGGTACGTGCAACGACCATCGTCGCCGACTTCGCCGCGGTATGTCGAGTACCCACCTCAAGCTCCGCCAGGTAGGGCAGGGTCAATGGTGTATCTTGACAGTGATCATCATCATGAGAGACCTGCTCCTCGTCGGACTGACAGCGGCATGGTTCACTACATCGACTATCCACCAACCGCTCGTCTGGAGGAGGTGTCGAGACCAAGGGAAGTCGTCAGGATGTCCAGTGTTCGACCGGTGGGCAATCCGTACGAGGTGCCCCGAGACCAGATGTCCCGAATTCCAAGTGTCCGCCCTGAGCAAGCTCGAATCGTCAGTCTAAGTGGCAGGAGGGATGATGTATCGCAGGACAGTCGTCAGATCTCCGTTCGACCGGAGGCCATATATACGAGGCCCTCTGTTTCCGCGATGGAAGAAAGACCGCAGTATCAATATGTGCCAGAGCCTCGGGGGCCACACTATGTCACGAGTGGTAGCTACGATGATGGACTGGTCTTCGAGGCACCTAGGAGCGCGGGGAGGAGGGTCATACAGTAATGGATGTCTTGTCGTGAGTATATGAGCATCTGGATTACCAGGCTAGAGGTGGCTGCAGAGGACCCGTGTGCTGTCCGAGCAGGTGGAGGTTGTGTGATAGGTAGAGTGTCATGCATATTTGCAGAAGCTGTAAAGTACATATGTATCAACTATCTAGCTTGAGCCTTGTAAGGATCCTGGAGGAAGCATAAGGCGTCTTCCTGTTGTAATTGATTCGCTCTGACCTTTGTTATTTTCAATTGTTGCCCTATATATTATGCAGCAGTACATTCTCGTCAACCTCCCTGAGCAGTCCAAATATCCCTACAGGACTGCCCTGCAATCAACCTGTATCAAGCAGTCCAGGTCTTGCAATCTTGACGCCGCAAGGGCCGGGGCGGAAACCTGATCTGCTTGCGCATAATCCGGCCACGCTTAGGCTTAGGTAATGGGGCCAAGCATCCAACCAAGGACCTGGGACGTCTACGCACTCACTCTCTTGCTCAGCCATCCTTCCCTCGGTCATTCATACTCCAGCACCTGCTGGGTGAAGATCCGGGTGACAATGTCGGCCCAATAGGAAGACTTGGTGCTGTCCGAAGCCGAAGGACACCTTTTCTCTCCCTCTCTCCGCTCGTCACGATCGACATTGACTCCAAGGGAAGCTGCAGGCTGACCCGCATTACACCTTGATCCTCTCGCGTCTCTATCTCACAACACAACCCTGCCAAGACAGCACTCAACCTTCCTGCTTTAAACCTTACTCAGCCGCAGCGAATGAGCCACCACTGCATCTTGACAAGCATATCGTGGGGAGGGAAGTTGACAGTGGTGCAAGATGCAGAGGTTCCAGAATGTCCGTCATGGACTCGAGAAGATGACGCCCAATGGCTTCATGTCGAGGCAACATATGGATCTGGCAATTGCCCAGCCCATGAAGCGACCAATACCCGCCGCGTCACCCATCTCTCCACTGACGCCTACTGACAGCATGGTGAATCTATCCTTCAACGTGCCATTCTCCTCAAGCCTTGCCGGTCCTGATCCCGAGGAAATCCTTCATGCCAGTCCAGACGCTCTTCGAAGATGGACCTTTCCGGAAGGCACGGAGGAAGGGGCGGATGTACACAAGCTGCCTGTACATGCTAACAATGTTGAGCAGCTTAGGAAGCTTTGCCGGATATTGAGTGAAGGGATCGTCGGTCGAGTCGAGGCCACGGTGACTTCTTCGGTGCCAAATCCAACAGCAGCGTTGCAGCGAAGGCCGCTGAAGGGCCTCGTGACCAATGTCTGCGTGTCCGGAGATGCCGATACCGTGCACAAGATGAGAGCCAAGATCTTGAATGAGACACCCATCGCTTTGGTAATTGTATGGAGGACTGTCGGGAGATAGACGACTGACCAGATATACAGAGATGCGCTATTGTCGATATTGATACCAATCTCGTCGTGGACCAGGACATGAAAGGCGTGAGGGCCAATGTATTGGAGCATATCGACATCCTGGCGAAGTTTACTGGGACGGATATCTTCTTGCTGAACCCGCAGCCGCTGGACCCAGAGGACAGACACTCAAGCTACGGCAATGGGACTGAGAATGGTCTTGATCAGCGACTACGTATCTCTATATACGGTGATCCGGAGAGTTCGGAGCATGCAAAGACGCGGGTTCTCATCATGATCGATCAGATAGTCTGTCTCCGCCAGCTAGATCGCTCGAGGAATCTGCTAATAGTGCTTGATACAGCTCAAACGTACTGTGGATGTGATGAAGCTGGAGCTCTCCCTGCACACGATCATCTGCGGTCGAACACGGAAGAACATCCGACTTATTGAGTCCGTTTCCAATACAGCCATTTACTTCCCACCACCATTTCCCCGTGTCTATGGATACACGCCACCTGGCGCTCATCGAAGAGGAGAAGATGAGGTCTACATCACTGGGGACACGCAGGAGAATATCAACCAAGCAAAGAAGAAGCTTCATGAGCTGGTCATGAATACGAAATGCTACGTAAAGGATGTAGTTGTGTCGGCCAGCAAGATTGACGCCATACTCCTTGATAGGCTGGACAAAGTCCGCAAGGTCATGGAGACTAACGGCTCTTATGTACTCTTCCCGCAGCTCGGGAGCCAACGCGGCTTGATACGCGTTCAGGGGACCGAGATTTTGCACGTAGAGCGGACCGTGCGTGAAATCATGGCTTTGGTAAGTGTAGCTGCAGCTCCTTTGTGTCTATATGACTCACCAATGCCTAGGCTGGTCAATTTTATGGCGCTTCCTGGTGGCTTATGCTACCGGAGGGTTCGCAGGCTGGCGCTATGCGTGCACCCTCACCAGCGGATATTCGTACCATGCTCTCGGATATCTGCACCAATTCTGGAGCTGACGTAGGATTTGACAAAATGGCCTTTTCCATCAATGGCTCAGACGATGCTGTCAAAGCTGCGATGGTTGTTATCCATCTAATCCCATTCGTCAAACGTGCTCAGTATCAAATCCGTGTCAAAATCGAGCTTGCCAATGAGCATAAAGAGTTTGTGAGTGGGAAGAAGAATGGGAAGATCAACAAAATCATGGGACAGAGTAACTTTTTCCTTCACTCTTTTCCTTCGCCGCCTAACACTGTCACAGGCAATGTTCAGATCATTTTCGATGGCTTCAATGAATACAACTTCTACATTGATGTCTGCGGTGCCCAGTACGAGGCTACGAAAAACGGCCTTGATCTTGTCGAGCAGGAAATGCCAGCATCCATATCCTTCCACGTTCCTGACCAATACCACAAGCGCATTATCGGTATCGGTGGTCAGCACATTCAACGGATCATGAAGAAGTATTCCGTCTTCGTCAAATTCTCCAACGCCATGGACCGAGGGGGCGTTGGCAAAGAGGACGACGACATCAAGGTCGACAATGTCATCTGCCGAACCCCAGCACGCAATGCCCAGAGTCTGGACATGGTCAAGCAGGAGATTATGGACATGGTGGAGAAAGTGGTATGTGATCCCGATGATTCGGCAATGTCGGAGTCGGAAGAATCAGATTATGAGCCTGCTGAAATCTAACTTGCCATTGTGTTGTCAAGGATGCCGAATTCGTCTCTGAGACCGTCGTCATCAATCGCTTGTACCATAGAGAACTCATTGCTCGCATGAGTGAGATCGACGAGCTTGAAAAGAAATGGAACTGCAAGATCGACTTTCCCAGTACCGAAATGGCAAGTGATGTAGTCACCATATCTGGCCCAGAGTACCAAGTCCCTCAAGCGGTTGATGAGTTTTTGGTTCGTCCTTTTCTCTGTCATTGAACATGCTTGTCGTTAACGTGTTGAAGGGCATGGTTCCCGAAAGCCACGAACTCGTTCTCCCCGCTCCTGCTGAGCTGCGAGAATTCATCAAGTCAACCGACTTTGATTCTGCAGTTCGCCAGAAGCTCAAGCATCAATATGAGGTCGACATCGTGTTGCGTGGCGAGTTCAAACTGACCGAGAGCACGGAGACCACGGAAGAGCGCCTACTCCTCACATACACACGGAACAATGCCGGTGGCCTGAAGGATGCCATCGATTTCTTGGTCTCCTGCCTTGTCCCTCATGGCTTAGAAGCCGCTACTGTCAAGGGTGCCATACCTCGCCCGAAGTCCGACTCCTTCGAAGACTCCCTCCCCTTCTTCAACTCAAAGCTCCTTCAACACGCGCCTGCCTACCTTGGAACGGACTCACCTACCCGATCCACCTTCGGCGACGACGCCAGCGACCGTGGATCTCTATTTGACAAGCTCCGCAAGCCAGGCAGCATCTCCTCCATCTCATCTTTCCTCGACCGCCGTAAAAATCAATCCGGCTCTCCTGGATCCTTCTTCAAGCAGGCCTCGTCCAATGCTTCCCGTGCGTCCCTCGTCTCGATGGAGTCTCGGGACAGCGGCTACCGCAACCCTTGGAACGACAGCGGAGTCAACCTCCCTGAAGAAGAAACCCACAATGGCTGGCCCCTCGGCCCAACACGATTCGACAATAAATTTCCCTTTGGCGTTGTTGCCGGGGACACCACCCCGAAGCACGACCCTCGGGCGTCATTCGACAGTGGATGTCGTCCATCAACCTCTCATTCTGTTACTGGATACCCGGCTCCGATTGGGTCACCTCGTTGATACATCTCCATGATTTATGTGACGCGTATGATACGACAGAAATACCCCTTGAAAGCCCGCGAACGAAAAGCTTGCATTGGCGCTTCTGTTCCCTTGTTCCTGTTGATTCAAGTACTGATACCAATACCAATCTGTTTTGTGGGAAGCAAAGGCGACGGTGGGACGGTCTTTTCTCCATGGTATTATGTTTTCTCTCTCGGACCTAGAATACAATGAGCCATTTGATTGCTAGCTAGATACCACATATAGATTGAATGGAATGTGATGCTGTGCTTTTCTTACATTTTTTGCCTACATTTCTACGCTGATCCAGGAGAGACAAGTCCACGGTCTCTCCTGTGCGTATATGGTGCGTAATAGTCCCTCTTATACTGGTGCATTTACAGTCGTACCAACCAAGTCATTAACACGTGACTGCGCACCCAACAGCTTACGTGACCCCCACCATCCATGCCACCTTCACTCTCCGAATCTGACGCCAGGACTGTACATATTTGATTCCCTGGAGGCCGCTGTCAATTTTCAGTACATCTCCGTTGTTTTCACCATCCAGCGCCCAGCTTTGAGCAAATTCTCCAAATACCGCGCGCAATACCAGCTCAACCAGCCACGCCACGCGGTGCGCGCTTTACGTTGGGACAGCCCACCACGATCTAAAGCCGCGCTCACATGAGCAGCTTTTGAACTCCGACCGCGTCTTCATGCAACAACAACTTTGTCTCTACGCGCAGAACTGGCGGAGAAGCTCGAGTCTTTGATCTTCCCTTCGGCAACGCCATTACGTCTTCATCCCACCTTGACGGCACAAGACCCCCTCAAGCGATGGCCGCGCAACTGCATTCAGCTCCCAACTCGCAAAGCTCCTCTTTCGAACATTCAACTGCCAGCCAAAGCTCTCAGCACGACCCTACAGCAAGCAGCGAATCAAACTCCCAGAATTTGCATCGCGAGACCACGCCCTCCACATCCCTCTCGAACCCTTCGAGTCAGGAATACATGGGCAAGAAGAATCAGTACTCACCTCCTATACGTGGACAAAGAATGGATATGCAAACCGCACAGGCACCAATAGCACCCATGGCCCATACAGTAAATGACTTTGCGGGCACGAAGCGGACGGCGGATGGTGAGATCAAGGAGAAGTCGCCGACGAGTCCTGTGGCGGGGAGGTATGAGCATTCGAGGAATTCGAGCATGACTTCGCGAGGAAGTCAGATTGGCGAGGTACGTCCTTTCGTAGTATTTGAGTCTAAGACACGACGGAAGCACGCATTGGCGGGTTGCTGCATTGGAAAACATTCCCAGAATCTTACCCCGATCATGATCCCGTCATCCCTGCCCTCTTGTTCCGTTCTCTACCCCCCTCATCCCAAGACCAACCACTAACCCACCGCTCAGCTCTCCTCCCAACTCAAAACCCGCCTCTCCTATGCGATGGTCAAAGTCCAAAACGGATGGCAATCCCACACACTCACCGAGCTCGAATCCCTCACCAGCGCCCCCCCCTCCCCCCTAACCAGCTCCCTCCGCTCCCCGCGCTCCCGCCCAACTTCCAGCAGCACCCTGCCCGATCGCCCCATCTTCACCAATTCCTCCACCGCCGAGCCACACCACCACACCGGCACCCAAGGGCTTGACTACGCCTACCGCCACCCCACCTCCCCTACCAGGACGTACGAGTCCTTCTGGCGCGAACACTCCGACGCCCATCCCTCCCTCGCGCCCCCCGCAGACATCCA
>JAABUQ010002998.1_pt1 | contig 32034 bp, 31 predicted proteins | sample 5560001 | NCBI WGS metagenome assembly JAABUQ01 (sample SAMN10711888, study PRJNA513371) | rock metagenome | isolation source: Antarctica rocks | place: Antarctica: Victoria Land, Finger Mt nord | collected 2015-12-18 | reverse complement strand
GAAAACTCGCCAGAAGCAAGCTCTCCTGGTTCACCCGAGGACTGCGCAAAGCTGCCAGACTCATACTCCAAGCTCTGCCGCTGCCAAGGCTTTGGGAGTGCCTGCTAAACTGATGGATGGCGAGGGGGTGGACTTTTCACACAGTATTTCTTGCGCGAGGGGGTCTGCCTCACCGAGGAATACCGGGCCTTGGACACAGCGGCCGTCACGGGCACGTTCAACATGCTTGCACAGCAATGGCGCCGGTTCGCCGGGATGCCATCACCCAGCGAGGCGGAAACGGAAGACGAGTTCATCTTCCCCGTCCTGCGGGAGCTAGGCTGGGAATGGCTGGTGCAACCAATCGCCGACCGCCGCCGCCGGGACGTGGCGGACGCACTGCTGTTCCTAAGCCCAGCCGCCAAGGACTTGGCACGGCCGCTGCGTCCGATAGACCGTTTTGTCCACGGAACAGTGATTGTCGAGAACGAGGCCCGCTATACCGTCCTGGACCGCGCACCGGTCGGGAGGGAGGCCCCGTCCTCTCAAATCCTGCGCTACATGTCCCGGGCCGAGGTGCAGTCGGACGGCGCGCTGCGCTGGGGCCTGCTGACGAACGGCGGAACCTGGCGGCTTTACTTCGGACGTACCCGGTCCAAGTCGGAAAGCTTCGTCGGCGTGAACCTGGCCGACCTGCTGGACCCGCCGCCGCTTGCCCCGCCGTCAGTTCCTGACGGCGCACCCCGGGATCATTGGTTCCGCGTCTTCCTCCTCCTATTCCGGCGCGAGGCGTTCGAAGCCGATGGTCCTGGCGACACGACCTTCCTCGACGCGGCGATGACGGAAGCCCGCATTTACGCGGCGCGCGTCACCGAGGAGCTTTCCGTAAACGTGTTCGATAGCGTCTTTCCCAGGCTGGTTCGGGCATTCGCCAGCCACGATCCCAACGTCAACATAGCGAGCACCGCTTGGCGGGCTGAGGCCCGCGAAGGCGCCATACGCCTGCTATACCGCCTCCTGTTCCTGTTCTATGCTGAGGATCGCGACCTGCTGCCGGTGCGCCACCCCGGATACGCCAACTACAGCTTGCGCAGCCTGCGTGAAGCGGCGGCCGAGACCCTGGACCGCGGCGTCGCCCTCGCCGCACGCGCGACCCAACGATAGTCGTACCTCGCTGACCTGATGCAGGCCGTGGCGCTCGGCGATTCCCGCCTCGGCTTGCCGGCCTACAACGGCAGCCTGTTCCGGGACCGTGCCGGCGATATCCTTTCCCGCGTGCGGCTGCCGGACGCGGAACTGATGCTCGTCGTCGATGCGATGTCGCGCGAGCTGCAGCCAGGGGTCGGGCGGCGTTGGATCAACTACCGCGACCTTTCGGTGCAGCACCTCGGCAGCATCTACGAAAAGCTGCTGGAGCATGACGGCGTGGAGGCCGGCGCGGCCGGGGTGGCGCTGCGGCCCTCGCCCTATGCCCGCAAGGCGACCGGCTCCTTCTATACCCGTGAGGAGCTGGTCGGCGTCATTCTGCGCCGGGCCGTGGAGCCGCTATTGGCCGAACGCTGGGAAGCTTTCGTGACGTCCGCGGCCAAGGTGGGGGCCGCCGGCGGCCTCACTCCCGCCATGCTGTCGGAATTGGAGGCGCTCGATCCCGCCGAGGCGATCCTCGGCCTGCGCATCTGCGACCCCGCGATGGGGTCCGGCCACTTCCTGGTTTCGTTGATCGACCACCTGACGGACGCGATCCTTCGTTCTATGGCCGACGCGAACGCGACGGTGCCGGGCGGCACGTATCGCTCGCCCGTCGCCGGACGGATCGTGGCGATCCGCGGCCAGATCCTCGCCAATGCCAGCCTGCATGGCTGGACGCTTCAACAGAGCGGGCTGGACGACCGCCACATCGTGCGCCGCATGGTGCTGAAGCGCTGCGTCTTCGGCGTGGACATAAATCCGATGGCGGTCGAGCTGTCGAAGCTCTCGTTGTGGCTGCACTCCTTCACCGTCGGCGCGCCGCTTTCCTTCCTCGACCACCACCTCCGTTGCGGCGACAGCCTGTTCGGGGAGTTCGTCGGCAAGGCCGTCGCGCGGCTGCAGGGCGAGTACGGCCTCGCGATTTCACAGGCCGTGGTCTCCGCGCAGGCGGCGGCGATGGGCATGGCGGACATCGAGTCGCGCGCCGACGCGGACATCGCCGAGGTGCAGGCAAGCCGGGAGGCCTTCGAGCGGGTCGAGGCCGCGACGGCGCCGCTGCGTACCTTCCTCAGCCTGTATCACGCCTCGCGGTGGCTGCCCCCAGATGGCGACCGCGCAAAGATCGGCCGGCAGCTCTTCTTCGGCGGCGCCTACGGCGATCCGGTTGGCATCGCAAACGGCGGGACGATGCGCGTCCCCGGCGCCGATGCCGCCCATGTGCGCCGCGGCACCCCGCTTCGCCCGGCCATTACGGCGCGGGAGGCCTTCGACGCGGCGGCCGCCTTCGTGGCCCAGGGGCGCGCGGCCATCGTGGAGGGGCGATTCCTGCATTGGGAAGTGGCCTTTCCGGGGGTCTGGCAGGGATGGGAGGCCGCGGCGCCGACGGGCGGCTTCGATGCCGTGATCGGCAACCCGCCCTGGGACAAGATCAAGATGCAGGAGGTGGAGTGGTGGGCCGCCCGGCGCGAGGAGGTCGCGTCCATCACCCGCGCCGCTGACCGCAAGGCCCGCATCGCCCAGTTACGACGGGAGGGCGACCCGCTGGCGGCCGACTACGACCGCGCTGCGGCCCGTGCCAAGCAGGCGGCGGAGGTTGCGGCGTTCCTGCCTCGCCAAAAGCCGGATGGCGGCTTGGTCGGCCCGTATGCGCTGTATCCCTTGTTCGCCAAGGGCGACGTGAACCTTTATGCCCTGTTCGTCGAGCGCGCCGGGCAGCTTGTGCAACCCGACGGGATCGTGGGCCTGCTGGTGCCCTCCGGCGTGGCGGCGGACAAGGGAGCGGCCCACTTCTTCCGCAGTATCAGCAACACGGGGCGGCTCGGCACGCTGCTGGATTTTGAGAACGGGAAACGGCAGGACGCGCCGTTCTTCCCGCAAGTGCATCGCTCCTTCAAGTTTTCCGCGTTGGTGCACGGAGGCGTCAACCGCCGCTACGCGCAGGCCCAATGCGCATTCTTCCAGCAGGACGTGGAGGCCGCGGAGCGTGACGCCTTCGCCATCACGCCGGAGGAGTTCGTGCGGGTGAATCCCAACACCGGCACTGCCCCGGTGTTCCGCTCGCCGCGGGATGCGCAGATCGTGCTCGGCGTCTACGGTCGGCTGCCGGTGCTGGTGGACCGCCGGGCCGCGCCTCCGCAGGCGCTGTACCCGGTGGCCTATGCACGGCAACTGGACATGACCAACGACAGCGGCCTGTTCCGCACGGCGGAAGAGCTGGACGCGGATGGAACCTATCCGGTGGCCGGCGGGGCTTACGAGCGGGGCAACACGCGCTTCCTGCCGATGATGGTGGGCCGCTCCGTGCACCTGTTTGACCACCGCTTCGCCTCGGTGATGGAGGACGACGCCGAGGAGGTCGAAATCGAGGACGGTCCGGACGGCCAGGCGGACGCGCCGTTGCCTCGCACCCGCCTGGCGACCCGCAGCCGCAACACGCATAACCCGTTCTCAAGCAGCCTGACCAGCGCTGGCGAGCACGAGGACCCGGCGTTCAAGCCGCGCCCGCGTTACTGGATCGACCAGGCCGAGCTTGCCGAGCGCTGGCCGGAGGGGCTTGAGTGGGCGGTGGCGTTCCGCGACATCGCGCGGCCAACGGACGTCAGGACTGTGATCGCCTGCATTGTCCCAACTGCGTCCTTCGGAAACACGCTTCCTCTGCTTCTTCCCGCGCTTCCTGAGCTACCACGGGGGAAGCAGCGGACTGCCGAAGCCATGGTTGAGTGGCGCGCTGCCTGTGCCTCTGTTACTGCGGCCTACAAAGCATCTGCAGCGCTGCTGACGGGCAACCTCGGCGCAATCGCGCTCGATTACGTGGCCCGGAACAAGGTGCAATCGACGCATCTCAACTCATACATCCTCGAGCAGCTCCCCCTGGTGCCGCAAGCGGGATTTGCGCGCCGCTTCGGGCAGCGGAGCGCCGAGGAGGTTCTGGCGCTGACTTACACCGCGCACGACATGGCGGCGTTCGCGCGTGACCAAGGCTACGCGGGCCAGCCGTTCATCTGGAACGAGGAAGACCGGCTGCGCCGCCGTGCCCGCCTCGATGCCGTGTTCATGCTGCTTTACGGCCTCGACCGCGACGGGGCAGCCCACGTCCTGGACAGCTTCCCCATCGTGAAGCGGCAGGAGCAGGACCGGTATGACGGACGCTACCGCACGCGCGACCTGGTGCTGCGCTACATGGCAGCGATGGAAGCCGGCAATCCGGATGCCCGGGTCATGGGCTGACCTGCCCATCGGCCGCCCGCGCCCACCCAAGTCCTGAGCCGTCCAGCCAAACCCCGCGGCGGGTCAGTGGATCAGCACGTAGTTGATGGTCAGCGGGATGGTGATGGTCGGGTCGGTGTTCTCGGCCGGCAGCGGCGCCAACTGCGCGTTGCGCCAGGTGCCGACGGCGGCCATGTCGAGCCAAGGCGAGCCGGAGCGGCGCTTGATCTCGACCGACTCGACCCGGCCCAGGCGGTTCACCACGATCTGGATCTCAACCGTCCCGTCCTCACCGCTTTGAGCGGCCTGCTGCGGGAAGTAGCGGTGCTGGCGCCAGTAGACTGCCAAGCACTGCGCCCAGTCTGCGCCGATGTTCGCGGCCCGGATATCGAAAAACGCCTCGCTTTTATTGGGGCCGGTCTTCGGGACGCCCAATGAGAAGTCGATGGCGCGCGACGACCCGGTGGCACGGGGCGCCGGCGCCCGGGCGGCGGCCCGACCGAAGTTCAGGTCCATCGGCGCCGCAAACGTGCCAGGTGCCGGGCGCTGTTGCGCCTGCTGCCGGGGGCGCGGCGGCGTGGGCGCAGGAGGCGGTGGCGTCGGCGGAGCCAAGGGCGGCAGGTCAGGTGCCAGGGTCTGCGGCGTCACCGGCGGCGTTATGGGTTCTGGTTCGGCAAGCCGTACTGCGGGCGGTTCCGGGTTTGGCGCGGGCGCCGGCTGCGGCAGTTCTTCCGGTTCAGCCGTTTCCGGCGCGGCGTTCGGTTCGGACGCGGCAAGGCCGGGCCGCGCGGCCGGCGGCTCCGGGCTGGGCGCAGGGGCAGGCTCGGGCTTGGATTGCGGAGTCGGCTCCGGTTGCGGCGGCGCGACCGGTTCGGGTGCGGGCGGTTCGGGCTGGATCAGGTCGGGCGGCGGGGCTGGCGGCTCCAGTATCGGGGGCGCGGGCGCTCCCTGCGGTGCCGATGGCTCGGCTTCGGGGGTGGGCGGCAGGTCGGCGGCCGGGGCCTCGGACGGCGTGTCGAGCGCCTGGTTGGGCGCGGTGGGCGGCGTGGAGGAGCCGCCGTTCTCGAACAGCAAATCGTAGGACGGTGCGATCGGCATCGGCGGCTCAGGCGTCCGTGTGACCAGCAGCGCGGCAAGCGCCAGCAGGTGCAGCAGGACGGAACCGACGACTGCCCAGCGGCGGCGCGGATCGCGGGCGATGCTCGGCTGGCGGCTCATTGGCGGATAGGGACTGGTCAGCGGCAAACGGGGCATCGGAACCGGGCCATGCGGTGGGGATATAGGCACTCGCGGCCGGTCATGGGTAGACTCTCGTCGCATGATCGGCCGTGAACACTTGACAGAACGCTGCGCGCGCTCTTTCTACGCACTTCGCAAGGGCGGCCGCGCCGGGCCGCCGTGCCGGATGGCCTGCCGGCCATGCAGGGGCGTAGCTCAATTGGCTAGAGCGCCGGTCTCCAAAACCGGAGGTTGAGAGTTCGAGACCCTCCGCCCCTGCCAGCCGGCTGCGATGCTTGCTCCTCAAGAAAGTCTGGAATCCATGGCGTTGGCGGTCGACCCGGTAAAGTTCCTTCGTGAAGTGCGGACCGAGGTCGGAAAGGTCACTTGGCCTTCCCGCAAGGAAACGCTGGTCACCACCGGCCTGGTATTCGCCTTGTCGGGGCTGGCAGCCGTATTCTTCTTCGCCGCCGACCAGATCATCGGGGTCGGCGTCCGCGCGCTGTTCGGCGTCGGGTTTTAAGGGACCAGTCATGGCCAAGCGTTGGTATGTCGTTCACGTCTATTCCGGATTTGAGAAGAAGATTGCGCAGCAGGTCAAGGAGCAGGCCGCACAGAAGGGCCTGGCCGACATGGTTGACGAGGTGCTGGTTCCCGCCGAGGACGTCGTCGAGGTCCGGCGCGGCCAGAAGATCAACGCGGAGCGCAAGTTCTTTCCCGGCTACGTGCTGGTCAAGATGGAGATGACCGACCAGACTTGGCACCTGATCAAGGACACGCCCAAGGTGACTGGCTTCCTCGGCACCAAGACTCGGCCCTCGCCCATCACCGATGCGGAGGCCGACCGCATCCTCAAGCAGAGTGCGGAAGGCGTGGAGCGGGCGCGTCCTGCCATCTTGTTCGAGGTTGGCGAGCAAATCCGCGTCGCCGACGGCCCGTTCACCAGCTTCAACGGCACGGTCGAGGAGGTGGACGAGGAGAAGGGCCGCGTGAAGGTCAGCGTGTCGATCTTCGGCCGCTCCACCCCGGTCGAGCTTGAGTATAGCCAGGTCGAGAAGGTCTGACGGCTTACACGGCACGTCCAACCCGGCGGCGACTATGGTCACCCTGTTCATCGACGCGGATGCCTGCCCGGTGCGGGAAGAGGTGTTCCGCGTCGCTGCCCGCCTTAACCTTCCGGTCCGGGTGGTGTCGAACGGCTCCCGCCCCATTCGCCCGCCGGGCCTGCCCAACGTCGAAATGGTCACGGTGGGCGGCAAGCTGGACGAGGCCGATGATTGGATTGCCGAACGCATCAGCCCCACTGACGTGTGCGTCACCGCCGATATCCCGCTCGCGTCCCGCTGCCTGGCACGCGGGGCACGGGCGCTGTCGCATAACGGCCATATCTGGACGGCAGACAACATCGGCTCGGCGCTGGCCGGCCGGGAAGTCTCAAGGCACCTGCGTGAGATCGGCGTCGGTGGCGGTGGCCCGCCGCCTTTGACGAAAGCGGATCGGTCCCGGTTCCTCTCCGCTCTGGACGCTTTGGTCCAATCGGCGTCGCGTCAGCGCGGGTAGCGGCTCAAGGCGCGTCGCCGCGGCCCGGCTCGGCATCGCCCTCCTCGCGGAGTTCCTCGCGGGTCATCGGCGTTTCCCGCCATTCGCCCTGATCCGCGACGCTGGAGCCGCCCGGAAACTCGCCGAGGTTTTCCTGGATGCTGGCTTCCTCGACCAGGACGCCCGGCACGGGATCTGGCTGGGTCATCGGGTTGGGCAACTGGCCGGTGCCGGCCGCATCTTCCATGCGGATCAGCTCATCGGCCCGCTCGGTGAACTCGGCCATGTCCCCTGGGGGGCTGCCGGCCTGCTTCCATAGTTGCCGGGCGCGCGCCTCGATGCGCTGCGTGCGCTCTGGGGTGACTTCCAGGGGATTGTCTGACATCGCTCGGTCTTCCGTTACTGTGGCAGACATAGCGCGGCAGCGTGGCGCCGGGTTCCAGTTAGGATGCAAACAGCGACCGGCAATGGCGGGCGCTACAGCATCAGCAAGCCGCGGCGCAGCCCTTTTGCCACCGCTTCGGCCCGGCTCGCCACGCCAAGCTTGGCGAACACGGCCTCCAGATGGAACTTGACGGTGTGCGCACTGATGCCGAGCTGCCTCGCGACGGCCTTGTTTGTCATGCCCTCGCCGAGCGCACGCAGAATTTCCAGCTCCCGTGGGGTTAGCAACGGGCGCGGCGGCGTCGCCTCGGCAAAGCCCGGTGCAGCCGCCTCCGGCAAGCTCACGCGCAGCCCGGCCGCTACGGCGCGCAGCCCGGCGTCAAGTTGCGCCGGCGTCAGCCCCGGGGGCAGTACGCTTACCTCATCATCGCCATCCGCCGCGAGGCGGAGCACCGGCAAGTTCGGGACCGTCACTGCCGACCCGTCGGCCAGCACGACATCCGCCTCGGATGCGGCGGCCAGCGTGTGGCCGGCCAAAGCGACCCGGGCGGCCAGGTCCGCTTGGCGCACCGGCGACTGCGCCGCCACCGCGACCTGCAATCCCAGCCGCGTCGAGGCCGGCATCGCGAATGCCGCGGGCGACTTCATACGGCGGGCCGGGTGGCGGCGACGACCGGGAGTTCAATCGGCTTTCCGCCCCGCAACAGGCGCAGCGTCATCCCCGTGCCGGCGGCGCGGCTGCCCAGCACCTTTGCCATCGCCCGCATATGGGGCGCAGCCATACCGTCCACGGCCAGCAGGATGTCGCCGGGCAGCACGCCGGCCTGCTCCGCCGGGCCGGGCGTCGCGAGGCTGATCACCATCAGGCCTGCATCAAGGCCAGCCACGGCCCGCCACCCCGCGGGGATCGACACCGGCTGCAGGCCCAGGCCCAGCCACCCGCGCGGCACCTGGCCGCCCTCCAGCAATGGCGGCAGCACGCGATCCACCGTTGCGGGCGGAATCACCAGGACGCGCCGGCGTGGGCCGAGCGTCGACATGCCCAACAGCCCGCCCGCGGCATCCAGCACCGGCCCGCCCTCGTCCTGTCCCGACAGGCGGGCGTCAAGGCTGATGAGCCGGTCGATCCGGCCGCCGGCCAGGCTGTCCCACGCCGGGCCGACGCGGTGCACCAGCGCCAGCCGGGCCGTCGGGCTGCCATCCGACGCGGCGCCCAGCACCAGCGCGAGGCCGCCGCTGCGCGGCTCGGCCGGAGCCGGCAGGGCCGGGCCGTCGAAATCGAGCCGAAGCACGGCGACGTTGGTACCGGGATCGCGGCCAATGAGTTGCGCCTGCACGTGGGAGCCGTCGGGCAGCACGGCGGGGACCGCGGCATCCGGGGGCAAGCCCTGCTCGCTCGTCACGAGCACCCCTGGACTCCAAAGCGTCGCCGTGCGCTGCGCGCCGACTCCGGGATAGATGCAGACCAGACCGGCGCCTGAGCCGGCCACGCGGGATACGAGCGCATCGGAGAACGTCAGCAATGGGTCAAGCATCCGGGCACCTCCATGGCTCCATCATATCGCCCCGCGGGGGCCGCGCCGCCATAGGACGGATGGGGAGGGACAGCAGGGAGGCCCCGCCTTGTTCCCCGCCCCCGCGGCCCGCATATGACAGCGCCCTCTATGGAGTCACCACATATGCGACCGATACGCCTGGCCGTCCTGGCCGGATTGCTCGCGACACCGGTCTTGCCGGCGGCCCACGCGCTTGCCGCCGGCGACGACCCTACCCGCATCGGCGACGTCAGCACCACGTTCCGCGTGATCGGCCGCAACGACCGCATCGTGGTGGATCGGTACGACGACCCGAGGGTGGACGGGATAAGCTGCTACGTTTCGCGCGCCGCGACGGGCGGGATCAAGGGCACGGTCGGCCTTGCCACCGACCCCAGCCGGTTCAGCATCGCTTGCCGCGCTACCGGCGCGGTCACGGTCCCGGATCGGCTGCCAGAGAACGAAGTCGTGTTCGGCGCCTCGGCCAACTGGCTGTTCAAGGAAATCCGCGTCACTCGGATGTGGGACCCGCAGAAACGGGTGGTCGTGTATCTCGTCTGGTCAACGCAATCGCTCAGCCCGGGCGGCAGCCCTTACAACAGCATCAGCGTCGTGCCGGTCGGCACGCCTGCGCCCTGATTGCCGGTCGGCACGCCTGCGCCCTGATTGCCGGTCAGCATGCCCGCGCCTCGATGATGGCCACGCCGCAGTCAGCCGGTCAGCCAACGCGCCAAAGGCGGCACGATCAGCGCCGTCACGATGCCGTTCAGGCCGATGGCCAGACCGCCAAACGCTCCCGCGGTCTCATGCAGCAACAGCACACGGGCCGTCGCCAGCCCGTGCCCGGCGGTCCCGGCCGCGAGGCCGCGTGCGCGCCAGTCTGTGATGCGCAGCACCCTCCAGAGCGGCGGCCCCACGACGATGCTCACAAGGCCCGTCAGCAAGACAAATACCGCGGCGAGGGAGGGGTTGCCGCCGATCTGCTCGGCGACGCCCATCGCAATCGGCGTCGTCACCGATTTCGGCGCCAATGACAGCACGACCGGGTGCGACGCGCCGAGGGCACGGGCGATCAGCATGACGCTGGCGGCCGAAGTCAGCGATCCCGTCAAGATGGCGGGAATGATCGCAGGCGCGCTGCGGCGGATTTGGTTCCATGCGGCATGCATCGGCACCGCGAGGGCGACCGTCGCCGGTCCCAGCAGGAAGTGCACATACTGCGCGCCCTGGAAGTAGGCAGAGTAGGGCGTGTGCGTGGCCAGCAGCAGCAGCGACAGCAGCAGGATCGCGATCAGGACCGGGTTGGCAAGAGGCCGGTCGCCCAGCGCCCGGCTGAGCGCCACGGCCACCTGCCAACCGACCAGCGTCGCCGTCAACCCAAGCAGCGGCGTAGACTCCAGGTAAACCCAGATCGTGCCGAACGGCGTCATTTGATCAGGCGCTGCATCACCAAGGCCGTGACCCCAAGGCCCAAGGCGGTCGAAACCGTGATCGCGGCGGCGATGGCCAGCCAATCCCGGCTGAGCGCGTCGAGCTGGGTGATGACCCCCACCCCGGCCGGCACGAACAGCAGCGACAAGTGGCGCAGCAAGCCGCCCGCGGTGGACCGCATCGCCTCGTCCGGCCCGCCGCGCGCCGCGAGGAGGGCGAGCAGCAGCACGAGGCCCAGCACCGGGCCGGGCATCGGCAGTCCAGCAGCGCGAGCGATGACCTCCCCGGCAAACTGGCAAAGGATGAGGCCGGTGAGGGCGCGCAGCACGCGGCTATTGCGATTGGAGCGGCAAGCGAAGCTTGAAACCGGCGCCGGGGCGGACGCGGCGCTCCTGCTCGGCCTGCGCGGAGGAGCCGGATGAGTAGCCTTCGCCCCGGTACTGCTGGCCGCGGGTGAAAAGTCCTGGCTCCAGTTCGGGCGCAGCGTTGGCGCGGGGGCCGTTGGGGGCGTCCAGGTCACGGTTGGGCGTGGGCGCCACGTCGTAGCTGGGTCCGGACCTTGCGGCGCCGGGAGGAGTCGGAGGCAGCGGCAGCATAGGCGACGATGGCGGCGTCGCCTGCAAATTGAGACCGCGATGCTGTGGCAGGGCCGGCGCCGACGACAGCAGGACCGGCAAGAGCGGAGCCATGATCGACGCGAAGCGCCTCATGCTGCAGCCTCGTTGGGGATTTCGGGCGACGTGCCGCGCTGGTCGTTGGGCGGGTTGCCGGCGGGTGCGCCCAGTGGCCCGCCGCCTGCGGCCTGCCAAGCGCGCAGCGACCAGTGCACAGACGGAAACGCCAGCTCGGCCCAGGGGATGTCTTTCCAGTCAAAGAGCCGGGTTTCAAGGCTCTCCACGCCGGGCGCGAACGCCGCTGCGCCGTCGAACCGGGCGCGGAAGATGACTTGCACCTGGCCAATGCGGCTGATGCTGAACACAGCGAGGATGCCGTCAAGGGCGATCCGCGCCTGGGCTTCTTCCAGCGCTTCCCGCTGCGCGCCTTCCTCGACGGTTTCCTGCAACTCAAGATATCCGGCTGGAAGGGTCCAGTAGCCCCGCCGCGGTTCAATCGCCCGCCGGCAGAGCAGCACCTGCCCAGCATGGACGACGACGGAGCCTACGACGACCTTCGGGTTCTCGTAAGCGACATAGCCGCACTCGTCGCAAACGGCGCGCTCGTGCGTATCGCCTTCAGGAACATGGTAGGAAAAGCGCGGCATTGCCGCAGCGTGCTGCGGCGCGTTCGCGGGATCAAGAGGCGAGTCGGGTCTCGGAGAATTATACTGACAAGTTCAGCAGCGAGCCGCGCGGCGTATGCCCCGGCGGCGCGGCGCCGGGCAGGGCCTGCTTGCCCAGCGGCGAGGCCGAGGCTGCCGAACCTGCCTCCCGCTGCTCGCGGACCGGCCGGATCGGGCCGGGCTGCTGCGGCTTCGATAGGGATACGGCACCAGAGAAGGCCGAGAGCGAGTTTGTCGAGATCATGGTCGCCACCCTAAGCCGAAACGATGACGAAAACGTTAAGGGGCCGGCGATTGCAGCGCCGCGACGCCGGGCAGCGTCTTGCCTTCCAACCATTCCAGAAACGCGCCGCCGGCGGTGCTGACGTAGCTCAGCCGGTCCAGCACCCCGGCATGCCGCAGAGCGGACACGGTGTCGCCGCCGCCCGCGACGCTGCGCAGCGCGCCCTGCGACGTCGCCTCTGCGACCGAAAGGGCCAATGCGGTCGTCGCCGCGTCGAAGGGCGGGGTTTCGAACGCGCCAAGCGGCCCGTTCCACACCAGCGTGCGGAGGTCGGGCAGGCGGTCCTGCAACGCCTGCACGGTGGAGGGTCCCACGTCGAGCATCATGGCATCGGGCGGGATGGCGTCCACCGAGACGGTCTCGGTCGGCGGGTTGGCCCGGAACTCCCGGGCGACCACGGCATCGGTCGGCAGCACGACCTCGCAGCCGGCGCGGTTCGCCTCCGCCAGGATGTCCCGGGCCGTCGCGTGCATGTCCGCTTCTTGCAGGCTCTTGCCCACCGCCGTGCCCTGCGCCGCCAGGAACGTGTTGGCCATCGCCCCGCCGATCACCAGCACATCGACCCGGCCGGACAGGTTGCCCAGCAGCTCCAGCTTGGTCGAGACCTTGGACCCGCCGACGATGGCGCACACCGGCCGGGCCGGGTTGCCCAGCGCCGCATCGAGCGCGTCAAGCTCCGCCTGCATCAGGCGGCCAGCATAGGCGGGCAGCAGGTGGGCAACCCCCTCCGTGCTGGCATGCGCCCGGTGCGCCGCGGAGAAGGCGTCGTTGACATAAAGGTCGGCAAGCCCGGCAAGCTCGCGTGCAAAGGCCGGGTCGTTGGCCTCTTCGCCCGCGTGAAACCGGGTGTTCTCCAGCACGAGCACGTCGCCGTCCGCCATCGCGGCGACCGCGTGCTGGGCCTCGGGGCCGATGCAGTCGGACGCGAACGCCACGGCGCGGCCCAGCACCTCGCCCAAGGCCTCGGCCATCGGGGCCAGCGACATCGCCGGCACCCACTTGCCTTTCGGCCGGTCGAAGTGGCTGCACACGATCACCCGGGCACCGGCGTCCACCAACTCCCGAATGGTTGGGGACAGCCGCTCGATCCGAGTGAGGTCGCTGATGCGCCCGTCGCGGACGGGCACATTGAGGTCGGCACGCAGCAGCACGCGCTGCCCGGCCACGCGGGCGTCATCCAGCGTGCGGACGGTCACGCCTGCATGCCTCCGAACAGCACCGCCGTGTCGACCATGCGGTTGCTGAAGCCCCACTCGTTGTCGTACCAGCCCATCACCCGGGCCAACTGCCCATCGACCACCGCGGTCTGCGTCGCGTCGAAGGTGCAGGACGCCGCTTGATGGTTGAAATCGACGCTGACCAGCTTGGCCGTGTTGTAATCCAGAATGCCGCGCAGCGCGCCGGTGGAGGCCGCCTTCATCGCGTCGTTGATCTGCGCAACCGTCGCCGCCTCGTGCAGGTTCACGTCGAGGCTGACCAGCGACACGTTGGGCAGCGGCACACGGATGGAGGTGCCGTCCAGCTTGCCCGCAAGCTCCGGCAGCACCAGGCCCACGGCCTTGGCGGCGCCCGTGCTGGTCGGGATGCTGGAAACCGCGGCGGCGCGGGCGCGGTGCAGGTCCTTGTGCAGCGTGTCCACGGTGTTCTGGTCGCCGGTATAGGCGTGGATGGTGAGCATGTAGCCGCGCAGGACGCCGAAGCTGTCATGCAGCACCTTCGCCATCGGAGCGAGGCAATTGGTGGTGCAGGATGCGTTGCTGATGACGGTCATCTGCGGCGTGACCACCTGATGGTTCACCCCGTACACCACCGTCGCGTCCACCCCGTCCGCCGGGGCACTGATCAGCACCTTGCGGGCGCCGGCGCCGTGGATCAGCGCGCTGGCCGCTCCCTTGCTGGTGAAGCGCCCGGTGCACTCCATCGCGACATCGACGCCCTGGTAAGGCACCTTGGACGGGTCACGCTCCGCCGAGACCTTGATCGGGCCGAACGTCCGGCCCCGGCAGTGGATGGTGATGGCGTCGCCCTCGACCATGACCTCGCCGGGGAAGCGGCCGTGCACGCTGTCGTAGCGGAACAGGTGGGCGTTGGCCTCGACGCTGCCCAGGTCGTTGATGGCGACCGGCACGATGTCGTCCCGCCCGCTCTCCGCGATGGCGCGCAGCACCAGGCGACCGATGCGCCCGAACCCGTTGATGGCGACCCTGACGGCCATGCGACTAAGCTCCCCCTAGTTTGCAGCGAGCCGTTTTTTCACGGCGGCGGCGACGGCCTCCGGCGTGATGCCGAAGTGCCGGAACAGCGTGTCGCCCGGCGCGCTGGCGCCGAAACCGGTCATGCCGATGAACGCCCCGTCCGCGCCGAGCCAACGCTCCCAGCCGAAGCCGCAGGCGGCCTCGATGCCGAAGCGGGGCGCGCTGCCCAGGACGCCGGCATGGTAGCTCTCGACCTGCTGCGCGAACAGGTCCCAGCACGGCAGCGACACCACGGCGACCGGGATGCCCTCCTCGGCCAACATGCGCCGGGCCTCGATGGCAATGGCAACCTCGGACCCGGTGGCGATCAGCGTCGCCTGCCGCGCGCCGTTGGCCTCGGCCAGGACATAGCCGCCGCGGGCGCTGCGGTTCTCGGCGGCGTCGCCGCGCAGCGCCGGCAGGGCCTGGCGCGACAGCACCAGCAGGCTCGGCCCGTCAGACCGGCGGATCGCCAGTTCCCAGCACTCGGCGGTCTCCATCGCGTCCGCCGGACGCATCAGGTGCAGGCCGGGCATGGCGCGGAGCGAGGCGAGCTGCTCGACCGGCTGGTGCGTCGCCCCGTCCTCCCCTACGCCGATGCTGTCATGCGTCAGGACATGGACGACCCGCTGGCGCATGATGGCCGCGAGGCGGAGCGCCGGGCGCATGTAGTCGCTGAACACGAGGTAGGTGCCGGCATAGGGCAGCAGCCCGCCATGCAGGGCCAGACCGTTCATGCACGCCGCCATGCCGTGCTCGCGGATGCCGTAATGCACATAGCGTCCGGCGTAGCTGCCGGGCGCGACCGGCGCCATGCCACGGACCATCGTAAGGTTGGAATGGGTGAGGTCCGCCGACCCACCGACCAGTTCGGGAACCGTCGGCGCGAGCGCCGCGAGCGCCCGCTGGCTGGCCTGCCGGGTGGCGAGCGCCGGGCGGGTATCGGCAAGCTCTGTTTTCAGGGCTGCCATCGCCTCATGCCAGGCTTCCGGCAGGCGACCCGCCACCACGCGCTCGAACTCAGTGCGCAGCGGGTGCTTGGCGAGCCGCTTCAGCCAGGCCCGGCGCGCGGCGGTCCCGCGCCGCCCGGCGGCGGCCCAGCGCTGCATCAGGTCGGGAGGAATGCTGAAAGGGGGGTGGTGCCAGTCCATCGCCTGCTTGGCGGCCCGGGCCTCCACGCGGCCCAACGGCCCGCCGTGGCACGCTGACGTGCCCGCTTTGGTCGGCGCAGCAAAGCCGATGATGGTGCGGCAAGCGATCAGCGTCGGCTTCTTCGACCGCAGCGCCAAGGACAGGGCCGCCTGCACCTGATGGGGATCATGCCCGTCCACCCGTTTCGTCGCCCAGCCCAGCGCGGCGAAACGCTTGAGCTGGTCGTCGGAAGACGACAGCGCCGCAGGTCCATCCCTCGACGTGCTGTTGTCGTCCCAAAGCACCGTCAGCTTCTCAAGCCGCAGGTGCCCGGCCAGGCTCGCGCCCTCGTGGCTGATGCCCTCCATCAGGTCGCCGTCCGACGCGATGACCCAGGTGCGATGGTCCACCAGGCTTTTGCCGTAGCGCGCCGCCATCATGCGTTCCGCAAGCGCCATGCCGACCGCGGTGGCCAGGCCCTGGCCGAGCGGCCCCGTCGTGGTTTCGATGCCCGGGTGCTCGCCGTGCTCGGGGTGCCCGGCCGCGGGGCTGTCAAGCTGCCGGAAGCGTTCCAGCACGTCGATTTCCATGCCGACATGCCCGGTAAGGTGCAGCAGCGCGTAGAGCAGCATGGACCCGTGCCCGGCGGACAGCACGAACCGGTCGCGGTCCGGCCAGCGGGGATCGGCGGCGTCGAAGCGTAGCAACCTGGTCCACAGCGCGGTGGCGACGTCTGCCATGCCCATCGGCATTCCCGGATGGCCGGAGCCTGCCGTCTCCACCGCGTCAATCGCCAGGGCACGGATCGCGTCCGCCATCCGGCGCTCAACCGTGGCGGGCCGGGCCAGGATGTTCGCCTGGGCGCGAAGGGCGGAGGCGTCCTGTCCCGCCCGGTCCCCAGCCGAACGCTCTACAGCGCGAGTACCTTCCATCAATCCTCCGCTTGCTGCGGCACAAACGCCGCAGGGGAGGCCGCTATACGGGCGGAGGGGCGCGTGGGCAAGCCCTCCGGGATACGTAAGGTGCGGCGGCCAGCCCTGTCCCTTGCCGCCTCGGCGCCCTTCAACGCGGCGCCAGGGTCCGGTTCGCCCGGGCCATCACCGCCTCGAACAGCATCTGACAGCCGGCTTCGGCCTCCCCGGGTTCGATGCTCTCGGCCTCGTTATGGCTCAGCCCGTCCTTGCACGGCGTGAAGATCATCGCCGTCGGCACGTGCCGCGCGACGTAGATGGCGTCGTGCGCAGCGCCGGAGACGATCTCCCGGGCGGACAACCCGAGCCGCACCGCAGCCTGCCGCACCAGCTCGACGCAGGCCGGGTCGAACGGCTGGGCCGGAATGCGGAACAGCTCGCGCAAGTCGAGCGCCACGCCGCAGCCGCGGGCGATGGCGCCGGCTTCCTGCGGGAACTCCGCGGCCAGCCGGTCGACCTCGCCCTCATCCGGATGGCGGAACTCGACGCTGAACCGGACCTCGCCCGGCACGACGTTGCGGCTGTTGGGCAGGACCTGGAGCTGGCCCACGGTGCCGCGCCCGTCCTCGCCGCGGGCGCGCATGGTGCGGTCCACCAAGTCGATCACCCGGGCGGCGCAGACCAGCGCGTCCCGCCGGGTGCTGGGCGGCGTCGTGCCGGCGTGGCTGTCCTGTCCGGTGGCGACCGCGTCATACCAAACCTGCGCCTGGCCGCCGGTCACGATGCCGACCTGCCTACCCTCACGCTCCAGGATCGGGCCTTGCTCGATGTGCAACTCGAAATAAGCGTCGGCCGGGAAGGGACGGGCGGGTTCCGGGCCGCGGTAGCCGATGCCGTCCAACGCCGCGCCGACCGTGGTGCCCTCAGCGTCCGTCAGCGCCTCCATCGCCGCCTGCCCATACACCCCGGCCCAAACGCCGGACCCCATCAGGCTGTGGCCGAAGCGGCTGCCCTCCTCGTCCGTCCAGTTCACCAGCTCGACCGGCGCTTCCGTGGTGTTGCCGAGGTCGTTCAGGCTGCGCATGAGCTCAAGCCCGGCCATCACCCCCAGCGCGCCGTCGAACTTGCCGCCGGAGGGCTGGCTGTCCAGGTGGCTGCCGAACAGCACCGGCAGCCGCGTGGGGTCCTGCCCGGCACGGCGGGCGAACATGTTGCCCATCGCATCGACCCGCACCGCAAGCCCGGCCTGCTCGCACTCCGCGCGGAACCGGTCGCGCCCGGTACGGTCCACCTCGCTCAGCGCCAGGCGCCGCACGCCGCCCTTCTCGGTCGCGCCGATCTCGGCCATCGCCATGAGGCTGTCCCATAGGCGCCGGCCGTCGATCCGCTGGTTCGTGGCGCTCATTCCATGCTGTCCATCGTTGTCGTCCCGCTTAATCGCGGTCATCATGCCCGCCGACCCGCCGTCCGCAAACCCCGGAGACCTCCCGTGGCGCACGCCCTGCCGAATGCCCCCGCCGTCCTGCGCAACGCGATCCTGGATCGGGAAGCGGTATGGCACGCCCGGGTGGACCTTGCCGCATGCTTCCGCGCGGCCAGCCGCTTGGGCCTGCACGAAGGCATCTGCAACCACCTATCCGCCATGGTGCCGGGATCGGACTCGCTGTTCCTGGTGAACCCCTATGGCTGGGGCTTCCACGAGGTCATGGCGTCCCGCCTGCTGATCTGCGACTTCAACGGTAACGTCGTCGCGGGCGCGGGCGTGCCGGAGGCGACGGCGTTCCATATCCATGCCCGCATCCACCTGCGCCTGCCGCGCGCCCGGGCGGCGTTCCACACCCACATGCCGAACGCGACCGCGCTTGCGATGCTGGAAGGCGAGCCGCTGGCCTACGCCGGCCAGACCGCGCTGAAATTCCTGGGCCGGGTCGTCGCCGACGACAACTATAACGGCCTGGCGCTGGACGAGGCGGAGGGCGACCGTATCGCCGCCAGCATGGGCGACGCCGACGTGGCGTTCATGCGTATTCACGGAAGCATGGTGCTGGGCCGCAGCATCGCCGGGGCGTGGGATGACCTGTATTACCTGGAGCGCGCGTGCGAGGCGCAGCGCCTGGCGATGTCCACCGGGCGGGCGCTACGGCCGGTGCCGCCGGACGTGGCGGAAGCGGCGGCGCGGCAGATGCGGGACGCCGGGGACGAGCCGGCACGTTTGCACCTGGATAGCATCAAGCGCACGCTTGACCGCGAGGCGCCGGATTACCGGCATTGATCCATCGTTCCCTGTGGGTCTTGGCGCTGGCCGGCGGCACGCTGCCGGGCTGCACGCTGATTGACCAGAACACCTTCAACCCCAACGCCCGCGCGGTGCCCGTCATTCCCGCGGCTCCCGTCGCGGCGGCGGTCGCAGTGCCGTCGGGTCCGCAGCCGCTGCTGACGCTTCGGCCGGGCCAGCCGGTGCAGGACGCGGTGCGCCAAGCCGTCGTTGCGGCCCGGCGCCGCAAGCCGGACGTGGTGTTCGACGTGGTGGCCATGCTGCCCGGCGGCGCGGGCACGGACACAGGGCTTGACGAACAAGCGGCATCCTCCAGCGCCGAGGCGGGCACGGTCGCCCGCGCCATCGCAGCCCAAGGCGTGCCGCCGGGCCGGGTGCGCTTGTTTGCCCGGCCCGAAGCCGGCCTTGCCGGGCAGGAGGTCCGCGTTTACGTCCGCTGACCAGGCTGCTAACCCGGCGCCATGCCGCATCCGCTGCTCCGCCTGAAGCCCGGGCACGACCGCCGCCTGAAAGCCGGACACCCTTGGACGTTCAGCAACGAGATCGCCACCACGCCGGAACACCGGGCCTGGCCCGCCGGTGCGCCGGTCCGCATCGAGGGCGATGGCGGCTGGCGTTACGGCACCTTCATGTTCAACCCGCACAGCCTGATCGCAGCCCGGTTGCTCGACCGCGACCCCGACGCCGCCATCGACGCGGCTTGGGTCCGAGCACGGATCGCGGATGCCGTCGCGTTCCGCGCCCGGGTCACGCCCGGGACGCAGCACCGTCTGGTGCACGCCGAGGCCGACCGCCTGCCCGGGCTGGTCGTGGACCGCTTCGGCGACGTGGCCGTGGTGCAGGCCAACACCGCCGGCATGGACCGCCTGTTGCCGGAGGTGGCTGCGGCGCTGCTGGACCTGCTGCCGCTCCGCGCCGTCGTGGCGCGCAACGACAGCGCCGCGCGCTTGCAGGAAGGATTGCCGCAGGAGGTGGGCCTGCTGCACGGGACGGATGCCGAGGCGGCGGCGGAGGAGGGCGGCGTGCGCTTCCCGGTCAACCCGCTGTCGGGCCAGAAGACCGGCTTCTTCTTCGATCAGCGGCCCAACCGGGATCAGGTCGCCTCCCTTGCCGCCGACGCCCGCGTGCTGGACGTGTTCTGCCACACAGGGGCTTTCGGATTGCGGGCAGCCGCCGCTGGCGCCGCGACCGTTCTCCTGGTAGACAGCAGCCAGCCCGCGCTGGACCTTGCGCTGCGGGCGGCGGAGGCGAGCGGGTTGAGCAACCGGGTCTCAACGCGGCGCGGCGATGCATTCGACACCATGGCGGCGCTGGCGGCGGACGGCGAACGGTTCGACATCGTCGTCTGCGACCCGCCGGCCTTTGCCAAGTCGCGCAAGGACCAGGACGCCGGCCTGCGCGCCTACCACCGCATGACCCGGCTCGCGGCGCCGCTGGTCCAGCCTGGCGGGTTTTTGTTCGTGGCGTCATGCAGCCACCACGCGCCGCTGGACTTGTTCGCCGCCCAGGTGAGTTCGGCCATCCTGCGGGCCAAACGGGACGCGCGCATCGTTCATACCGGTGCTGCCGGTCCTGACCATCCCGTCCATCCCGGGCTGCCGGAAAGCGCATACTTGAAGTCGTTGCTGTTAAACCTTTTCTAGACGCTGGAATTTCCGCCGAAGCGCCCAAGCTCCATGCTATATTGCGGGACTGGCGTTGCGCCCGTCGCGACGGTAGTCCTGCAGCATGCCCAACGGGTTGCCGCTACTCTAGGAATTCCGGCCATGTCATCCGCGTCTTATTCGGCGCCTCCTTCCTCGACGCCTATTGACCCGGCGGCGGAAGGCAGGGCGTCCCGAGTGCCAGGCCGGTCCCTGCTGCGCCGGGCCGCAACGTTCCAAGCGCCGGTCCTGGCGCACAGCATATGGCAACTCGCCTCAACCGGCGCTGCCTATCTGGCGGTGCTGGCGCTGATGTATGTCGCTTACCACCTTTCGCCCTGGCTCAGCCTTGCGCTCGTGCTGCCGGCCGCCGGGCTGGTGGTGCGGTTGTTCATCATACAGCACGATTGCGGGCACGGGGCGTTCTTCCGGTCGCGCCGGGCCAATTTCGTGGTCGGCGTGCTGTGCAGCCTGGCGACGCTGACGCCGTTCACCAATTGGCGGCGCCACCACGCGCAGCACCACGCGAGCTGGAACAACCTGGACCGGCGCGATATGACGAGCGACATCTACTCGACATGCCTGACCGTCCGGGAATACGAAGCCATGTCGTCGTCGAAGCGCTGGATGGCCCGCACTGTGCGGCACCCGTTGATTGCCCATCTGATCATCCCGCCGCTCGTGTTCTTGGTGCTGTACCGCGTGCCGTTCGAGACGCCGCGCGTTTGGGTGAAGGAGCGGCGGGCCGTCTACATGACGAATGCACTGATCGCAGCCGTCCTGGTTGCGATGATCCTGCCGCTCGGCATCTGGCCCGTGCTGGTCATCCAACTTCCGGTCATCGCGGTCGCGGCCATCATCGGCGTTTGGCTGTTCAGCATCCAGCATCGCTTCGAGGATGCCCACTGGACCCATAACTCGGACTGGAGCGCCATCGCCGCTGCGATCCGGGGCAGCTCGTTCCTAAAGCTGCCATCCGTGCTGCGCTGGTTCAGCGGCAACATTGGCTACCATCACGTGCATCACCTCGTGCCGCGCGTGCCGAACTATCGCTTGCGTGCCTGCCATGAGGCTTGCGAGGAGTTGTTCGGCACGGCTCGCGTGCTCACGCTGCGAGAGGCGCTGATCGCGCCGAGCTACGCGCTGTTTGACGAAAACCTGGGCCGGATGGTGCAATTCCCTCGCCAGCGTTAATCCAGAGCTGGTTTGCCTCTTATTCCGTTAATGCCGTGGGATTATAACTCTGAGTTGAAAACAACAAACTTTTAACGCCTTTCAAGTCAGATTTTGCTGGCGTGCACACGTTTTCGTGATATCGTTTTCGCAACGTATCGGAACGGAGATGTTGGCGATGGGCATAGTGACGCTGGCTGCAGAAGGCTCCTTGGTCGATCCGAAGGTCCTGTTGATCGAGTCCGACGTTTCCACCGTCCGCACCCTCGTGTCCGGGCTTGAGGAGGCAGGCATCCAGGTCGTGTGGGCGCGGGACAGCACGACAGGGCTGGCGCTCAGCGCGCGGTTGCTGCCGGACATCGTGCTTGTTGGCTTGGGCCTGGCCGATGTCGACAGCGTCGTCCTGGTTGGGCATCTCGTGGAGCCGCGGAATTGCGGCGTGATCGTGCTGGCCGGCATCGAAGACGAGGCGGCGCGGGTCACCAGCCTTGAGCTGGGGGCCGACGACTACCTGGCGAAACCGCCGACGCTGCGCGACATGATTGCGCGGATCCGTGCCGTGCATCGCCGGGTCAATGTCCGCAAAAACCATTTTGCGCTGCCAAGCGCCGAGGCCGTGCTGGCCGTGGGACCCATCCGCATCAACCTGCAAAACCGCAGCGTCCATACGCCGGATGGGAAGCGGATCAATCTCACATCGGCGGAGTTCACGGCCCTGGAGACCTTTGCCCGCGCCGGCGGCAACGCGGTGACGCGCGACAGGCTATCGGCTGCAGCGCTGCGCCGCCCATGGCGGCCGGAGGACCGCAGCGTGGACCAACTCGTCTTCAACCTGCGGCAGAAGCTGCCTTTGGACGTCGATGGCGGTGTGCTGATCCAAAGCATTCGCGGCTCCGGCTATTGGATGCGAGCGCCTGAGCGGCCAATGCAGCAGCGGCCGGAGTTCGCGTGGTCGGCCGAAGACCCGAGCGCCTGTGCCGTGACGGGCTTCGATCTCGTGAGATCGGCCTGAACCTGGCCTCATTGGATGAGGACGCGGCCGGTGCGGTGCGATATCCACACCCGATGACGTCCGAGATAATCCAGCCCGAGCAGCATGTCGCCTCGGCCCAGTTGCAGGGGCGACACGCTGATCGGGGCATCAGTGGTCACGTCTGTGCCCACCTGCAGCGTTCGCACCCGCAAGTGCCGGATCGGCAGCGTTGACCCGTCGACCCCACGGGCGAGATTGGCCGAGCCGGGGCCGCCAAGCCCCAGCCGTTCGGCCGCTTGCTCCGTGATGATCGACGCGCGCGATCCCGTGTCAACCAGCGCCAGCAGGCTCTCGCCGTTGACCTGGACCGTGACGAATGCGTCGCCGTCCGGTGAGAGAAGCAGCCGCAAGGTGCTGTAGGGCAGGGGGAACGGCGGCGTGGGGCAGCCCAGGGCGTCGTAGAGCGCCATGCGTCCATGCGGCACATCGAGATCCAGATCGTAGGTCCCAAGGAACTGGTTGCCCAGCAGCCCGGCGAGCGGCGGCTCGGTCTTCGGGACACCGGGCAGCACCGCGACCGGCACGCTGCCATCCGCCATGGGCACGCCGCCAACCTTCAGGCGACGAAGCGTTACGTTCGAGGCGTTCCGCACGCCGCCGGTTCCAAGCATGCGCGTGCCGCCATGGAGATCAACCGGCAGGTGAAGCGCTTCGACGATGTGGGGAGTCAGCAGCATCCCCTGTGCGCCGGTGTCCAGCAGCAGCGTGACGGGCGTATCGCCGATGCTGGCTGGCACAAAGGCGAACCCCTCTTGCATTCGCACCGGCAGCTCGGCCCGTTTCCGCGGCATGCAGCCCTCTTGGGCTGACCCGGCGGATGCAGGGCCAGCCTGAAGCAGGGATGCAATCGCGAGGACAAGGAAACGTGCGCCCCAGACCGGTCCCGTCACCCCTACAGCATGCGCTGAAGGATGATCTTCTGCACGTCCGACGTGCCTTCGTAGATTTGGCACACCCGAACGTCGCGATAAATACGCTCGACCGGATAATCCGCCAGGTAGCCATAACCACCCAAGGTTTGGATCGCGGCGGAACAGATGCTTTCAGCGGCTTCGGACGCAAACAACTTGGCCATCGCGGCCGCTTCCAGCGCCGGCTGCCCGGCGTCCTTCAGCCGGGCGGCGCGCAGGGTCAACTCCCGCGCCGCCGCAAGCTTGGTCTTCGCTTCGACAAGGCGGAACCCCACGCCCTGATGCTCGATGATCGGGCGGCCGAACTGCTTGCGCTCCTTGGCGTAGCCGATGGCGTAGTCGAGCGCCGCCCGCGCCATGCCGACGCTCTGCGCCGCGATGCCGATGCGCCCGCTTTCCAAGGTGCTGAGCGCGATCTTGAGGCCCTGGCCCTCCTCGCCAATGCGCTGGTCGTCGCCCACCTGCATGTCGTCGAACGCCAGCGCGCAACTATCCGACGCCTTCTGCCCCAGCTTATGCTCCACCCGCGCCACCGAGAAGCCTGGCGTGTCGTTGGCGACCACGAAAGCCGAGATGCCCTTCTTGCCGGCGGCCGGATCGGTCACGGCGAACAGGATGGTCGTCTTGCCGTAGGACGCATTAGAGATGAACTGCTTTGACCCGTTGACGACGTAGCCGCTGTTGGTCCGCACCGCCCGCGTGCGGATGGCCGAAGCGTCCGACCCGGCAGCGGACTCGGTCAGCGCGAAGCTGCCGACCGCCTCGCCGCTCGCCATCGGACGCAGCCAGCGTTCTTTCTGCGCCGGGGTGGCAAACTTCTCCAGGATTTCGCAGGTCGGCGCGTTGTGCACGCTGACCAGGGTGGACACCGAACCGTCCCCGGCCGCGATCTCCTCGACGACCTGAGCATAGGCCGCATAGCCGATCTCGCTCCCGCCCCACTCGGCGCTATTGGTGGCGCCCAAGAAGCCCATCTCGCCGAGTTCGTGGATGATCTCCGGCTCGATCCGGCCAGCCTGCTCGCGTGCGGCGGCGTGCGGGGCCAGGCGCTCCTGCGCGAAGCGGCGCGCGGCATCGACAATCAGCGCGTTGGGGTCGGTGTGGTCGAGCATGGGACGCTTCCTTCCGTTATTTGGCGCACGACGGGTGCCACCGCTACTCAGCGGCCACGCCCGGCGCCACGGACATGGGCGCATGGAAGCGGCGCAGCAACGCTTCCCGCTTCGGGCGCGCGGCCTCCAAGCTGGCCGTCTTCACCGGCCCGAAGCCGCGGATGTCCTGCGGGAGCGCCGCGAGCGACGCGGCATCCGCCAGCGTGTCCGGGCGCACGCGGTCGAGCACATGGCGCAGGTCTTGCTCGTACTCGTCGGCCAGCGCGCGCTCCATCTGGCGGTCGCGTTGCCAGCCGAATGGGTCGAACGCACTGCCGCGCAGCGCCTTGCCGTGGCGCAACAGGCGGAACAGCGGCAAGGCAACGCGGCCAGGGATCCTGACCTTGCGCCGGCGCCCGGTCGCCGGATCGACCCGGCTGAGTAGCGGCGGTGCCATGTGGAACACCGGCTCGTCCCCGTATGCGGCGGCGGCGTGCAGCCGGGCCACCTCGTACTCGTCCTTGTAGGCGAGCACGCGGAAGAACCCCTCGGCCACGGCACGGGTCATCGCGCCGGCCTTGCCAGCCAGCGCCGCCTCGCGCGCTTGGGCAGCGTCCACCAGGGCACGATACCGCGCCGCGAGGGGTGGGCCTTGATAGGCCACGAGCTCAGCTTCTCGGCGCGCAACCAACGCCTTCAGCGTGTCCGGCGCCGGCACCGCGTCTGCCAGAATCTCGTCAGCCAGCGCCGGTTGGACCGCGAGGATGCGGCCCCACAGAAACGCCCGGCGGTTCAGCGCGACGGCGGTGCCGTTGAGTTCCATGGCCCGCAGCAACGCGCCGCCGCCGACCGGCAGCAATCCTTGCTGCCACGCGATGCCCAGCAGCAGCGTGTTCATCGCCTGCGCGTTGCCGAACAGCCGCTCCGACAGCGCACTGCCGCGCAGGAAGCGCGACCGCTCGGCGGATGCGACCCGGCCGATGGCCTGGCGGTGCAGCCCCGCGTCCACCCGCACGTCGCGGTCGCCCATGAAGGCCGCGCCCACTTGCAGGTCGAGGTTGCCGATCACCGCCGCACCCGGGGCGCAGCGCCCCAGCACGTCCGGCCCGGCGCTCACCGCCAGATCCGCGGCCAGCAGCAGGTCCGCCGTGCCGCGCGGGATGCGTACGACGTCAAGCCCGGCCTCGGCGATCTGCACGTGCGATACGACGGCGCCGTTCTTCTGTGCAAGCCCGGTGAAGTCCAGTGTGCTGACCTGGCGCCCCTCCAGGTGCGCCGCCATCGCAACGATGGCGCCGCAGGTCACGATCCCGCCGCCGCCGATGCCGGCGAACAAGCCGCGCCAAGGCGACGCGGCATCCGCCAGCGTCGGCTTGGGCAGACCCGCGGCCAGTTCCGCCTCGCGTGCGGCCCACAAGGCGGCGAGGTCTTTGCCCGCGGCCTGTAGCGCATCGGACTTCGTGGTGACGAAGCTCGGGCAGAACCCCTTGAGGCAGGACAGGTCGGTGTTGCAGCTTGTCGGGCTGATGCGGCGCTTGCGGCCGTGCTCGGTCGCGACCGGCTCGATGGCGATGCAATGTGACTGCGCCGTGCAGTCGCCGCAGTTTTCGCAGACCTGCTCGTTGATGACGACGCGGGTTTCGGCCGCGGCCAGCTTGCCGCGCTTGCGGCGGCGGCGCTTCTCGGTGGCGCAGACCTGGTCGTAGATGATCGCGCTGACGCCCGGGTGCTCGCGCATTCGCCGCTGCACCGCGTCGAGGTCGTCGCGCCCATGGCGCAGCGTGCCCGGCGGCAAGGCTGCAGCAGTGGGAAGCCGGGCCGGGTCGTCGGCCACCACGGCGATCAAGCCCACGCCCTCCGCCGCCAATTGCTGGGCAATTTTGAGCACCGTCGGCCCGCCCTCCGCCGGCTGGCCGCCGGTCATCGCCACGGCGTCGTTGAACAGGATCTTGTAGGTGATCGGCGCCCTGGCCGCGACCGCTTGGCGGATCGCCAGCAGGCCGGAGTGCTGGTAGGTGCCGTCCCCCATGTTGGCGAACATGTGCGGCACCTCGGTGAACGGCGCGAGGCCGACCCAAGGTGCGCCCTCGCCGCCCATCTGGCTGAACGTCTTGGTCCCCTCGGACGTGGTCAGGGCCATGGTGTGGCAACCGATCCCGGCCATGCCGAAGCTGCCGTCCGGCAGGCGCGTGCTGGTGCCGTGCGGACATCCGGCGCAGAACGTCGGGGCGCGCGCCAGCAGGCCCGGCGTGCGGGAAGGGGCTGCGGCCGCTGCCGGCACATCGAGGTCTATCCCGCATCGAGGGAGCACGCGGGCGAGGGCGACCATCGCAAGCTCCGGCGACAGCTCCATCGTTCCCGGCAGAAGCGGCGCGCCGTCCCGGTCGAGCTTGCCCTCGACGCTGGGCCGCTCCGTCATGTCGTACAGGGCCGACCGGAGCTGCGTCTCGACGTTTGAGCGCTTTTCCTCGACGACCAGGATGGCGCGCTTGCCGCGGGCGAACTCCCGCACCCCTGCAGTCTCCAGCGGCCACGACAGCGCCACCTTGTAAACCGCGATGTCGGGATGCTGGTCGAGGCCGAGACGGCGCAGCGCGTGCATCGCGTCGTGGTGCGCCTTGCCGACCGTCACGATGCCGATGGCCGCCTCGGCCCGCCCGTGCTTAAGTCGGTCCAGCCGGTTTGCCCGCGCCCAGGCCCGCGCCGCCGGCAACCGCTCCTCTACCATGCGGCGCTCAAGCTCGGCGCGCTCGGCCGGCCAGGGAAGCTGCGCATCGAGGTTGAGGCCGTAGGGTGGCAGCGGCCGGTCCGGCGTGGCGAACGGCCGCTCGCTCGGCACAGTCACGACCGCGGATTGCTCCGCAGTTTCCGCAATCGTCTTCAGCGCGACCCACAGCCCGGCGTAGCGCGACATGGCGATGCCGGCGAGGCCATAGTCCAGGATCTCGCCGACATCGGCCGGTTGCAGCACCGGGATCTGCACGCTTTCGAAGATGCCATCCGTTTGGTGCGGGAACACCGAGGAGTGCGCCGCATGATCGTCGCCCGACACGGCCAAGACGCCGCCCAGCCGCGCCGTGCCGATCATGTTCGCACAGCGGAGCGCGTCGGCGCTGCGGTCCACGCCGGGTCCTTTGCCGTACCACATGCCGAACACGCCATCGACGCGCTTGCCGGGAAAGGTGTCGATCTGCTGGCTGCCCCACAGCATCGTCGCCGCCAGGTCCTCGTTCAGGCCAGGCTGGAACCGGACGCCTTGCTCCGTCAGCAGCTTTTCCTTGCGCCACAGCTCCCGATCCAGGCCGCCCAGCGGCGACCCGCGATAGCCCGAAACCAGGCCGCCGGTCCGCAGTCCGGCCGCACGGTCCAGCCGCGCCTGCTCCAGCAGCACGCGCACCAGCGCCTGCGTGCCGGTCAACAGCGTCGGCCGGTCCAGATCGGCATAGCGGCTGTCGAGCGTCGTCGTGACAGCGAAACCGATGTCCATAGAAGGCGGCTCCCAGGAAAGCCGAACGCGCCCGAGCGTTGACGGCACGGTGCAGCATAGACCCGAAACAGGTAGCGAATGCTGCCGTAGTTGCGCTATCACAGGCTGGCAATTGGCAGGATTTGCCAATGTTGCGCTGCGACACAGCAGGGTTGCCCAACGCCATGCGCCTGGACCGGATCGACCTCGCCATCCTGGATCACCTGCAGCGGGACGGCCGCGCGACCAGCAACGAGATCGCCGACGCCGCCGGGCTGTCGCCAAGCCCGGCGCATCGGCGGCAGAAGCTGCTGGAGGAGGGCGGCATCATCCATCGCTACGTGGCGCTGCTGGATCAGGACCGGGTCGGGCTGCCGGTGAACGTCTTTGTCTCCGTCAGGCTCTCCGCCCAGACCGAGGACCACCTCGCGGCGTTCGAGAAGGCCATCGCCGATCTGCCGGAAATCATGGAGTGCTACGTCATGTCGGGTGCCAGCGACTACCTGCTGCGGGTTGTCGCTCCCGACCTCGGCGCCTATGAGAAGTTCCTTCGCACCCGGCTGACCCGCATCCCTGGCGTGCGCGGGGTGGAAAGCGCGTTCGCGCTGAAGCGCGTGGCCTACCGCACCAACCTGCCGATCCGCCGCAAGCCGCAGGCCTAGCGCGGTGCTCGCAGCACTCCTGCTCGCATTCCCTGCGCTGTTCAGCATCGTGAACCCCATCGCGGGCGCCTTCATCTTCCGGGAAGCTACCGCCGACCGCACCCATGGGGAGCGCGTCAAGCTGGCCCGCCGGGTCGGGCTGTACTCGCTGTTGGTGATGCTCGTGGCGTTGTGGGCCGGGTCCTATGTGCTGGCGCTGTTCGGCATCACCATCGCCGCGCTGCGCATCGCCGGCGGCATCGTGCTGGCGCTGTTCGCTTGGGAGTTGCTGGGCGCTCCTGAGAAGCGTGAGGGCCGCAAGCAGGAGCAGGCGGCCGACGCCGGCCCGGCGGTTGCGGATGACGTGGCGTTTTTTCCGCTGACGCTGCCGTTCACCACCGGGCCTGGCACGATCGCAGTGGCCGTTGCGCTGGGCGCCGGGCATCCCGGGATGGGTGGGGCATGGGCCGGGTTCTATGCCGGCACCGGCCTTGCGGCGGCGGCGATGGCCGGGGCGATCTGGCTGACCTACGCCTATGCGGACCGCTTGTCCGACCTGCTGGGCCGCACCGGCAGCAAGACCGTGACCCGGCTCTCAGCGTTCATGCTGTTCTGCATCGGTGTGCAAATGCTGATCACCGGCGTAGAGGACGTGCTGGGGCCGCTGCTGGGCGCGAGATAGACGGGCAACTCCGGCGGCGAGGCGGCGTTTCCTGGCCAATGAACGAAATCAGCCCAAACGGCGTCGAGGCCAAGCTGCTGCAGATGGCTCGGGCCGTGCAATCCACAGGCTACACCTTCACCACCCCCACCCCGGCCACCCATGCCCGCGTCAACGCCCGGCCCGGCTCGGCCTGGGCACACGACCTGGCCGGCGTTTTCGGGTGGAGCCGCCTGTTCCAAGAAGACGTCGTCCCGCCCGACATCTTGGCGCTGATGCGGGAGGCCGGCGTGCTTCGTTGCGATGACGCCGGCCTCCGCAGCGCCGTGCGGCTGTCCAGCCTGGACGGTTTGCTGTTCGTGCATTCCGCTTATCCGACCACGGCGGCCGACTCCGTGTTCTTCGGACCCGATACATACCGGTTTGCCCGCGCCATCCTGGCCCACCTTAAGGGTAGCGCTTCTGTGCGCCGCGCCGTGGACATCGGTTGCGGCGCCGGACCCGGTGCCATTTTGGTAGCCCGGGCGCACCCGGATGCCGAGGTCTTGGCGGTCGACATCAACCCGTCGGCTTTGCGCATGACCCACGTCAATGCCGCACTGGCCGGGATTCAGGTTGCAGCGGTGGACAGCAATCTGCTGTCCGCCGTCCCCGGGTCGTTCGACCTCATCGTCTCGAACCCCCCCTATCTCGTTGATCGCGAATCGCGGGCTTACCGTCATGGCGGGGGGCCGCTTGGCGCCGGGCTGTCGCTCGCAATCCTGGACGCTGCGCTGGACCGGCTGGCGCCGGGCGGCACGCTGCTGCTGTACACAGGTGCCGCCATCGTGAACGGGACCGACCCCTTCAAGATGGCTGCTATTGCCCAAATAGGCGGGTCCGGAGCGAGTTGGACATACGAGGAACTCGATCCCGACGTGTTCGGCGAGGAATTGGAGGGCGGCGTCTATACGACCGCTGATCGCATTGCCGCCGTGGTTCTGACAGTGAAAAAATGGGAATGAAACGACATGCCTGACGGCAGCCTGCATCCTACCCTTTCGGCCAATGACCATTGGCACCGCCGATTGGCGGCCTTCAACAACCACCGGTTCGCCCCGGCGCTGCCCGGCACGGATTGGCAGGCCGACATCGAGGCGCAATCGAAGCTGCTGATTGAGGAAGGTGTTTGGCTGGAAGCAGCCCGCGCTGCGGTCGCCGAACGGGCCGCTCAGGCACCGCGCGACCCCGACCGATTTGTCGCGTGGTTTGAGGAATTGGATCGCACCGGGCCGGGGCAGCACGACCCTTTGTTCCCGTGGCTGGCTGAGACCGCCACGCAGGAAGAGATGTGCTGGTTCCTGACCCAGGAAGTTGCCGGTGAGGCTGGATTCGAGGATTTGGCGGCGCTGACCCAGGTGCGCATGCCGCAGCGTCCCAAGCTGGAGGTTGCCCGGAACTACTGGGATGAAATGGGCCGAGGCAATCCCAAGGGCATGCATGGTCCGTTGCTTGAGGCGTTGGCGCACCGTTTGGGCCTGGCCCCGGAAGTCGAAACGACAGTCTGGGAAAGCCTAGCGCTGGCCAACACGATGGCTGGTCTCGCAGCTAGTCGGCGATACGCCTTTCACTCCATGGGAGCGCTGGGCGTCATCGAACAGACGGCGCCGGGCCGCGCGGCGTTGGTGGCGTCTGGCTTGAAGCGGCTGGGAGTGCCGGCCAGTGACCGGCATTACTTTGACCTGCATTCCGTGTTGGACGTGAAGCACTCGGCTGCGTGGAACGCCGAGGCGCTGCATCCGCTGGTGGCGGACAATCCCGAACTCGCGCCAGCTATTGCTGAGGGCGCACTGATGCGGTTGGAGTGCGGCGCGGCCTGCTTCCAGCGGTATCGTCAGGAACTCGGCCTCAGCTTATAGGCTCTCGACCAGGTTCCAGCGTCCGCCTGGCGGGGCAGTGAGGACTTTCCTCTCGCTGCCCCGCCGTCGTGTGCCGGCATAGGGGGACCTAACAACTGGACCACGCCGGGACACCATGCCAGGCTCACTCATGCGGTCAGGGCCTTCGTCCGCATTTCTCGGTGGAGCCTGAACCTTGAACGAGCCTTGCGATCTCAATACCGTCGAGGCCCGCCGCCTGATTGGCACTAAACGGCTGTCCGCCGCTGAGCTGACCGAAAGCTGCATCGGCCGCATCCTTGCCGTCGATCACGCGGTAAATGCCATGGTGGCCCGCGACTTCGACCGTGCCCGCGCCGCAGCAGATTCCTGTGACGCCGCCATAATGCGCGGCGATGCCATGGGGCCGCTGCACGGCCTGCCTCTGGGGGTCAAGGACCTGGAGGACGTGGCGGGTCTGCGCACCACTTACGGCAGCACGTTGTTCCGCGGCCACGTGCCGGCGCGAGACGAATTGATCGTGCAGGCCGCCCGGCGCGCGGGGGCGGTTGTGCTGGGCAAGACCAACACGCCGGAATGGGGCGCCGGGGCCAACACGCGGAACGCCGTGTATGGCGCGACGGGCAACCCGTTCAACCCGTTGCGCTCCGCGGCCGGGTCGTCCGGCGGGTCGGCGGCGGCGCTGGCAACCGGGATGGTGCCGCTCGCCACCGGGTCCGACATGGGCGGCTCGCTGCGCAACCCGGCCGCGTTCTGCGGCATTGTCGGCTTTCGGCCCACGCCGGGATTGGTGCCGAGCGAAAAGCGGGCTTTAGGCTTGGAACCCGCTTTCGGTGCTGGGACCGATGGCGCGCACCGTGCCCGATTTGTGTTTGCTGCTGTCCTGCATCGCGTCCGACGACGCACGGGACCCGCTGGCCTGCACGGTACCGGGCCGCATGATG
>JAABUQ010002997.1_pt1 | contig 32038 bp, 25 predicted proteins | sample 5560001 | NCBI WGS metagenome assembly JAABUQ01 (sample SAMN10711888, study PRJNA513371) | rock metagenome | isolation source: Antarctica rocks | place: Antarctica: Victoria Land, Finger Mt nord | collected 2015-12-18 | reverse complement strand
AAGGCGGCCATCAGGGAATCGACGGCGGGTTGAGTCATGGGAGTCCATCCCGGTGGTGGTCGAATCAAGTCCCTCCCCTGTCAAGGAATAAACAGCCGAAACGGACTTTGCAATCGTCCTGGGGGGAGCGGGTCACCGGTTGCGTCGCCCCGAGCCCGGGGGCATAATGACGTTTTTCGGAGAGGGGCCCCCGGCGCGAAACAAGCGGCGGGGGTTGTTCGTCGAGGGAGAAGGGGATCGCGACGGAATGTCCACTTCCACGACCGCACCCGCGATGATCGAGGCCCACGGCCTCCGCAAGCAATTCGGCAACTTCCTCGCCGTCCGCGACGTCAGCTTCTCGGTCCCCCAGGGGCAGGTCGTGGCGTTCCTCGGCCCTAACGGGGCGGGGAAGACGACCACGATGCGGCTCCTGACCGGGTTCGTTGCCCCCACGCGCGGCCATGCGTCGATCGCCGGGCTCGACGTCCAGACGGACCGGATCGAGGTCGCGCGCCGGCTCGGGTACCTGCCCGAGAACGGCCCGCTCTATCCCGACATGACGCCGACCGGCCTCCTGAAGTTCTTCGGGGCGGCCCGGGGGCTCGGCCAGGCGTACCTCCGCGAGCGGATCGGGGTCGTCATCGACCAGTGCTCGCTCGCCTCGGTCGCCCAGAAGCCGATCGGCAAGCTCTCCAAGGGGTATCGCCAGCGGGTCTCGATGGCGCAGGCGCTGCTGCACGACCCCGACGTCCTGATCATGGACGAGCCGACCGGCGGCCTCGACCCGAACCAGATCCGCGGCGTCCGCGCCCTGATCCGCGAGCTGGGCCGGTCGAAGACGATCCTGGTCTCGACCCACATCCTCCAGGAGGTCGAGCCGATCGCCGGCCGCGTCCTGTTCATCCACGACGGCCGGATCGTCTTCGACGGCGAGCCCGCCGCGATGCACGCCGAGGGACGGTCGCTCGAGGAGCAGTTCCACCACCTGACGGCCCAGCCGGTCTGAACGGCCCGACGCCGCGGACGGCGACGGCCGATCGATCGAGCGAGGACGGGCCCAGCGAGCGGACGATGGCCGAGCGTCGCCCCCCTCGCCCGCGCCCCGATCACCCCCGGGCCTCGTCGCCGGACGAGGACCGGGCTCCGGACAGACCCGAATTGATCCGACCCGACGCGAAGCGAAAGAGTGAGTGACGGACATGGGAAAGAACTCACGGAACCGGAAGAAGTCCCCGGGCCGCGCGCCGAGCCCCACGCCTGCCACCCCCCCGGCGCGGCCCGTCGAGCAGCCCGCCGCGAGCACGATGACCCTCGCGCCGCCGCCTCCCAAGGCCCGGCCGATCCCGCCCCGGCTGCAGCCCGTCCGGTCGAACGGCGGGCCGATCCGGCTGGGCACGGTCTCGGCGGTCTTCGAGCGGAACTACTTCAGCTACTTCAGCAACCCGGCCGGCTACGTCTTCATCACGCTCTTCGTCGCCGTCAGCGCCTGGGCGGCGTTCTGGCAGCCGGTCTTCTTCGCCAATAACCTGGCGAACCTCGCCCCGCTGAACGAGTGGATGCCGTACCTGCTCCTGTTCTTCATCCCGGCGATCACGATGAACGCCTGGGCCGACGAGCGACGGCTCGGGACCGACGAGCTGCTCCTGACCCTGCCGGCGCGCGACGTCGAGGTGGTCCTGGGCAAATACCTCGCGGCGCTGGGGATCTACTCGACGGCCCTGGCGTTCTCGCTCAGCCTGGTGGCGATCCTCTACTGGCTGGGGACGCCCGACCTCGGCGTGGTCGTCTCGACGTATATCGGCTACTGGCTGATGGGCGTCCTGATGGTCGCGATCGGCCTGGTGGCGTCGGTCCTCTCGTCGAACGTGACGGTGGCGTTCATCCTCGGCGCGGTCTTCTCGGCGATCCCGGTCTTCGCGGGCCTGGTCGGCTCGCCGCTGGGCAACGCCTGGCGGCGGACGATCGAGGACCTGTCGATCCCGAACCAGTTCCGCGACTTCGGCACGGGGGTCGTGCCGATCGTCGGCGTCTTCTACTTCCTCACGCTCGCCGGGGCGATGCTGTACGTGAACATGGTCCTGCTCGGCCGTCGCCACTGGGCCGGCGGCGAGCGGAGCCGGGGCCTCGGCGTCCACGCGTTCGTCCGGGTCGTCTGCGTCGTCGCCGCGCTCGGGGCGCTCGACGTCCTGATCGGCCGGTACGCCAACCTCCGGCCGGACCTCAGCTCGGAGGGGGTCCACCGGCTCTCCGCCGAGTCGCTCCGCCTGATCGGCGAGATCCCGGCGGACCGCCCCGTGTACGTCGAGGCCTACTACAGCCAGGACGTCCCGCGCGAGTATGTGCCGACGAAGGTCGACCTGCTCAACAAGCTCCGCGAGTTCGCGGCGTCGAGCGGCGGCCGGATCCGGCTGAACCTCGTGCCGACCGAGATGTACTCGCCCGAGGCCCGCGAGGCCGAGAAGCGGTTCGGGATCACGCCCAGGAAGGTGGTCGACGTCGACGAGGGGAGGCAGACCGCCTCGGACATCTTCCTCGGCGTCGCCTTCACGTCGGGGCCCGAGGAGGTCGTCGTCCCGTTCTTCGACCGCGGCCTGCCGGTCGAGTACGAGCTGACCCGGTCGATCCGGGTCGTCGCCAAGTCGTCGCGGAAGCGGCTGGGGGTCCTCCAGACCGACGCCAAGCTCCTCGGCGGGTTCGACTTCCGGGCGATGGGCCAGAACACCGAGTGGCCATTCGTCTCGGAGCTGAAGAAGCAGTACGAGGTCAGCTCGGTCTCGGCCGACGCGCCGATCCCGGCGGACCTCGACGTCCTGCTCGTGGCCCAGCCGTCGAGCCTGTCGCAGCGCCAGATCGACAACGTGTCGGCGCACGTCAGGGCGGGCCGGGCGACGATGCTGTTCGTCGACCCCCTGCCGCGGGTCGACCCGCAGCTCTCGCCCGAGCTGAAGAAGCAGCCCCCCGGCGGGCCGTTCGGCGGCGGGCCGCCGCCCGAGGAGAAGGGGGACCTCACCCCGCTGCTCGACCTGCTCGGCGTCGAGTGGCCGACGACCGATGTCGTCTGGGACTCGTACAGCCCCCACCCGGGGTTCGAGGTCCCGCGCGAGGTCGTGTTCATCGGCAAGGGGGGGGCCGGCTCCGAGGCGTTCAACCCGGGCCAGCCGGCGACCTCGGGCCTCCAGGAGGTCGTCACCCTCTGGGCCGGCCAGCTCCGCGCCAGGCCCGGCGGGCCCGAGTTCATCCCCCTGCTCCGGTCGTCCGACCTCGGCGGGACGATGGCCTGGTCGGACTACGTCCAGTCGACCATGTTCGGCACGACGATCTCCGAGAACCCGAACCGGCGGTACCGCCCGAGCGGCCGGGGCTACACCCTCGCCGCGCGGATCCAGGGGCGGCCGACCTCCCCCGCCCCGCCCTCCGGTCCCGACGCGGCGAAGGGCAAGGCCGAGGCCTCGGCGGGGCCGGCCGTCAACGCGGTCGTCGTGGCCGACCTCGACATGATCTCGGAGCTGTTCTTCAACCTCCGCCGCCAGAAGGTCGAGAACCTCGACTTCGATAACATCACGTTCGTGCTCAACTGCGTCGACGTCCTGGCCGGCGACGACTCGTTCGTCGAGCTGAGGAAGAAGCGGATCCGCCACCGGACCCTCACCCGGCTCGAGGACCGGACGAAGGTCTACGTCGGGCAGGCCCAGGCCGAGTCGAAGGCCGCCGAGGATGCCGCGGCCGAGCAGCTCGACGCCGCCCGGAAGCGGCTCGACGAGAACATCGCCGAGATCAGCAAGCGGACCGACCTCGACGCCCAGACGAAGCGGGTGATGCTCGAGAATCGCCGCGAGGTCGAGCAGCGCCGGCTGACGGTCGAGACGACCAACATCGAGGACGCGAAGCGGCGCAAGGTCGCCGACAGCAAGGCGAGGACCGAGTCGGAGGTCCGCCAGATCCAGTCCGGCGTCCGCGCCGTGGCGATCCTCGTCCCGCCGCTGCCCGCCCTGCTGCTCGGCGCCTTCGTCTTCGCCGTCCGGCTCGGCCGTGAGAATCGCGGGGCCAACCCCAACCGGCTGGCCTGACCGGCTCGCATCCTCACCCCCGGGACCATTCTAGCGGGACCTCCCCCGATCGGGGGAGGTCGCCCCCAACCTGCCGGCGGATCGACACCCATGACACGCGAGTGGAACAAGACCCTGCTCTTCGTCGCCGTCGCCGCCATCCTGGTCGGCGCGGCCTTCGTGAACATCCCCGACCGGACGGGCAAGGACGCCGAGTTCGTCGAGCTCGGCCAGCCGTTCTTCCCGAACTTCAAGGACCCCAACGCCGCCGCGAGCCTGGAGGTCATCGACTACGACCCGACCACGGCGTCGGTCAGCCCGTTCAAGGTGCAGCTCAAGGACGGCAAGTGGTCGATCCCGTCGCACGACGACTACCCGGCCGACGGCAAGGACCGGCTGGTCAAGACCGCCACGGGTGTCACCGACCTGACCAAGGACACGCTCCGCTCCGACCGCGCCGAGGACCACGAACGCCTGGGCGTCGTCGACCCGATGGACACCAAGGCGACCACGCTCAAGGGCCAGGGCAAGCGGGTGACGCTCAAGGACGCCTCGGAGAAGGTCCTGGCCGACCTGATCATCGGCAACGAGGTCAAGGCCGGCGCCGAGAGCAAGGACCGCCCCTCGCAGCGGTACGTCCGGGTCCCGGGCGAGAAGCGGACCTACGGCGTGAACATCAAGGTGGATCTTTCGACCCGGTTCGCCGACTGGATCGAGACGAACCTCCTGAAGCTCGACGCGGGCAAGGTGCGCAAGATCGCCTTCGACAGCACCAAGGCCGACCCGGCCCGCCGGCGGATCGTCCCGGGCGAGACCGTCACGATCGAGCGCAAGGACGCCTCGGCCCCCTGGACGCTCGTCGGCGCCGAGGTCCCGGCCGGCAAGGAGCTCGACACCGACAAGCTCTTCAGCCTCACCAGCGCCCTGGGGGACGTCAAGATCGTCGGCGTCCGGCCCAAGCCCGAGGGCCTCTCCCGCGAGCTGAAGGCGGCCGGCGACGTCAAGGACCTCACCGGCCGCGCCGCGTGGATGTCGCTGATGAGCAAGGGCTACTTCCCGGCCGAGGGGGGCAAGGTCGTCTCGAACCAGGGCGACATCGCCGTCTCGACCGAGGAGGGGGCCGTCTACACCCTCCGGTTCGGCGAGGCGTACATCGCCAGCGGCGAGGCGCTCTCGAAGGGCCTCGACGAGGCCGCCGCCAAGGAGAAAGAGGCCAAGGACGCCGCCAAGGCCAAGGATAAAGACGCAACCGAGAAGGGCGAGAAGAAGCCCGACGGGATCGAGAGCCGCTACCTGCTGGTGACCGTCGCCTTCGACCCGAAGCTCCTCCCCCCCCTGCCCGACCCCGACGCCGGCAGGCCCCTGGAGCTGCCCAAGGACGTCTTCTGGCACGAGCCCGGCTCGCCCGAACGGCTCGCCGACGAGAAGGCGGCGAAGGATAAGGCCGACCGGCGCAAGGCCGAGGAGGACAAGCGGGTCGCCGAGGCCGAGGCGAAGGTCAAGGAGCTCTCCGACCGGTTCGCCGGCTGGTACTACCTGACGCCGAACGAGGCGTTCAAGAGCCTGGCGCTCGACCGGACGTCGCTCATCCGCGACAAGTCGGCCCGGCCTGCCCCCGGCGGCGAGGGGCTCCCCGGCGGATTCCCGGGCGGGATGCCCGGCGGGATGCCCGGCTTCCCTCCGGGCGGACCCGGCCGTCGGCCGCCTAACCCGCACGGCGGCTGATCGAACCGGCCCGAGGGGCCGGGCCGAACCCCGCGTGCCCTCGCGGTGTCGGCCGTCGGACCCGGGGGGACATCCGGGCGGCGGGTTTCCCGTTGTGGGCGGCCCGGCCCGGCCGTAAACTGACCTGGGCCTTGGCCTGCGAGTTCGGGCCTCCGGGATCGGCAACAGGAGCGGACGACTTCATGGCCTCGTCGCCGGCAGCCAACACCTCGGACCCCGCCGCCCCTCCCCGAGGGACCGGCCGGATGCGTCACGTCCTCTCGGCGCTCGTGCAGAATCAGCCGGGAGTGCTCGCCCACGTCTCGGGGATGTTCGCCTCGCGCGGGTTCAACATCGACAGCCTCGCCGTCGGCGAGACCGAGGACCCGCACCTCTCGCGGATCACCGTCGTCGCCTTCGGCGACGACCGGGTCCTCGAGCAGATCCGCAAGCAGCTCGAGAAGATCGTCACCGTGGTGAGGGTGCTGGACATCTCGCGCGAGGATTACGTCGAGCGCGACCTGATGCTCCTGAAGGTCGACGCCCCCCCGTCGCGACGGGCCGAGGTCCAGTCGCTGGTCGAGATCTTCCGCGGCAAGGTGGTCGACGTCGGCCCCGAGCAGATGATGGTCGAGATCTCGGGCCAGGAGAAGAAGCTCGAGGCGTTCGTCGAGGCGATGCGCCCCCTGGGCATCCGCGAGCTCGCCCGGACCGGCCGGATCGCCCTGGTCCGCAACAGCTTCGTCTCCCGGCCCTCGCCCGACGACGACAACGAGGCCGAGGCCGCCGTGGTCGGCCATTCGAGCCTCTGACCCACCCCGGCGGCCCGCCCCTCATGAGCCCGACGCCGGCGGACGAGGTGCGTCGATTCGACCGGGTCGCGACGCAACGCCTCGAAGACGCCCGGTTCCTGCTGGGTCACCGCAATACAGCCGCCATCTACCTAGCCGGCTATGCCGTCGAATGCACCTTGAAGGCCCTCTGGCTTTCGAGAATTGCCGGGGCGAAGTCCGCGAGAGCCAAGAGGGGTCCGCGAGGATCATCTCGTGCGACGAAGGGGAAGGCAAAATTGGTGGAAGTTATGGAGATGTTTCGCGGCAAGAAAGGCCACAGTCTCGAATGGCTCAAGAAACGATATCTCGACGAGGGGGGTGATCCCTTCCCCGCTTCGATCTCGCAAGCCTTTTCCAGGGTGAATTCTTGGGACACCGACTTACGCTATAACCCCGGAACCTCGACGATGAAGGAAGCATCGAGGTTTCTGCTCGCCGTGGAGAACTTCATGGATTGGGCCAGAGGGAGATTCTAGATGAAACGTCCTGCTCGCGAACGTCCGATGGATGCTGATGTGAAGGCTGTGTACGACGTTTTGGAGTTGTACAAGGCCGGGCATTCCTCGGCCGCCGTCCGCTCGTATCGCCAGAATTCCGCATCCATCCGCATCCGAATCATCGACCCCGATTTCATGGCTTTCGATCGGGTCGAGAGAGATGATCGCATCTGGGAGATCCTCCGGAAGGTCCCCGAAGACGTCCAGTCGCAGATCACGATGGTCCTGCTGCTGACCCCCGCGGAAGCGAAGACCTCGTTCGCCAACATGGACTTCGATCACCCCATCCCCTCCCGACTCTGATCGACCGCGATCGCAGACGGAACCCTCCCGCGAGAGACGCGCACCGATGCCCGCCACGATCTATTACGACCAGGACGCCGACCTCGGATTGCTCAAGGGCAAGACGATCGCCATCATCGGCTACGGGAGCCAGGGGCACGCCCAGGCCCAGAACCTCCGCGACTCGGGCTGCACCGTGGTCGTCGGCCAGCGGCCGGGCTCGCCGAACCACGACCTCGCCGTCCAGGACGGGTTCAAGCCGGTCTCCGCGGCCGAGGCGGCCGAGGCGGGCGACCTCGTCAACCTGCTCCTGCCCGACGAGGTCACGGCCGAGATCTACACCCGCGACGTCAGGCCGAGGCTCCGCCCCGGCGACCTGCTCCTCTGCTCGCACGGGTTCAACATCCACTTCGGCCAGGTCGTGCCCCCCGAGGGGGTCGACAGCGCCCTCGTCGCTCCCAAAGGGCCGGGGCACCTCGTCCGCTCCGAGTTCGTCAAGGGCGGGGGCGTCCCCTGCCTGATCGCCACGTCGGACACCTGCACCCCCGGCGGCAAGGCGCTGGCGCTGGCCTATGCCAAGGGGATCGGCGGGACGCGCGGCGGCGTCCTCCAGACGACCTTCGCCGAGGAGACCGAGACCGACCTCTTCGGCGAGCAGGTCGTCCTCTGCGGCGGCATCAGCGCCCTGGTGAAGATGGGCTTCGAGACCCTGATCGAGGCCGGGTACCAGCCCGAGAGCGCGTACTTCGAGTGCCTCCACGAGCTGAAGCTGATCGTCGACCTGATGTACCAGGGCGGCCTCAACTACATGCGGTACAGCATCTCGAACACGGCCGAGTACGGCGACTACACCCGCGGCCCCCGGATCGTCAACGAGCAGACCCGCGCCGAGATGCGCAAGATCCTCGGCGAGATCCAGTCGGGCCAGTTCGCCCGCGAGTGGATCCTCGAGAACAAGGCCGGCCGGCCCGGCTTCCTCGCCACCAAGCGCCGCGAGCGGCTGCACCCGGTCGAGCAGGTCGGGGCGAAGCTCCGCAGGCTGATGACCTGGATCGACTCCAAGGACGCCTGATCTCCCGTCGATCCGTCCGCCCCTTCCGAACCGGGTGGTCCCCCCGGCCACCCTCCCAAGGACCCCGCCCCGAGAAAAGGGGCGGGGCGAGCCCTCGCGATGGCCGATCGTGCGCGCAAGGTCGACGAGAACGTCCCGGGCCGGTTCTACGTCGACGAGACCTGCATCGACTGCGACCTCTGCCGCGAGACCGCGCCGGGGAGCTTCGTCCGGCAGGACAAGCGACGCTACAGCTACGTGACCCGCCAGCCCAAGGGCCCCGCCGAGGAGGCCGCCTGCCTCGCCGCGATGGAGGAGTGCCCCGTCGAAGCGATCGGCGAGGACGGGGGGAACGACCCGGGAGAGGCACGACCCCGATGACCAGCGTCCTCCTGATCGCCTCCGGGCTCGGGCTCGTCGCCGGGATGCGGACCTTCACCGCGCCGGCGTCGTGGTTCCTGGCCCAGGGTGGGGGTGCCGGGATCTTCCTCGCGGTCGCGGCCGTCGGCGAGTTCGTCGGGGACCTGCTGCCGACCGCCCCGCCGAGGACGAGCCCGGTCGCCCTGGTCGCCCGAGTCGTCAGCGGGGGGATCGTCGGCTGGCTGGTCGGCTCGGCCCGAGGCGGGATGGGCCCCATCGGGGCGGCGGCCGGGGTCGTCGGAGCCCTGGCCGGGGCCTACGGCGGGCTGATCGTCCGGTCGGCCGCGATCCGACGGATCGGCCCGGTGCCGGCAGCGCTCGCCGAGGATGTCGTCGCCGTCGGCCTCGCCGCCTTCCTCGTCACGCGATGATCGTCGACTGCCGCCCAGATCCGAACCGGAGGAGGCCGTGATGGAGCCGCACGACCAGGCCGGGGTGCCCGCCGGGGCGACCACCCTGCCGGCCCGCTACTACATCGACCCCGCTCACTACGCCGTCGAGCTCGACCGGATCTTCGGCCGGATGTGGACCTGCGTCGGCCGGGTCGACGAGGTCCCCCAGGTCGGCGACTATACGCTCCGCCAGGTCGGCGACGAGGGCCTGATCGTCGTCCGGGCGGCCCCCGATCGGATCCACGCGTTCTACAACGTCTGCCGGCACCGGGGGACCCGGGTCTGCGACGCCCCGGCCGGGCACGCGAAGCGGCTCCAGTGCCCGTACCACGCCTGGACCTACGACCTCGACGGCCGGCTCGTCGCCGCCCCCCACTTCGAGGAGGGCGACGGATTCCATAAGTCCGAGCTGGGCCTCGGGCCGGTCGCCTGCGACATCTGGGAGGGTCAGGTCTTCCTCAACCTCGCCGACAACCCGCCCCCGCTGCTCGACCAGCTCGCCGGACTCCCGGCGAAGTTCGCCCCCTGGCGGCTCGGCGAGTTGAGGCGCGGGGCCCGGGTCGTCTACGACGTGGCGGCGAACTGGAAGCTGATCATCCAGAACTACTCCGAGTGCCTCCACTGCCCGGTCATCCACCCGGCCCTGGCCAAGGTCTCGCACTACCTGAGCGGCGAGAACGAGCCGGCCGGCCCCGACTCGACCTACCTGGGCGGCCGGATGGACCTCCGCCCGGGGGTGGCCACCATGTCGCTCGACGGCCGGGCCCGCCGGGCCAACCTGCCGGGCCTCGACGGCGATGCCTGCCGCCACGTCTATTACTACGCCGTGCTGCCCAACCTGCTGCTCAGCGTCCACCCGGACTACCTGATGACCCACGTCCTCCGCCCGGTCGCGGTCGACCGGACCGAGGTCATCTGCGAGTGGCATTTCCACCCCGATGAGATGGCCCGCCCCGGCTTCGACCCGGCCGACGCCGTCGAGTTCTGGGACCTGACCAACCGCCAGGACTGGCACGTCTCCGAGCTGACCCAGCTCGGCCTCAAGTCCCGCGCCTACACTCCCGGCCCGTACTCGGATCGCGAGGAACTCCTCCACGCGTTCGACCGCTGGGTTGTGGCGAAGGCGGAGGGACAAAAATGTGATGAACCGCAGATGTCAAGTAGTGTCCTACTTCGATTGCAAGCCGGTCGGAAGGTCCGCGTAAGCTACCGTAGCGATGGGAGTTAAGGCCCGAATCACATGCCACCGTCGGTCGGACACAATCCGTTAGCCGAAGACGACTTACGGCCGTGTTGCAATCAGATCCGGACACCACCAGATGTCACAGATTGACGCAGATTAAAATGCAATTGTTGAATTCATCTGCGTCAATCTGCGACATCTACGGTTCGACCCTCTGCTCATTTCAGCAATAGGTCCGCCGGGCGCTCCGGACGAGCGTGCCGACGGCCTCGGCGACCTGGCCCCGGTGGGTGAGGAAGCCGACGTGGCCGGCGCCCTCGACCTGGACGTACCGGGCGCCGGCGATCGAATCGGCGAGGGCGCGCTGCCTCGAGGGCGGGACCACCACGTCGCGCGAGCCGGCCAGGACCAGCGTCGGGGCGTCGAGCCGCCAGAGCCGATCGGCGACGTCGAACGTCTCGAGCAGGCCGAGCCGGTGCGCCACCACCGACTGATCGGTCCGCCAGCACCGCTCGACGATGAAGTCGACCAGCGGCCCCGGCTCGGGCCGGCCGCCGTGCAGGAGGTTGAAGAACTGGTTGAGGAATGGGCTGTCGGACGGCATCGGGAACCGTTCGAGGGCCCGGCGCGCGATCGTCGTGCCGATCGACGGCCGGAATCGCGCCTCGGCCCCCCAGATCGCCAGGCCGCCGATCCGACTCGGGTGCGTCACGGCGTATTCGAGGGCCACCGCCCCCCCGAACGAGACCCCCATCACGACCGGCCGCTCGAGCCCGAGCCCCTCGATCGTGACGGCCAAGTCGTCCGCCAGGTCGCCGATCTCGCGTGCCGGCGCGACCCCGAGCAGTCCCCGGTCACCCCTCAGGCCGGGGATGAAGACCTGAAATCGCTTTGCTAACTGGCGGGCCAGCGGCGCCAGCAGGTTCCAGCCCCCCGCCAGGCCCGGGACCAGGACCACCGGCTCGCCCCGGCCGAGCCGGACGACCTCCTGATGGACCCCACGACCTTCGACCGCGTTGACCTGGTCCTCCATCATCCCGCCCGCGAGCATCCACAACGCACGTCGCTTCGCCGCGATCCGCATGATCCCTCCTCGATGCCGCCGCGTCCCGAGTGCCGAATCATTCGGTGTGACCGTCGCTCCAACCAAGGCAGGTCTCATGCCCGAGAGAATCGGGCCAATCTCGGGTGTAAGTCGGTCTGCGATAGTTGGCCGATCGTCGTCCGAATCGTCGACGAAGGAGGGGACCATTCGTTAACGACCACGATCGTGGTTCGACTTGAATCGAGTGAGGTGAGGGTCTGGGTCGACTTTGACAGGATGGCACAGGGCCGGAGCATCCGAAGGACACATCCTAAATGCCTTGTTGCGTCAGTCCTGCTGTTTTCTGTAAATCGCCCAAGTCTTCAATTCTCGTTATTCTGCGCATTATCAGGAAAAAGAATTTCCGATCAGCGATCTGAGTTGATGGGGTGACCCGGAATTTCGTTAACGATTCGTTTGCGTTTCGTCGATGAGTCGCTAACCTTGAGGAGCCGAGATCGCCCCTGCGCCGTCGGACCCGGCCCGTCGTCGGCGCCTCGACTTCGGCTCGACACCGCGAGTTGCATCCATGGATTATTCATCCCCGACCCCGTCGGGTGGCGCGGCCCGAGGGGCCAGCGTCTCCTCGTTTCGGCCGCTCGACCGGCATCGACCCGTCGTGCTTGCCCTGTCGTTGATCCCGGTCGTGTATTCGATCTGGGTCCTGGGTGCGGTCGCGAGTTCGGGGGACATCGGGCTCCGCTGCATCTTCGGCACGACGGTGAAGGAGGCGGTCCCGGCCGACTATCGATGGGTGGCCGGACGCGCCAGGCCGGACGATCCCGTCGTGCCCGGGCTGGGCGACCGGGTGATCCGGATCGGCACGCGGGAGATCCGCACCTATACCGACTACGTCGCCGCGATCCGCGAGATCCGGCCTCGGGTCGGCGGAGTGGTCGAGGTTGAGTGGCTCCGGGCGAGCGACGGCGAGCCGTTCCGGGCGACGGCCAACATCGGCTACCGACCGATGCGGACCTATCTCGCGTCGCTCGCCTGGTTCCTCCAGGAGATGGTGATCTTCGCCCTGGGGGCGCGGGTCTTCTGGAAGCGGCCGCGCGACGGCTCGGCGCTGCTGTTCTTCTGCCTCTGCATGGTCACGGTCGGGGCCTACATGGGAGGCTACCACTGGACCGAGATCGTCGGCGAGCCGCTGCTGATCCACCTGTTCGTGATCTTCGCCGTGTTCGTCCCGGTAGTCAGCCTCCACTTCGCGCTGGTCTTCCCGAGGCCGAACCCGATCTACCTCGTCCGCCGCAGGCTGGTGCTCGCGACGATCTACGGCGTGGCGACCGCGGACGTCCTGGCGCTCTGGGGCCTGATGACCTGGTCGAAGTGGGCGGCCCGGGGATCGGCCGAGGGGGCCGAGGAGGCGCTCACCTGGCTGAAGTCGCTGGCCTTCGGCTCGATCGGCCTGGCCCTGGCGTTCTTCGCCCTGTTCTTCGCCTGCCTGCTCTACAACTTCTTCCGGAGGACGCGGACCCGGGCCGAGCGCAACCAGGTGCGCTGGGTCCTGCTGGCGACCCTGCTGGCCGTCCCCCTGATCGCCTACCTGCTCTGGCGCGCCTCGAGCGAGCCGGCGCGGCTCGGCCAGTCGAGCACGGCCTGGCCGATGTACTCGGTCTCGCTGCTCTACACCGTCGCGTACGCGATGAGCATCACCCGCTACAAGCTGATGCAGGTCGAGGAGGTCTTCAACCGGGGGGTCGTCTACGTCCTGGTGAGCGTCTCGGCGGGGCTGCTCTACTCCGCGTTCCTCGTGGTCGGGGCCCTCCTGATCGGCGAGACGCTGCTGAACTTCCAGACCCCGAATGCCGGGGTCGTCGCGGGGGTCACGGCGCTGGCGATCCTGGTGCTGACCGGGGCGGTCCGCGACCGGTTCCAGAAGGCGATCGACCGGCGGTTCTACCGCGAGAAGTACAAGTTCGACCAGGCGATGCGGAAGATGAACATCGCCGTCGGCAGCCTGGTCGACCGCGCGACCCTCGGGCGACGGCTGCTGGAGGCGGCGTCGGAGGTCCTCCGGCTCGAGTGGGGGGCGATCTACCTGGAGGAGCCCGACGGCCGCGGCTTCGAGCTCGTCGCCTGCGCCGGGCCGCCACCGGACGAGCGTCGGCTCTCGGGCGAGAACCCGCTGATCGCCCGGCTCCGCGAGGTCAGCGCGATCCGGGTCCCGCACGCGATGAGCCTGGCGGGGTCGTCGGACCGCGCGACCGACGCCATGATCGCCCTCGGCGGCGAGGCGGCGCACTCGCTCCAGGCCGACGCGACGCTCGCGGGCGTCCTCGTCCTCGGCCCCAAGCGGAGCGGCCTGCCCTACGAGGACGAGGAGATCGCCTTCCTCGGGGCGCTCAGCTCGGTCGCCACCCTGGCCCTGCACTCGGCGGGGATCCAGCAGACGCTGGAGGCCCTGAACCTGGAGCTGCGCGGCAAGGTCGACAAGATCGCCGAGCAGCAGCGGCGGATCCTGATCCTCCAGGACCAGCTCACCGGCCGGGCCGAGGCCGCGGGCCGGGCGGCTCGGGGGGGCGACCCCGCCCTGCCCGACGGGCCGGAGGACGACGAGTCGCCGGCGGCGTTCGGGCCGATCAAGGGTTCCAGCCCGTCGGTCCGCCGGATGATCGACGTGGCCCGCAAGGTCGCGGCCAGCCCCTCGGCCGTCCTGATCCGCGGCGAGAGCGGCACCGGCAAGGAGCTGCTCGCCGAGGCGATCCACGCCGCGAGCCCCCGCGCCGGCCACCCCTTCGTCAAGGTCCACTGCGCCGCGCTCTCCCAGGGCCTCCTCGAGTCCGAGTTGTTCGGCCACGTCCGCGGGGCGTTCACCGGGGCCGACCGCGACCGGATCGGCCGGTTCGAACAGGCCCACGGCGGGACCCTCTTCCTCGACGAGATCGGCGACATCAACCTCGAGGTCCAGACCAAACTCCTCCGGGTCCTCCAGGAGATGGCCTTCGAGCGCGTCGGCAGCTCGACGCCGATCTCCGTCGACGTCCGGATCCTCGCCGCGACCCACCAGGACCTCGAATCCCTGATCCGTCAGGGGCGATTCCGCGAGGACCTCTTCTACCGGCTGAACGTGATCAGCCTGCGGACGCCGTCGCTCCGCGAGCGGAAGGACGACATCTTCGAGCTGGCCGTCTACTTCCTCGGCCAGCACGCGGCGCGGGCCGGCCGGCCCGTCACCCACCTCGACCCCGACGCCGTCGAGGCGCTGGTCGCCCACGACTGGCCGGGCAACATCCGCGAGCTGGAGAACGTGATCGAGCGCGCCGTCGTCCTCTCGGACGGCCCGGCCCTGACCCTGGACGACCTCCCGCCCGAGGTCCGCCAGCCGTCGACATCCCGTCGGAAGGCGCGGACCCGCCTGAGCCTCCCCGTCGCCACCCCGGTCGGTGTCGGGGGCGGCCGGCCGAAGTCCCTCCCCGCCCCGCCCCGCCCCGAGGCCGTCGCCGCCGAGCCCGACGCCTTCGAACGGATCCAGCTCGTCGACGCCCTCGACGACGCCCGCGGCAACAAGAGCGAGGCCGCCCGCCTCCTGGGCATCCCCCGGAGCACCTTCTGCAGCAAGCTCAAGAAGCACGGCCTGATCTGAGCCCCGGGAGACTCGCCGCGACGGGGTCAACTCCCGCTCGAAGCCCGGTAGAATTCCCCACTGGCGGGCCCTGACATCCATCCTCCGAGGGCAGTCCCGTGACCATCCCGCAACTCCGCTCCGCGCACCGGGCCACGCCCTTCCAACCGTTCACGGTCCACATGGCCGACGGTCGCTCGTTCCGCGTCCCTCATCCGGATTTCCTCGCCATGTCGCCCACGGGACGGACCGTCATCATCTGGCGGGAGGACGACGAGTTCAGCATCCTCGACCTCCTCTCGATGACGGAGATCCAGGTCGACGGGTCGGCCCCCGTCCGGGCCTGACGGCTCGCCCGGTCCGTCCCCAGGTTGGGGCCGCGATCCGCGCGGAGGTCCCGCCGGGCGGGACGGGACGTTCGACCCGGATCAATGGCGGAAGAGGAATTCCTTCGAGTTGATCAGGACCCAGCCGAGGTCCTCGACCGCCTGGCGACGGTCCTTGCCGGCCTCCAGGTGCCTCGTCGCGGCGGACTCCTCGGTGGCGTTCGGGCCCCGGCCGAGGGCGACCTCGTACAGCTCGCGGACGATCGCCCCGGGCGGCTTGCCGGACTTCGCCAGGGAGGCCATCCGGCCCTTGTCGTCGCGGAGCTTGTTGTTGACCGTCGTGCCGCCGATGAGCTGCAGCGCCTGCGAGAGGTTCGAGTCGCTCTCGCGTTCGCACTCGCAGGCGAGCTCGCGGGCCGGGCGGCCGAAGGTCTTGAGGAACGGGTTCTCGGTCTTGCCGTCGAGGATCTGGGTCGCCCGCGTCCCCTCGGGCAGGCCGTCGAACGAGGTCGACGTGCCCGTGAACGTCGAGATCGCGTCGAGCAGGACCTCGGCGGGCAGGAGCCGGGTCGCCGCGTGCGAGCTGTACAGGACGTCGTCGGCGTTCCCCTCGTTGGTCCGCGAGCTGAGGGCGTAGGTCCGGCTCGTCAGGATCGAGCGGACGAGGGCCTTGAGGTCGAACCGCGAGGCGACGAACCCGGCCGTCAGGGCGTCGAGCAGCTCGTCATTGGCGGCGGGGTTCGAGTCGCGGAAGTCGTCGACCGGCTCGACGATCCCCCGGCCCATCAGGTGGAACCAGACCCGGTTGGCCAGGCTCCTGGCGAAGAACGGGTTGTCGCCCCGGGTCAGCCAGGCCGCGAGCCGGGTCCGGCGGTCGCCGGCCCCCGGGCCGTCCCCGTCCAGGACCGGGCCGCCGAGCGCCTTGGGCTTCATCGTCCGGCCGGTCCTCGGCTGGCTCACCTCGCCCGAGTCGCTCGCGTAGATGACCTCGTCGTCGGGCAGGCTCCCCGGCTTGCGGCGGACCCGCGAGAAGAAGGCCGCGAACCCGTAATAGTCGTCCTGCGTCCACCGCTCGAACGGGTGGTTGTGGCACTTGGCGCACTGGATCCGGACGCCGAGGAAGAGCTGGGCGGTGGCCTCGACCGAGCCCTCGGGGTCGCGGCTGATCCGGTAGTAGTTCGCGGCCGGGTTGCCGAACGACGACCCGTCGGCCGTGAGCAGCGCACGGACGAACTCGTCCATCGGCACTCCCCGCTCCAGGCTCGCCCTGATCCAGCGGGTGAAGACGTTCGCCCCCTTCGCCTGGATCAGCCGGCCGTTGGCCCGGAGGATGTCGGCGAACTTCATCGCCCAGAAGTCGTTGAACTCCGGCCGGGCGATCAGGCGGTCGACCAGGTGCGCCCGGCGAAGCTTGGGGTCGTCGCCGAGGAAGGCCTCGACCTCGGCCGGGGTCGGCAGCAGGCCGATCGCGTCGAGCGTCGCCCGGCGGACGAACTCCCGGTCGCTGCACGGGTCGGACGGCGCGATCCGCATCCGGTTCAGCTTGGCGAAGACCGCCCGGTCGATCGCGTTGTCCGTCGGCACCTCCGCGGCGCGGAAGCCGGGGACCTCGACCAGGTGTGTCAGCCGGACGTTGGCGACCAGGTCGAGGTAGTGCGCGATGATCGCGACCTCGCCCCGGGCCTTGAAGGTGACGTGGCCGTCGGCGTCGACGTCGGCGACCTCGGGGTTCGACGAGTTGTAGTAGCAGATCGGCGTCACGTCGCGGCTCGACCCGTCGGCCCGGTGCACCACGACGGCGACCTGCTGCGTCCTCGCCGGCGCGTTCAGGACGCGGGCCCCGGGGGCGATCTCGAGCCGGACGGCGGCCGGCGGGCTCCCGTCGTCATGGGCCCCCTCGGCGATCCAGTCGCGGATGAACTCGTAGGTCTTCGAGGTCCGGGAGAGCCGCAGCCCCCCCTCGTGGGCGATCAGGCCGAGCGGCTTCGACAGGACCAGGCTCGAGTCGGCGGCCAGCGGGTTGATCCGTCGCCCGGCCGAGTCGCGGCTGAGCGTGGTGTAATCCTGGTCGGGCAGGTAGCCGCGGAGGCTGAGCCGGAACCCCCCCTTGCCCGTGGGCGTCCCGTGGCAGGCCCCCATGTTGCAGCCGGCCTGGCTGAAGGCGGGGATCACGTCCTGCCGGAACCCGACCGGGGCCGGGTCGGCGAACCGCGAGACGGCCACCGATGCCTTCGCCTCGACACTCCCCCGCCGCGCCACGATCGTCGCCACGCCGTCGCCGCGGGGCTCGACGCGCCCCTTCTCCGAGACGACCGCGACCTTGGGGTCGAGGCTCGCCCACTCGACCCGGCGGGTCAGGTCGCGCTCCGAGCCGTCCGCATCCCGCGCGGTGAGGATCAGCTGCCGGGTCGCCCGCCGCCCGACGAGGTTCGAATCCCCGGGGGTGATCGCGACCGAGGCCGGCGTCCCGACGAGGTCGCCCGGATCGTCCCCGCCGCGAGCGGAGGCGGACGCCGCGAGGACGACCAGGGCGACGAGCGGACCGGCGGCCCGTTGGTGATTCCTCATGGGGATGCGCTGCTCCTCGTGCGGGGCGGGGGCGTGCGGTCGTCGGACGGAGGGCAACCCGGGACCGGCCGCGCTCGGGTCGACCCGGGATTTGGCAGGAAGGGCTGGTCTCGTGGAGTCCCACCCCGACGATTCATCCTACAGACTGGCGGCGGGTTGGAGTCATGTCAAACAATTTCTCGGGAGAGTCGATCGACGTCAATCGATGAATCGATGCCGAACGGTCATTGACGGAGATGGTGTCAAACGTCCTCGGCCTGCTACAGCAGTTCCGGGATCGGGTCGCGGTCGTCCACGAGGGGGGATGGCCGTCCGCTCGCGTCGCGGATGATCGTCGACGGGTCGATCCCGACCGCCCGGTACACCGTGGCGAGGACCTGTTGCACCGTGCAGGGGCTGCCCGCGGGCCGCTCCCCGTGCCGGTCCGTCGCCCCGATCACCTGCCCAGTCCTCAGGCCACCCCCGGCGAGCACGGCGCTCATGACCGGAGTCCAGTGGTCGCGGCCCCCGGCCGCGTTAACCCGCGGGGTCCGGCCGAACTCGCCCCAGGCCAGCACGATGACGTCATCGGCCAGCCCGCGGTCGTGCAGGTCGGTCACGAGGGCCGCGATCCCACGGTCGGCCAGCGGGAGTTGGTCTCGCAACCTCGTGAAGTTGTCCACGTGGGTGTCCCAGCTGCCGAGGCTCACCGTCACGCAGCCGACCCCGGCCTCAACGAGCCTGCGGGCCTTCAGCAGCGATTCCACCCCGCTGTATCGTTCGAGCGTCGCCCCGTCCTCCCGTTTCAGGCTGAGGGCCTCGCGGACCTGGCCCGACGCGATCATGTCGAACGCCTGGCGCTGATAGCCGTCCATCCCGGCCGTCGAGCCCGAGGCCCCGGAACCCTCGATCGCGAGCCTCTCGGCCAGCAGGGCCCGACGGCCCGCGAGGCGGGCGGGGGAGATGTCGGTCGGGGGCCTCAGGCACGCATCGGCCTCGTCGCCCGGCGCGAACGGCCGATGGGCGAAGCCTAGGGACCCCGGCTCGGACCCCGTGGTCATCCCCCGGAGGCTGACGAACGGCGGCATCCCGCCGGCCCAGCCCCGGTGCTGCGACACCATCGCCTCGAACGACGGCCGCCCGCCGGCCCTGGCGACCGGAGACGGGTAACCTGTCTGGATCTGGACGTCCGCGTGCTCCTCGGTCATCCCGACGACGGACCGGATCACCGCCAACTTGTCGAACAACCCGGCCTGGAGCGGGAAGTGTTCGCTGACCCGGACCCCGGGCACCCGGGTGGGGATCGACCCGAACTCGCCGCGGACCTCGGCCGGGGCGTCCGGCTTCGGGTCCCAGGTGTCGAGGTGGGGCGGTCCGCCGGGGAGGACGATCAGGATCGCCGACCTGGCCCGTGCCGGCGGGCGGGCGGGCCCCCGGCCGTCGGCGGCGCGGAGCTGATCGGCGAGGGTGAAGGCGGTGCCGAACGCGCCGAGGTGGAGGAACGTGCGGCGGGTGAGGGAAGACACAGGCCGACTCCTGAAGGATGTTCCGTCAACGCCCCGCCACACCCATCCGGGGTGGCGGGGTGGGGCGGCGCGGCCGAGGTTAATGGCCCGCCTTGTCGTCCTCCTTGCGGAGGTCTTCGACCCAGTACCCGGCCGGGGGGGCGGTGCTGAACAGCTCGTCGATGTCCTTGAACCCCTTCAACTCGGGGTCCCACTCGAAGTCGCTCAGGATGTACTTCGTCCCGGTCGTGGTCGGGTGGAGGTCTTTCGGGTCGGTCGTCTCGTACTCCAGCCGGACCGGCAGCTTGGTGGCCGCGTTCACCCACAGGACGGTCGTCCGGAGCCCCTCCTCAATCCGGTACTTGAGGACGTCTTCGCCCTGGAGCTTGGCCTTGATCGCGACCGCTTCCTTGTGCTTCTCCAGCGCCCGGAGGTTCTCCAGGATCGACCTGGACTTGTCCGCGGTGGCCGGCGTCAGGTCGCCTTCGAGGTCCGTGAACGTCACGGACTTTCGGGGCACGCCCAGGCGCTCGAACCTCTCCAGCAGCTTGATCGACTCAGGGTCGTTCTTCCCCTTCTCCGTGACCACTTCGGTGATGCGGTGCATCGTCACGCCCTTGATGCCGTCCTGCACGTAGACCGACTCGAAGTCGAGCGCGCCTTGCAGCCCGGGGCCACGGTTGTCGGTTCGGTATCGCGGCGCCTTCACGTCGGCATAGGCCACCTGGACCGCAGGCAGGATGGAGCTGCCGTCCTTGGTCTCGACATGTTGGACCATGCTGTACTTCACCAGCTTGTGCTGCTCGGCCGCCTTCAAGACGTCCCCCAGGGCGATCGACGCAGGGGCGACGAGGAAGGTCGTGACGCCGACGGCGACGGCGACGAGCGCCGCGGCCGCGGACAGGGAAGCGATGCGCATCAGCGTTCTCCTTCGGGAGGGGGGCGCGAGTTCGACCGCCGGCCACCGGCCGGCGATCACGCGGGCGACCCGCGCGTCGTCCGCGGGGTGGGGCGGGACGGGCATCTCCCGGAAGGCGGCGATCGCCTCGTCCAGGGGGTCCGGGTCGCGCGGGGGTGTCGGGGCGCTCATCGCTCACTCCTCAACGGGGAAGGATGATCCGTTCAGCGACTCGGCGAGGGCCGAGCGGGCGCGACTCAGGAGCATCCGGACCGCGCCCGGGGTGGTGCGGAGCTGCGCGGCGATCCGATCGTGCCCCAGGCCCTCGACGCAACCCAGCCAGAACACCTCCGCCTGCCGTCCGAGGAGTGTGGCCAAGGCCCGGCGGACCCGCCCCATCAGCTCATCGGCCGCGAAGCGGTCCTGCGGCGAAGGGTCGGCGGCCGCGGGCGTCGGGACCCGCCCGATCGCCACGGCGAGCCCCCGCAGCCGGATCCGCTGACGGAGACGGTCGATGCCCCGTCGGGCCGCCAGCGTGCCCAGGTAAGCCCCCCCAATCGCGGACCGAGGCCCGAGGGGACGACCGGAACGCCTCCAGGAACACCTCCTGGTAGCAGTCCCAGGCGTCGTCGTGGTGGGCCAGGATGCGATAGACGGCCCTCCAGACATCCGGGCCGTGTCTCGCCACGATGGCGTCCCAGTCGGTCATCGCGCCCCCTTCCGGTGGTCTCGTCCGGATAGTCGAACGAGCCCCCCGGGGCGTCACGCGACCGCGATCGGATTCACACGGTCGGACGCCCGGCCGGAACGACCCTGCGCGACCTTATCGCCCCTGCCTCCCCTAATCGGCGCCGGCTCCGATCGCCCCGTGAGGCGTCCGGTCAGCGACCCGGCCCCGTCCCGGCCCCGGCGGCAGGCGTCGGCGGGCGACGGGATGCAGCCCCTGAGCGAGTTGACAATCCGCGGTCCGTGCCGCGGAGGTCTCGCGGCAGGCCTCCCGGCGCTGCGCCCCCCGCCGGTTCGCGACGGGACGCGGCCAGCACAAGCGGCCCCATCCCACACCTCGGCGGCCGATTGGAGCAAAGTCGAACATTTTCCCCAGGCCGTCGACGCCCGGCGAGGTCGAAGGTCGGACCGGGGGACTTGCCGATATCACTGCGGTCCGTAGGATCGTCAGGGAGCCGCGACCGCCCTCCGGGTCGGATGCCCTCCCGGCGATGGACGCCCCCCGGCGCAGTCGACGGCTTTCGGAGCATCCGATGGACGAGGCGGTCGAGATGGTGCCCCTCGGCGAGGGGGTCGAGCGGCTCTCCGGCGGGATCGGGCTCAAGCGTGCGTCGCCCCAGAGTCCCTGCAAGAACGGCCGTCACGCCCACGCCTTCCATCAGGTACGCTGATCCTGTCCGGCCCCGGGCACGTCGAGTGGCACTTCGGCGAGGACCGGGCCTACTCGGGCCGGCCGGCGGCGGGCGACGTCGTGGTCTGCCCCGCCTTCGTCCCCACCCTCGTCCGCTGGGAGCGGCCGTTCGAGTCGATCTCGGTCCACCTCTCGACGGCCCTGCTCGACCAGGTCGCCGAGAGGGTCGGCCGAGAGGCGGCGATCCTCCGGCCGACGGCGGTCCGTCGCGACCCCTTCGCGGAGACGATCGCACGCAAGCTCGCCGACGAGGCCGACGCGGGGGGCGACGGGCTCGGGCTCCTGACCGAATCGCTCGGCACCGCCCTGGCCGTCCACCTGCTCCGCGAGTATGCCGAGGAGGGCCGCCCGGCCCGGGCCGAGGCCGGGCTCCGGGACGAGGACCTGAGGCGGGTGACCGACCATATCGAACGGCACCTGGACGGCGACCTCTCCCTCGGCCGCCTCGCCGGCCTCAGCCCGTACCACTTCCTCCGGCGGTTCCGGGCGACCGCGGGGACGACCCCGCACCAGTACGTCATCCGCCGCCGGGTGGAGCGGGCGGGGGACCTGCTCGTCGACGGCTGCGGGATCGCCCAGGCGGCGGCACGGGTGGGCTTCTTGGCCAGGGCCACCTCCACCACCACGTCCGTCGGCTGCTCGGGGTCACCCCCGGCGAGCTGGCGGGGGGCCAGGGGACACCTACCAGGCGTCCTCGGTGAGCATCGCCATGTTGGCGGCGGCCGCGGCCGCCGAGCCTTCCGCGACCGCCGAGGCGACGCTCGGGACGCCCACCCCGGAGGCATCCCCGGTCACGTACAGCCCTTCGACCTCGGTCGCGCCCATCGGGTCGGTCTGGATCATGAGGCCCGCGCCTGGCCCCTGGGCGACGAACTTGCAGCCGAGCTTCACCGGCAGGTCCGAATGCTGCCGGAAGGGGGCCCGGATGAAGAGCGTCGCCGGCTCGAGCCGCCGGCCGCCCGCGAGCCGGACGGCCGAGAGCCGGCCGTCGCCGCCCTCGATCCCCTCGATCCGGTCCGCGACCACCCGGATCTTGTGCCGGTCGAGCCAGGCCCGATGCTCGGCGGAGTGCCCTTCGGGGCCGTTCGTGAGCAGCGTCAGGTCCTTGGTCCAGCCGAGCAGCATCGTGGCCACGTGGACGACGGCGTCCGGCGGGACGTGGAAGGCCCACGGCCGGCCCCGGTACTCCCAGCCGTGGCAGTACGGGCAGTGGATCACGCCGGTGCCCCACAAGGCCGCCAGCCCCGGGATCTCGGGCAGGACGTCGGAGACGCCCGTGGCCAGGATCAGCTTCCGGCAGGCGACGACCTCGGCCCCATCCAGCGTGACCTCGAACCCGCCCGCGACCTTCCGGGCGTCGGTCGCCTTGCCGTCACGGAACTCGACGGCATAGGGCTTGACCTGCTCGCGGCCGATCCGCCGCAGCTCGGCCGGCGGGGTGCCCTCCTGCGAGAAGAAGCCGTGGACGCCCGCCGCCGGGGCGTTCCGGCCCCGGCCGGAGTCGCAGACCAGCACCGATCGGCAGGCCCGCCCGAACACCAGGGCCGCACTCAGCCCGGCCGGGCCGCCGCCGACGATCACCGCGTCGAACCGACGGGTCGGCTTCGCCGTCGGTGCCCCTCCCTCGGCCGACGCGGTCCCGGCCCCGAGGATCATCCCGGCCAAGCCCGCCGCGAGGGCGAGCGCCTGCCGTCGGGACATGGTGTCGCCGTCGTTCTGCCTCGTCTCATCGTTGTTCATGGGGATTCCCCTGGGTGTTCAGGATCGACCGCCGGCAAGACAGGCAGGCGTCCGCGGGCAGCGTGAATGGCCCGTCGCCGTCCCCGTCGCCCATCGTCGACCGCCAGGACGCTCGCCCCCCGCCGGACGGCGGCCACGTCGAGCGGCCGGACCATCCGGGCTCAGGTCGAGCCCGACCGGGGCGTCGAGGCCGCGCGGCGTCGTGATCGACCCGCCGACGGCCGCGACGCCCTCGGCGATCGCATCCCGGCGGGACGGTGGTTCGTCCGGAGGGATCGTAGGGGCGGGCCGGGCGGCCGATCTTCCAGCTTCCTGCGGCCCGCCTCCAGGAAGTTGCGACCCCGCCGGGCCCATCGACGGACCAGCCCGGTCTTTCGGAGGCAGGGACCTGATCGGGACGTGGCAGGGAGCGGGTTCGATCCGCCGGACGTCACTTCCGCTTCGGTGCCGCGACGTTGGGGACGATGACGGCGCCGGTGGTGGAGTTGCCGTTGTCGGCGTCCTCGATGAAGACCGTCGCCGCGTACTGCCGGCCGCCGGCCGCGGCGCGCTCCGACGCCGTCAGGTTCACCGTGAACTTGTAGGCGTAGTTGCGGGTGAGGATCAGGCCCGAGGGGACCTGGACGAGCTGGTTGCCGAAGGTGAAGTTGTTGTAGTTCTGGTCGAGGTGGACGTCGTCCGTCAGGGTGGTCGGCGCGACGACGGCCGGCTCGAGCCGGCGGTACTGGTCGGTCACCTGGAGCCTCGCGTGGTTCGCCGCGGGCCGGGCGCGGAGCCTGGCCTCGGCGACGGTCCCCGCGGACCCGGGGATCGTGGTGATCCGGACGATCTCCTTGCCGGGGACGCCCGCGGAGACGAAGTACGAGACCTCGACCGGGACCGGCACGCCGGGGAGGTTCACCGTGGTCTTGCCCGTGTTCTGCGACGGGTCGTTCGGGTCGGGGTGGACGAGCTTGTTCAGCGCCGTCGCGGTCGCGACGGGGATCGGGTAGGGCTTGTAGGCCCCGGCGAAGTTCGTCTGATAGACCTGGGTGAACGTGCCCGAGACGTCGACCGGGACGGTCCGCCCGTCGGGCGGCACCAGCGCGTGCGGCCGGAAGGTCGGCGGGGTCGGCCCGCCGTTGGTCCCGGGGAAGAAGACCACCGGCATTTGGCGGACCTCCAGGGCCAACACGCCCAGGGCCACGCCGGTCTTCGGCCTCCCGGTCGACGGGCGTCCGGGGCGGAACCGACTCCAGAATCCTCGCATCCGAGGGCGCTCCCTTCCCCGAGTCGGGACGTCGAGGGTCGTCGGCGACGGCCGCCCCGCCGGGCCGGGGACGCGCGGGGCACGGAAGATAAATCGGCCCGCGGATCGGGTCAAGCCGACTTCTGGCCCGGACTTGCCGCCGATTCTTCCCGGGGCCGACACGGAAGCTTCAAGGGCCCCGGATATAAACGCATACCCGCCACCCGCGTCATGCCCCCTGGAGGTGCCCCTTGAGGCGACGAGTGCCCCGCTCCCCCCGACGATCGGGGTTCACGCTCATCGAGCTGCTGGTGGTGATCGCCATCATCGCCGTCCTGATCGCGCTGCTCCTGCCCGCCGTCCAGGCGGCGCGCGAGGCCGCCCGGCGGACCCAGTGCATCAACAACATGAAGCAGATCGGCCTGGCACTGGCCAACTTCGAGAGCACCAACGGCTTCTTCCCGCCGTCGTGGGCGATCTCGACGCCGACCTTCGCCCTGGCCGGGATCACGCTCAACACCGCACCCGACTTCTACCAGGCGTGCCCCCCGCAGCTCGGCCCCTTCGCCAACATCCCGCTCGTCACCCACTCGTGGGTCCCGCTCATCCTGCCCTACGCCGAGGGGAGCACGATCTCCAACACCTACAACCTCTCGTGGTCGGGCGCCTCATTCCAGAACGCGACCTCGGTCGCCACCCAGATCAACATGATGGTCTGCCCGACCGCCCCGGCCTACCGGACCGACACCTACCGGACCCCCTTCCTCCCCGGGGCGAAGTTCATCTTCGCGGCCGGGGACTACGCGGTCGACGACGGGATCACCGGGTCCTGGCAGGTCCGCGGCTATGCCGACTCGGATGGGACGTCGAACTCGCTGGTCGGGATCATGCGCGGCAACGTCATCCGCCGGATCGCCGAGGTCACCGACGGGACGAGCAACACGATCATCATGTCCGAGGACTCGGGCCGGCCGCTCGCCTACGACAAGATGTACGGCCTGAACTCGAAGACCCGGAGCAGCGGGGCCGGCTGGGCCGACTTCGAGAGCGAGTTCTTCACCGACGCCGACAGCCAGGGCAACACCCCCTACCACGTCAACTACGGCCGGTGCCACACCAACTGCACCAACGACAACGAGGTCTGGAGCTTCCACCCCGGCGGGGCCAACCACACCTTCGCCGACGGCTCGGTCCGGTTCGTCAAGGAGACGACGGACTCGAAGGTCTTCTGCCGGGTGATGACCTTCAACCGCGGCGAGATCCTCTCGTCCGACCAGTACTGACCGCCGTCGGGGCCGTCCCGGTCGCCTTCCCCCCCCAGCCCCGCCGAGCCTGCCCCCCATGAGCCAGCCCCTCCCCCTTTCCGGCCGACTCACCCCGCGCGGGGCCTGGCTCGTCGCGAGCCTGGCGATCGGGCTGATCGGCCCGGCCTGCGGGGGCACGCCGACGGGCCGGCCGGCACTCTACCCGGCGCGGGGCCGGGTCCTCTTCGGCGATAAGCCGCTCGGCGGCGCTCTCGTGGTCCTCGTGGCCGAGGCGACCCCGGGCGGTCCCGGGCCCGAGGTCCCGCCGCCGTCGGCGACGACCGATGAGGACGGCACCTTCGTCCTCTCGACCTACGACCCCGCCGACGGCGCCCCGGCCGGCGACTACCGGGTCAAGGTCTCCACGGCCCCCGTCTCGGGCGTCGACCGCGGCATCCTCGAGAAGCGGGCCAGGGCCGTCGACGTCCTCAAGGGCCGGTACATGGACCCCGCGACGACCGGCCTGAAGGCGTCGATCCGCCCGGGCGAGAACGACGTCCCGCTCGTCCTCAAGTAGACTTCGGACCACCCCGAGCGGCCGCGATCGATCGTCCGGACCCGCCGGTATCGGCGTCCGCCCGGGTCTGGCATTGCCTTTTTCCGGGGCTTGGCCGAGAATCCCGCCGACCCGGCGACCGCGCCGGGCCGGCCGACGGAGAGAGGCCCGCGCGACAGGACGGAGCGCGGCCGGTGTTCCCCCAGCCCGATCGCGCCCGTCGACAGGCTGCGGCAAGGAGGCCCCCACCATGGTGCGCTGGTTCGTCGACCCGAGTGCGGAGCGATCGACCCCGACGGTCCGGCTCCGCAGCCTCTTCCCCGACGCCACCTTCACCGACGCCGGCGACTGGGAAGTCTCCGGATGCTCGGCCGACCCCGACGCGGTTGCACCCGGCCAGGTCTTCGTCGCGACCCCCGGTCTCGAGTCCGGCGGGTCGGTCGCCGTCGGCGACCCCGTGGCCGTCGCGCTCGGTCGGGGCGCGGTCGGCCTGATCGCCGAGCGTCCCGCCGCCCCCGGCGGCGTCCCCCAGGCGATCGTCCGCGACGCCCGGGCGGCCCACGCCCGGCTCTGCCACGCCTTGGCCGGCGACCCGGCCGACCGGCTCGACGTGATCGCCGTCGCGGGCCAGGCCCCCGGCGCCTCGACCCTCTCGACGATGCTCCGCGCGATCTTCGACCGCGCGGGCAGGCGCTACGGCAGCCTCACCCCCTCGGCCTGGTCCGACGGCCTGGCCACCCTGCCGGCCGGCGCCGGCTCGCCGGGCCCGGAGGCGACGGCCGCCGCCCTCGCCGCGATGGCCCAACGCGGATGCGCGGGGGCCGTGGTCGAGGTCGGGCCCGGCGAGGCCCTCGACGGCGCGGGGGCGGCCGGGCTGGTCGCGATCGACGTCCGATGGGCGTCCGAGGACGACCGCGACGTCGTGAACGCCCGACGGCGGGCGTATGCCCGGCTGGCGCGGCGGGTCCGCCCCGGCGGCTTCGTCGTCGTCGACGCCGACTGCCCCGACTCCGAGATCCTCGGCGCGGTGAACCTCAACGCCGACCGGGTCTCGATCGCGATCGACGCGCCCGCCGACCTCCGCGCCGAGATCCGGTCGGCCGACGCCGACGGGTCGCGGTTCCAGATCGTCGGCGACGGGATCGACGAGGACGTCACCCTCCTGGTCGGCGGGATCGGCGCGATCCGCCGGGCGCTCGCCGCGGCGGCCGTGGCACTGCGGCGCGGGGTCGACGCGGGCTCGATCGTCGCGGGGATCGAGGAGTCGTCGATCCCGCCCGAGGCGGCCATCGACGTCCGCGAGGGCCAGCCGTTCGACGTCGTGGTCGACCCGAGCCGGACCCCCGAAGACCTGGCGAAGGCCCTGGCCGGGCTCCGGCCGGGTCGGGCGGGGCGGGTCCTCTGCGTCGTCGGCGCCGAGGGCCGGCGCGACCGGGCCCGCCGCCGGCTCGTCGCCGAGGCGGCCGAGGCCGGGGCCGACCTCGTCGTCTTCACCTCCGACAACCCCCGCGACGAGGACCCCGCCGCGATCCTCGACGACCTCCTCGCCGGCGCCCGGCGTCCCGACCGGGCGCGGGTCGAGCCCGACCGTCGCCGCGCGATTGAGTCGGCGCTGGAGGCCGCCGCGCCGGGCGACGCCGTGTTGATCGCCGGCAAGGGGCGGCACGCCTTCCAGATCCTGGCCGACCGGGTCGTCCCGTTCGACGACCGCGCCGTCGCCGCCCGATGGCTCCGCGCCTCGGCCGACGCCGGGGCCGGCGAGGGCCGGCGGAACTCGGCCTGAGCCGAGCGGACAGCCACGCCTTGAGCCCCCGGCGGGGCCCCCGGATGGAGTCCGCCGGCAGTGACCAGGACGCGCGACGCGGAGGTCTCCGACGATGCCGAAATGGCCGATCCGGGTCAAGCTGATCGCCGGGCTGAGCCTGGTGGTGGGGATGATGCTCACGCTGCTCGGCGGCTCGGTCTTCGGGCTCCGGTCGTTCCACGACAGCAACGTGATGCTCATCGACCAGCTCCCCGAGCTGGGCGGGGCCAAGGGGCTGTTCGAGCGGGTCGTCCTGCTCGAGCCGCCCCGCGACGACGACCCGGCCGGGCCCCTGGCCCTGCGCGACCGGGCGCGCGACGCCCGCAAGGCGCTGGTGATCTACTTCGAGCACCTCGTCCGGAACGCCAGCCGGGGCAACCGGGCCGACGACGGCCGCGACGCCGGCGTGCTGGCCTTCGACGTCGACGCCGACCTGACCGCGATCCTCACCCAGTTCGAGCCCGGCGGCGGCGTCCCGTACGCCCTGCCGGGCACGGCCGGGCACCTCAAGACGAGCCCCAAGGCCGCCGCCGAGCACGCACCGGGGCCCGACCGGTCCGCCGACCTCAGGCGCCGGATCGACCGGATCAACCACCGGGTGATGAAGCTGCCGACGATGCTCCACGAGGACTTCTACGAGATCCTCCTCGCCTCGAAGCGGCAGTACGAGGTGGCCCGCGTCATCGTCTGGACGTCGGCCCTGCTCGTCCTGGCGATGCTCTTCGGCCTGACCGGGCTGCTGCACCGCTGGATCGTGCACCCGATCCGGCTCCTGGAGCGGGGGGTCCGCCGGGTGGCGCGCGGGTCGTTCGACGGCCGGATCGACGTGCCGACCGGCGACGAGATGCAGGCGCTGGCCGAGGCGTTCAACGACATGACCGAGCGGCTCCGCGCCATGTACGGCGACCTCGAGCGCCAGGTCGAGGAGCGGAGCCGCCAGCTCGTCCGCTCGGAGCGGCTGGCCGGCGTCGGCTTCCTCGCCGCGGGGGTCGCCCACGAGATCAACAACCCCCTCGCCTCGATCGCCTTCTGCGCCGAGGCGCTCGAGAATCGCCTCCGCGGCCTGCTCGACGCCTCGGACCCGGGCGACGCGCGGGTCGTCCGCCAGTACGTCCGGATGATCCAGGAGGAGGCCTTCCGCTGCAAGGCGATCACCGAGAAGCTCCTGGACTTCTCGCGGGTCGGCGACATCGCGCGGGAGCGGACCGACCTGGCCTCGCTCGTGCAGAACGTGGTCGAGATGGTCCGGCACATCGGCAAGTATCGGGACAAGTCGATCGCCTTCGTGCCGAGGAACGCCGTGGTGGCCGACGTCGACCCGCAGGAGATCAAGCAGGTCGTCCTGAACCTGGTGGTCAACGCCCTGGAGTCGATGGACGCCGGGGGGACCCTGCGGGTCGACCTGAGGCTGGCCGAGGGGAAGGCCGAGGTCACGTTCGCCGACGACGGCTGCGGGATGCCGCCGGAGATCCTCGAGAGCATCTTCGAGCCCTTCTTCACGAAGCGGAAGGGGGGCAAGGGGACGGGCCTGGGCCTCTCGATCACGAACCGGATCGTCAGCCAGCACCACGGCGAGATCACCGCCGCCAGCCCCGGCGAGGGCCGGGGTGCGACCTTCACCGTCCGCCTCCCGGTCCAGCAGTCCGAGCCGGCCCGCGGCCGGGCCCACGCCGCCCCGCCCCTGGCCCACTCCGCCCCCTGATCCAGAATTTTGAGAGAAATCATATGATCATAAATGAGAACTCACAGAGCACAAGATTCGAGGGGGTTCCGACTGCGACTCCTTCCCTGTGCTCTATCCCCCGGTGCTCCCGTGCTCTGCCCGTAGCGATCTGCCCCCTGTGCCCCGCACCATAGGACCCGGATCAGTTCAACCCCCGACCCGACCCGTCCCCCCCCGGGGTGACGCCCGAGCCCGACCGACCCCGCCCCGCCCCGCCCCGCACACGGCCTCGAACGTACCGAGCCGAGGAGATCCGACCGATGGAGAAGACGCCCCAGGGCGGCCTCCGCATCCTGTTCGCCGACGACGAGGCCCACCTCCGCGAGCTGATGCAGATGGAGCTGCCGCGGCTCGGCCACGAGGTCACCGTCTGCCCCGACGGCTCGGCCGCCATCCGCGCCCTGGAGAAGGGCTCGTTCGACGCCGCGCTGCTGGACCTCCGGATGCCGGGGCTGACCGGGATCGAGGTCCTCGGCAAGATCCGCCAGCTCAGCCCCGAGACCCAGGTGATCATCCTGACCGGCCAGGCCACGGTCGACACGGCCGTCCAGGCGCTCCGCCTCGGGGCGTTCGACTACCTGACCAAGCCGTGCAAGTGGGCCGAGCTCGAGGTGATCCTCAACCGGGTCGCCGAGCGCCGCGACCTGGCGAACAAGGCCTCGGCGTTCGAGACGAGGCTCAAGGCGGTCGAGGGGACGCCGACGATCGTGGGCGAGTCGCCGGCGATGCAGGCCGTCCGCCGCCTGATCGAGACGATCGCCCCGACCGACGCCGCCGTGATGATCCTGGGCGAGACCGGCACGGGCAAGGAGCTGGTCGCGCGGAACCTCCACGACAAGAGCCGGCGCGCCGGGCACGCGTTCATCCCGGTGAACTGCGGGGCCCTGCCCGAGAACCTCGTCGAGAGCGAGCTGTTCGGCCACCGCAAGGGGGCCTTCACCGGGGCCGACGCCCACCGCAAGGGGCTGTTCGAGGTCGCCAACGGCGGGACCCTCTTCCTCGACGAGGTCGGCGAGCTGGACAAGAGCGTCCAGGTCAAGCTCCTCCGGTTCCTCGAATCCGGCGAGATCCGCCGGGTCGGCGAGAACGACCCGTTCCGGGTGGATGTCCGGGTCCTGTGCGCCACGCACCGCGACCTCCGCGGGATGATCGAGACCGAGCAGTTCCGCGAGGACCTCTTCTTCCGGATCAACACGTTCGAGATCCACCTGCCCTCGCTCCGCGACCGGCGGGGGGACATCCCCGAGCTGGCCCGGCACATGCTCGCGCGGCACGCATCGCGCAAGGGTGGCCCGATCCCGTCGCTCTCGCCCGAGGCGGTCGAGGGCCTCGCCGCCCACGACTGGCCGGGGAACATCCGCGAGCTGGCCAACGCGATCGAGCGCGCCATGATCCTCTCGGGCGGCGGCCCGATCGGCGCCGAGCACCTGCCGACCCAGCTCCCGATCCGCCGCCCGTCCACCTCGGGCTCTCCGGGCTCGCACGCCGTCGCCGGCCCGCACTTCCAGATCCCCGAGGGCAGCCCCACCCTGCGCGATATCGAGATGAAGTACATCCAGGTCATCCTCGAGAAGCACAACGGCAACAAACCCGCCGCCTCGAAGGAGCTGGGGATCAGCCTCAAGACCCTCTACAACAAGATCAACCAGTTGCAGCAGGGATGAACGATCCGCCGAATAAAGACGATCACTCGCAGACAGGTCAGATGTAAAAATGTAAATAAATTAATAAAATGATTCATGGACTTGATCGCTCATGCACGGCAGGCGCGCCCCCCGCTTTCCTGCCCGAACGATTGCAGACTGCCTATCCTGTGCGGGCAACGAGTGCACCCCTGGACAGGGGCCATCAACTGCGCAAGCTCGACCGATGCGATTCTTCGGGCCTACGCCGCCGGGGCCAAGGTGTAGAATAAGAGTCTGTCCCATAAGGGGAACTTTGGGGGGCCGAACGTCGTAGAACGCGTATGAGAACGCACCACTATCCCAGCGACGTCACCGACGAGCAA
>JAABUQ010002996.1_pt1 | contig 32049 bp, 38 predicted proteins | sample 5560001 | NCBI WGS metagenome assembly JAABUQ01 (sample SAMN10711888, study PRJNA513371) | rock metagenome | isolation source: Antarctica rocks | place: Antarctica: Victoria Land, Finger Mt nord | collected 2015-12-18 | reverse complement strand
TGGGTTGGGAGGTTGTTGGGGAGGAGGTTGGGGAGGGGGTGGTAGAAGGGGTGAAGGGAGAGTGGACCGCCGGGGGGGGAGTGTTGTGTTGAGGGGAAGGGGGAAGTTCGACGGAGGGGATCTGAGTTTTGTGCATTGGGACGGTGCCAATGGGGAAAGCAGGAAAGGGGGTGAGGGTGTACATATATACATGTTAGCAAGGAATCAACGGATAATGGCCCCACAGGGCTCTGGGACTGTCCCAATTCCATGCCACTGAGGCCATCCAACTCCCCCTCAACTCCCCCTCTCCAATACCCTAGCCCCCCCATCCCCTCCCACAAAATACAACCACTCCCCTTCCTCGACTTCCCCCCCAGCCTCAGCACCCCTCGTAACCCTTAGCACCCCACTGATATCCTTCGCGACGCCCGTATCCAGGCCTCTAACGCTCATGACCATCCCGCTTTGGTACGCCATGCTCATCACAAACGCAGCATGGGAGATTTCTAACGGTGTGGTTGGCGATTGCATCAAGGGAAGATCGGCTGAGGTTGCGAGAACGGTCGTGTGGACGTGCTGGCGCGGTCAGCGACGCTGTGGAGTCGTAGCAGCCCAAGGGGGGGCGGCAGCGTACCTCTCTCAATTCCGCAATCAGATCAAGGAGTGCTTGCACGGGGCACCCCGTTGCCGCGAGTAGGAAGTCCATTCCATCGAGCACAAGCAGCACTTTTCCCCGTCCGTGCGATTCTTTCTTCGCGTCACGAATAGCTCGTAGGATCTCTTCTTCAAGACCTGCGAACCCACCGGGTTGCAAGCCAAGCCCGCTGCTCAATGCATCCACGAGTGTGACCTTCCGGAAATCGATGCCCTGATGTCGAGGACTCGTTAGCCCCCAGCCCCTGTCCGGTTTCACGCAAAGAGCTCTGCTGTAATGGATGAATTGGTTCAAGAGGAGAAAACAAAAAAGTAGCTCACCAACCGCCGCCCACTCTCCCTCCACCACTCCCTATCCCTCAACCAACTCGCCAGCACCACCTTCCAACTCCCCTCCTCCAGATCCGCAGCTAACCCCGCATCTGCCCCACCAGGACCATTAGCCCTCAACGCAGCGACCAAAAACCTAAGCACAAGCCAATTGGTCGAATTCCCCAGAGTGGAGGTCAGAAGACGTAAAGACCCCTCGCGTGAGGGGGGAAGATATGGTGCTAGCAGCGGCGGTATCGGCGGTTGCGAGGGCATTCAGCCTGCGGGTTGGAGGCTCGGAAGGAGAGGCTTTGCGGATGGTGGCGTTGCACTGCATCTCGCCCTGCCCAAGCGTGAGGAGGTGCCAGTTGTTGTAGCTAGCTTGGCTTTGGAGGTCCGGCTTGAGATGTGCCAATGTGGTTGATTTGATGGGCGAATCGCGCCTAAGTCGAATACTTAGATCGAAGGGCTACAGGCCTAGATCGCTTGGGTGATAGGGGCCGTTTAGGCTTAGATAGATGAGGCCCCTGCTTTGTCACCACACCTTTCATCACCACACACCCCCGATTATCCTCATGATCCGTCAAACCACTCCCAACCCCGTTCCAACCCAACCCCTAGCTTGGCGACACGGCTTCCAGAATCCGAACTCCCTGGAATCAAAGCCGCATAATCCAGACCCTGCTATCTCTCCAGTGGAAAGGCGTCCAAGTTCCTTAGTACCCAAGCCTTACTATAAAGACCCTCCCCCTCGTCCGTTCGTCAAACGCCTGAAGCACACAACCACCCACTCCTCTCTCACGCTGAACCCTCACCCTTATCCCAAATATTCCACCCCCCCTTTCCCTCTCCCCGTTTTTGGCACAAAAATCCTCAACCCCTCCCCCTTCCCGCATAGAACAACCCCTGAACCCCCGTTCTACTTCTCCTCCTCACACACTCCGCCATCTGCAGCACCCATACCGAAAAAAGTACCTTCGTCTAAAATGAAGGGAAATAGTATTTGCTGTAAATCATCTAAACCGATGGTGATAGGGGTTCAGGGAGGTGGGATGCGGGTTTGGTGGTTTCATTGGCGTTATTTTTGGGGGTGAAGGGTGGGGGGGGAGAGGCCGCTGTTCACGGTATGCTGTCGTTGAGGTGAGCTCCTTTGTTGTGTTTGCGCCAGCTGAGGTGTGGTTCAGAGGATCGACGGTCTTCCTGGATGACATGTATAAGATGGTTTCTACAAGAGGGTTTAGTTTAGTTAAAAGCAATCACAATTCAGGGCTCGCGGGAGTGAAGACTGAGAATTTGATTCCTGCCCTAATGATCTTAGTGCAGACGGCTGTGAACGTTATGAGCTTTGAGCAAGACCATGAAGATACTGCCTGCTATGAACGCTATGTCAGGAACTCTTGAGAACCCAGAGCCAGGTGCGAAATCTGCACGGGTGAAGAAACAGAATACATGTGTCGTTAAGTCTGGTGGATGGATGCATGCTGTCATGCGCTTATAGGACCTTCCTCGCCATCCCAATCATCCGGATCCTCTGCTGCGTTGGAGAGTCTGCCAAATCTCATGTGGAACCCAGCAAAGATCTGCTATTCATGGCTGCGAGCTGTAGATATCTCAGCGAATCATCCGACTTATTCTGCTCGCTTCTCACCTTCTGCTGCGTCGTTCTGTAAGAGATTTGGCCATTTCTGGATGTTTTGAGTAAGAATACATGTTGAAACCACTGGCTATCGCCAAATCTTTCCATCCTTCCCTACGAGGCGGGCCATATTTTCATTCTGCGTCGGTGAAGATACTCTCAAAGCAACGAATCATCGAAATCGGCCAACGTGTCGTGGACCGTCTTCTTTGGAGCGAAGACAACTTCCTCCTCTTCGGACTCGTCATCACTGTCGCTCTCGACGGGTGACTCGTCATTGATGGGCCGACTTTCAATGCCCAGCCCTTCTTCCCCCTCCTGCAAGGTCAACTTCTCCTCCCCTTGCTTCACCAGCTCCTCCTGCTTTGGCCCAATAGAGCCATTTGCACTGGTCGATGCCGCGCTGATTGCATCTAGCGTTATATTTAGTTTTTGAAGCGAATTCGAAACATCCGTCAATCCCCTCGGGTCTGAATGGTGTCCATTCGCCCCGAGCTTGCCATTCTGAAAGCGGTCGCCAGACATGCTGGATGCCAAAGGAGAGGCCTCATGCTGGCTCTGAGCCTTGCTTGGAGACAGCTCCGCCATACCGTGAGTCGTCATGGGGAGCTCAGCATTCGTCCATGAAGAGCTATTAGAGTCGTCTGATATTCTGGCATCGCTTTGTTTTTCGAGGCTAGGCTGGGAGCCGTTCCTCATCACAACATCTTTCTGGCCGTGTTGTGACTCTTGACCCGAAGAACCACTCCACGAGATGGTTACTGCATTGTGGTACTGATCATCAGAGTTGCTCCTGGTCATTATGGCTGCATGCACTAATGCGTCTGAATTGAAGCCATTGGAAGCGATGTCGGTTGCTAAGGAGTCAAAGCTGCTAGATGAAGTCGACATTGGTTCCTCGTTCCCAGCATCTGGGGCCGTACGTGTAGTATCCTGAGTTTCACCCGAATTTTTTGGCTGAGCGGATTGACCAAACTCTAGCCTCAATATTTCCCCCCAATGCGTGATGCCCGCAGCGGTCTCAACATCACCCCCTTCATCACTGAATCCAACGTTGATGCGTGTCTTCTTAATTGGGGCTGACAAGACATTTTTGCGGGCAATTTGAGTTCCATCCCGCATATCCACTAAATCCGCTTGCTCGTCTTGCAAGGGGCTGCTTTTGGCTATCTTGCCCAGAATATCCTGGAACAGCCATGGGAAACTCATCAAGGGCATGGATGTTGCTGTCATCTGGCGCATTGGCTGCATCCGACCTCCAATCTGACGCTCTTCATAGCATTCTTTGATGGCTGCAGTTGTCTCATCGTACGTGACCTTGTACATTGCGGCAGCAAAAGGAGCGAGAATTTCGTACTCTTTACCGCCCGCTTTGGAATGACAAATCTTACGAAATTGGTCCTTTAGAGCGGTAGAGACGTTGTCCATCTGCTCGTGGATCTTGAAGTCATTACCAAAGTTATGTGACATGACAAAAGTGGACCAGACCTCAAACTCGGTCTTTATCGCGTGTTGTGCCATTATTCTATGCATAGCAGAATCGTATTCCCGCTTGACCTGCCGGGCAGTCTGAAGCATTCCTGGATTAACATCAAAGGCTCGTAAGATTCTCTGATCGAAAGGCGCGGTGAAGGCAGGAGTGAATGCGACTCGCTCAACCTGGTCATACAATTTGCCCAGTACTTTTCGAGACACGTATATTTTCTCTTTTGGTTGTCTCGTCTTCTCCATGAAATGTGGCCATTTTCGCGGCTGTAAATCGCGAGCCATCTGGGCAGGCTCTCCTGTCTTGGCAAAGTCAACGGCCATGGAATGAAGCGCGGCCAATCTCAGGCCTATGTACAAATTAGAAGCAGCTTCGGGGAATATTGGGGTACTGCTCTTACATTTCTCGTCCTTGACGCCTTCCTCCTGCCAATCGGCATTCGCTACGTGCGCGTGCGCGATTGTAGCTAACGTATCGTTCTTCATATAAGTCACAAAGAAGCTAGTTAGCTCGCCAGTTGTTATTTCACCGTCATGCTCGACAGCTGGGGGCGGAGTATAATCCATAGGCTCGTGGTTCCATTCTCGAGGCAGTAGGTCTTGGTCCCATACGACAAGGAAATCGTCACCGTCAAGATCACCACCGGAACACATACTGGCGACATCTCGATCTCCAGTCTGAGGTAGGACTACTGCATCCTTAAGATGGTGCAGGGCAGGAATGTCCACTCCGCAAACCACCCGAATATCCCCGGGATGCAATGAGGGATTGCGAGCAAGAAGCATTGGGCCAAGAATGACTTTGGGTCTACCTTCGGGCCCTCTGGAAAGTTGAACGAAGATTTCCGGTACATAGCAGATTTTCTCATCGATCGAGGCGGATTCTGGTGGCTTCGGGTCATCATCGAAATGCCCCCTAAGGGTTTCTGTCTCATCTGTGCAGCCTAAAAGGAGAGCGCCGCCGTTGACAGGAAGTCGAGCCTTCTCTTTTAGGGACTTGATGGCCCAGGCGCGCCAGAGATGCAGCAGAGACGTGATGAATGGCTCTCCAGAAGCTTGAAAGCCATCCAAGATCATGCCGGCAAGGGCGAGCGTCATTTGATTAGCATCGATGTCTTTTCGTAAGATAGCCAGCGCTTTCTGTGAGTCGGTCATTGCCAGCTTGAGGTCAGAGAGTTGATCCTTTAACTTCTGCACAAAGACTTCGTCAGGCACACCCAAAGTTGATAACACCAAAATCAGTTGACGATTCAAATTGGCGCATGAATACTGAGAGCAGCGAATTATTTCCAACCCTGTACTGTTGCTTGGAAATTTGTACTGACTCCAACGAATTCCTACTTCTCGAGCCCGAAGATCTGGTGAGACAGCAAGAACGCCTTTGCAACCTGCTAGGCGGAATTGGAATACTGAAGGAGCTTCTCGATTTCCCTGAGGGATTCCCAACTCGTGGGCTATCATCTGTGCGAGGAAGGGTGATATCTTTCCTACACCATCGGTGAAACAGAATTTAGTTTCTCCGCGCTTTCGAACGACGTCCGGCATCTCCTTGATATATGGCTTCACGTCTATGGCGCGTGTCGTTGAGAAACATTGTCCAATCCGAGATGCGCACTTTGCTACCACGGGGATCTCGGAGAACACCCCCATCCAATCCCGCATATTCTTGGTGCTGAGAAATGGTAAGGGCGCAAAGAAGTAAGCACCATGTTCTCGAAGTTGAGCGTTGCCAAATGCCAGGAATTGGTAGTGACGGTCACCGATGGCAATGCCATTGGTCATTGTCCGCTTGACCCGTGTAAAAGCTTCATCCATGCTCTGCCTACTCGTTGAATAGATTTTGCCCTGTATCATGTCAATTTTATACCATCCAAAAGGTGAATGGGCATACCCCTGGCTTCTCGTCTGTGAACTTCACGCGGATGAAGCGATCTCCATGCTGAGCATAATTGCGAATAACACGATTGGAGGTCTCGACCGAAGGAGTGTTGAAGCACAGAGTGGTCGGAGTGACTGTAACAGAGCGGAGTAATACGCAGTAAGGAGGGATCTTGGTCCATGCAGAAGAGGAGGTTGCTTGGAGGCTGAATATAGACATAGAGTCCAACACTCGTTTGTTCTGATTGGCAACATATTCCAAAACGTTCCGGGCTTCTGTTTGACCCATAGTCATGAGTCTCTCAATGAAAGCTCGGTCCAGCTTATACTCGTTCAGAATCCCTTGCGACATGCATACTTCGAGTTGGTAGCGAACGTCAAAGGGTAGCACTTGCCGATTGTCTTGAAAAAGCTCGCTCAGATCTGAGGCCGAAGTTGCTGGGCGCGGAGGTGGGACGTCAATGTAGTCCCAGACAGGAGGCGTTTGAACCGGAATAATTGTTAAACCAGGACAGGGCGTGATCTCGACATTGTAGTCCTTGAGGGCTCCCCGCATCGTCTTAAACTCTCTTATGTCTTTGTGTTTCATGTCGAAGGTCAGCAGATAAGTAGTCCAACGTCCTGCGTTGGCGTAAGCTGTATGGTCACTTGAGGAGTGCTGAGGGGGACTTACCAATGTCCAAGATAGGCTGCGTCCTCTTTTTGAAGGCTAAAGGAACGCCCTTGAGCTGTTGAGGATCGTAGACAATGTCCGTCTGTCGATACCACGAATCATTCTCGTACCAAATTCGTGCATTCTCGTTGTCGAATTGCAGTGTGTCTAGTTTTTTGAAGCACCTTGGTGGATTCTCGACCGAGATGAGTAAAACCAATTTGCCGTCAGGTGCCGACACTTGCCGGACATTTCGAAGCTGCGAGAATGGTATAGAGAATCTGAACGAGTCATCACGATTGCATTTGCCGAAGCCTTTTATGAGTTCGTCGCCCTGAGGTTTGCGCTGATCACGAATACGAAGTTGAAACTTGGTGTTTATCTCACAATGCTTCATATTCTGTTGGAAGGAAATTCCGGCTTTCTTTGATCGACGAATGGTTGTCATGCACATCATCGTGTTTTCATCCACCATGATGCCAAAGTCTATGGACTCAGCCTGGAGGGTCTGATCACATCATCAGCAAACATATAGAAAAGAAGCTACCCCACTTACCATGAGCTCGGGGTACCTTTGCATCGGATCAACGGGACTTGGATGAAAGAGTGGTCTTGGTGGATCTTCGAGTTTCAGCCCCACAATTACTGGAAATCCTTGTGACAGAGAAAGATCCCACTGCCTTTTATTCCAGAGAGGGTTGGCTGGAGGAGGGCTACAGTAGATCATCAATGGAAGCCCATAAGAGCGAATTGTATAGGAGCTAGGCCTACCTGAAAGTAATTCTCACATTGCCGTCCCTTTCACCCCGATCGTTCTCGAATATCTTAATATGCTTGATGTTTCCTTCGCCTATGAAGCCTCTATGCAAGTCTTTGATGGACACATGAGGAGGGACGTTGAACACCTTGATGCGTAGCTCAATCCACTGCCTCCACTCTTCTTGGACATTGTGATTGCGGTATTTGTTCCTACTTGGCGACGAAACTGAATTGCCCATGGGCCTATGATGTTTATTGGTGCCTCTCTGCTGAGTGGAGTTGTTATGAGTTGATGTAACGTGTGAGCCATTCAATGGCAGGTGGTCTGGCGAGGGATCTTGGTTGTGAGCCTGCTTATGGTGAGTGACTGCGTTATTGTTCACCACGGTGAACTCCTCAGAGGCTGAGGTTGACTTGCTCAACGAGCTGGATGTTTGAGACTTGTGCCTAGGCGATTGAAATCCTGATTCATATGGCTGATCCGATTGGCTGTCTACAGTGCCTTCTCGTTGCCCTGCAGCCTCATTCTGCCACAACCTTAATTTGTCATCTTGCACCCGTTCCATGCTGTGGCGTTGACGATTTTTGCGATTCTGTGAGCCACGACCGAGTAGAGGCTGCAGAGGTGAGCTCACATTGTTGTGATGCGTGGCAGGTGGTAATTTTATCCTTGCCTTAGCCTGTGGTAATTTCACTCTAGCCTTAGCCTTCACAGGCTCAAGAACAAAGGGTTTGGGAGCAGTAGGTGGGTTGAAGGATGTGGAGGAATGATTGGAGGATGAAATCGAGGATGACGCAGAGGTTGAGTGTTTTGAAGATGAAGTTAACAACACTCCATCTCCACTAGTGTTTTGCGCTAGTGACGTTTCTCCTCCTTTATTAAGAAGGCACACTGTAGCAGATGACGGCAGGACCGTTTCACTGAAGGTTGGGAGTGTTGTAGAGAATTCATCAAACGTCAGGAGGTCTTCACTATCAGAGCACCCTAGCTGCTCCTTCAACGTGTTGACAGCTAGCCCCATCACCCTCAACAGGAGTCGGACAATAGGCGAAGGCTTTTAGAAGGGGTCAGAAGACACAGCTTTGCAGAGTGGGGGCTTCGTAGAGACTTGCGAATAAGCTGGCAGGGTGGCAACCTCACGAGTCAATCGAAGGAGTGCTCTGTAATCGACACGGATAATACACAGACTGCCTCCTTGTGAAAATTGAGTGGACTGCTCAAAGGCTGCTTGAGATGGCAGTGTAATGTGATTGGTTTGGGAAGAGATGACAGAGTCCTAATTTATATATATCAAGGTCAGATGGTGTATCGCATACAGTGTTGTTGAGTGTTACAACACAGCCGGAAAGGGACATACCTCAGTGAACCTGGTGCCAATCCGCGTTGAATGAACGTCCATAGACTCTGGTGTATTTCTACATTCAATACATTCAATACACTCACATCAAGGCATGTATTTGGTTAAGCTGGATACGATATGTAGGGAAGATGAAGGTGGTAACCTGGCCCCGTCCGCCAAGAATTCTCAATTGGTAGCAAAGTCATGTCGCACAAAGTGTTATACATGGTCAGGAATTACATAATGGATGCGGGAAGTCTTTCAGAACATTCTACTAGGGCATTGTGTTGTTCGCATGGTCAGAGACAAGCAGTGGCATAAAGACTTTTCATGCACCCTTCCGGGAAATTGGAAGCTCGGGATGTATGAACCAAGCAGGGACAGCAAACAGGCGACCAATGGAAATAATCGGCGCCCTGTACCGTCATGGCTGGTACACAATCCGAAATTGAAAGATTTCAGAGAGATATCATCAGGATCAGATTCGTACCTTCTGTATGCCAGAGGAGTGCGATGGCATTGCTCCACTTGCATCGCAAAACGAGAGATTCACAAACACTCATCTCCAGGCAACTCCCACTCGCAAAATCATTTACCTTTCTTGTTGCAGTACCGATTTTTCCCAACGCATCAAAAGCCCACCGTCGTATCATCGTCAACATGCCGTGGCCGTCTTTTCAAAGCAGAAAGCAGTTCCTGATCGGTGCTTGTAAAGAGATCACCGCCACCGAAATCTTCCTCGTCAGCTATCACCATTTGCTCAGGCCCACTCTTCTCAGATAAGCCCTCTAGAGAAACGAATGCTTGTCCGGGTCGGGTCTGTGTAGGAGTCGAGAGGACCTGGCTCTGCGTTATTGTAAGATTAGCGAGAGGCGTTCTAAAACATTTCATGGTACGGCGTCTGCTGCCTTTCGCAACAGTCCCCGGTCTCATCTCCTTGTTGTCCGTCGTTTGGGGAGAACTTGAACTTCTGTGCGTCTTGTTTCGCTTCGGCGGGGGAGCTCTCGTTCCACTTGAGACCTCTGAGCTGAATGAGGCCGTGGTGCTTTGATCAGATCTTTTCGTCTTACCATCTGTATGATAAGTGTGAATCTGTTCAGATGTAACATGCGTCCCTACGGACGAGCTTGTGTGATCAGATGTGATGCCAACAACAGCCATTAGCCTACTTCTGAGCTCCTTTGCGTCTGCCAATGCTTCTGAATGCTTTTCGCGCTCATGACAAAGTCTTCTATTCTCCTTCTCTAGCTCAACAATTGTTGATTGACTCTTCTCCATTGCCAGCCTTGCCTTATGGTGCGTGTCGTCTAGGTCCACTCGCAACTTTTGAACCGCCTCTCGGTGGGACTCATCCAAGCGACGCATTTCGGCAGCTTTTGATGCGGCATCTTTCTCATGATCATCCTGTAGCTTCGTAGTCTCCGCTTTGGCGCAGCTGATTTGTGCTCTAAGGTCCGACAACAGGTGTTTGCTTTGTTCGGAAGACTCTCTCAATCTGAATTCAAGATCTGTTTTCGAGGCGAGTAGTGTAGTCTTTCCTTCTAAGAGATCGTGAACTTTTGTCTGCTGTAATTTTGTCAAGCTTTCAGCATCAGACAAGGCTATTTGAAGCTCTCGGACGGCCCTCTCTTTGTCCTGCAGCGTCTCGATGTGCATAGTATTTTCTCCTCGTACTTGATCCACTTCCCACTCGAGGTTCTTGGCTTGGGCTTCAGTGGAAACCAATCTCGCGGCTTGCTCCTCATATATCTCGTCTTTGCCGGTTATTGTTGCCAGGTAGGCCAAATCTTGCTGTCTAGCGCTCTCAGAAGCGGCGTCAGCAGCTCGTGTAGCTTCTGACTTTGCTTGGTCAAACTCCTGATAAAATGCATCAAGGCTGGCGGACAGCTCTTGAAGGCGTCCTTCTCCGAGACGATTTTGCTCTAGTAGACGAGTATTTTCCTTTTCAAGATCGTTGTGGAAGTTGCTATGATCTTGGATCGCGGCTTCCAGCTCGATTATTTTTCGATCGGTGGTGTCCAATCTTGCTTGCAGATCAAGGGCTTTGGACTGCTCTTCGCGGAAGGGGCGTTCAGCTTCATCGCATCGGAGCTCGAGATCTCGACAGACGTCCCCAACCATCCTGATGATTGACCCGTAGCGATAGTTCGCATCCCTTGACATAGCCTTGACAAGATTCTCTCTCCAGTCATGGCTAACAGATTCAGCCTCTGGTGTACTTCCAGCCTCAAAGAGAGAAATTCTTGGTCCGTCTGCAATATTTCTCCTACAGCAGTGCTTTGCACACTGCGCGGTAGGCACTGCCAGTCTCGTCTGCTTCTCAAGAAGCGCATCGAAGGTCGAAAGCCGAAATTTTCTGCCGTCTTCTGAACTGTGCATCGAGCAGCATAAAAGCAAGACGCATAGTCGTTGATGCAGCCGCATCTGTGTTTCGGTGCAAGCTGAGGGACAGGGATTGAATACATTGTGTACTGAATTGGGCTGGGGCTGTATAGGGTCATGCGCAGCAAATTGCAGCAACTTCTCCGAGCCCTCCTTACCTGACCAAGTTTGCAGAATTGCTTGACATAGAGTCGGCGACTTAGGTGTTGTGGCTATTATGATGTTCACAATGTGCAATGCATTGTCAAGCTCAACTAACGAATCGAAAGTTGGAGGATCGCTTCCACTTGATCGATTCAACAGAGACGTAAGAAGCTGTACAATCGAAGGCAGGTCCAAGTGAATCTATGCACGGTCAGCCCCAGATACCCAACTGCAAGGCCGCAAAGACATACGATGCAGCTACGTATGGCTCTTGTGGAAAGAGTGAAAGTACTAGTCGTGAGTAGACAACTCTTGAATGCGGAAACGAGCTCTTTAGGCAACGCATGCTCATCGGACAACGCGCAAACAAAGTTCAAAGCCTATCAGAAAGATTAGCCAGCATGCAAACATTCATAGTGGTAAATGACCGACGGAAAATAGCGGTTCACTGTCGAGGTCCTGGCGCACAATCTTTTCGTAAAGCTTGTTGGCTTTTCCCTTATTCTTAGCGTTCCATGAATGTCTCTCTTTGTCGTCAACAGCATCGGCGATCTCTTCTGCGAGCTTCAATCTCTCTAGTGCTTCACAGCGACTAAGCGTGTGGTTTCCCGAGCCGACAAGTATGCATTGAAATACAATCATATCTAGAGTTTTGTGAGCCCGTATTGTAGTAGAAAAGAATTTCTGCGAAGGGGCAAAAATCTCAGATAGTGCATCTGGGCTCTGGCGGCGAACGGGTGAGGGTCTTGTCCCACAAGGATTCGAGTCAGAATGCTTTCTCGATACTAGTCTTGCTAATACAGCTAGACACAACAGCTGCAGCGTTTGATCCTCCTTTTCGAACTTACTACTCAACACCTTGATCATTTCGTCTTGAACAAGATGAAGAAGGCTGAACGGTAGGATATTGACGTAGGTAGGTCCTAGAGCTGAGAGTATGCAATGAACGGGCCTGATTGTGTTCGCCGACAGGTTTTGAGCGGCATGGCCTAAAGCCTTCTCCAGAAGTCTGGGATAGGTTGATGGTATGGCAATGTCCAGTGGAGATGATAGTAGGGAGACGCAGGTCGATGAGAACTGGGCTGTTATCAGCATTCCCTACAGCATTGTATTTGATCTTCAGTACTGCACTAACCTTGCGATAGCCATGCTCCGACTCTAATGCTTTGCCCAAAAGCGTATCGAGTAGCAACGGTTTTTGGCGTAGAACAGCATCTCTAAAGGAAGTAATGCATGAAAGTGACCTTAGTATATCCAAGACAAAAGGCCATAATTCAAGCCCTTCGAGGACTGCTTCAGCCAAAGCCTCGATCTGACATCCATTGCCTCTGGCCCAGCGTTGGAGTTGGGATGGGTCTGTGTGTTCCAGTATATCATGCAATTGCTGTATCTATCAGTCAGCTTTATTCTTGTCACCTACTTTCCCATTCCAGTTCCAAAGTAGACAAGAAGCTTACAACACACTGAAAGGTATAGAGCAGGTTTTGATATGGATGTGTCTCCCGCTTACCTTGAGATTAGGAACATATGGACAGTCTTTAATGCGACCGACTTCCGCTGCTAGATCCTTGAATGCACTCATGATAGGCTTTTGCACATTACTGTCGTGAAGAGTCTTGAAGTCGGTTGTTTTATCGTTCTGTCAACCTGTGTCCACCGGGAACAGACGTGGCGGCCTCCGTTGCCCAGCAACCCAGACCCCCGTTTGGTCAGATTGTCCGTGGGCGAACATTAGGATCTAAGAGCACACTGGACTCCCTCCGATGGATTATGGAGCCCAGGCCAAGTGTCATGCTGTGAACAGCCTGGTCACTGTCCAAGGAGCATACAGGAATGAAAGATTGATCGAAAAAGGCTTAGTCTGGGAAATGGATTACCTTCATTTTATGGGTATGTTCCTCGTGCATTCTCGCTACCATGAAAAGGACAATCTTTTTGAGATTTTGGGCATGCTGTGTGCTGTTCATGGGGTATCTCATGGCTACATTCAGATTTTAATATTGTCCAACGCAACATAATCATCTGGTCTTCAACCCAGATCGAACATGGGCTGCGGGACCATATCCTCCCACTGCAAAGGCGCAAGCGTAACATTGTCATCCCACTCATACCCCCCTAGCACGCTCTCCCCCTCCTCGCCATTAAGCAGCCCGCTCAAATAACCCGGCCCTCTAGCTGTAACCTTCTCCAAACTCTGAGTCTCATCCCTCCTATTCTCAGAGTCATTATGCTCCTTTCCTTCTACCGCCTCCTGAGCTTTCTTCTTGGTTTCCCCGGCAGGCGCAGAACATTTCTTTTTCCTCATTGGCACCGACTTTGCTGGAGGCGGACCCTCCTGCCCATAAAGCTCTGGCCACCTCAGCCGAAATCGATCGCGAATCTGCGGTGCTGTCCTGTTTTCAAAGTGCAAGGACTCGTCTTTGGCAATCAGATTCCATTGATAGCCGTATTTGTGAAATCCCTTCTCTAATTCATCGTCTTCGGCTTCTGTCCACCCGCGTTTGGGGGCGCGTTGGCGCATGCGGCGGCTGGAGTCGCGACGGAGGGGCTCGATGGCTCCATCCGAGTAGTCTTCTTTCTCCGGCATTTTCCTGACCCATTTCTGGGGAGCATTGGGAGGGAACAGTGTGCGGAATCTATCTTTGAGGTCCACATGTGTACGCCCTTGTCGGAAAGTGAAGTCAGGGTGTTCGAGTATATCCTTCCACCGCCCCATACCATATATAGCTACACCCTTGACCAATTGATCTGTTTCTGTTTCGGTCCATTTTGTGCGGCCTCGCGTGTAATTCCGTCGCAGCGGGGCTTGTTCGGCTTTCCTCGTAGGCTTACCCCTCTGGCCGAACGCCCGCGAGGCGAACGCATTGACGGCCGGCAATGCATCGCCCATTCCTCCATGCTCTTCTTGATACGCACTCGGTGTGATCGGTGGGAAAAGTGCTGCACTGGGCGGCGGTTCATGGAGCTCAGTGAGCGCAGCTATTGGTCGAAAAGGCCTACGGTTCACATCCTCAACCTTGGTAGGGGGTTTTGGTTTAGGGAGATGTACAAAGTCGGCGACCTTTTCATGGTGGTGTAGCTTCCGCTTCCGCTTATTGTGCTCATCCAAAGGTCTGATTTTTGAAGGCTCTTTGTTCGCGGCCTTAGCTTGGGCAATGGAGTCTAGCTCACTTTGCAAGGGTCCCTCTAGGGGTTTTGCTTGCGCGAGGGCGAGTTGGCGGCCAGTGAGTTTGGTGGTTTCTTGGTCCGGATTGACACGTGTGGAGGGTTCTAGGGGGCATGGCCGGACGAGGGAGGTGGGAGTCATAGGGAGAGGATCTTGGAGGGGGGCGATGCGTATTGAGGAGGGGAGGTCATCGAAAAGGTCGTCAAAGTTAGGGAGGGTCATAAAGGAGGCTGTCGAGGACTGGTGGAGGGACATCTTGTGTCAGTCTCGACAAGACGCGTTGGGATAGACCAGAGCATTGGGGCAATGGAGCTTCTGGTATCAAGTGGTTGCACCTGAATGCCGAGCACTCCTATCAATCTTTATCCGTACAGCAGAAAAATTTGCCTAAGTTAGATTTCATGATATGGAATGTGTTTCTTAGAATTGATATCGCGCTGCCACCGAGATGTTCTAATCACCATTTTTGGCAGCAATTGGCAACGGAACAAATTCCGGCGCATCTCAATTCTTCCATGAGTGAGAACGAGCCGTGCGAGCCCAAACAAACAACATAAATCAACCCAACATCTCAAGCAAGACGTTGATTCCCCTCCTTTGCTTAGGAGCTCAGCAACTAGGACATTACATACGCTGTACCAGCAACTCCAATCGTAATCCCTTCCCCACTCCCAGGACAATGACATCAATCCTCCCACCAATCCCCTGGTTCGTCTTCACCATCTTCGAACCATTGACCCTAGCAGCCGGCTACATAGCCCCAACCTTCGACACCGCCAACTTCGTCTCCTCCCAAGTCCCCTCCACCCCTCTCCTCACCTCGACAACCCTCACAGCCACAAACCGCGTCCTCTGCCTCCAACTCGGCAACACCTATGGCCTGATTGGGCTGATAGGCGTGGGGATACTCTACTTTACCACAGACCCCGTTATGGTGAGGAATTTCTTGTTGGCTTGCTGGGTGGCTGATGTGGGTCATTTGTGGGCTACGTGTGTGGGGATGGGTAATGACCATTTTGTAGACGTGGGGCATTGGAACGCGGCCGCTTGGGGGAATATTGGGGTCACAGCGTTTCTGTTTGTGGTGAGGACGTTGTATTTGGCGGGGGCGTTTGGGAAGGATAGGGTGGTTGAGAATACGGAGAAGGTTGTGAAAAAGATAACAGAGGGGAATTAGATCAAGTGGGTTGGAGCCCGTTGACTGGAGTGGCAAAGTGCTGTCAGCTCTGTTGCAGCATTGAAGATTTTGAAGCTTTCATTGATAGTCACAGCATGCTATCGATCTCTCAAAGTGAAAACGGAATCCGTGGCCATCCATCAACGCTCTTTCAATTTCACCCCCTTTGGCCAGCAATGGCATGAGCGCGACGACGATCTCTCTCCTCGGCAATTGTGAGCTATGTGTTGTTAGCAGTCTTATGTGTATTCGTCGCATTCGAATCTTTACCTTGACACCCTTGCCCTTAGGCAGACTTATCCACGGCTTGTCCAGTCCGATGACAAACACATTAGCCTCTCGAGTGGCGAACGAGTTGTCAATGGCATCTTTGATATGCACAATGTTGAAACCTCCATCATGGCGCTCACGATGCGTGATCACGCCGACACGACCCATGTTGCGTCCACCAGTAGCCATTGCAATGACACCAGTATCGAAGCGAATGAAGTCGCTGATCTTGCCGGTCGACAGATCGATCTTGACAGTATCATTGACCTTGATCGCTGGATCTGGGTAACGGATCCTACACATGCAGCCGTCAGTACTTGACTAGGAACATGACCAAAACTTGATCCAACGACTGAAAGAGGGCAGCAAACTCACGTTCGTGCGTCATGTGTCACCAAGAAATTTATGCCGCCCTTGCCCAATTGTACCCGCTTAATCTTTGCTAGCTTGTATTCCGCCTCTTCTGTAGTTATGCGATGGACAGTGAACCGGCCTTTGGTGTCGTAGACGAGGCGGAAGTTCTCCCCAGTTTTTTCAATCGAGATCACGTCCATGAAGCCGGCTGGGTAGGTGGTGTCGGTGCGGACCTTGCCATCAACTTTGATGAGGCGTTGCATGACGATTGCTTTGGTCTCGCGGGAGTTGAGGGCATACTTAAGACTGTGGTGGGAGACTTGTCAGCGCCCACAATCTACAGATTCTTTGAAGATTTGACCTACCGATTTCGAATGAACACGATAAGGGGCATGCAGTCACGGAGTTTGTGGGGACCAGGAGATGGGCGAGGGGCATAGGCGCCAGACAATTTGTCTAGCAACCAATGTGATGGTGCGGAGAGACGCTTCTGGTGCTTCTTCCTGTTTTTGGAAAAGTGTCAGCGAAAATTGGACATCATAAACACCCTGTCGTCTGCGAGTGTGGTATACATACGGTCCACGGCCCATGATTGCTGTTCGACCGGATTAGAAGTTTGAAGTTGGTGGTGATTTACTTGGGGTTTCGGTCTGAAGTCGCGAAATGGTATCGTGCGCTAATCCCAAAAAATTAAGCGAGATAAATCACACCTCCGCAACGCTCGATTTCCTCGAAACCAGCGACGACAGCAACGACTCCGGATAACGCATACAAGTATTTCTCCCTCTTTCCGCCTTCTATCCATTACAGAACTAGGATACTGACATATTTCACTAGTAATCCTCGCCCAAGATGAGTACGGCCCACAGCAGCCCAAAGAACTCCCTCCGAGGCTCTTTCGACAAAAGGGTCTGAGTAATAAACCAATAGCTAATGTCTCTCGCAAACCACAGCGAAGGGTACCTCTTCCTTCGGGAAACGCCACAACAAGACCCACACCCTCTGCAGACGCTGCGGTGAGCAATCCATTATCCTCCCCTCGACTGCCCTCAAAAAATGGCGAAGACCGCCTGCAAGCTAGTGTAAACGGGCAAGGGCGAAGACACACATGAAGGCGGCATTACTAATCTCTATGTGCAACACCAGGTCGCCGCTCCCTCCACATCCAAAAACACACCTGCTCATCATGCGGATACCCCGCTGCCAAGATCCGACAATGTAACGCTCCCCCCTCCCCTCCACTCCCATCCTGTCTCCCCCTCCTTTCCATCTCCCTCGCTCTTTTCACTCCAATCCCCCCCCCAACAGTCAAAAACCCTCATCCTGACTCCTCCCTCCACCCGCAGACAATTGGGGCATGAAAGCCAAGCGAAGAAAGACCACGGGAACGGGCCGCATGCGCTCGATGAAAGAAGTGCCCCGGAGATTCAAGAACGGGTTCCAGACTGGGGCGCCGAAGGGGGCTAGGGGGACTAAGGCGGAGTGAGGGCTCGAAGGGGGGGAGGTGGGAGGTGGAGGATTGGGGAGGGATGTGGTGGCTTAGGAGGTGTTGGGGTGGGGATGTGTTGAGTTGTGGTGGCGCTTGCGAGGTGGATGCAGGTAGAGAGCTGAGAGCAAGGGAGCTTTGTTGAATGGATGCAAAATGGCTATGATCTTTCAAATGGAAAGAGAGAAAGCTTATGGAATATTATGCCTGTGATGCCGACAGATGCTGTCTTCGTTACTATGGCTTCACAGTCAGAGTGTTTCGTGTCTTCAGCATTGAACTACCCTGCCTTTCACACTCATTCCTTCGTTTGCTTGAACTACCGTATGGAGATGCACAGGCGGCCAAGAGAAAAAATATCCTTGCAACATTCATGATATCCCACAACTCGGCATTTTCATAGCATTCGTTTTAAGCGGAGTACGTGTGATAGGATCACACAGACTGGACCACAATCACCCTAGGAACGCTGGGGGAAGTTGCGAATGACACGATATCCATAACGAATCGAATTTGTGCAATTGGCTCGACGGAGTCATATCCGATGACTCAAACGCTCTTTCCATGTCCATCCCAAATACAAGATCAATCTAACTTCAACTCTCACGAGAGCTTCATCAACACCTCGAGAGGTTTCCTCGTTTGACAGTATCCAACGCTTCAAAAACCATGTCGTCCCCTCGTGGAGACACCATCTCCTCTCTAATCAAAGCAACAAACTCCCTCACCACCACATCCACCGCTCAAGATCCCAAAAAGGATATGGACAAGGAAAGCAAGTCCATAGACGAGCCGTTGAAGACCAGCTCCACAACCCTCTATCCCAGAATCCTCAAACTGAAAGACTTCCTCTACAACCTCGAGAAACTGCCTGAATACCAGTCTCCTACATCCTCAATCCATTTGACCGGGAGTATAAAGCTGCACGGCACGCACGCGGACATTGTCTTCCCTTCCCCAACCTCGGATGAGTTCCGCCTGCAGTCCCGGAACAAGGCGAAGCTGGTCCCTGGGAAAGAGGATAATGTGGGCTTCGCGGGCTAGGTGGCTGGGATCGAGGAGTGCAGGATTCTGGACTTGAGAGATAGGTTTTTGAAGCGATATCAAGAGCTCAATCCGGGAAGGACCATCAGCGGTGATGTGATTGTTGCAGGCGAGTTTTGCGGGCCTGGGGTCCAGAGAGGGGTGGCTGTGTCTAAGGTTCCGAAGTGCCTCGCCATCGTTTCCGTTTACATCAATGGAGAATGGGTTCCAGACTGGAAGTTTGCGGATATCTGCGACGAGGGTGCCCGCATATATCACATCGGGAAGGCGGGCTTCCTCGAGCATGAGCTGAGACTGGAGGACGTGGCTGCTTCAGAGGCGACGATCAAGGAGCTGGTGGATGAGGTGGAGAGAAAGTGCCCGTTCACACTAGCTATTGGTGGTGAATCAGGTCAAGGCGAGGGAATAGTGTGGAAAGCTACAGAAGACTGCGGCGATCCGTCTTTCTGGTTCAAATCCAAAGGCGACTTGCTGTCGGTGAGTCACAGTGACAAGCTACCTGCAAGTGCGGTGGAAAAGGAGAATAGAGATCGGGTCGAGGACTTTGCAAGAGCGGTTGTGACGGAGGTGAGATTGGAACAGAGTTGGGAGTATCTGGAGCAGAAGAATGCGACTGGATTGGGGTCGTTTCTAAAGTGGGTGCTGGATGATTGCTTGGTGGAGGAGAACAGGGAGATGGAGGAGTTGAAGATCCCCAAGGGAAAGTTCAGCCCAGCAGTGACCGCGATTGCGAAGCCTTGGTTTTGGGGAAAGTTGAAGGAACTCGAGAGGGCATATCGATGTTGAGGCGTCCATTCCTGGCGGGTTTACATCGACAAGAGGGCCATTCCTCTTATGTGATATATCCGACTCTGCATATCGCTCTCGGGAATGTCATGATGGATTGGAATTCTGGTCTGGGTGCTCACGGATGTGAGGTATCTGATCTTAGATTGCCTAGACTCGTTAGCGTCCTTTGTACATTGAGGAAACCTCAAAAGCGTTGTGTTCCTAGATAACACGGTGGATGAGATGTGGGTTGGTCTGTGTCTACCCTTCCTCAAAGCTGTTTCTTCGTCCCCAATTCTTAGGCTGACGCTTCAGAAAGGCTCCAACAGAGCCTAGATAGCCTTCATGACGTAGAAAATACGCTTTCTTTTCACCTTTTGACCAAAATTTGATGGCGAATGAAAGCGTGTTCATGGTTTGCTGATGTCCCCGGATGAATGATCCTCCAAAGTAGATACGTTCAAGATGGTGTTTTTCACACTGTAGATATGCAATTTGGCCAATGTTGTTACTGACAGCGTATAGCAAGCTTCGGCTGATATCTTCTGGCGCAAAAGCTCGCTCCGAGCTTGAGGAACCATCGGCTTCATGCGCCTCTCCGTTGTGCATACCGTTGCCGTCCTCCGCATCAGTCTCCCCTTGGCGCTTCATTTTGAAGACTTTCCCAAAGCTGCTAGCGATGGTGGTACTTGTCAGACCGATTTTGCTGTAGTCTGTGCCATATATATCTCCAACGAGCATGTCGACAGCCGTATTATCCCCTTTATCTGCCATTGCCAACATCTCATCAAATGTTCTAGCTCCAGTCAACAGAGATAGAAGTCCCCATAGCGTCCCACCGCCGAGCGATGTACCGCCAATACGCTCGAATTTCTTTGATCCTGAAACCTTCACCATGGAGACACCGGAACCAATATTGACGAGTAGGTAAGGGTAGATATCCGCCCTGGGTTCTTCGAATTGCATCGGATCCGTTTCGCTATATGTGAAGACTTCGCGTGGGATCTCGGTGATAAAGAAGTCCAGTCCCATAATCAAGCACTCCATCTCATCCTCTCGTAACACTTCGACTCCTAATATTCTCTTCATCTCGTCGTAATATTTGTATGCACCTCCACCAGTCGCCATGACACATAGCTCCCCCGGTCTTGATCCATTCAGAGCTTGTTGTTTCGACTTCAATCCTTGGATAAATTGAAAGCAATGGTCGATTTCGTCGGTCTCAAATTTCAAGAAGTTCAACCTTCCGCCCAATTCTTTCGAATCCGGCTCCCGTGAGAAGTAGACGAGTTTTGCCAAAGAGCCGCCAATCTAATTGACGTTAACGTCGGCTGGTGTTGGTACAGCTCAATGGCAAGCTTACATCGAGAGCCACATGGCTGACCACCGCTCGATGGTTTGGAAGTCGGATATCGCGGGTGTCATGCTGGGCGCCGTCCTCACCAGTCCCAGCAGCAATTCGGGATCCATCTTCGTCGACAATGAAGGCGCCCTTCACATTGATTTTGACAGCTCCTGGAGATAAGATGGTCTCGTGGAGCGATGACATGCTGCGCTCGGGGGGCGGCATTCTAGCCAATGGGAGATCGACCCCACAGAATACTCGACGTATCCAGAAAGCTCCCTACCTAGGTATGACACAATGCACGAAGTTGCAAGCGGGCAGCAGCGATGTAGCCAATGGAAATAGATCTTTCGGAACACTCCGACTCTAGATAGCTTTGCGATTTTAAAGTCCGGTGGACACCATGAGGTCTAATATGGCTATTCTAGAAGGTTAAAGATATAATGTTTACGCTTACCGCTGGCCTTTCCGCGAGAATGTATTGAAATTGTATGTTCCCCTCCAGCGAAGATCACTAAGTGAGGTACGGAGGAATCGAAGGTGAAATGGCGTTAATAAGCGAGCTGCGTATCTCTATTAAGGCAGGACTAGGGACCCTCAAATCGGTGCCGAGCTGCCGGTGAGCGTTATGTTACAACAAATACACACACATAGACGACCACACAAAAAAATTCCCTCTTCCGCTTCTAGCTGCCAAGTTGAGCAGGGCGCCGCTCTAACCTGAGCATCCTTGAGCAGGGCTGATTACCGTCTAAGTAAGCCTGAATATGCCCTTAGCGTACGCTGAACGACGGGGGGAATACAAAGGGGCAGTAACTTAGAGCTTGATATAGTTTCCTTCAGTTTCGGCTTAAAATACCCTTATTACTTTCTAACCCTCAAGCCCCGCTTGCCGCTCAGACTTCGTTATTTTCCTACAGGATCTTTTGATAGCTGAAGCCATCGTAGAACTTCCGACCCGCCAGCCTAGGCAGAGGCTTCGGTAACGTATTTTTGGAGATTCAAATTACTAAGTTAAAACTAGATTGAGCAAGAAAGTATTAGATTTGGATATATGAGTAGACGTATACAATTTTTTGAAATATAAGTAAGGTACTTTGGTTGTTCTGGTAGGGCTGCGCAAATTTTGCTTGGCTGTGTTTTCTTGCACCAACCCTCGAATTCAATTTCCTCGTACAACCATGATATTGAACAGTCCCATTCGCAACTTCCGGCGATATATGCCTATTGTATCGTATTCCAATTGTCACCGAATTTCACTTGTTTGCTGAGTATATAGCCCCCATTATGAACTATATTATTAAAATTCAAACACGCGACCGTCTTTTAACATGCAGATTTCAATATGTTTACTCTTTACCGTTTGATGAAAAGGGACGGGTAACCAGGCCAACCACATGCCCCACCTCCACCCTCTTATTGACGATGATAGAATAAATACTGCCTGGAAATGGGTCACGACCCAGAAACGTTCATGAAAACCGCGCAGGCTGGCGATTTCAAGCTCTTCTGGCTTTGGGTGATGAACAACTACAACCGGATCAGGGCAGGAAAAAGTCATAAGAAATACACCCAATTGCTGAGAATGTATATACTCGACGCCCATGGTCGTTCGTTGAATAAGGTAGAGGACAGAGACGTCACGAATGTAAGTGCTATATCTTGGCTCCAACAGCAACAATAGCTGAGCTCCCTTACCACTCTAGTACGTTGTTCTCCGTGAGAAAGACTTTCTACTTCGCACCTAGGCCAAGAGCAGGCGCTGGAGAGCTCTCGGCCTCGTTATCCTTCGAGAGGGGTTTGCTTTCAGTCGGATTTGTCTGTTAGCTTCGACTCGTTAACAACGTTGGACGGCCCCTTCTATTTGTCCGCTTTTTTGGCTGGCTTCTTTGCTTTCTCTTTCTGCTTTTTAAAGTGCTCAAACTGTTTCCGTGCTTAGTATTGTAAGGAGCGGGAGCGGTAATACTTAGTGTAAAGGTAAGGTCATTCTACGTACTCTTTTCTTATTAGCTACAAGCTTTTCGGCCTTTTCTTTATCAGCGGCGTCTGACATCTTGTTCAGAGCTTTACACAATAAGTTGGTTTCTGGACGATTATTTAGGGGATTAAGATACAGTTGTAGTTCGGAGCTGGGGTACTCCGTAAGGGAGCAGGCGATATTACTACGTTGGCCTCGCCGCGGCCAAGGATCCCTGTCAGTTTATATATCTCCCTTACACGCAGAACAAATCATAGCTATTCTATACTTTATATATAAAATAATGTACTATTCTTAAATTCGTATGATCAGCTGCGTTTTTTAAAGCATCGAACAGTATCGATAGCTTAAAGGGTATCTTTTTTAAGTCTTCAATAATCTTCGCCGTCTCCGGCGCCCAACCCATACAATTCAGATATAACATACACACTTCTTGAGCCACGACTAACTCTCTATTCCTCGCAACCCATTTCTTAAGTCGCGGTCCAATATCTGGAGCAGTCTATTGGTATGGGTTCAACTTCCGATTTCTCCTCATACGTCCATAGTCATCCCCGTATTTCTCGACCAGCCGAGCTATCCACTCCAGCGCTCTGCTAGCGGGGTCTTACCTCGACCTTTATAAGTGCTTGCCTCTCTAGCTCCCTTACGACCCTTCGAGGCTCAGGCCGTTCAGCATCTTCTTTGTCCTCGTCCGAAAGATCGTTTAAGGGATCATTGAAAGGGTTAGGATTCGCCTCTAGCTCTGGCTCTGGTCGGATCACATGAAGGGTAGCGTGTATCTCTGGATCCCGCTCGATCCTGACTTCCGAAGGTATCAGGTCCTTCGGCGTCTTTCAAGTACCCAGTGCGAGTCCATTCCTCAGTTTCTTCGCATGCTTAGCGGTAGAGGTGGTGCCACCGGTCTGTCCGTTGACTTTGGATAGTAGGCCCAGCTGGCGGTAGTTCTGAGATAGTGTGAGGCCTTAAACCCAGGAAAGTAGTTAGTAAACTAGGCAATTTTTCTCTTGGACGGGCAGCCCACTCACCAATTTGCTTCGATAATCGGGTTCTGCTTGGGCCCAATCTTCTTCGACTTTGGCTTATGCTTCACCTTTGAGATAAAGGACCGGTTCTTCTTCTTCTGGAGCTCTCTACCCGGTTTTTCTGAGGTTGAGCGTAGCTGTGTTGTGAGGTTCGTAGCGGGATAAATTTCTGAAGTCTCACAATCGCAATCGCGGAGTATCGGCGTTCTCAGCCGGTCTTGGCGCCGGTCTCGGTCGGAAGTGTTGGCTTGGCACCGATGAAGAGATAAATCGCACGGCTCGCTAACGGCCGTGCATCCGCGACTTTTAGGCATCAGGCGGGCTCGCGGGGTAAAATACTCGTTCCCGAAGCACGCTACACCTATCTTCCCTACCAAAGCACCCCTTTTTCAATCAGCTCCACCAACTCGACCACCTCCACCCCAAATTCCTGAAGAATTGGAGCTTGGGCGACATCATTAGTCAATTGTTGAGAAAATATAGGAGAATATTGCCAAAATTTGGTGGTTTGGCCTAATAAAAACTCTGCAGCCCTTTCTAGCGTGCTTCGGGAACAAGTTATTTACCCCTCGAGGTGGGTAGCAAAAATGCCGATAATTAAGCCACTTTAATTTGGTGGTGTGCAAATTGAAGTAGCTTATTTATCGGCATTTTTGCTACCCGCGTGGGCAGCAGCGAGGGTACGTTCCAAGTAATACCAGGGCCTAAATGATATATAAAGAAGCTGTGGGTACTTTCTTTTCTTCTTCTACAGCGCTCTATACTATCTTAGCTCCATCAATCCTTTAAATCTCCTATCTGCAAACATTGTCAATCTCAACTTTCCGCTTATCCTAACCATGAGCCCAAAGTCAATTTTAATTACCGGAACAAGCGCCGGCGGCATAGGTTCTGCTCTGGCATTTACATTCCAAAAGCAGGGGTACCTCGTCTTCGCCACTGCCCGGAGTCCCTCGAAGATCGACCAAGAGCTCGTCGACCTCCCAAACGTAGAGGTACTTACCCTAGACGTCACCTCCACTTCTTCAATCGCTTCCGCAGTGGAAGCCGTCAAAACCAAGACTAGTGGGACTCTCGATGTCCTTCTCAACAACTCTGGAGGAGGCTATCTCATGCCCCTGATCGACCTCGATCTCGATGCAGCAAAGGCCGTGTTTGAGGTGAATCTGTGGGGCCTCCTGGCTATGACCAAAGCTTTCGCTCCGCTACTGGTGAAGTCCAAGGGCACAGTGGTCAATATATCTTCAATAGGAGGCAAATTGGTTCAGCCGTTCAATTGTAAGGGATAAATCTTCCATACTCAAGCACATCCGCATTGACTAGCACAGCTATCTATGCCGCATCAAAGGCCGCGGTGACAATGGCCAGCGAGACCCTGCGCCTCGAGCTCCAGCCATTCCAAGTGAAGGTTCTCACCGTCATTGTTGGTGGCGTGAAGACGAAGTTCCAAGAGAACGCAGGATTAGCCAAACTTGAACCCGACTCTTTCTACATCTCCATCGAGAAGGAATACCAGGAAATGCCCTCTATGAATTCCCCGATGCCGGCCAGCGTTTTTGCCTCGAAGATCGTCGCCGATGTGGAGCATGGCGTCTCGGGTATTGTCTATCGGGGCGCGTTGTCCTCTACCCTGAACTTCTTGACAGGCTGGTTTCCCGCGTGGGCCTTGGTATATTTCCCCTTGTCTATCTGTTGGCAAATGCTGATCCGAACTAGGATATGATCAGCTTTCGCAGGTCCGCCCTAAGCAAGCTATGAGGAGTACGAAGAGGCTAAAGGTTTTACTCTTGGAAGTGGTCCAGTCGTGGTAATATGTACAAAATCAATTAGTAAATTAGAACATTTTGCACAGAAAAACCTCATTCCATTCATCTTGACAGTGTATTTCGAAATAAGAGGCTTCATCGTAGACCAAAGTGTCCTCGGAGAAAGAGAAATAGTTCCCATTTGGTGTTGTTGGTGAAGAGCATGAAGTGTCGAAGCTCAAAGTACCCTGACCAGATTTCATTACACAGGCACGCGGGTAGCAAAAAAGCCGATAATTAAGCCACTTCAATTTGCTAGGTGTGGCGCGTGCCGGTGTTAGTATTATGATTATGTAAATACAACTAGATAGCATTCTCGGAACACCTGAAACTTAACATATTTAATATTTTAATTATAATTATATTTTTTTTATTCCTATTTAAAATATTATATTAATATATAAAAACCGAATTAAAATTATATAACTTTTACTATTTGATTTAAAACTATTAATAATTTTATTAAACATATTTAAATATTTAATCGTTTATTAAAAATTTTTAAATAGTTTTATTAAATTAAAATAATTAAAAGATTTATATAAAAATTAATAAAAAAATGTATTATAAAAAAAGATTAAAAGAATAAAAGTAATAAATATAAATAATATTTACGAATTTTATTTCTATTGCTTTATTTGTCTTTTACAAATACAACTTTTTTTTTGTATATTAAAATATTAAAACAAAAATTAAACTTTTTCCAATATAATTAATTCAATTATTATTAAGAAAATAAAAAGTTTTCTTATTTCGATTTAATAAAAAAGAATAAGTATAATAATTTCCGGCAATTTCGATACTTTCTTTTATTAAAAGAATTTCAAATATAATTATTTATTACCGATTTTATTATATTATACTTTTATACAAACTTTTACTTTATAATATATTTTATAAGTTCAAAAGAATTAATTAAAAATTTGAAAAAACTTAATAAATATATAAACGATTTATTAAAAGAATCGAATATTTTAAATATTTTAAAGAAAATAGAAAAACGAACTTTGAATTATAATAATTAATATATTATTATTATTATTAAAAAAGAATTTGCCTTACGATTCGCGATACGTTAATTATATTTTAAAGAATTTTAAATAATATTTATAAATACGTTGTTAATATGTCGAATATTTAATAGAAATAATATAATATAATTAATATAATAAAATATAATCAATATAATCAATATAATAATAAAATTTATAAAATGTATAAAATTTGCTTTTTATTAATAAAAATAAAACAAAATATAATATAATATAATAATTTGAACTTATTATTTATATTTTTTAATAAAATGAAAGTAAATTATTAATTATATCGCAAGAATTAAAACTAAATTATAAATTTAATTTTCAGTTAATATAAACAATATATTTTAAAATATAATTGAAAGTATTAATCTTTTAATAAAAATTTATTAAAAAAGGAAGTGAAGAAAGTATTTCAACAAAATTTAATATATTTCAAAATATTCGTTTATAAAATTATATTTTTAAATAGTAAAAAAATAATAAAAAATAATAAAAAACTAAAAAAATAATAAAATGAATACTTATAAAAGAAAAGAAAATTGAAAAATGAATAATTGAAAAATCGTTATAAATTAAAATAATAACTTTATACGAAGAAATATTATAACAAAGAAGTATATATAATCTAAAAAATTAATAAAAATATTCAATAAACTATTCAACACTTAAATTTTTTTACTTTTAAAATATACATTAAATATAAAGAATAAGAAGTGGTAATATAATAATAATGTCATTGGAGGCCAGATTGGTAACTGCGTAAAAATATACTTATATATATAAATTTATAAGGTTGTAAATTCGAATCTTATTATTTTTAGCTTATATACCAAAAACGGAAGATTTAAAATAAAAGAATACAAAGATACAAAATACATTTTCGATAATATAAAAAATAATAATTAATATAAAGTAAAAATTACGATAGATATAAAGGAATACAATAAGCTTTCGAACAAAAATTATAACTTTTATATAAACTTTAACAAGTATTATATTAAATATAATTAAAATATATATATATATATAAAGAATAATTGAACAAAAGGAATAATTTTTATATTATAAAAATATTATAAAAATATTATAAAAATATTATAAAAATATTATAAAAATATTATAAAAATATTATAAAAATATTATAAAAATATTATAAAAATATTATAAAAATATTATAAAAATAATTAAAACTTTATAAAATATTTTAATTACATTAATTTAAATAATTAAATTTTTATTAAATAAATAAAAAATATTTTTTATTATATTATATAATTTTCAATTTTGTAAATTTTTTTTAAAATTAAAATCAAAAAATTAAAAAATTCGAAAAAGTTAAAATAATTTAATAAATTAAATTAAAAAATTTAATTGAAAGATTATGTAATTTAAACTAATTAATATATATATATATTTAAACATATAATTTATATATTAATGTTGATTTATTAAATATAAAGGAATAAAATATATATATTTGAGAAATTCGAATTTTTTTAAAAAAAGGGAAGACACACTAAGCCTAATTAGGTAGTTAATACCGTAACTTAAGAGCGCTGCCAAGTGGCTCCAAGTCAATATAAGTAAGTACGGCTTCGAGCGCCGAGGATCCACCACTGTAGCTCCCATCCTCGGCATCCTTGGCAGTCACTCAGCAGCGCTCCAAGTCACTTGGAGCGGCCGATAATCACCACAGGATTTTGCCAATGTAATTTAATAAAATTTCAATTTATAATCCTTTCGGAACTGAAAATAATTCTTTCTAATATTATTGTATATAATTAAAGAAATTAACATAATGTTTATAGTCCTTTAATAACATTAAGAATAATTATATAATATAGTACAATTATTTAATACCTGAATAAAATTAACGTCGCTTGAATAATACGTAAGTTAGAGTGGAAAAGGTAACCAGAAGGTAAACCGAAAATAAGTATCGCTTAAGCAAAGCGGCGGGAGCTGATTAACTGGATGCGAACGGTTTATTGTACGCGATTATATACTACTATACTATTACACCGACTACACCTAGAAGTACCTTTCTAAGCCCGAAGCCGATGATTCTCAACGCATGCGTAGTCTACAAAAGCCTTTGATTTCCTTTCTCGCAATGTCGTCTCACACCTTCCTCTCATCATTGGCACTGCCTTCTCTGCAATCTATGCAAGCTTCTCCTTGCAAAATCACTCAATTCAAAGAGCCCTACTCAGAGCCTCACAGAATTTTCTTCACACGCGATATCAACATTTTTGGCAACGCTAAAATTTAGAAAACTTTCTCACATCCTTCTCTGATTGTCTTCTCCTGTTGATTGTTTCCTTTCCTGAGAGGTCATCGCGAAATGAACCCGCGGGAGCCCACTAGATCCGCTCGTATTGAAAAGAGTCGACCAAGGGCGAACACGTCAAACAGCCGTCCTCAAATCCAAAGGGTTCTAACAGGCCAACATATAGACGATAGCTCGGTGTACAATGCCGGTGACCTTGATGCTGAGCAGCATAGTGAGGCAGATGATTCCGACAACTCAGAGACAGAGAAGGGAAGGGCAGATTCTGGGTTCAGTGAGGAGGTAAATCAGGCATTTCGACTGAGACAATGGAAGGAACAGGATCTTGAAGCTCCCTTGGAAAAGAAGGTGACAACAAGATCTGCCAAAGATCCGAATCTGGTAGCACTTTTCTCATGCCGGCTTTCAATACAGGTCACTTTGGCTGATAGCGACAGATCTCATGGAATGGCCCAGATGACCCAGAAAACCCCAAAAACTGGACATTGGGAAGGAAATGGGCAGCCACTTTTGTCGTTTCTTCATTCACCTTAATATCTCCCCTCAGCTCTACGATGGTTGCTCCAGCGTTGACCACAATCTCTCGAGAACTCGGTATAACGAACGAGGTCGAATCACAGCTATGTTTGTCTGTTTTCGTTCTGGCTTTTGCCGTCGGTCCCCTCTTTCTCGGCCCGCTCTCAGAAATCTATGGACGTGTTCCGGTACTACAGCTTTCTAATTTGGTCTACTTGGTCTTCAACCTCGCGTGTGGGTTCAGTAGGAACAAGGGCGAAATGGTTGCATTTCGATTCCTCTCTGGTCTTGGAGGGAGTGCGCCCTTAGCCGTGCGTGACCAATTCTCACTAAGATCGCAAACGCATGAGCTGACAAACAAACCCAGATTGGTGGTGGTGTCCTCAGCGACTGTTGGCGTGCGGAGGAGCGAGGTCGTGCAATTAGTATCTACAGTCTTGCACCCTTGCTTGGTCCTGCTATTGGGCCATTGATGGGAGCTTTCATCACGGAGAATACCACCTGGCGGTGGACTTTTTGGGCAACCACTATTGCCGACGGCCTCATCCAAATTATCGGTGTTGTGTTTCTCCGTGAGACATATCCACCAAAGCTGTTACAAAGGAAGGCAGAGCAGCTTCGAAGAAACACCGGCAATGCCGCCTTTCGTACTGAGTTTGAGCATCCGGAGCGTTCTCTCGCAAACACCCTGAAGGTCGGCTTCATTCGTCCCTTCCGTTTACTAGGCACGCAGCCAATAGTGCAAGTGCTAGCGTTTTACATGGCATATCTCTACGGCTTGCTCTATCTTGTTCTTGCCAGTTACCCGACTTTGTGGTCGAATGTCTATCACGAGCGCATTGGAATTAGTGGACTCAACTACATTTCCCTTGGAGTTGGCTTCTTCTTCGGGGTCCAGATCACTGCGCCTCTCAACGACGCCACATTCCGTCGCCTCAAGAAGAAGAACAGCGACACCCCTCTACCTGAGTTCCGCGTACCCCTAATGATCCCCGGCAGCCTCCTAGTCCCTTGCGGTCTCTTCATCTATGGCTGGTCAGCACAATACCACACCCATTGGATCGTACCTAACTTGGGTGCCGCGCTCTTCTCTGCCGGTGTCATTGTGTGCTTCCAGTGCATCCAGACCTACCTCATCGACTCATATACACGCTATGCAGCGTCAGCGGTAGGGGCTGCAACGGTGTTGCGAAGTCTTGCGGGCTTCGGGTTTCCGCTGTTTGCTCCAGCTATGTATGACAATTTGGACTACGGTTGGGGTAATAGCGTCTTGGGCTTTGTTGCAGTTGCAATCGGGTTTCCGGCACCGTTTCTGCTGTGGATGTATGGCAAGAGATTGAGAGAGCGAAGTCCATTTGCTGCTGGCGGTTGAAGAACAAGTCCTTGCAATATTCTAGTGAAGGAGTGGAGGACAACAGACTGATGACTTGATATGATAATATGACCATAGTAAATATAGAGGAGTAAATAATGTAATAGTTCAATACCCTAATACTTGGCCAAAAAGATTCACATCGGATGAACACGTTGAGTCTTGAAGTGTTAGGTTCCCCTATTCTGTGATACAGAATCGGCGCCAGTGCCTCATAGCGTGGAAATGGTCTCCAAAAGCAGCTTCAACGCGACAATTTTCAATCCACTTCCATGCGCGCCTCATCCGACCGCTCTTCCGAGCTTTCTGAATAGCAAGGCTAGAATTATGGCATCTACACGCTTCTCGAGCCAATGACACCTTCTAATCCCGCCACGGCCTCAATCACTCAGCTTGGTGCCACCCAAAAACCCCCAATTCCCATTCGACCCTTTTCAGATCCCAACCTTCTCTCCCCGGACGATGCTTCCTACGCTCGCTCGCCACCCCGGCGGCAGCAGGGAAAGACAGAGACCTATCCTGAGCTGGACGGCGATGCCGTGGGGCCGGATGTACCCAATCTGAGAGGAGGAATTGGTCGACGGCGGCGCGGGAAAGACAGGGGACGCAGTGGAAGCAGACTGGGCAAGCGAGTGTGGAAGAAATTGCTCTGGGTGAACCAACGAGAATGTACACACGCACAGCAGCCCGACTCTACTCCCTAAGACTCCATCTAACAACCCACCCAGACCCAGACAACTACACGGACCCATCAACCTTCCTCTCCCACCTCCAACGCAACCCGCGCCTCCGCCTCTACGACTTCTGGCCCCTCGTCGCTGACTCAACAGTGATAGTGCAACACATCTCCGCGGTCGCAATCTTCGTCTGCTCCTTCGTAGCCATCTACCAACAGCGCGTCTCCCCCATCAGTGTCGTCGGCTTCGGCAGCACGGGCACAGTCCTGGGCTGGATCCTCTGGGACTCCTGGGTCGGGCTCGCCTTCAACAACCGCTCAGATACCCACCCCCCCGCCAGCACCAACCCCAGCGACTTCGCCCAGCACCCTTCCCTCAGCCCCACCAGCTCCCCCACCAGCACCACCGCCCCGACCCCCTCCGACCCCCCCGTCGGCCTAGGCCTCTCCCTCAGCCTCAGCAACCCCAACTCAAAATCTCACTCGCAGACCTCCCTCTCCTCCTCCGGCCCCTCC
>JAABUQ010002995.1_pt1 | contig 32060 bp, 27 predicted proteins | sample 5560001 | NCBI WGS metagenome assembly JAABUQ01 (sample SAMN10711888, study PRJNA513371) | rock metagenome | isolation source: Antarctica rocks | place: Antarctica: Victoria Land, Finger Mt nord | collected 2015-12-18 | reverse complement strand
CTAATTAAGAAACTGGAGGTTTGTCAAGTCTAAACGCTGGTCTCTTCGAAAATCGGGCTAGAGGATTTTCTTTGTCTGGCACTATAATCCTTAGTCGGCAGATTTTAGTCCGATTGTACTGGTACCAACGTACTGTTAGAAGAGTTCGCAAAACACCGTGCATCAATCTGAAGAAAATGGGATGTCAACAGTACCGATCCGCATTTTGATTGTCGACGGGCACCCGATCGTGCTCGAAGGGCTTCATAAAGTTTTCGCCGACCACCCCGCTATCACGGTAGTCGGCGAGGCGATCGATGGCATGGATGCTATTGAGAAAGTTGTCACTCTCGAGCCGGATGTGGTTCTAATGGACATTAAGCTTCCCCGGGTGGACGGCCTCACAGTCCTTCGCAGCATCCAAACCCGCTCGCCTAAGTCGAAGGTCATCCTGTTTGCCTCCGCCGAGCACCGGGAAGAGTTCGTCGAAGCTATGAAGCTCGGGTGCGCTGGCGTTCTCCACAAAGATGTCCCGACCTCACTGATCGAAAAGAGCATCCTCAAGGTCCACGCGGGCGAAATCTGGCTCGACTCGAACACCACCGCCGCCGTCATGCGGAAATTTTCTTCCCCGGCGGAAAGCGGCGGCGCTCCTCCGACCAACGGCAAGACGCCTCGTGAACGAGCTCAGCTCAGCCAGCGTGAACGGGAAATCATCATTCTGATCGCCCAGGGCTACAAGAATAAAGAGATCGCCGAAAAGATGTTCATCACTGAGCAGACCGTCAAAAACCATCTGCACAACGTCTTCGATAAGCTCGGTGTCTCCGACCGTCTCGAGTTGGCTCTCTACGCCATTCATAATAGTCTCCATATGAGGGCCTAGGCTGAACCTGCGTTCGCCGCTCGACCCGTCTCAGAAGGCCCAACAATGATCTGGTTCTTTGGGGCCGCCGCCCTGGCTATCGAGGCTGCTGCATTCGGTCCGGCGGCTGTCTGGCATCCACCTCCACGCTTCCGCCAAACCGTTCTTGCCGCTTGCCAGGAAACCGGTGCCGGTTTTGGCGATTGCTTCTCCGCTCAGATGAAGAAAGCCGGCGCAACCTCCCAGGCCCTCGACTTCACTCGCTTGATACACACCAACGGCTATCTCGAAGCACTCCGCCCGGTGGGCCGCGTGAGCGTTGCAGCAGTCGCCTACCCATTCCGGGCCAACGAGAATAACGGCCTCTATCTCCTGAACGGGCAGCCTTCCGCTCTGGACGTCGACGACCTCGATCTCCTTCCGCAAGAGGAGATCAAGAACCTTCATCCCGACGGAACGCTCTGGCCTGGCGATCGGACTACCCCCGCCGGCGCGCTCGCCATAGCTCTCCCGGATGGCTCCCAGCGCTTCGTCATCGATTACCGGGTTCAGAAGGGCTGCCATGCGTGGGCCGTGCTGGGCCAGGCTTTTTTCAGCTTTGCTTTCGATCCGTCCGGTAAATTCGACGGCGTCTCGTATAGCGGCTTCACGCCAGACTACCGCGTAAGTAAAACTCAAAGCCAGAAGATTGCGACAGTCGAGAACGCCATCACCTTCACGCTTCTGCTGCCGGCCAACCGAACCACCGGCTACTCCTGGAGGCTCGCGCCCGCCATCCATTCTCCTGCTGTTGCGAACCTGGACCACCGGTACGAAAAATTCGCCGGGAAAGATGCTGGAGCAGGCGGTCAGGAACTCTGGACGTTTCACGCCACAAGCCTCGGGGAAGCCAACTTGCAATTCAGTTACGGCCGGCCATGGACGAACACGCCCGCTGCCCAGACTCTCCACGTAATCGTCCACGTCCGTTAGCCGGCTTTGCGGAGGGCCTCGCGATTCCAGCCGGGACCCGAGCTGCCTGCCATCCGCCCTAACTCGTTACAATAGAGTAAGTCCCCACAGATGCCATCGCCTATCCAGGAGAGCCGGCGGGATCGCCGAGTAGCTCTCGAAGACGCTCTTTCTACACGTATCCTTGTGCTCGATGGCGCTATGGGCACGATGCTCCAGGACCGCCATCTGACCGCTGCCGATTTCGGCGGCCCTGCGCTCGAGGGCTGCAACGAAAATCTGGTTCTCACGCGCCCCGATGTGATCCTCGACATTCACCGCGCCTATTTCGAGGCTGGTTCCGATATCGTCGAAACCAACAGCTTCCAATCGAGCAAAATTGTACTCGCTGAATTTGGCCTGGCCGATAGCTCCTATGCCCTCAGCTTTCGAGCAGCCGAACTCGCGCGTGAGGCGGCCGCTGAATTCTCCGCGACTGGCCGCATGCGTTTTGTGGCCGGTTCCATGGGCCCCACCACCAAAGCAATCTCGATCACCGGCGGAATCACCTTCCCCGAGCTCATCGAAAGCTTTTTCCTGCAGGCAAAGGGTCTCGTCGATGGAGGCGCTGATATTCTCCTGCTCGAAACCTGCAATGACACGCGCACGGTCAAAGCTGCGCTGCTCGCGATCGATCGCCTGTCGAGAGAGATCGATTTCAAAATCCCCACGATCGTCTCGGGAACAATCGAGCAACTTGGCACCATGCTCGCCGGTCAGCCTGCGGAAGCATTCTATGTTTCGGTAGCTCATGCGGATCTCCTGGCAGTCGGCCTCAACTGCGCCACTGGCCCCGAGTTCATGACCGATCACATCCGCTCGATCCATGAGCTCGCCACCACCCGCGTTTCCTGTTACCCGAACGCCGGCTTGCCCGACGCCGACACCGGTCAATACGTGGAAACACCCGACACACTCGCCCGCCAGCTCGCGCGCTTCGTCGACCACGGCTGGCTCAACATTGTCGGCGGCTGTTGCGGTACCGGGCCCGACCATATCCGCGCCATTGCCCAGATGGCCGAAGGCAAACGTCCCCGCGCAACCCAAGCGTCCAACCACCGGACCTATTTCTCCGGTATCGAAATTGTCGAAGCCGAAGACAGCAATCGTCCGCTCATCGTCGGCGAGCGCACCAACGTCATCGGTTGCCGCCTGTTTAAGAATCTCGTCTCCGAAGAGAAGTGGGAGGAAGCCACCGAAATTGCCCGCCGCCAGATCCGCAACGGCGCGCACATCGTCGATGTCTGCCTTCAAACCAGCGACCGCGACGAAATCAACGATATCCCACCCTTCTACGACAAACTGATCCGCAAGATCAAAGCGCCCATCATGATCGATACCACCGATCCGCGCTCAGTCGAGTTGTCGCTCACATATTGTCAAGGCAAGGGCATCATCAACTCGATCAATCTTGAAGATGGCGAAGAGAAGTTTGAACTCATTTGCCCCTTAGCCCGCCGGTACGGCGCTGCTCTCGTCGTCGGGTGCATCGATGAAGACCCGCTCCAGGCGCAGGCCTTCACCCGCGAGCGCAAACTGGCCGTGGCCCAGCGCTCGGTCGATCTGCTCACTTCGAAATACGGCATTCCGCCCGAAGACATCATCATCGACCCGCTCGTGTTTCCCTGCGCCACCGGCGACGAAAACTACATCGGCGGCGCTGTCGAAACGGTCGAGTCAATCCGTCTCATCAAGCAGCAGATCCCGTACGTCAAAACAGTCCTCGGCATCTCCAACATCTCCTTCGGTCTGCCCGCTGCCGCCCGAGAGGTCGTCAATTCCGTTTTCCTCTACTACTGCACAAAGGCAGGCCTCGATCTCGCCATCGTCAACTCGGAAAAGCTGGAGCGATTTGCTTCTATTCCGGAAGAAGAGCGCAGGCTGGCAGAGGCGCTGCTTTTCAACACGCCTCCCGAGCACGTCTCCCCCGATCATCCGCAGTTTCTGCATCTCCAAGTTCCCGGTGATACCAATGACTGGAGACTGCAATCGCGTGACCAAAAGATGGCCATCAATCAGTTCCACATCGCCGCCATCTCAGAACACTTCCGCGGTGCCTCCGCGCGCCAGAAAAAAGTCACCGCCGACCTCCCGCTCGATGAACGCCTCGCCAACTACATCATCGAAGGCACCAAAGACGGCCTCATACCCGACCTCGACCGTAAGCGCGCCGAAGGCGTCGCGCCCCTCGACATCATCAATGGACCTCTGATGGCCGGTATGGCCGAAGTCGGCCGTCTGTTCAATCAGAACGAGTTAATCGTCGCCGAAGTCCTGCAGTCGGCGGAAGCCATGAAGGCTGCCGTCAACCACCTGGAGCAGTTTATGGAGAAGTCCGAAACGTCTGCGCGCGGCAAAATTGTCCTCGCCACCGTCAAAGGCGACGTTCACGACATCGGCAAAAATCTCGTCGAAATCATCCTCAGCAACAACGGTTTTAACGTCGTCAATCTCGGCATCAAAGTTCCACCTGATGACCTCATCAAAGCTTTTCATCAGCACCAACCCGACGCCATCGGGCTCTCGGGTCTTCTCGTCAAAAGCGCGCAGCAAATGGTCACCACCGCCGGCGACTTCAAAGACGCTGGCATCGACGTTCCGCTACTTGTCGGAGGTGCTGCATTATCCGAAAAGTTCACCAAAACCAAAATCGGACCAAGCTACGGTGCCCCGACTTTCTACGCGAAAGACGCCATGACCGGCCTCCGCTTAATGAACGAGATCACCGATCCTGCTCTGCGCAGGCACGTTCTCAGCCAGCACATCTTTCGCGACGTACCGGTCGAAACCGTCGCGAGCGAGCCTTTCGTCATTCCACCGGGCGAATTCCGCAGCCCAAAAGTTCACACCGATATTCCGATACCCGCTGCCCCCTACACTGATCGCCGGGCTCGCACCATCCCGAACCTCACCGAGGTCTGGAGCTACATCAATCCGTTCATGCTCTACGGCCGGCATCTCGGCTTCAAAGGCAATTTCGAAAAGCTGCTCCACGACCGCGGCGCGAAGGCCCTCGAGCTCTATCACGTGGTCGAAGACGTCAAGCTGAAAGCTGCAGAGTTCATGAAGGTCCGCGCTGTCTGGCAATTCTTCGAAGCCGAGCGGGCAGGGAACACCATCCACCTCTTCACCCCAGGCGCGACTTCGCCCATCGAGAGCCTACATTTCGGACGGCAGGCTAAGTCCGACGGCCTCTGTCTCAGCGACTACGTGCTCGACCCGCAAGACGGCCGCCGCGATCACATCGGCTTGTTCGTCGTCAGTGCAGGCCAGAGTGTCATTGAGCATTCCCAGCAGGCCAAAGAGCGGGGTGATTACCTCGAAGCGCATGCCCTTCAGGCGCTCGCGATTGAAACGGCCGAGGCAGCGGCAGAGTGGCTCCACCGCCGCATGCGCGAAGACCTCGGCTTCCCCGATTCACCTGCAATGACCATGAAGGAGCGCTTCACTTCGCGCTATCGCGGCAAACGCTACAGCTTCGGTTATCCCGCCTGCCCGAACCTCGAAGATCAGGCCAAGCTCTGGCAACTGCTCCGCCCCGAAGAGATCGGTGTCCAGCTAACCGAAGGCTTCATGATGGAACCCGAAGCCAGTGTCTCCGCGCTTGTCTTCCACCATCCCGATTGCGCCTACTTCAGCGCCGCCGAAGAAACCGAACCAGCCTACGCTTAACGCTTCCCCGCCACGGACGTACAGAGCGAGCATTACTCCAAGCAGCGTCCCGTCGCTATACTGATGAAAATACATTCAGCCGTCGCTCCGTCGCGAGCTCGGTCTCGAAAGAGCGCATGCTAAACCGCTTATTTACTCCGTTCTTCATTCTTCTTTTCCTTCCGGTCGTCGCCGCTGCACAAGGCGGCGCTACCGGCGCTATCTCAGGCACTGTCCAGGATCAAAGCGCAGCTGTCATTCCCAAAGCGCAAGTCCAGATCTCCGGAACTGCGGGCACCTCGCGCACTGTTGAAACCGATTCCACCGGCAGCTTCACCGCCCCGCTTTTACCGGTCGGAACCTACTCCTTGCTCATCAGCGCGGCCGGCTTCGGTCAAACGCGTATCGCCACCGTTGAAGTCCGCGTCACCGAAACCACCCGGCTGACGGCCACTCTCCAGCCGCAAGCTCTCGCCACGCAGGTGAATGTCGAAGCCCAGATTGCAAACGTCGAAACTACCAGCGCCGTCACAGGCCAGTCGCTCTCGAGCCAGACCATCGGCACGCTCCCGCTCGCGACCCAAAACTTCCAGCAGTTACTCACGCTCTCCTCCGGCACAACGTCCAACTTGAATGCCTCCGCATCGCTCGGACGCGGCGACACCCGCATCGACGTCAACGGTCAGCGCGAAGATAACAACAACTATCAGATCGAGGGCATTTCCGCCAGCGACTACAACGTCGGTGAACTCACCAATACGCCTCTGCCCAGCCCCGACGTCGTGCAGCAGTTCAAAGTGCAAACCAGTCTCTACGACGCCTCCCAAGGCAGGAACGGCGGCGGCAACATCAACGCCGTCCTCAAAAGCGGCACCGATCAGATTCACGGCGACATTTTCGAGTTCTTCCGCAACGACGATCTCAACGCCAACGAATTTTTCCTCAAGAGCGAAGGCAACCCGCGCCCCACCGTCAAGCAAAACGTCTTTGGCGGCAGCTTAGGCGGCCCAATCCTGCCTAAAGGCAAGTGGGGTTATTTCTTCGTCAACTATCAGGGAACGCGTCAGCTCAGCGGCCTCTCCTCAGGCACCATCATCGGCACCTCGCTCCCCGTCCTGCCCGTCGATCGCTCTGCTCTATCACTAGCGAACGCCTTCTTCCCAGGTGATCCAACCGCTGCCGCGCAGATCGATCCGGTCGCTCTGAAGCTGCTCAACTTGAAAGGCAATCAGTTCGGTTCGAGCGCAGGCGGATACCTCATCCCGAGCGTGAGCGGCACTCCGGGCAGTACCGGGCACTTCAACGTCAGCCGCGCCGGCCGCTACAACGATGATCAGTTCACCACGAATTACGACAAAGAACTCGGCCCCAAAGACAAACTCGCCGCACGCTTCTTCTTTTCAAACTTCGAATCCAATCTTCCGTTCGGTGCCGGCGGACTCCAGGCATCCTTCGGCGGCAGCATCTCGCCCAGCGATTTGAATTTCCCCTACGATCTCCCCGTAAAAGACCGCTTTCTAAACGCCACCGAAACCCACACCTTCTCGCCCGCCTGGGTCAACGAGTTTCGCTTCGGCTTTGTTCACATCGATAACAAAAGCATCAACGCTCCCATCGTCACTACCGATCAACTCGGCATTAATCGTCCCAACAACAACGTCGATAACCTCATCTACAAATTCACCTTCAATAGCTCCGGTTTTCAGATCGGCCCTACGCCCGGCGCCAATCAAACGCAAACTCAGAACAACACGATTATCGTCAACACCACCAGCTGGGCCAACGGTAAACATCTCGTTCGCTTTGGCGGTGAGTTCGATTACGTGAACCTCGCCAAAGATTTTCCACAAGTCTTCAACGGCCAGTTGTTCTTCAGTCCCGGCACTTCGGGCGGTGCCTGCGCGGCCGGCTGCTCCGACTTTCAGGAGTTCCTGCTGGGCGCTCCCGCATTCACTTTCGGCGGAAGCGGCGTCTCGAATCACCAGTACCGCATCGCCGATTCTTCGCTCTTCCTCCAGGACGATTACAAAGTCACCCCGCAGCTGACGCTCAACCTCGGCCTCCGCTGGGAACTGAACGGCGCTGTCACCGATGATCTCTGCCATATCGGCAACACCATTCCGTCACTCTCGTTCACAGGCCAAAATCCGTTCGTCTATCCAACGTGCGTCAACCATCTCAACGTCCCTGGTCTCACGGGCACCCGCAGCGCCACCACTCTGAACAATAACTACGCGTCGAACTGGGGTCCCCGCTTCGGCTTCGCCTACAACCTGTTCGGCAAAGACACAACCTCCCTCCGCGGCGGCTACGGTATCTACTATGTCCGCGAAGACGTCGGCGCAGTCGATCAGCTTTCATTCGTCACGCCCTTCCTGCCCATCACGAGCGCCGCTGGCTCGCCCGGCACCATGGGCACTGTTTTCGCAACTTCAATCCCGAAAGGCGGCGTCATCGATCCTGCTTACGTCCCCGTCTATTCCCGCCTGCAAGGCTTCGTCGACGCAAAGGGCAATCCCACCCGCGACACCACGCAGACGCCCGTCTACACCGGCAACAGCCTCAATTATCTGCCGCTCGAAGTTCCGGCGCATTACGTCAACCCCAGCACGCAGCAATGGAATCTCGGCATTCAGCAAAGCCTCTCGCACGCCTGGGTCCTCGAGCTCGGATACGTCGGCACCAAGGGCACGCACCTGCGTGAAACGCGCGATCTTAATCAGGCCTACGATGCGCGCACTACGCCGCTTACGCTCAGTGCTACCGATGGCACTACTTACACGATCAATCAAAATACAGCCGCCAACGTGAACGCCCGCGCTCGTTATCCCGGCCTGGGCGTCTCCGGTTTCCAGCTCTTTGCCGATGATGCCAACTCCGTCTATCATTCCCTGCAGACAACGGTCTCTCATCGCTTCGCCCACGGTCTCCATTTCCAGGCTGCCTACACGTTCTCGAAAGCCATCGACGAAACTTCCACCGGCAACACGGCGATCAACTCCGCCGTCAACGATCAAACCTCCCTCCGTGATTCCAGAGGTCTCGCCGACTTCGACCGCCCGCATCGCGTCATCGTCAACTACACCTACGATCTGCCCTTCTTCGCTTCTGCAAAGGGCTTCACACACGCGCTTCTCGGCGGCTGGTACATCAGCGGCATCACCACGTTTCAATCCGGCGCACCATTCACTGTCATTGATTCCGCCGCTGGATCAGGCTACGGCCTGCTCGGAACCGGCACACCCACCACACCGAATCTCACTCTGGGCGTCGATCCCTTAACACAAGGTTCCGTAAAGAGCCGCCTCGGCGGTTACGTCAACATCAATGCCTTCTCACCTGCCACCGCCATCGGACCCGACGGCTCCACCGGCTTCGGCAACCTCGGCCGCAACACCTTCCGCGGACCCTTCCAGCAGAACTGGGATTTCTCGGCCGGCAAGTCCTTCGCACTCACCGAGCATCAGGCGCTCCGCATCACCGCCGATTTCTTCAACCTCTTCAATCATCCGAACTTCGCGAATCCCGCCTTCCTCGATATCGAAAGCCCATCCAATTTCGGCCAGATCACTAGCACCGTCGGCACCCCGCGACTTGTCCAGTTCTCCGCGCGCTACTCGTTCTGATGGTGAAGCTCGTTCTCATTCTGCTACTCGCCGCATCGATGGCGTCGCTCGTCGCGCAATCGCCGGGCAGCCTCGCCGCCGAGATCAACCGCATTCCGATCTTCGACAATCACTCCCATCCCGGTTACGCTGATGATTCCGATGTCGACGCGATGGCCTCTCCGCCCGGCAGCGCCGCACTCCGCCTGCGGCCTGAAAATCCTGAGCTCGTCGCTGCTTCGAAAGCCCTCTTCGCCTATCCATACGATGACTATTCGCCCGACCATACCCGCTGGCTCATCAACAAAAAATCGCAATTGAAACAGCAGCAGGGAAAGCAGTACTTCAACGGAATCCTTGACCGGCTCGGCATCGAAACCGCCATTGCCAATCGAGTCGCCATGCCCAATTACCTCGACCCAAAACGCTTCCTCTGGGCCTGCTTTGTCGATTCGTTTCTGTTCCCCTTCGATAACCGCCGCCTTCGCGACTCGAACGTAGACGAGCAGACCTACCTCCCGCTCCAGGAGAAAAAATTCCGGCGTGACCTCGCCGAAGCTGGCTTGCATTCGCTGCCCGATTCGTTCAACGGTTACCTCCAGTTCGTCTCACGCGTCCTCGAACAGAACCGCGCGCACGGAGCAATCGCTATTAAATTCGAAGCAGCTTACTTCCGATCACTCTATTTCGCTGACCCGCCCGCTGCGCAAGCCGAAGCCGTTTACGCCCGCTATCGAAATGGTGGCACGCCTTCCGCCGCTGACTACACGCTCTTCCAGGATTTCGTCTTTCGCCATCTTATCCGAGAAGCCGGACGTCTCCACCTCGCCGTCCACTTCCACACCTCCGTCGGCATCGGCGATTTCTTCAGCCTCCACAACGGCAACGTCCTCAATCTCGAAAACGTCCTGCGCGACCCGCGCTACGACTCCGTTAACTTCGTCCTGCTGCACGGCGGCTTCCCCTACGATCGCCAGGTCATCTGGCTCGCCGCCCGCCGCAACGTGTACGTCGATTCCTCGCTGATGGAGCTCATGCTCTACCCGTCCGAGTTCAAAAACACGCTAAAGTATTGGCTTTCGATCTACCCGGAAAAGGTCCTCTACGGCAGCGACGCTTTTCCATTCAACGAAGCTCTCGGCGCGGAAGAAGCCTATTGGCTCGCCGTCCGCTCCACGCGCCAAGCCCTCGCGGCCGCTCTCGGCGAACTCGTTTCCGAAAGAGCAATCAGTCACGAACAGGCACTCAACATCGCCCGCGGCTACCTTCACGACAACGCGGCCACGCTCTATCAAAACGCATCACCAAAGAATTAACAGAACTCTCTCACTCTGATGCTGTCCAATACCCAGCGCGCGCATGCACCCGCCAATCTCCAGACCCGCGGATGCTGACGCCCAACAGGTGATAACCAGCAGCCTGCGGCTCGGGCGGCACAAAGGTCAGCGTGTAACGGTTATGAATCTCATTCCCGATCGCGCTTAACTGTGTCTCCAGACCGCGAAGAGTCGTAAATTTATTGTGCCCGCCCCCCGTTGTCTGGGCCAATGCTTCTGCGATGTTCACTTTGGCTAGTCGCGCCAGTTCCATTCCAATCGCCAGTATCGAAATGCCTCCCTGGTTATTCGGATCGTAAGACCCCGGTTGATCGGCCTCCGGCTGCCGTTCAGACGCCTTCTGCGTAAATGCAGTCGCGTAAGCCGAATACGAAAGCGTGTAAATCACCACATCGTCCTGTTGCGCTTTGGAGACAACGTCTGCGAAATGCGCCTTACTCTGCCGGTCGCGCGATTCGCTGATCAACACGATCATGCGGCGCGCCGTCTCTTTCCTCGCCGCCAGCAGATCGCATCCCATACTTACGCCGTCGAGAAGACGCCCCGAGTCGCCGGCCGCTTTTATCTTTGCAAATACATCGCCCAAAAGATTAGGATCAGCTGTGAAATCCTGCGCGATTCGTACCTCATCTGAAACGGTCACAACAGCCGCCAGACTCGGCGCTCCCCTCCCCATGTCATTCGTGATGTAGCTGCTGACGATCGATGCCGTCTTCCTGATCTTGGCCAACACAGCGTCATTGCCGCTGCTGATCTGCAAGACGATCACGGCATGAATCGGCAGCGCGTCCGTATCCCGCGAGATCATCCGCACCCTCTGCGGTTTTCCGTCGTTCAGAACGACGAAATCGTTTGCGCTTAAGTCTTCGACTAGCTTGCCGCCCTTCGTCATCACTGAGACGGGCACCACAACTTCATGGGCCCGCGTCTGAAAACGGGGCTCTTGCGCCCAAGCTGTTACAGCAATCAGCAGGAGCATTGCCCATCTCATGTTGCCGGAAGACGTACGCGCGCAGCCAAGCGTTTCGACGAACCGCTGCTCACACCTTGCTCCCCCGACGACGATTACTCGACTCTAATACCAATGCTCGTGACCGCGTTTGTGTCGACTACAAAGTGGATCTCCTTGCCTTCTTTAACCAACACCAAATGCAGGTTCAACGGACCGATAGGGCTCGACGCGCTGTTGATCACTGCCGTTCCAGTGCAATCCGGATTCACGGTATAGGTGCCGCTGCCTGGCGTCCAGTCCGCTGGTGGCGGCATGCCGTTACAACAATGTGGTCCACTTGAGTCAAATTGCCTCGGCCGTCAAAATGGGTCATGGCTACACCGCGGATCGGAATACCGCCTCCGTTCTGCAGCGTTGCCTTGGGGGCGGCAAGTCTTCCTTCGATGGTGAAACCGTAATCACCATGAAGCATCCTATCTGTACACGCCCGATTCTCGTCGCCGGCACGCGCCGGAGATGTTAAGCCCAGTAAACCGCAAAGGATCAGCACGGGAGCCGCCGCGATTGAAAAATTCGAAACTGATTTCTTTTGCATGAAGACCTCCTTTTCAGGTTGACCCGATCATACGGTTTCGCCGCGCCCGCTTCAATGGCCGCTGTGTTCCCGCTTTATTCCGCGCTTGTTCCCCCTACATAATCCTGAATCAGCCGGTTTCCGCTAATGAGGAACACGGTCCGGTAGAATGCAACGCGAGGTGTTGTACCATTGCCTGCGCAGGTGCGCGGACATTTAGGTATGAGCCTGTCTTCGACGCCGCGGATCCGCTTTGGATCTCGAGGTAGATACCCGGTCCGGCGAGTTGCGCCGCGAAGGCTCGAAGATCAATCTGCCGGATCAGCCGTTTCAGGCGCTGCTGCTCCTACTCGAGCGCCCCGGCGAAGTAGTGGCGCGGGAAGAACTCAGGCAACGGCTATGGCCGCAGGACCCCTTTGTCGACTTCGATCGCGCCTGAATAAAGCCATCAATAAACTGCGCGTCGCTCTCGGAGACGATGCTGAAATCCGTGTTACATCGAAACCCTCCCTCAACGCGGATACCGGTTCATTTCGCCAGTGGAAACTCCGGCGCAATTTCCTCCCCGGATCGACTCTCTCGCAGTGCTGCCGCTGCGCAACCTGTCAGGCGATCCCGCGCAAGATTATTTCTCCGACGGGTTGACGGAGGAACTGATTTGCTCCATCGCCCGCATCGCCTCGCTCCGGGTGATCTCGCGCACTTCGGTGACGTCCTACAAAGGATCACCAAAATCTTTGCCGGCGATCGCGGAGGAACTGCGAGTAGACGCGGTCGTCGAAGGCTCCGTCGCCCGCTCCGATCAGAAAGTCCGGATTACAGTTCAACTGATCCTCGCCTCCCAAGACAGGCATCTCTGGTCCGGCAGGTACGAGCGCGATCTGCGTGACATCCTCCCATTGCAAGCTGAGCTCGCGCAGAGCATCGCCACTCAGATTCACGAGCTGGTCGACCCTGCACATCCCTACCCTGCACATTTGCCTCAAGTCCATCCACAGGCCTACGAGGCTTGTCTCAAGGGAAATTTTTTTCGCGACAAAATGACTCCGGCCGACTTGCAGAAAAGTATTGCATTTTCCACGCAGGCTATTGATCTCGACCCCGCTTACGCTCGAGCTTTTGGAGATCTGTCCCGGTCCTATTTTTATCTCGGGCTGTTCGGGATAGGTCCTGCCAGTGACATGTTCCCGAAAGCGAGGGTGAACGCCGCCAAGGCTTTGGAGCTCGACGAAACAGTTGCTTCCGCTCACAATGCCCTTGCGGCGGTTCATGTTTTCTACGATTGGGATTGGGCCGCCGCCGAAGCCGAGTCCAAGCGTGCGGTCGAGCTCAGCCCGGGCGAGGCGGTGACACACGCGCATTTCGCCGACTACCTGTCCATAAGGGGCCGGCACAGTGAAGCGATCGCGGTGTTCAACCGGGTGCTCGATCTCGATCCTATCTCGCGCGTGTACATTACTCACTTCGGACTGATCCTTTACCGCGCGAGAAGGTACGACGAATCGATCGCCCAATGCCGGAAAGCTCTTGAGATCGACCCGGAGTACGCCAATGCGCTCTGGTTCCTGGCCCTCTCGCTCGAGCAAAAGGGCCCGCTGCTGGAAGCAATCGCGAATCTCGAACACGCTGTCAGACTTTCGGAAGGTCCACATTTTTGCGTGCTACTCGGCCGTGCCTATGCTCTCGCGGGCGAGCGAACAAAGGCAATCCACATTCTCAACGAACTGCTGGCCCGCTCTGAACGCATGTACGTGCTCCCTTTGACATCGCTGTCGTCCTAATCGGACTGGGCGACGCAGCTTCCGCGTTCTAACGGCTCGAGCAAGCGTACCAGCAAAAAGTATTTCGGATCATCGAGCTCACCATGCCGATGTTTGACAGCCTGCGTTCCGATCCGCGCTGGCAGAATCTCGTGCAACGTGTCGGTCTCCCGCAATAAGCCGTTACAACAGCCATGCACCGCCACAATGCCAGTTTGGAACAAACAGTTTACGAACTCCGCCGCTTCATACTACGCTGCGCGCCTTCGTATGTATACTGCGAGAGCAGTTAATCCCACAAAAATCAAACAGGAAGAAGCCGGCTCTGGCAAGATGCTCGCGGTGCCGCGTTGCAAAACGCTGCCAGATGGGCCGATTGTGAATGCTTCGCGCGGTCCCGAGATGCCGTAGAGCGCCTGCGGAGGGAATCCTGGATTTGATCCTGACTGCAAGCCGGTGATGACAACGAAGTCCGTGAGGACTCCATCGGTCTCTGTTACGTTTTCCTCGATCAGATCCTGCAGGCCGTAGTGGAACGTGCTCGACCCGACCCCTGGAATATTGGAAACCGTTAACGTGAAGCGAAAGTCCGTCTCAACGTCGGGAGCCATCGAAATGAAGCTGAGATATCCATATCCGGCTGATGTTGAACCGGGGTAGAGGCCGCTCGCATCGGACCCGCTATATACGAGTTGGATGGTAGAAATGCAGGGATCACAGTCATCCTCTGGTACTGCCCGTAAGGAATTGACCGCGGAAAGATGCGCTGCATACGTGGAGGATGCGCCGAGGACACACAATGTCAACCAAAACGAAACTCTGCTCGTTGCCATCGTTTCCTCGTTTGGAGCCATTTCGGCCACAAGTCGCGACCGTTACAGGGAGATCCAAAGTGCGCCAACTATATCGCATTCCAGGTGTCAACAGCGGAGAGCCCGCTATGGTTCTCCGGAAGTGTGAGTTGGTGAGTCAATTTAGCCCATGAGATGTCTGCTTGAGAGGCGGTTGAGAAAAGCTGTGAGCTGTGGAAGCCAGCCAAACTCTGGGTAGTGTCAACGAGATTGTGTAAACGGCTCAACGATCACAACCAACTCCCCCAACTCCCTCAATCACTTACACCTCAACCCTTGCGACCGCATGCTATCTTCTGACCGCATGCACTGCCCCTCCTACGAAGCCCGGGTCACCGCTCTCAACAAACGCGCCGCCGCAAATCGCGCCAACGCCCAACTCTCGACCGGCCCTAAAACCCCAGCCGGCAAAGCCGCCGTAGCCTTAAACAATCTGCGCCACGGACTCGCGGGCGCATTCCTCATCCTGCCCACGGAAAACGAAGAAGACTTCGCCGCGCTTCTCGAAAGCCTCCTCGACGAACACCAGCCCGCAACCGAAACCGAACGCCTGCTCGTCACCAACATGGCCCGCCATCAGTGGCTCAGTGATCGCGCCATCAAGCTCCAGCGGCTCGTCTTCGGCGATCACGGCGTCTGCGAAAACGGTGACCGCCTTCTGCTCTACCTGCGCTACCAAACCACCCACCAGCGCGCCTTCCACAAATGCCTCAACGACCTTCTTAAGCTCCGCGCCGAACGCCGCAAAACCGAAATTGGCTTTGAACGGCAATCCCACGCCACCGCTGTCGAAACCCGCCAACACGAGATCCACCACGCCCGTCTCGCACAGTTCCACGCGCGCCTAAAACAGACCGAAATCCGCACGAGCCTTCTCCTCGCGCCCCGCCACCCGCCCATCTCCCCAAAACCTCATGGCTTTGAACCGCAATCCCCGCGCATCACTCACAACAGCCCACACTCCGCCAGCCCCGAAACTCGCGAACGCGCCGCTTGAAAACCCCTTGGCCCTTTGGCAAAACCGATCGAATCTCAGTAAACTAAACACAGGGACTCCTTTGCGGAAATTACTCACACCTCTCGTCGCTTTCGGCCTGCTGTCGGCTTACGTCATGGCGGATACCAGCTCTGTGCGAAAAGCCCCTGAGCTTGCGTTCACCCTGCCGGGCCAAGGCGACAAGCTGCTGAGTCAGTACCGCGGCAAAGTGGTTGCCATCGAATTTATCCTCACTACTTGCCCTCACTGCCAGCAGGCTTCCCGCTTCATGACCAAGTACCAGCAGGAATATGGGCCGCACGGCTTCCAAGCCATTGACCTCGCCATCAATGCGCTCGATGAAGGGCGCAAACCCGATCAGGCCAGTTTGCTCGCCGAAACCTTCGCCAACAATTTCCAGGTTGGTTTCCCCGTCGGCTTCATCGGCCGCGATCCCATGATGAGCTTCATGGGCTTCAGCGTCATGGACCGCATGGTTGTGCCGCAGCTGGTCCTCATCGACCGCAAGGGCATTATCCGCTATCAAACGCCGGCCGGTGACAGCGAAGAGTACGGCAAGATGATGAACGAAACTACGATTCAGCAGCATATTGAAGAGTTGCTTGCCCAGCCCGCGACTGCCGCTGGCCACCGCGCACCCGCCAAAAAAGCCCTCTAATCGAAACTGACCGCGCGGGACGTGTTACAACATAACGTTATGCGGTCCGCGGTTTCTCTCCTTCTTTCCCTTGCGTTGTGTACCCGCCCTGCCTGGCCTCAGGACGACAAGACTCTCGAAGTCGTCGGGAAGATAAAGGTTGAAGCCTTCGACCGCTCGCGTGTCATGGATACGCTCGAGAACCTCACCGATCTCTACGGCCCGCGCCTAACCGCTTCGCCCGAGTTCCAACAGGCCGCTGATTGGGCCATGGGTCGCCTCAAAGAGTATGGAGTTGCCAACGTACACGCCGAGCCGTGGGGTCCATTCGGCCGTAGCTGGTCCCTTCAGGGCTATCAACTCGAAATGACCGCGCCCCGCTATTCGCATTTGGTTGCGGTGCCTCTTGCCTGGGGTGAGCCCACCGGAGTGAAAACCGCCGATGCCATTTACGCTCCGGTCCATACTCCCGAAAATCGCTTCAACATGAAAAAGCAGGAAGAAGCTCTCGATCAATACCAGGCTGCTTGGAAAGGCAAGCTGAAGGGCAAAGTGGTCCTAGTCACCGAGCTCAAAGAACCGAAGCCCACCACCAAGCCGCTATTTCGCCGCTACACCGATGCCGAACTGGCCGAGATCGCCGAGGCCCCCGAGCCGAGTATCAAACGCAACGTGAATATCGATCAAATGGATGTGCCCGCCGATCAAGAAGAAGCGTACAAATACTTCGCCAGCCTCCCGAACTCCGTCATGGAGAAGATTTATGATCGCTTTGATGCCCTGCGACTGAAGCAAGCCAAATTCTTTCATGAAGAAGGCGTCGCTGGCATCATCCGCGCCGACAACCGCGCGCATAACGGACTCATCTTCGCCGAAGCCGCTGGGCCGCATTCCGCCAAGGAACACATGGCGCCCGCCGCCTTCATCGTGCCCGAGGAACAGTATACGCGCGTCACCCGGTTACTCGCGAAGATGGAATCCGTGTCCATGCGTCTGAGCCTCGCGGCAAAAGTTGGCGACCGCGACGTCGATGGCCTGAACCTGATCGGCGAAATCCCGGGCAGCAAGAGACCGGACGAGATCGTCATGATCGGCGCTCATTTCGATTCCTGGCACTCCGGCACCGGAGCCACCGATAACGCAGCAGGAAGCGCCGTGATGATCGAAGTCATGCGCATCTTGAAGACACTCAATCTGCCCATGGATCGCACCGTGCGCATCGGACTTTGGAGTGGCGAGGAGCAAGGCCTGTATGGATCGAAAGCCTATGTGAAAGCCCACTTCGGCGATGACGAAACCATGCAGCTGAAACCCGAGCAGGCGAAGCTCGACGCCTATCTGAACCTCGATAATGGCAGCGGCAAAATACGCGGCGTCTACCTGCAAGGGAACGATGGCGCGCGCCCGGTCTTCGAAAAAATGCTCACCCCGTTCCATGACCTGGGCGCTAGAACAGTAAGCCTCAAGAACACCGGCGGCACGGACCACCTCTCGTTCGACGCCGTCGGCCTACCTGGCTTCCAGTTCATCCAGGACCCGCTCGACTACGGCACCGTCACGCACCACTCCGACATGGACACCTACTCGCATGCCATTCCGGAAGACCTCATGCAAGCTTCCGCCGTCATCGCCACCATGGTCTACGAAATCTCGAACCGTCCCGACATGTTTCCGCGCAAACCTCTACCCGCTGCCACCGCTAAGCCCGGTCCCTGAGCTCAATGCGGCTTTGCGGCCGCCGCGCGGCGCTCTTGCCACGCTGCGCTCTTCAGCATCGACGACCCAGCCTCGATCAGGCGCGGCAGCAAATTGAAAACTTCCGTCGAAGTCCAATGCGCTCCCCCGCGCGTCCGGTAGCCTCTCTCGTTTAGCTGCATCGCAATTTCGCTAACGCGCTTCTCTTTCACGATCTGTTCGAGTATCAGGAGCAGGACGGTCGCTTCAAACGGGTTTTCTTCTAACTGCGCACGTCCTTCCGCTACTTGCAACCCGTACGGGCCTGCGGCCGCTTCCCTCAACAGACCAGACACTTCATCAGGCGCTAAGCTCGGCTCCGCGACGCGCACCCATTCAATGCTCGCTACTTTCCACCCTTCCGCCGACCTATTCACGAAGTATTCCAATGTCAGTTCGCCGCTCACGGTGTCCCGAATCGTTTGCTGCATCGCGTTCTTCCCCCGTTTCCCGAAAGCAATCGATAAACCACATCACGATCACGGCAGCCGAACGGAAATCACTCCATTCCTGCCGTATGGGCACTGTTCTCGCTCTGTTTTTGGGATCGCGTTGTGCGCTCCTGGGACAGCGCTGCCGCAACGGCTACCAACCGTCGCCCCTGAAGGAGGCAGAAAGCTCGTCCGCCGCCCTCTCAGAGACGCAGAGACGTGCACCCGCAACACCTCCCAACGCTAGACTAAAGGCGCATGGCAACCAATGCCCTCATCCATGAGAAGAGCCCCTACCTCCGGCAGCACGCCCACAATCCCGTGGACTGGCTGCCGTGGGGAGACGAGGCATTCAACAAAGCGCGCGCGGAACAAAAACCAATTTTTCTCTCGATCGGCTATTCCACCTGCCACTGGTGTCACGTGATGGCGCACGAGTCGTTCGAAAACGCGAATGTAGCAGCCGTCCTCAACCGCGATTTCGTGCCCGTAAAGCTCGATCGCGAAGAACGCCCCGACATCGATCGTATCTATATGCTGTTCGTTCAGGCATCAACCGGAAGCGGCGGTTGGCCCATGTCGGTCTGGCTCACCCCGGAGCTCAAACCATTTTTCGGCGGCACATACTTCCCGCCCGATTCCCGTTATGGCCGCCCAGGATTCAAAGAGCTGCTCGAATACCTGTCTCGCGCCTGGCAACAGGACCGCGAACGCATCGAGTCCTCCGCCACCCAGGTTGCCGGACAGCTCGCAGCCATCGGTCAAGATGCCACCGCCTCCGCTGAGCTGAATCCAGCATTATTCGAGAGCGCCTTCCCCCAGTTCCGCCGCATGTTCGATCCAAAATGGGGCGGCTTCGGCAGCGCTCCCAAGTTTCCCCGGCCTGTTGTTCTCGAATATCTCCTCCGCGTCTACGCCTCGACCCGTAACGAAGACGCTCTCGACATGGCGGTCCAAACGCTCCGCCAAATGGCCGCTGGCGGAATGCACGATCAGCTTGGCGGCGGCTTCCACCGCTATTCTGTCGACGAGCGCTGGTTCGTTCCGCATTTCGAGAAGATGCTCTACGATCAGGCGCAACTTGCCATCTCCTATCTCGAGGCGTTTCAAATCACAGGGGACGAAGATCTGGCGGCGGCTGCTCGGGGCATCTTCCGTTACGTGATGCGGGACCTGCGAGACAGCGCCGGCGGCTTCTATTCTGCCGAGGATGCCGATAGCCCTGAACCCTCGAATCCGTTGCACTCGGGCGAAGGCGCGTTCTATATCTGGACTCAAAGGGAGATCGAAGAGCTCCTCGGGGCAGAATCCGCCGCTCTTTTTTCCCGCCGCTACGGCGTCCAAGCCGGAGGCAACGTGGACGTCGATCCACAGGAAGAGTTCACCGGCCGCAATATTCTGTATGAGGCTCTGCCCGAAGCGGAAGCCGGCGCAAGTTCCGCATTGAACGCAGCCGAGATCAGCGCTCTGCTGCAGTGCGCGAAACAAATCCTCTTCGAAGCTCGCGCCAGGCGCCCTCGACCCCACCTCGATTCCAAGGTGCTGACCTCATGGAACGCGCTCATGATTTCCGCTTTCGCCAAAGGGTATTTGGTTCTAGGTGACGAGCAATTCAAGGAGGCAGCGCTATCGGCTCTTCAGTTTGTCCTCGCACGCATGTACGACCCATCGTCCGGTCGCCTACTCCGCCGCTTCTGCGACGGCGCTGCCGCTATCGACGGCTTTCTGGACGATTATGCTTTTCTTGCGCAGGCTCTGCTCGACGTCTTTGAAATAACGTTCGACGCGTTCTATCTCGACACCGCCATCAATCTGGCAAATTGCGGCTTCGCTCAATTCGAAGATTCTGAAGCAGGCGGATTCTACAGCACGGTTTCCGGCGCACCGGATCTGCTTCTGCGCATGAAGGACGATTACGACGGCGCAGAACCCTCCGGCAATTCGGTAGCTACCGATGTGCTCGTTCGGCTGGCTCACTTAACGGGCATTGCTGAATTTGAGACGAAAGCATGGAAGTCCCTCGAAGCCGCGGCAGCCAAATTGAAGACACAGTCCACCGCCGCCCCTCAGCTTCTGATTGCTTTGGAACGCTCGTTAGCTGCACCGTCGCACACGGTGATCCGGTGCGCGGAAATGAATCCTGAAGTGACCGGACTCTTAAAAGCAGAGTGGAAAAAGTATGAGCCGAACACCGTGACCTTGGTAGTCGACGATCATTCGGCTCAGAGTCTTTCAAAGTGGGCGCCTATCCAGGTGGCGTCCGAGAAAATGGGGAATATTACGATTTACCGGTGTCGAAATTATGCATGCGCACTCCCCGAAATCCGGTGACCGAATCTGCTACGCCCGTCGACGCCTCCACGCATATGCTCCCAGAAGCGAACCAGCCACGCCCAGCAGCGCGAATGTGGCAGGCTCGGGAACCACTGGCGCCAGCCCGTAAGCATAATCTCCAGCCATCGAGGCGGAGACGAAAGCAGCTGTACCCGTTGACGGATTAAAGGTGTAAATCTCGTTGGGGCTCACAATCGAGGCTCCGTAAACCGTTCCACTTGCATCCACCAGCGCGCCGAAATCCGTAGAGCCGCTCGTTCCAACGTAAGAGGCCGAACCCGTGCTTGTGTTGATCGTGTAAATGCTCGATCCAAGCGCGATATAAAGATTGTTAGACCCTACCGACAGTCCAACTGACGAATTGATGTTTAGATGGGTCGAACCGATGCGTGTAGACGATCCGTTCGAGGGGTCAATGTTCCACAAGCTGCCGGTCGTGTCCACCATGTAAAGGCCGGAGTTGGTCGAGCCGAAAGCGTAATACGAAATGCTCGAGTTGCCGATCCACGAGGTCGCACCTGTATTTGTGTTTATGGAGTACAAACCCATGCCGCCAGAATTTGCCGTGTACACGGTATTTCCGATTTCGCCAAGTCCGGCAGCGATGAATCCGATGTTGCTCACCATGTTAAACGAGCCGGTGCTCAGATCGGCCATTCCGAAATGATTTTGCCCGGTGACTTCCCAAGCAACACTATCCGCAAAAGCACAGCCGGCTACGGCTAAGAATGTCAGTAAAGTAAGAGAGCGACGAATCATATATATTGCGGAATCCTTCCGTGCACTTGAATGCAAGACACAAGCTGCAAAGCGCGCCATAGGATCAGTGTAGCATAACTTGTGAGCCATTTAGCCCACGCGACTACACAAGCCGAGGTAAAGTACTCTAGCTTCCGTACTAGGCCGTAAGGGATGACGCTTCGCGAGCCGCCACTGCCTCGAACCGCATGCGCCAATCCCAATATCGAACAGGCGGGCTATTCAAGATGACGAAGTAAGATGTTCAAATAGAACCACATACAACCTCGCGGGCAGCTGGCCTTCAAATTGCTCCGGTAGAATGCGTGAGCATGGACGTACCTCGTGGAAAAGAAGTAGCGCGCAAGCGCCTCGTCAAGCGAATCAGCTGGGCCGTGGTCGGTGTGCTCGCCATCGGAGGAGCCACTGTTGCCCTGGCCCGTCTCAAGCCTGCCGCGCCCTCGGTCGATATGAGCGGACTCTGGCCTGGAACCGTCCGGCGCGGTCCCATGGAAGTCAATCGTCGCGGGTTGGGCGCTCTCAAACCCGAAGAGATTCACTGGATCGCCGCAGCCGAGGATAGCCGCGTCTCGCGCATCGCGCGCCGCGCCGGCATCGATCCAGTAAAAGCCAACGACGTCATTCTGGTCTTGAGCGATCCCGATCTCGAACTCGAAGCCGAAAAAGCCGAGTGGACTCTCAAGCAGGAACAGGCAAACCTGGCGAACCTCAAAGTAAAGCTCGAAAGCGACAAACTCGACCAGAAAGCAAATCTCGCTGCTCTCGAATCCCAATACACCCAGGCTAAACTCACCGGAGATCGCGATCTCGAACTCACCCGGTTGAACCTGAAGAGCGACCTCGAATCCCGCCTTTCGGTCGATCAAGCCAATCAGCTGCAGAACCGCGTCGCCCTCCAGAAGCAGCGCCTTGAGATTGCAGATGAAGCCATCAAAGCCCAGATCGACGGGCAGAAGGTCGTGGTCTCCAGTGCGCAAGCCGCCTACGATCTCAAACGCAGGCAGGTCGATCAGCTCACCATCCGCTCCGGGATCGACGGCGTCTTGCAGGAAGTCGACGTCGAAGTCGGTCAGCACGTCGCGGTCGGCACCATCCTCGCCAAAGTCGCCGATCCCAAAAAGCTGAAGGCTGTCCTGCAGATCTCCGAAACGCAGATGAAAGATGTTCGTGTGGGTTTGGACGCGACCGTCGACACCCGCAACGGAATCATTCCAGGACGCGTCATTCGCATCGACCCGGCTGCCCAGAACGGCATGGTGGGGGTCGATGTCGCACTGCTCGGTCCCATCCCGCCGAGTGCCCGTCCGGAGTTGAGCGTAGATGGAACCGTTGAGGTCGAACGCGTGCCCGATCTCGTCTACGTAGACCGTCCCGTCTCCGGCGACCCCGATACCACGATCGGTCTGTTCAAAATTGATCCCGACGGCAAAGGCGCCTGGCGCGTGAACGTAAAGCTCGGCCGCGCCTCCGTAAACACCATCGAGGTCAAGGACGGTCTGAAGGTGGGCGACCGCGTCATCCTCTCGGACATGGGGCAATACGATCAATATCAACGAATCAGGCTGAACTGAGTGAACGTGTTGTACGTATAGGCAACTTGCGGCTTTCGAGCCAGAAGGAATAGCAGAATGACAGCATCCGATCCATTGATTCATCTGGAAGGCGTGACGAAGGTCTTTGTCACCGACGAGGTAGAGACGCATGCTCTCTCCGGCATTCACATCGATATCAGGCGCGGCGAGTACGTCTCGATCTCCGGACCTTCCGGTTGCGGCAAGTCGACCCTGCTTGCCATCCTGGGCTTGCTCGACTCACCTAGCTCAGGCAGTTACATCTTGAACAACAAGCCCGTCCAGAGGCTGAAGCTTTCCGAACGCGCGCGCATCCGCAACCGCGAGATCGGCTTCATCTTCCAGGCGTTTAACTTGATCGGCGATCTGAACGTCTACGAAAATGTAGAACTGCCGCTCACGTACCGCGGCATGCCGTCGAGCGAACGCAAGAAGAAAGTGCATGAAGCGCTCGAGCGCGTCGGCATGTCGCACCGCATCAAGCACTATCCGTCTCAGCTCTCGGGCGGTCAGCAGCAGCGCGTCGCTGTCGCGCGGGCGCTGGCCGGCGATCCATCCATCCTGCTCGCCGATGAGCCAACCGGAAATCTCGATTCACAAAATGGCGAACAGGTGATGGATCTGCTGCGTGAGCTGCATCGCGGCGGCGCCACCATTTGCATGGTTACTCACGATCCGCGGTATGCGCGTTATGCAGACCGCTCCATTCACCTGTTCGACGGACGCGTTGTCGAAGAAAATATGGAGGTCCCTGTCTGAATGATTAGAAATATTGACGTGCTGGCGGTCGGCCTGATTCTGACCGCTATCGCTTTCGGCTCCGAGCTACGAAACTTGCCCGCTATCCAGTACCACTCGGCTAGATTTGTTGATTTCACAAATCGCCAGCTCGAACCGCTCCGGGCGAGGCCGCATCTGCCAACACTTTGCCTGACGCGCGACTAGTCTGCGCGTGCTTGCGAGCCTTGCTCTACGCTAGATAACAGGCAGCACGCCCGTCCCTTCACGCCATGATCTCCCTACGCAACATCGAAAAATTCTTCGAGCACGGCCCCAGCAAAACCTATGTGCTCCGGCGCATCAATGTCGACATCAAGGAAGGGGAATTCATTTCCATCATGGGTCCATCGGGGGCAGGGAAGTCGACGCTGCTTCACTTGCTCGGCATGCACGATACCGCCTGGACGGGTGAATACTCGTTCTTCGATCATCCGATTCATAAGCTGAGTAAGAAGGACCGTTCGGAAATTTACAAGAAGTACATCGGCTTTGTTTTTCAGAGCTATCATCTGCTCGACTCGCTGACGGTTTACGAAAACCTCGACATTCCGCTCTCCTATCGCAACATCAAGAAATCCGAGCGGCAGAGCATTGTCTGTGACACTCTCGACCGCTTCAACATGGTAGGCAAAAAGGATCTCTTTCCCAGCCAGTTGTCCGGCGGCCAGCAGCAGCTCGTAGGCATCGCGCGCGCCATGGTCGCCAGCCCCAAGCTCATCCTCGCTGATGAGCCAACCGGAAACCTGCACTCCAGCCAAGGGAAAGAAATCATGGAGCTGTTTAAGAAACTGAACGACCAGGGAACGACCATCATTCAGGTCACTCATAACGAGAAGAACGCCGAGTACGGCCACCGCATCATCAATCTCGAAGACGGTTGGATCACGCAGAATTAATTTTTTCATGAGAATCGTTCCTTCCCAGATGCGGGTCCTAATCGCCGACGATCAACCGGATGTACTCGAGGCATTGCGGCTGCTACTGAAGCGGGGAGGTTACAAGATCGAAGCATTCGAATCGCCGCAACTAGCGCACCAGAGTATTGAGACTCGCGATTACGATCTGGCCATCATCGACCTGAATTACACGCGAGACACTACCTCCGGGCAGGAAGGACTCGATCTGCTGGCGAAGATACAAGCCTTCGATTCCATGCTGCCGGTTATCGTCATGACCGCCTGGGGCAGCGTAGATTTGGCAGTTGAGGCCATGCGGCGTGGCGCGCGTGACTTCATACAAAAGCCTTGGGAAAATGAGCGGCTCGCCTCGATTGTTCGAACCCAGCTTGAACTGAGCGACGCGATCCGGCGCGGCCAGCGGCTTGAAGCGGAGAACCAGATCCTCCGCGGCGAAAATCTGCCCACCATGATCGCTCACGCGCCCTCCATGCAGCCGGTCCTCGACTTGATCTCTCGCGTGGGGCCGTCCGATGCCAACGTTTTGATTACGGGCGAGCCGGGCACGGGCAAAGAGATCGTCGCTCGTACGCTGCATGCGGTTTCCATACGCGCCAACAAACCTATGGTGACGGTGAACGCGGGCGGCCTGGCCGAGGGTGTTTTCGAAAGTGAACTGTTCGGCCACGTCAAAGGAGCTTTCACCGACGCCAAAATGGACCGCGTGGGCCGTTTCGAATTGGCCGACACGGGCACGCTCTTTCTCGATGAGATTGCGAATGTGCCGATGAACCTGCAGGCGAAGCTGCTGCGCGTTCTCGAAATCGGGGAAATGGAGCGCGTCGGTTCATCGAAGACGAAGCGTGTCGATGTCCGCGTCATCTCGGCTACCAACGCGAATCTAGCCGATGAGGTCGAGAACGGGCGCTTCCGCCAGGATCTGGTCTTCCGGCTCAACACGATCGAAATTCATCTGCCGCCTCTGCGCGAGCGCCGCGAGGATATCGCGCCGCTCGCTAATTACTTTCTCGGTATACACGCCCGGCGCTACCGGAAGAACATCACCGGTTTCGATCCGAACGCTGCGCAGGCAATGCACGAACACGTCTGGCAGGGTAATGTCCGGGAGCTCAATCACGTTGTCGAACGCGCCATTCTGATGGCGAAGGACAACTGCATCAAGGCGAGTGATCTGGCGCTACGGAGCGGTCCGGCCTCTTCGCCTAGACTCGAAGACATGAGCCTGGAGGACGTAGAGGAGTTCCTGATCAAAAAGGCCCTCGCGCGTAGCGGCGGCAACGTGAGTCACGCAGCGAGTGCATTGGGTCTTAGCCGGAGCGCGCTCTACCGGCGGCTGCAGCGCTTCGGGCTCTAGCTTCCATGAAGCTTGCGGGCTTCGAGATTAAGCTCGGTCACGATACGCGAGTCTTTGTGCTGGCTCTGTTGGCCGGATTGCCCGGGGTGCTTGCGACCGCTGCGTTGCTGGCATTCAACGGCTTCTCGGACCGCGCGCAATGGTCGGTCAATCTGCTCGTCGTGCTGTTCTGGTTGGGCTTCGCTTTCGCAGCCCGCGGACGAGTGGCTGGTCCGCTGCGTACGCTTGCGAATCTGCTCGAGGCCATGCGCCAGGGCGATTACTCGATCCGAGCGCGTGTCGGAAACCCGAAAGAGCCTCTGGGAGAAGTCATGCAGCAGGTAAACGCTATGGCCGCTACCCTCCGCGATCAGCGGCTCGGCGCGGTCGAAGCCACCGCACTGCTGCGTAAAGTGATGGAGGAGATCGAGATTGCCGCCTTCGCGTTCGACCCGCAGCAGATCTTGCGACTCGTGAACCGTGCGGGTGAGCGGCTTCTCGGGCAGCCCGCTGAACGGCTGTTAGCGAAGAACGCCACTGCATTAGGTCTAGCGGAGTATCTGGTCGGCGAACCGGAACAGACCGTCCAGCGTTTTTTTCCAGGGGGCAACGGCCGCTGGGGCGTGCGCCGGAGCCAGTTCCGCGAAGGCGGCGTGCCTCACCAACTTTTGGTAGTGACCGATTTGACGCGGCCCCTCCGCGAAGAAGAACTGCAGGCGTGGCAGCGGCTCGTTCGCGTGCTGGGTCATGAGTTGAATAATTCGCTGACCCCGATCAAGTCGATCGCGCAGAGTCTCGAGCAGCTGATGAAGACAGATCCCAAGCCCGACGATTGGGCGGACGACATGGGTCGCGGGCTGAACGTTATCGCCACTCGCTCGGAATCACTCAGCCGTTTCATGAGCTCGTATGCGAGGCTCGCGAAACTTCCTCCGCCGAAGTTTGGCTCCGTAGAGATCAACGCGCTTGTCCGCCGCGTGAGCCATCTCGAAACCCGCATGCCGGTTTTCTTCGAAGAGTGCCCGCAGCTGACCATTCAGGGGGACGCGGATCAGCTCGAGCAGGTGCTCATCAACCTGGTTCGCAATGCGGTCGACGCTGCGCAGGAAACCGGCGGCCGCGTCTTCATACGCCACGAACGAACGATGCACACGGTTGACATTGCCGTGCGCGATGAGGGCCGGGGTCTCGCGAATACCAACAACCTGTTCGTGCCGTTTTTTACAACCAAGCGCGGCGGCTCCGGCATCGGTTTAGTGCTCAGCCGCCAGATCGCGGAAGCGCACGACGGAACGCTGACTCTCGAAAATGCGCCGGATGGTGTGGGCTGCGTGGCCCGGCTGTTACTGCCGCTTCACTGACACGAGGCATGCAAGCCAGCAGCACTTTCCTGCCCGCTGTCGGCGTGGTAAGAGCTCCTGACGAGCGGGCCGGCTTCTACATGGGCGAAGCCCATCGCAAGCCCCGCCTGTTTGTACTCTGCAAATTGTTCCGGCGAGATGTATTCGAGCAGCGGCAGGTGCTTCGGCGAGGGCCGCAGATATTGCCCCAGCGTAAGAATGTCGACGTGATGATCGCGCAGATCTCGCATCACCGCGAGCACTTCCGGCTGAGTTTCACCGAGGCCGAGCATCAATCCGGATTTTGTCGGAATATGCGGGCGCACCTGCTTCGCGTAACGCAGCACATCGAGCGATCGCTCGTAGCGCGCTCCTAAACGCACCTGCCGGTATAGTCGCGGAACGGTCTCCGTGTTGTGGTTGAGCACGTCCGGATGTACATTCATCACGATGTCCACGGCCGAATGCGAGCCTTGAAAGTCCGGAATCAGCACCTCGACTTTGCAGCCCGGAATTTCAGCCCGAATTGCCGCGATCGTGGACGCAAACAGCTCGGCGCCGCCATCCTTCCGGTCGTCCCGATTTACGCTGGTAACAACGGCGTAGCGCAATCCAAGCGTGGCGCAAGCTTCCGCCACACGTCTCGGCTCATCGTAGTCCACCGCCAGAGGAGCGCCCTTCTGCACCGCGCAGAAACCGCAGCGGCGCGTGCAGACGTTCCCCAGAATCATAAAGGTCGCAGTACGCCGGTTCCAGCATTCACCCACATTGGGACACGCGGCGCTCTCACACACCGTGTGCAGCTTAAGGCGAGTGACTAGCTCCTTCAACTCGCGGTAATTGTCACCGACGGGAGCGGGAGCCCGCAGCCATTTCGGACGCTCGGGCTGCTGCTGCGAGATATGGACGAGCACTATTCTCAGTTTAGCGACGTCAGATCCAGTTGCCGGGCGGCGCAACTTCGACCCAAGAGCCTTCAACCGTATCGGCGTGCAGCGTAATCCGGCGCAAATACTTTCGGAGCACTGGGTGCTTGTCGTCGATCTTCAGTTCGGCGCCTCCCCGCGAAGCAAGGTCATCACCAGCGGTTAGCTGTCCGCGCAGAACTTCCGTGAGCTGCGCCGCGAGCTCACTGGCATCGCCGTCATCCGGAGCGACTGCATAGTCCGGCTCGACCACCACACGCCCGATCGCTTTCGAAACCGGCTCCACCGAAGCAAATGCATTGGCTAGAAAATCTTCCAAATCGGGATGCACCGCTACATCTCCCGCCGGTTTTCGAGCGAACGTGACATCGTCACCTCATCGGCAAACTCGAGATCACTGCCGACCGGTATGCCCATAGCAATTCGTGTGATGCGCGGTCCAAGTGGTTTCAGCAAGCGCGACAGATAAACTGCCGTGGCTTCTCCTTCGACCGTGGGATTGGTCGCGAGAATGATCTCCTGCACGTCGTTCCCCTGCAGCCGGTCGATCAGGCCTTTAATTCTCAGCTGCTCCGGCCCGATCCCGCGCAGCGGAGAAATTGTTCCGTGCAGCACGTGATACAGCCCGCGAAAACTGTGCGTCGTTTCAATCGGGAGGATGTTGTGCGCTTCTTCGACAACGCAGATTTGCGAATGCTCACGGTGCGGATCGCGGCAGTAAGAACAGAGCTCGCCGTCACTGATGTTATTGCACTGATCACAGATGCCGAGCTTGTCTTTAACGTCAAGAACAGCCTGCGCAAGATTCGCGGCATCTTCACGCGGAGCCCGCAACAGATGAAAAGCAATGCGCTGGGCGGATTTTTGACCGATTCCCGGCAGGCGTTTGCATTCCTGGATGAGCCTTGCCAGAGGCTCGGCAAATTCAGACATCGGCTAAAAGAGACCGGGGGGCAGACCGAGCCCGCCCAGCATCCCGCCCATTTTCGATTGCGATTCGTCGTCGACTTTCTTAGCGGCGTCGTTGAATGCGGCGAGCACCATGTCCTGCAGCATCTCGACGTCCCCCGCTACCTCGGGATCGATCTTCACGCCTAAAACGTTCTTTTGCCCGTCCATCTTTACGTTCACCATGCCGCCCCCGGCTGACCCTTCCACGCGTATCGCGGCAATCTGCTCCTGCATCTTCTGCTGCATCTGCTGCGCCTGTTTCATCATCGACTGCATGTTGCCGGGCATCTTCATAGGTTCAATCCTTTGCTTGCTGACTGACTAGCAGCTACTCATTCAAATTTCGCACGGTGCGTACCTGCGCATCGGGAAACAATTCTTGAAAGCGTTTCACGCCCGGGTGAGAAAGAGCCCGCTCACGCACATCAGAATTCTCGGCCGTACCAGCTGGCTTCGGCGTGGAAACCGCTACCGCCGCGTTCGCACTCGCTTCCGTACGAATCTGCACTCTTTTGCCGGCCACTTCCGAAGCGATCGCTTGCAGCTTTGGCTCTTTGAGCGAAAGCAGCAGTGCCTTCGGCGCGCGAATGAGCATTTCCGAATTCCCCAGACTCACTTCGGCTTGTTGCACGGCATCCGCCGTAAAGTTCAGCCCGGCCTTCACAAGCGCATTGTAGAGGTCGGTTTTCACATCGCCGGTTGTGGTGGAGAGAGGCGCCGCTTCTGGCACTGGAGCCGTGGGCGCAGGCGCCACCGCTTTCACAAGGGGCTGCGGGCGGGGCCCGGCCTGCTTCGGGAGCAATACCGAGGGTGCAGCGACGGCAGCCTCTCGGGCCGGACTCGCTTTCGCGGCGGGAACTGGCGGCGCCTGCGATCCAAGAGCTGCAATTGCTTCCTCAATGCTTTGCATCTTCCCAACCTGCACGAGCTTGATGAGGCCCAACTCCAAATGGAGGCGCGGCTGCTGTGAAGTTTGCAAGGCTTTATAACTCTCGAGCGAGAGGTTCAGATAACGAGTGAGATCTTCTTCGCTGAACGAACGAGCCGTCTCGAGCAGCGCCGCCTGCTCATGATCTGTAGCCGCAATTAGGCGCGTCGATTTGCCGGCGATCTTTGCTACCAGCAGATTGCGCCAGTACCGCGACAGTTCACGCGAGAAGTGCTGCAGGCTTTGACCATTGCGTTCCAGTTCCTGCACGATTTCGAGCATCAGGCCGCCATCCTGTTGAGCGACGGCCTCCGCCACAGCCTGCAGAGACTGAACTCCGAACATGCCAAGCAGCGATCGGATCTCGTCGACATTGAGCGTGTTGCCGCAACAGGCAATCGCCTGGTCGAGCGCGGAAAGCGAATCACGAACGCTCCCCTCACCCGCTTGCGCCAGGACCGAGAGAACATCTTCGCTTGCTTCGATGCCCTCCTGTTCGGCAATGTATCTCATACGGCTCACGATCTCATCGAGATCGACCGAGCGAAACGTGAAATGCTGGCAGCGCGACGCGATCGTGTTCGGAATCTCGTAAGCTTCCGTCGTACACAGAATGAAGACCACCCACTCGGGCGGCTCTTCGAGAGTCTTCAACAGCGCATTGAATGCTTCTTTGGTGATCTGATGCGCTTCGTCTACGATGAAAACCTTGTACCGGTCGCGCGCCGGACGATAGCGCACGTTCTCGCGAATCTCGCGCATCTCATTAATGCCGCGATTCGACGCCGCATCGATTTCAATCACGTCGACCGAGTTGCCGGCCCCAATCTCAATGCAGCTCGAGCACACTCCGCAGGGCGTTGCAGTTGGGCCGTGAATGCAGTTCAGACAGCGGGTGAGAATGCGCGCGACTGTCGTTTTCCCCGTTCCGCGCTGACCCGAAAAGATGTAGCCATGCGCAATGCGGTTACTCTGAATCGCGTTCGTGAGAGTTCTCTGGACATGTTCCTGTCCAATCAGTTCGGAGAAGTTCTGCGGACGGTACTTCCTCGCAATAACCTGATACATGGAGGTCGGTCGAATCTGCCGGAGAATGTTTGCCAGACCCCGGGTGATCCGCGGCACACGGGCTAAACCGCTACCGTTGCTCCCTTCCGGGCCTGGCGGGGTTTACGACCGCCCATTGCACGAAGCCCGGAGCCTGACAATTCATCATCGTACCATCTGCATTCACTTTCGATCCCCCAGCACGGCTTGCAGTTTCTCGCCGAATAATGTATTCATTTGCGGGCGTTGCCCTTCCGGTTTGCGCTGCACTGGGGGCGTCTGCGCCTGGATAGGTGAAGAGGACGGCGCAGGATCTCGAAGTGATTGGAGTTCTGGTGAGCGTGGTTCTGATGACCACGCTTCTGCAGGCGAAGCCTCGGCCCGCTCCGGACTTCCATTCAGATAACGATCTTTCCGCAGCAGAACGCGTTCGAGCGGCGCAACCCAAGCCGTAAAGTCGCCTTCGCTCCGCGCCTCTTTCCGGAGAACGCTGCGCATCGCATTCATCTTCGAGTCGAGATTATCCAGATGGTGCAGCAGCAAAGCTTCAGGGAACAGCGGCACTTTCGGCGATCCGAATTCAAGTTCACCGTGATGGCTGACGATCATGTGCTCGATGAGCACGCGCAGCTTATGCGGAAAGTCCGGCAGCTGGTCGAGCTTATTCCCCACAAGCCGCAGACCGAGAACTATGTGGCCCAGTAACTGCCCTTCGGCACTGTAACTAAAACTCCGCTCGTAGGAGAGTTCTTCGACCTTTCCCACATCGTGGAGAATAATTCCGGTGAGCAGCAGATCCCGATCGACCTCA
>JAABUQ010002994.1_pt1 | contig 32062 bp, 25 predicted proteins | sample 5560001 | NCBI WGS metagenome assembly JAABUQ01 (sample SAMN10711888, study PRJNA513371) | rock metagenome | isolation source: Antarctica rocks | place: Antarctica: Victoria Land, Finger Mt nord | collected 2015-12-18 | reverse complement strand
GGGGAGGGGGGGACCTACGCGACGGGGATGGCGTAGGAGATGTACAGCAGGACGATACAAGCTGTGACCATGCTATTGAAGGCGGTGTAGCTGCCGAGGTATAGACAGCCTAGCCTGTATGATGAATCGATACCGTGCGTTAGCATGCCCGTTCCGAGATGTGAAGAAAAGCCTCTTCGCCTTACGTTGACTTGAACTCAGGACCGATGTTCTTTTCCTCGGAGAAAGTTTGAGGAAGAGGTGGGGCTTACACGGCCACAATAGCACAGCTACACACATGCGCTCTCAACGGTATCCCCAGCCCCTGATTCACCTTGCTTAGGTGCCCCGAGAACGGGAGACCGTTGTCGCGCGCAAACGACCAGCACAGACGCGATTGCCACGTGTGGCTGGCTACTAGGCACCAGACTCCCGTGGCCATGACGAGGGCTTCGAGGACGATGGCGCCGGCGGTGGAGTTAAGGGCTTGGGAGAAGAGGGCGAGGACTGGGACTAGGGTTGGGGTGTTGAAGAGATCGCTGCGCCGTTTGGGGTCAGCGGTGGGTTTGAATGCTATGGATTCAGGAAAAGTTGGGGATGGCTTGGGAGTACGCCCCGGGGACGTTTCCCGAGGCTTGTATCTTTGGGTTCGAAAGGGGAAGTGGATATTGGGAGTGCGTACTTTAGACTTGAGATGGAGAAGAATAATGCGATTGCGTATGTCCAGGCGGTCGTGAAGCCAATCGCTACGGTACCGAGAATCGCGATCGGGATCTGGCGCTCTGGGTTGGGGACTTCTTCGGCGAGGTGGACGGCGCAGTCAAGGCAGGCAAATGCCCAATTGGTGTTGATTAGGCCGACTATGAAAGCTGTGTTTGGGAGCAGATTGTGGCGTTAGTCATTGGCCTGGGGGCTGTCCAGGGGGGGGAAGAGTAAAGGGGAGAAGATGGGGAAGAGATGAGGGCAGGTACCGATTCCATTGGAGGACCATCCGGTATTATTGACAAAGTTTGCAAAGACAAATTGAGCGGTCTGGTGAGTTGGTGCCTTGGAGGGGACGGTAATCAAGATCACTACAAATGAAATGAGCGATGTGTAGAGGGAGATATGTGCGATGAGGGGAAGGGATTTGGCGTAGCAGTTGAAGAGGAAGGCGAATGCGTTTGTGCATTCGTAGGCGACGAAAACATGCCAGGGCTGAATGACGCTGGAGTAGAATCAGTGGGTTTTTACGCGGTCGAGGAAAGGAGTCGATGCCTACAAGTCTGGGTGGCTCAATTGATAGCATCCCACCACGCCACTCCCAACAGCCAGAGCTATGCTAGCGGAGGTGAACAGACTCCCAGCCCAAGCGAACCAGCCCGTGAGGTAGGATGCGAAATTGGCATATCGTCTCGGCGCCAGCTCGTTGGCCCAAAAGTACTGTCCACCAGCGTTTGGAAATGCACTGGCGAGTTCGGAAAGGGATATGCCAACGCAGATTGATACCAGAGCGATGAGGATGATGCCATAGATAATTAGGACGGGGCCTCCAGAGTTTATGCCTGTGATCAGGGCGGCGGAGATCGCGAACCAAGAATTTGTGAGGGAGAAACCGACACCGAGTACGGAGAGCACGGAGTAGTTGCGTTTAAGGTCTTGGGTGTAGCCCATACCGGCCAATTTGAGGGCGTCGGTATCAAGAGATTTGAGGGAGGCATCTTCGGGACTAGAGGCAAAGTTGATGGACTGATCTTGCTTTTCATTTTCCATCTTTGAATGCGAGAAAAGGCTGCAAGAAGCAATACGGAGATCGTGATTGAAAATATTGTTCTTATTGAGGATGGAAAAATTCAGAAGCTTTGCCTTATGAGAATGGCCAACTGTTTACAAGGCAAGGAAAGCAGAAAAACGAAGGGGCTCGAGATCCATCGCGCAAAGTAGCAAAGCTCAAAGCGATCAAGTTAGGACTCCAAGACGTGGGTAATGGCCTTATCGGCATTGCATCAAATGGGTACTGGAGAGCTTTCATCATGCAAAGCCGGTTTAAAATGACGAAACTGAGAGACCGCAAAGAGCAGGTGCATAATTTTTGGCATCTAGGCGCCCAATTTGCAGCAGAAGGCGGAAGAGGGTGATGCTTCGGTCATGCTTATCGTGGTCCTGAACGAATGGTGGTCAGACCAAACTCGGAATCGCAATTGGCTACATGATGGCTCTGACTTGCATACTTGCATGCATTAGACTGCTGCTTTTACTTGCGAAAGTAAGATAGTTGTTGACAAACCAACGGCCAGTAGATCGTCCCAGATACGGCAAAAGATTCCTAGGCCAATGGTAATCGAAGCGAGGGTGTACGTACCAAGATAGAGGTTTGGCGGTGAGAGGGTTCTCGGCGAAGGAAGTCTGTGGGATACTACCTTAAGTATGCGGGGTCAGTAGTGGATTGGTCGATCAACCAAAAACACATTATAGGTATGTAGTCTATCCCACAAACATATGAACACCATCCATACAGAACGCCTCTATACCGCTTGCCGCGCCAGTCTTCCATGCCTGCCTGGTATCTATCCTATTCATCCCGTGTTCCAAATGAAATAGCATGGTGAAAGAACGCCGTCTATCGTTGCCACCGTGTTGAGACCCACTGTTGAGGATTTAAAAAGTAATTTGGAGCGTTTACGCTTCATCGTCAGTGTCTGGGGGATGAGGTGTTCCCTGATAGCCATCAGCAATGGCCAAATAGCCATCTCAGCGCACACGGCTGAGAAAAAGGAGAAAGTTGGAAAGAAAATACACACCTTGGGCGAATTCAACCATTCAATATGCCTCAGTCGCCTCCTGACCTCCCGGTCCTTCATCTGTTGCCTTGTCATCTTCTTCTTCTTCTTTGCTTTGAACTTCATATCGCCCTCGTCTCCCGAGTTCGCCGCACTTTGTACCGCGCTCGCACTCGCGCTGCTGACAGCACTGGACGCAGCACTGCTTCCCGGCCTACTATCCTCGAATCGATCCATAGCCACCGCCAGATGTCCCTTATGCGTCACGCGCCCGTCCGCCACGTGCCATTGCTCGGGACACAAGGCGCCGACAAATTCTTCATTATGGGAGATCATGACTACGCCTCCTTTGTACTCGCGAATGGCGACCGCCAGACCACCGAGGGAATCACGATCGAGGTAGTTGGTTGGTTCGTCTAGCACAAGAAGATGGGGATTATTCCACATCGCACCGGCCAATACAACCTTGACTTTCTGCCCGCCAGAAAGACCAGAAATTTCGTTGTGGTTGGCGATCTCGGGGTCCAGACCGATGTCCTCGAAATGTTTGGAGATTATCTTGGGCTCCAGTTGTCGGAAGCCGAGACCCTCGCGCGAAGCCTCGTGGTCGTCGAATTCTTGGATTAATTTGGAGAAGCCCCATTCGAGAAGGGTTTCGCGGGAAACTTGGGAATTGTACTTCGGGAGCATGCCGACCCACTTACTAGGATCAGGGTTAGGATGAACTTCCAGACAGAAAAGAGGGAAAAGACTTACACTTCATATTGGAAGGATTTCTTGTATTTTTGTCGACCCATCAAGTTTTCGACCCGTCGGCTACCTTGGCCTCCAGGTAGTTCGACGAATTTATCCATCTGGGCTTTGTCTTCAGGGGTCAAGACTCGGGTTTGCTTCATCAGCACTTCTCGATCGTCGCCGTTGGCATATCGCCATTGCAAGTATTGATTTGGGGTCTTCTCCATATGCATTTCGACATGTTCCAAGGCATGCTGTTTGATGTAGCCAATACGCAGATTGGGATGCTTTTGGACGGACCCCGTTTGAGGGATGGTCTCCCCAGTCAGTAGTTTGATCAGAGTGGACTTTCCGGCACCATTGGCACCAATAATGGCTGTTCGTGAGGAGAGGGTGAGAGCGCATGTAACGTCGAGCAATGACGGTTTGGATGATCCCGGGTATGTGTAGTTGCACCCCGTCATTCGAATAATAGCTCTCGTATTTGATTTGACACCAGTCAAGATACCAGGGTTCGGGAATTTGAATTGCACTTGCGAGGCAGAAAGAGTGTAATAGCTCTTGGCTTCCGGCTTGACACGGACGAATGCCGCGAGATTGCCTTGATAGCAGACGAGCTTCTTGCTCTCGTAATGGTAGATGTCGGTACACACGTTGTCGAGGAAGCCCGAGTCGTGAGAGACAATCAAACTGGTAATCTCGGTGTGACTCTTGAGATACTCTTCCAACCATTTGACGTTGCCAACATCCAAGTGATTGGTCGGTTCATCAAGTAGCAAGACATCAGCATTCATCAACATTGCTCGAGCCAAAGCCAGCTTCATTTTCCACCCGCCAGACAATGAGCCGACCTTTTCCTGTTGACGACCTCGCGGTCCGGCGGTGAAGCCGACCTCGCTCAAGACTTCCGATATTCGCTCTCGTCCAGATGCGGCCAGCTCCGGATCTTTGGCAGTAAACTCCAATATACTCAGATCTGCATCTTCACCCTGGTTGTGCTCGACAAAACACGTCCTGAGCTGCTCCTTGCTGGGAAAGCCTTCCAGTTTGCCTTCAGCAATACTTCGCATCAAGGTTGACTTTCCAGCTCCGTTGCGTCCACAAAGGCCATATCGATGACCTTTGTGTAGGGTGATATTCGTATGTGAAAGGAGCAACTTGCCTCCGTATGCCAAGGAGAAGTCCGTGTTGACAATTTCGATTTCGCCCTCCACACTCTTGATGGGCTGGCCAAATTTTCGGTGGTCTTCTTCCGAAAAGTGTTTCTCTAATGCCTGTGCTACTGCGTCTGCCTCGCCATCTTTCATCAAGTGCTTCAGGTATGGTTCCGTGCATAAGTGGATTCGTTTGATCTGTCGCTGGTTCACATCCTCTCTGACCATGGCCGAAATATAATCTTTTGTAAGTTTCGAGATACCCACATCTTGCGGGTCTACCGCAACGAAGCCAAATGTTTTCACCTTCTCCTCGAGAACCTTCATGACATCCCCAGCCGTTGTAGGAGCGATCTGCCCGTCGATGACATTGCCATCGTCATCTCTCATTGCCTTCTTGATGACGTTCAAAGCTCTTGTTGCAAGCTCTCGTACTTCGGGTAGAGACGCTCGATCTTTGACGCCTTGTACACCAGGCTTCAATTTCGGGAGAAAAGTTCTGGCCTCAATCGGATCGTGGACCAGCTTTGTAAGATTCTCTACCACGACCACCGTTTGTCGTAGCACTTCCTGTGATGTATTCGGTGTATTCAGAGATCGCTCGAGAAGAGGTGTGAGGAGAGCAAGGACGGGGGAGGTGACGATAGCGACAAAGGTGGTTTGGGACAAGGCATGAATGGCTTTCTGAAGAGTCTCGGTGGATGGCTTCTGCATAGTCTTGATCAGGAGAGGTATCCGCGGTGCTACGTCGTCATTGGAGAGAAGAGTGGTCAGGGATGTCATGGTCTTGACTGCTTGTTTCGAGACCTGGTCACCACTATTAGCAAAGCGCTTCTTCCAAAGACACTTTAGAGCATACCTCAGATTTCAAGTCGTGCATGCCAGCCTCAACGATGGGGATCAAGCCAGCCAGCTTCTTTCCCATAGTTTCCCGCAGGAAGTCCTTGATACATTCTTCCTCCCTGCTTCCTTGTCCCATTTTTGCCTTGTCGGCCATTCTTCCAAGCAGCTCGTAAGCGCCGACTGTGCCCTGCCATTTACCAGACCTCTTGCCAAGGTAGGTTGAGAGGACTGGAATAAGTCCCACATTCATACTCTCAGGCGACAGGTTCGCAGAAAGCGCATCCAAGGCATACTGGGCGGACTCCTTCACCACAGCGCCTTTGTCCGCAAGAGCATCCAAAGCCAGCGGAACGATGCCTCCATCTTGCATGAAGAATACCACTTCGCTGATACGTTGTGCAGGTTGAAATCTCTCGAATAGAGCGCCTAGCAATATCATGGCACTCTCCCGTTTCAAGACATCCTTCTTGTCTGTCGCAGCCTTCTTGATTTGGTCCAGTACGCCGTAGGCGCGGAAACCCCGGTGACCGACAGAATTGATAAAAATATTCGTGAGAGCGTAGGCGGCATCTAATGATTCTTGGGAGGTCTTGGCGGTGAAGATTGTGTCGAGGAGGGATGATACTTCTTCTTGTGTGGGCGGAACGATGGACGGGATGGAAGACTTGGTGATCATGACGGGCACAGATGGAGGAGAGACTGGGTGCGGCATCATCTATACCGCGAAGTGGTTGTGTGTGCGTTGCTGACTGGGCTTGGGGTGTGCGCAGTACAAAGACTTTCTCTGGGAGCGGTGTTCAACAGGTGGTGTACCTAATCTCCAGAAGGATCTAGAGATTCATGCCAGGAAAGAAGGGAAGAGAAGTGGAGAGTACGGTACACAAGAAAAGGAGGGAAGACCAGCAGCCCTCTAGATTGGAGAAGAGTGGTGGGAAAGAGCAATTGTGGATGTTTGAGGAGGGGCTTTCACCTTCTCGGACCGAACGTCAAGAAAATTTCAGCTCGAGGCGAGAATTTTGGCCCCCGAACGGAGAAACTAATACCCTAGCGCTTGACATATAAATGGAATCCACAAAGGATGAAGCTCAAGCAGGAAGCATAAATGAGGTGTCAACAGTGTTACCTATGATACTTTGAGGTCTGCTAGTCTGCTTTCTAGGTAGATTGGATATGAAATGCTCAAACATGACCTTCATTTCACATATGTACATGAATCCTCTTCGATTGCATCTACTAAGTCTCCTATCCCCTCTCCACCATCTCCAACAACCCCTTCAAATCAATACTCTTCGGCCGCTCAATCGGCAAACCAAGCGCCCGATCCCAAATCAGCTGTGATAACGGCCCAAGTCCCCGACTGACTCCAAAAGTTGCAGTATAATACAGCATCTCCTTGAATCCATAGTGATGGAACAGCACCCCCGAACTACTATCCACGTTGGGAAACGGATTTTTCGTCTTGCCATGCTCCATTAGTACGCCTGGCGCCACTTCACTATTGAGCTTGACCAGCTGGAAAAGAGGGTCTGCAGCGATGTCTGGACGAGCCGAAGCGAAGCTCATGAGGGCACTGAAGCGGGGGTCGGGGCGTCGCAGGACTGCGTGGCCGTAACCGGGGATGACACGGCCGGATTTGAGGGTACTCCAAAGGTACGATTTCACATCCTCGGGGCCAAAGGAAGTGCCAATGTGCGATTGCATTTGTATGATCCAGCGGAGGACTTCTTGTGCTGCCAGCCCATGAAGAGGCCCGGCGAGACCTTGCAGTCCAGCGCTGTAGCTGAGAAAGGGGTCGCTCAGAGCGCTGCCGACTAGATGCGTGGCGTGTGCCGAAACGTTGCCGCCTTCGTGGTCGCCGTGAAGGGCAAGGTAGAGACGAAGGAGGTCTTGGAAGTTCTCGTTCTCTTTACCGCCTTTGCCTAGCATGGCTGCGAAATTGTATGACCAGTCTTGGTCTGGGTCTACTTGTGCGGGGAGAACCCCTCCGCCTTTGTAGCTGTTTTGGTATATTTTGGCGGCGATGGTAGGGAGTTTGGCGAGGAGAGAGATGCTGTCGTCGAAGGTGGGTTCCCAGTAGTCGGATTTGTTGATGCCATTCTCGTAAGCTTTGGCAAAGACGGAGGTGTGGTTCAGGGTCGAGACTGCGCAGGCGAATTGGGTCATGGGGTGCAGGTCTGTAGGGAAGCTGTCTAGCATGTCTTCGACAAACTTTGGGAGTACGGATTTCTCGGCCAGCTCGCGAGAGAAGACACGGATTTGTGATGTAGAGGGAACTCGGCCAGTGAGGAGAAGCCAGAACATTGCTTCGGGGAGCATTTCGGTTCCGCTGGTGCCTTTTGGGAGCACTTCCTGACAGTCTTCGATTGTTTTGCCGTGGAAGCGGATACCCTCTTCTGCATCGAGGACAGAACCCTCCCATACCATTGCCTTCAATCCTCTAACCGAGTCTGTCAGACGTAGAGTCTGGGATCGTAGGAGCGATCAATGTACCTCATTCCACACAAGGTGTTCTCCACCTTGACGTCTCCAATTGTTGTGCTGCCATGCTTCTTCACTTTTTGGAGTAGCTCTCGTTTTGCTGGGATGACTTCTTTCAAGGTTGTCTTGAGGTCTGGTTCGTTGGAGGACGAGTATTGACGAATAGAATGAAAAGAGGTTGCATTGAGCCTGGGCTGCAAATACCAGACATCAGCAAGGTATATTGACTATGCGGAGAGGATGGCGTACATGTAACGAGCGGCAAACTATGGCGATTTGTTTGAGCCTGCGAGCCATTGTACTGCAGAGGAGAAAAGACCACGAATTAGGAGGGCTTTCGGCTCCCAGAGAAGTCAACTAAAATCGACAAAGCGGTAGTATAAGTAAAGCATTGTACGTAGGCGTTAAATGTTGAGAAAGACCCAGCTTTCTTCTCTGCAAGGGGGGTTGGCGGAGGAAAGATGACTTTTGCGGGCGGGCGGGCTTCGGTTAAAAGGCCTTTCCCACCCCAGTCACCGTTTTCTACCCCACTCTTCTGCCCGCATACTGTAAGAGAAAGTGAGGAGGCATAAACTTCATGGAAAAGAACGTGGATAACCCTCATGCTGGTGGCACTAAGGGTATAGGGGGCAGTAGGTCTTTCGGTATGTTCTGGGAGCTTCCCCAGTCTATCATGAAAATGATTTATAATGACTTTATCCGAATATAGAGTTTATACTGCGATATGTTCCCAATTGGAGGAAGCATTGCTCCACCTTCACAGGACATACACTAAAGAATAGAGCTGCTGTCATAATCTGCACAAGATAATGCATCGTCCATTACTACAAACCGTCCGCCTGCAGGCATATCCAAGGTGCCTTCGCCCTGAATATCTACTCCGTCCGAGATTAAACCTGAGAGCCATGTCCACTTTGCCACCCAAAGTCGAGCCCCGCATCTCTACATCTCTCCCATCTGACTCCTACCAATTACTGCCCACGGACAAAAAAGCAGGTGCTTCTGAAGATGCGCTGTTCGACTGTCAAGTTGAAGACGTCAAGGCATGGTGGGGTACGCCGAGATACAAGGGCATCAAAAGACCTTATTCTGTTGAAGATGTCGTCAGCAAGAGAGGGACGCTACAGCAGATCTATCCCAGTTCTCTAATGGCGAGGAAACTTTTCGATTTGTTGAAGGAAAGAGCCGAAGCCGGGGAGCCTGTACATACGAGTGGGTTTTAACGAGAGAAGAAGAAGTGATTGATGGGCTGATACCCAATTAGTGGGCGCCATTGATCCGGTACAGATGACACAGCAAGCGGCCAATCAGGAAGTGCTCTATATCTCCGGATGGGCTTGCTCTTCGGTCCTCACAACGACCAACGAAGTCTCCCCTGACTTCGGGGATTACCCGTACAACACAGTACCGAATCAGGTTCAAAGGCTGTTCAAAGCACAGCAGCTTCATGATAAGAAGAATTGGGACACGAGAAGGAGATTGAATAAAGATGAAAGAATACAAACACCATACGTCGACTACATGAGACCAATTATTGCTGATGGAGATACAGGGTAAGCTTGACAACAAAGAAGCTGCTGTGTGCTGATGCGTGAACAGGCATGGTGGTCTCACGGCGGTAATGAAATTGGCAAAATTGTTCGCGGAGAACGGTGCTGCAGCGGTTCATTTCGAGGACCAATTGCACGGTGGAAAGAAGTGTGGACATCTCGCTGGCAAGGTAATCGTACCTGTTGGAGAACATATTAATCGTTTGGTGGCGACAAGGTTCCAATGGGATCTTATGGGGTGCGAAAACCTTGTGATAGCTCGGACAGACTCCGAGTCTGGCATGCTATTGAGCAGTGCTGTCGATGTCCGAGACCACGAGTTTATTCTGGGTGTTAATACAGATGATGAGCCTTTGGCGGACACTCTGCAAGCAATGGAACTTGAAGGCGCCACAGGTGCAGAAATTGATAGCTTCGAGGCTAAGTGGGTGAAGGATCATAAGTTGATGACATTTGATGAAGGTACGGCATATCTTTCGAACGAAGACATTGCGGAGAGACTGATTCTCCAATCTATGAGAAGTTGTTGTTGAGCACTTGAAGAAAGAGGGTGCTGAACAATCCGAAATCGACAAATATACTGCCCACGTTCAGAGGGATCAGAATCTTCCACTTTTCGGGCGTAGAAAACTCGCGGAACAATATACGAAATCTCCAGTCTTCTTCTCATGGGACATACCAAGAACACGCGAAGGGTTTTATCACTACAAAGCCGGTCTGGCCGCGGCAACAAAGCGAGCCATCCAGTTCGCACCTTATGCCGACTTACTCTGGCTAGAGACAGCCGACCCTAGCGTCGAGAAAGCTGCAGGGTTCGCGGGAGAGATCAGAAAGGTCCACCCGGGGAAGCAAATGGTGTACAACCTCAGCCCGTCGTTCAATTGGATGGGCCAAGGCTTCGACGAAGCTTCTCTCAAATCATTCATCTGGGATCTCGCAAAGCATGGGTAGGCCAATCTATTCCTCCCTCTGAGGACGCACTAATTTGTGTTTTCCCTACAGCTTCGTCCTGCAGCTCATCTCCCTCGCGGGCTTGCACTCGACAGCAGCAGTCACAGCTGAACTATCCAAAGAGTTCAAGAAAGATGGCATGCTGGCTTATGTCAAGCTGATCCAGCGACGCGAGAAGGAACTCGGTGTCGATGTTCTGACCCACCAGAAATGGAGCGGCGCGCAATATGTGGATGGCATTCTCGGTGCTATTCAAAGCGGTAGCAGTGGTAGCAAGAGTATGGGTGAGGGTAATACTGAGACAGGTAACTTGATCACCTTCTAAGAGGCTAACATGGGGCTTTACTGACGACTCTTCCTAGGCTTTTGATCGCGCTCAATCCATTCAATTTGCGTCTTTGGAAGATATCAGCACTTCCCCCGAGCACACGCCAGCGCTCGAAACAGCATTGACACCCGAGATTGAATGGGATTGGAGTCCTGTCTCGACGCTTACGCTCGCTCTGCAAGACAAGCCTACATAACGCCAGAAAACCAAGAAGCCGATCGGGTAAGGGGGAATATTGATAAGCTACCAGATTGTTATCCATCCGTTGTACCCTACCCGTGATTCAGAGAATGACATTTGTCGAAGCTAGACTCATTATGGAATGGCCAGGAAACCAGATGAGGAAGTCTTTATGTAGTAGCTACGGCGAAGGACCTTCACCCTGCCTTTATCTCAGGAGAAGAGGAGACACCTTGCTTTCATCTCAGAAAAGGAGTTGAGACCAAGGTGTTTCCAAAACCGGCCAAGTGTCAATAGCAAAGATACCGGCGAGGATGTGGTGGCAACCCATCGCTTCTGCACAGGAGCTTTTGCCAAGCTCAACACAGGTGGAGCAGGGGAGCTGTGGATGAGATGAAGAAACTGCGATTGATTGCATGGGCATTGACATCCGTCAAAGGAGCTGGAGATCCTCCATTCCCGTCACTGTTACAATATATGGACCCCCCTTGCAAAGGCTTCAACTTATATAGAACAAGCCATCACGTTTTCTAAACTTTTCATCACTCTCTATGAACAACCACACTCTTCCCCATCAGATCTTCCCTAGCTCTAGTACCACTCAAGAAAAGAATCACTGTACCCCTAGCCATCACCCATTTTCGTCATCAGTACTTCCTATATCCCACCGATCTACCAACCTCGAAGCCATCAACGCCGGACATGTGGAGAGGCAGTGACCGCGCGTTCTATCTGGCACAAGACTCCGCAATCCACCTCCCGACTCCACCAGCTCATCATAGATACAACCTCAGCTGTCATGGTGAACTCCAAGATTCGCTCACAACTTCATCTCCGCACCTGCCCCTTTAAGCGGAATACCTTCATATTCACCAAACCCCAGCGCCAAATTCATATTCTGCAGCGCCTGCGTCGCCGCGCCCTTCAACAGGTTATCAATCGTCGCGACGACGACCGCACGTTTGCCCGAGCTGTGCACGGCGAACCCCCCGATCTCAACGCCGTGGGTGCCGCTGATGGCTTTGACCGAGGGGACGTCGCCGATGATCTTCACGAGGGGCTCGCCTTCGTAGCGGTCGGCGTAGAGGTTGCGCAGGTCGCGGGAGGTGATTGGTTTGTTTAGGGGGATGGAGATGGTATGGTTGATGCCTTGGAACCAGCTGGCGACGTGAGGGACGAATGCGACAGGCTGGCCTAGTTGGGAGGAGATCTCGCGCTCGTGGATGTGGTCTGTCAGGCTGTAGGGAATGATGTTGTTTGCGAGGTTCTCGGTGTCGTTCTTGGGGGAGGGTTTTGTACCTGCGCCCGAGTAGCCGGAGACACCGAAGACGGTAGGCGTGCTCTCGATGAAGGGGAGAAGGGGCGCGATGCCGAGTTGCGCTGCTGTTGCGTAGCATCCTGGGTTCGAGATGCGTTTGGCTTTGGCGATTGAGGCTCGGTCGATCAGCTCGGGGAGACCATATGTCCAGCTGGGTTCGAAACGGTAGTCTGCGCTAAGGTCAACGATGACGCTGTCGCCTCTGGTTTCGTCTATGGCATCGATCCAAGGCTTTGCTACTCCGTTAGGCAGGGCCATGACCCAGACGTCGATCTCTCCTTTTTCGGACATTCGCCGTACGTCGTCATGAGTGAGATTCTCGTAGGTGATGTCTCGCTTATTGTACCCTTTGAGCTTTTGGCCTGCTAGCTCTCGAGAGGACACGTGACAGAGGTCCAGGTTTGGATGCCCGCTGAGAAGATTGATGAGAGCTTGACCAGTATATCCCCGAGCACCGATGAGTGCAACCTTTGCTGGCCTTGAATTGGACGCGTTCTTGGAGCCGAAGGGGGGGTTTGGATTTGTGGTCGAAGTTGCATAGCCACGTTTGGATGCTTTCAATCGCTTCGATATTCTTGATGACCCGGGAGCGTTTGAGGAGGTTCGAGGTCCGTTGTATGTTGAATACATACGTGTCTGTTGTTCAGATCTACCAGTGCTCAAGATCTCGTCATCACGTTTTGCAGCTTTGAGCAGATTCGACTCCAGGTTCTGCCCTCCAAACAAGTCGCGGCCTTGTTCCGTGAACGCAGTCATCAAATTCTTGACTTCTCCACCGTCGTTGATGCCATACCAGAAAAGCACTTCACCGTCGTGCGTCAAGCTGCCGTCTGCCTTTTTGAAAAACCAGGTCAAATTCTCGTCATCGTGCCGCACCGTCCACATGAGGTTTGGGAAGTCTTTCTTAATGCTTGCAAAGAGATTGTCCGAGAGGTTGGTAAGCCATCCGTCTCTACTGATCGTAAGAGTTGAGAGTTGAGCCATCGAGTTTGAGTCTTTGGGAGGAAAGACTATGGCCAGTGCTTCCATCGGCTCGTCGAAGTAGGCTTTGAATTCTTTCTCTGCGAGGTCTGCGACATAGCGGTCCACTGTCGCGCGGGCATCTAGTGCTTCTCTGTCTCGGACCAGTACTTGCTTGACTTTCTCCAAATCTTCAAATTGTAAGATTTTAGTATTGACGTGTATTTTCTGGCCACGTCTGACAAGGGTTCCCGCGCCGGAATCAGTGAACTACATGGTATTAGCCTATGTGAAAGAGGTATTTTGGTTCTGGGAGGGCAGTACCAGCTCTTTCTGAAGATCTTCTGGGTGTATGATGGCTATGCTTGACTGACGAGGTAATTCGTGAAGGAGAGCATTCATCTCTTTGATCTTCAATCTGTCACCTGAGTTGCATCAGCATCTTCAGCTCCGTATATGATAGAGCAAGGTGTCGAGAAATGTACCATAACGCATCCACCATTTTTCCATGAGACCGTCATATTCTTCGTCCAGGTTGATGGCCGAGATTTTCTGTTTCGCTTCATGGCAAATATCAGCACATATCCATCGTAGCTTGAACCTAGCTACTCACTGTCTCCATCGAACAAGCCGCCTTTCTCGGAAAGATAAACGATCTTCAAAGGCTTCAATGCTCGCGCCAACGCCGTTGAAGCGCTGTCTGCATTAACATTTAAGATTTGACCTGAGCTAGTCTCTCCAAAGCTGGTCAAAATGGGTAGACAGCCTGCTTTGATCGCGGCTTCAATGGGGCCTTTGTTGACTTTGGTAATCTTGCCCACCTACAGATGTTCAGTCTCTTTCTCTCATGCCTTTGTGAGAAGTTGCCTTACCAGATCATACCTCGGCCTGTCTAAGAAATCGGCAGTGAAAACACCAGATGTGATTGGCCGTGCTCTTACTCCGTAATCCTCCAGGGATTCGACGAGTTTTAGGTTCTGCTCAAGGAAGAGTGATCGTGCCATGTTCAGCGTATCCCCATTTGTGACTCGAATGCCCTCATCGAATTGTGATTTAATCTTTATAATTAGTTAGTCAACTCGGTGCTTGGAGATAGCTGCAAAATAACATGGCCCACCCCGACAGATTCGAGCATGTCGTTCAATTGAGGGCCAGCACCATGCACAACGACTGGGAAGAGGCCAATATGATTGAGGAATGCCAAAGCCGAGGAGAGCGTCTGCATTGATTAGTAATCTAATTAATGGTCCTAAGAACTCGACTCACCTGCAAATGGTTCGATATGATCGCCCCGCCGACCTTGATGACCGCGAATTCTTGCTCGCGAACGGAGGTGAAGTGGCTCAGGTATTGCTGGACTTCACGCTTCGAGCCAATGTTTGAAAGCAACTGAACGACGGTCGAGCGAGTGGCAAGAGTTTCTGCTTGATTGGAGTATTGTCGCCGTGGTGAGCTAAAAGCTAGAGGGCATGCTGGGAGGATAGTGGTCGAGTGACTGACGGAAAGCCTCAAATGCCCCTTGGCAAGGCAGCATCCACGGACAGCGGCAGCAGCAGATGTTCGGAGAGAGAGCATCTTGAATGCTACAGGCCTAACATGCGGCAACTGCACATCTCACACGCGATCGTTGTCTTGCTTTCAAGTCTCGTGCCTCATCCGCAGCTTTCCTGAAGACGATGTCGAAGGTCCACTGTGGAGCTCGTTCGTGGAATAGGGGAAGTCAGAGTGAACGATTGAAGAGTCCGCAACTCGGTGATTTCTGGGGCAATGTATATGTAGAAAGTGGAAGGTTGTGGTAGAGACAGTGGAAGCAGTAAATAAAAGATATGGTGGAAAGCAAAACCCCACCAAATATCATTGCTTGCATTACGGTTGGCGGTTCGCGAAACGGGCCTTCCCCTACCACCAATTCTATATCAAAATCCGAGGCTAGTACCGCGAACAGTATATTAGTACGTACAAACCGATTTTTCGATTTTTGGACCTCGCTAGCCCCGTATATATATAAATAATATATATAAACCTTTCGATAGTAACTAATCCAATATATTTATTATTATTCTACGTTTATCGACCCCTTTTAATATTATTAATTATTTAATTATACCTCTTAAATAGATAATTAAATATACCAAATAACTTTTAAAATAGCCTTTTTAGAAATATAATTAGAAAAAAGTTTAGCTTTAAAATTTACCTTTATTACAAAAAGGTTATTAAATCCTTAAGAAAAAACGATTTAATATAATGAAAAAAATATAAAAAAATATATATATATTATTTTTAATATAATAATTTTATAAATAGTTTTATTTTTTAAATCTTAAACTCTTTAATTATTAAGAAATAATTTATTTATTATTATATAATTAAAATAAAATATTTATATTTTTTATATTATTTTTTATATTATTATTTAATATTTTAAATTAATATTTAAAATTTTATCTTTCAAGCAATTTTTTAAGCCGAATATATTTATATTTTATTATTTTTAAAAGGGATTTTAGCCCTTTTAATAGGAATAATATAAAAAACGTAAATATAAATATATAAGTTATATTTCTTATATCCTTTTTTTATAATATAATTAAAAATATAAGATTATTATTAAAATTATTATTATAAATTTAATAAATAAGAAATATTTTCAAATTTTTATATCAAAAAATTTCGTTAAAAAAGCTTTAATATATATAAAGGAAATAGGTAATAATAATTATATAAATAAAATATTATATAAAAGTTAAATAGATTTTTTAAAAATTTAATTTCTTAATTTATAATAATTAAATTATATAGCTTTTTTTAAAAGGATATTTTTATTATTTTTTAAAATATTATTAACTTTTTAATTAATTTTTTAATTAGCTTTTTAATTTATATTAAATTTTTAATAAATATTAAATTTTTAATTTCCGCCTTTAATAAATTTATTTCCTTTTCTTTATAATAATAATAACAGAATAAATAAAGAAAAGCTAGAGTTAATATTATATAAAATTTATATTAAAATTATTTAAAAGGATAATAAAGATTTTATTTATTAAGATAAAAAGCTAAAAGAACTTTTTATTAAAAATAATAATTTTATTATAATTTTAATTATTTTTTATAATATTTATAAATATAAAATTATATAATAAATTTTAAAATATAATAATATTTTCCTTAATAACTTTATCTTTTTTAAATAAGATCTTTTAGAATATATTTAATAATTTATTATCGAAAAATTAAAAAAATAAAAAAATAAATATAAAATAATATTTAATAAATTAAATAAAAAATATTTTATATTATAATATATTTAAAAATATAAAAATAAAAAGAATATTATATAATAAAAAAAAGATTATTATATTAAATAATTGAAAATATTAATAAATAGGAAAGAATAAAAATTAAATATATAAATTTCGTATATTAATTTTCCTTTATTTATTACTATAATACCCCTTTTAATAAGGAGTAAAGGGGCGGCGATAATAATAATAAAAGAACCTTTACTTCTTTATTTAGCTAACAAAGTATATTTATTATATAAAATAGAATAAATAATAATAATATTAGGAATAAAATAATATATATAAATAACTTAAATAAATTTTAAATTATTTTAATATATTTAAATTTTTAAATTTTTAAATAATTAAGGATTAAATATAAATAATTAAAATATATAAAAAAAAAAAATTTAATTAAATATATAAAATAATTAAATTAAATATTTTCTTTATAATAAAATTATATATATATATTTTATTATTATATATAAATATTCTAAAATAAAACTTTAAAATCCCTTAAATTCTTTTAATATTTTATTATAAGCTTTAAAAAGCTTCTAAACTCCCTTTAAAGATTATTCTTAATATATTTAAAAAAAAATTCTTAATATCGTTTAATTTATACTTTTAATAATAAAAATAAAATCTTAATTAAATTAAGATTAAATAAATATAATAATAAATATTTTAAATATATTTTTTTATTATTATATATTTCTTTTAATTTTATATAATAATAAATTTTAATATTATTTAAAATAATAATAAAATAAAGCTTTAAGAAAAGATTATATAATAAAAAGAATTAATTTCGAATAAAAATTAAAAAAATTATTATAATAAAAAAGCTATAATAGATTTCGAAAATAATATAGTTTTTAATAATATATATAAATAATATATTTTATTTTTTATATTTTTTTAATTATTATATTAATAATAATATAATTTTAATTAATATTTAAATTTATTTTTTATTAATTAATATTAATAATATTAAATATTAACCCCTTTTAAATAAATTATATATTAAATAATATATTAATATATTTATAATTTATATTCTTATTAAAGAATATTATTTATTTAATAATTATTTAATAAAATTTATATATTATTTAATAATTTTATAATTCTTTAAAAGCTTAAGCTATTCGGTATTTAATCTTTTTTTTAAATTAACTTATTTTTTTAAAGTTTTTTATATAATATTTTTATTAATTTTTAAATTATAATTATTATATAAGAATTAAGTTATCTTATTTAAATAAATTTAAAAATAATCTTCGAAATATATAAATAATATATTATAATATATTATAATATAATTTATTAAATTTAAAATCTTATTTTTTTTAATCTTTTTAATATATATTTTGTTAATAGATTTTTAATAAACCTTTATATATTTTATAATATAATAATTAATATAATATTTTATTATAATATATTTATTTAGCTAGCTTAATTAGAGTTTATATTTAATATTTCTCTTAATTAAAGCCGTAATTAAGGGGGGTATAATAATAATAAAAGGGATAAAAAACTTATTAAAGAAGAAATATATAATAATAAATATATTCTAATTATTATTTATATTATTTATATATATACAAGGCTAATAAGGTCCAAAAATCGAAAAATCGGTTTATATATACTGATATATTATTCGTAATACTAGCCTCGGATTTTGGTATAGAATTGGTGGTAGGGGAAGGCCCGTTTCGCGAACCGCCAACCGTAATACAAGCAACGATATTTAGTTCTGGGGAAAGAAAAAACAACTCGCTTGCGGTGGAGTATCATCGGCCCGCCCGCGTAGCCGGACACTAGTAAATTCAATGGTAAAGAATTTGGAGTGTGACGGAGATGCTTACCGGCTGCACTGTTTATGATATTTAAATTTAGAATCCTACATTGTTGCGTAGTGTGGGAGAAGCTATGAGGATTGGACAGAGTCGGTCTTTTGCAGACAAAGAATGGAAGCTGAACAACATCACTGTGCTCCGCACTGGTACGAACCGCCGTAGGGACAACATCATCGGAGCGTCTCGAAAGGAGCATGGCAACAAACAAACTGCTGAAACCTTCTGATGCCACTCTACTCCTGGTCAATGCGCTTAAAGATGCTCACTTCATTTAGATGATCGAGTCTATACTTCATATTAATTTTTGACCGGATGCCCCTGTGTGCTCTACGGACTGCGTCTGCGATCGTGAAATTGCTACGTACCATATTCGAATCTTCTGATTTGGGACGCCTATCCCGTGGTACTCCTACCTTCCGAGACAATGAAAGTACTGGCCTGGTTGTAAAAGGTCAAAGGATCCTGTCAGCAACACGTTTCCGATATCCCATTTTCTTTGGGGTCCTCATCCGTTCGTCGCTTTCCAATTACATGCAGGGATCCATGCTTATGACGGAAACCATGGAGCATTCAAGGAATAGTCGTCTGCTAATCAAGTCTCTCATCCCCTCATATTACTCGCGGAGAAATTGATGCCCTCTATCTGGGCTCTTCCTTTCTTGACTTCCCACCATCAGCTTGTTCTATTGGAAGCATGGCATCACTAGAACAGTACAACTCGGTCAATTTACCTGAACCATCGAAGAGTCCTTCTTTGCCTGGGATGGGGAAGGGCCCTCTATCCCCTGCAGCCCTTCGCGATGTTGATATGCAAGTCAATGCGATAGAGGCGACAAAGGAAGAGGACATCTCTGCACGATTTCTTCGGCTCAGACCAGCTATCGGTCCAACCCCTGATGCCACAGGGCGAAATACTTCTACATCGACACTTGGCGTGGCATGCCATGCAAGACCCTCGACCTACTTTCGTTCTCGTCGAATCAAGCCGGAGGAGGATACTGAGCATCCCTGGAAGGAGAAGAGAGACCCTAGAGAGAAATGGGTGACTATCATTCCATTGGTTGGGCTTGCCGTAGGATTTCTTCTAGCCGGGTATTTGGCCTTCAACGGCCTCCAAACTGTGGCACACCACAAGTACAAGCTCATTCTTGACGAGAAATGGAACACCTTCGACACTGCCATCTGGACTAAAGAATCAAATGTGGGCGGCTTTGGGTAGGCGACTTTACGGGCATATTGCAGAGGATTATGCTAAGTTGTATTCAGGAACGACGAATTCGAACAAGCTACGAATACTCCGGAGAACGTCTTTGTTCAGAGCGGCAAATTGCATATCAGGCCAACCCTCCAAGACGAGAAGCTGATGGCCAACAACAACGTTCTCAACCTCAACCTGACTGGCGGCTGTACGTCTTCGTTATTCTCCGACTGCAATGCTGTCACAAACACGACCAATGGCACCGTGATCCCTCCAGCCAAATCTGGTCGCATCAATACCAAGAAAGGCGCAGCAATCAAGTACGGGCGCGTCGAGGTCACCGCCATTCTGCCCGAAGGCGATTGGTTGTGGCCCGCCATCTGGCTTCTTCCCGTAAACGACACATATGGACCGTGGCCCAAGTCTGGTGAGATTGACATTGTAGAGTCCAGAGGAAACAACTTTACTTATGCGCAAGGAGGCAACGATATCGTTTCCAGTACACTTCACTGGGGACCTAATCAAGCCAATGATGCTTTCTGGAGGACAAACGTTAAGCGCAATGCTCTCCACACTACTTTCTCCGCAAAGGCACACACCTTTGGATTGGAATGGAGCCAGAAATATCTATACACCTATATCGACAATCGTCTCCTCCAGGTGATGTACACTGACTTCTCACAACCCTTGTGGGATCGTGGCCAATTTCCTCTATCAGACACCAATGGTACTCTGCTCCACAACCCCTGGGCAAAAGGTGGCTTGAATACACCATTTGACCAGAAGTTCTATCTAATTCTCAATGTTGCCGTTGGTGGTACCAATGGGTGGTTTGAAGACGGCAAATCTGGCAAACCATGGGCTGATGTATCCCACACTGCGGCGAAGGACTTTTGGGATGCTCGTGCTCAGTGGTATCCAACATGGAAGAAGAATGCTGAGATGGTTGTTTCGTCTGTCAAAATGTGGCAGCAAATCGACTAGCTGGAGAAATGCTTGTAGGGCTCTTTTCGATCGATTGGTCATAGGTACTGTCTTACACTCGAGATCACGTGTTGATTGGCTTCTACCCATTCATTTGATAGGACTTTAACAGCATTCCGTATCACATATGAAAGCAGAGGGAAACTCCTAAGCTTTTTGCGGGAAAGAAATGGTTGGCCCAAGATGATTATGAATGTACAGTACCAGGCGGAACCCGAAAGAATCAAATAATTTTCGGGGATCCTTCCCTTATGAGCAAATTGGAATTCGACAACAAACAGAAATTCTACTGGATGTAGTTTAGCGCAGTCCTGTGAGGTTGTTTGAGCGGAACATCTCAAGTCCTCAAACTCCCTATATCACACATCTTACTGACCTCAAGTCGTCACACTCCATAGATTCTGGAGCAAGACAACCAGGTCAGCCGAATCGAGAACCAAGGTTAACTATTGAGATCTAAGAAGACTGACACTCCGACTATGGCCAGATGGTCACACTTGACCCGAGACAGTATGCCATATTTGGTTGCCGTGTCCTGGCTGGGGCATTTAAGTCACAACTATGCCAATCGCCGTGTTGCTCCTACCCAATCATTTTTACTGTCAATTCCTCGCTGTGTAACGAGAATTGACGTTTTGTGTTCAGGATGGCTACACAGCGGCTCTGGAAACCATCCCTCTGTCTATCGACCCCAATGATAGCCGTAAATTTGCTCCATAGCCCCAAGTCCTAGGCTGACGAGGTGTACAGCAGAAGGTCGATGAAGGTGCCGAATTCGAGACCATACTGGACTGGGTCTTACGCAGATTCAGTATCGTGCCTGTCAATGTGTTCTATCTCGTATTTACAGCCTCATAATGCTGTCTGCCACTTGCTGACCTGTCACAAACTTCAATATTTCAGAGATGGGTCAATTGCCTAGATGTCGCTAAGCGAGTATCCTTCTCTTAATTGGCCCCTTTCCTAACATTTACATTGGATTCGTGGTCAATCCTCTTTTTGACTCAATCAATACAACCTGCTACCCTGCCTTCGTCGTGATCATTGTCACGCAGCCATCGTTGCATCCTCGTTGTGACTTACTAACAGTGCTATTCATATTCCCAGCATCCATTCTTCTGTTCCTCAATTCTGTCAGACTCCTCCAGGACTTCACTTTTCCACAAGTACTTTATAAATTCACCTCTTCTTGAAGCCTTTAGAAAAATATGGAATTACCACAGGGAAAGGTAAGCTTCTAAATCGTGGGCACTGTTACCTGACAGATCATTCAATCAAAGACCGGGGCGTTTTTGGGCCTGAGGAGCTGTCACCGTACACTGAAAACCAAAAACAATTCCTAAGCTATCATGCGTTACACAAACGTCATCAAGCAATACTGGAAGCCACAAGGTCCAGGTACAGCTGTACATCATGCGCCAGTAGCACCGACTAAGTTTGTGGAGAAGCCGAAACGAGCATACGTGAGAAGCAATCTCGCACCATCAAGAAATGGCGAGACATCTTCAGGAGCGTCCATAGCACCATCGAGTACAAGTCGCTATTCAAGCGCACCATCTTTCAAATACCTCGTCATGATCGAGCATCTATTCCAAACGCAATTCCAGCGAAGATATGTTCGCACTCCAGACTCTGACAGAGAAGGCGTGTTCATCAAGTCGTCCGCTGGTGGTGACTATATCTCTCTTCCAGCATGTCATCAAGAAGACACAGTCCTCGCGCGCGCCGTTCGTGGCCTCAACGCTCAGGCTCGTGCTCCCATTTTCCATAATAGATTAAAGGCTAACCCCCCCTAGAGCGTCATGACTGTGAGCACCCCAGCAATCGACAGATTCCTTCAGTACAACCCCGACGCTGTTGACGTCCCTTTGTCAGATGACATCCGAGTTCAAGCCTTCTCCACCTATTCTGATCTGCCTCGAGTGAAGAAACATCAGTACGCCGCATTCATCGTAGAAGACAAAATTCTCGTGGTATGGGATGACGATGCGTTGCACCTGGAAGAACGCGCTTCTGAGATATTGAACAAGATGACAGCAATGGTCTGGAGACAAGACAAGAGAGATGAAGAAGATGTGGATGAGAAAGCCATCGAAAAGGGCAAAGATCTTGAGATCGATCCCGAGACTGGTGAAATTTCAGTGCAGCATCGGAAGACTAAGCTGTTAAACACCATTCTCGTGGCTCTCACCTTGATCCTGATCATGGTCGTCCTAGGAGCGGGTGCTCGAGAGCTCGCCATCGAATGTGCTGTCGACCACCAGATGGCTAGACTAGCACTTTTGCTGTTGGCTCCAATCCAAGTCTTCTTCACACTGGTAAATCGTCAATCCACCATCATGGAACAAATCTAACAGGGATTGAATCAGTTCTTTGGCCAAGTCATTATCGGCTGCATCGCCCAAATCGTTGGTCCCACTCAGCAAATGAAGACAAATTCGAAGTTCTATTCTGCAAATCGATCTCCCCGGCTCAAAAACATAGAGCTCCCTCATGTCACCATCCAATGCCCCGTGTACAAAGAATCTCTAGGAGCCGTGATTGCACCCACTGTGAGGTCCATCAAACAGGCAATCTCAACTTACGAGCTGCAAGGGGGGTCTGCTAACATGTTCATCAACGACGATGGCCTTCAGGGGCTGAGCGATGACGATCGAGACGCAAGGATTCAGTTCTACGCTGACAACCAGGTCGGATGGACAGCGAGACCGAATCATAACTCAATCTTGTTGGATGGTACAAAGTTCGTCAAGAAGGGGAAATTTAAGAAGGTAAGCTGCGCTTTCAATGCTCGACTTGTAGAACTCACAGTGCTTCCCAACAGGCCTCGAACATGAATTACGGCATCATGATGTCCTGCCGAGTCGAAGACCTCCTATGCCAAGTCCCCCGCCACAAAAACTGGACACAAGACGACGAAACCGCAGCCTACACCACCGCCCTCGACATCGCCCTCGCCAATCGCCCGGACGCCTGGGCAGAAGGCAACATCCGCATCGGCGACTACATCCTCCTAATCGACAGCGACACCCGCGTCCCCGCCGACTCCTTCTCCGACGCCGTAAGCGAAATGGCCTCATCCCCCTCAGTCGGGATCCTCCAATTCACAAGCGGGGTGATGCAAATCCAGCACGACTACTTCGAAAACGGCATCGCCTTCTTCACAAACCTCGTCTACGCCGCGATCCGGTACACCGTCTCCAACGGCGACGTCGCCCCCTTCGTAGGCCACAACGCCCTGCTCCGCTGGTCGGCCATCCAGCGCGTCGCCTACGAGGACGAGGACGGCTATCAGAAATTCTGGTCCGAGTCCCACGTCTCCGAGGACTTCGACATGAGCCTTCGGCTGCAGTGCAAAGGGTACATCATCCGCCTCGCGCACTGGGCCGGCGACGGCTTCAAGGAAGGAGTCAGCCTGACCGTGTACGACGAGCTGGCCCGGTGGGAGAAATACGCCTTCGGCTGCAACGAGCTGCTGTTCCGGCCCCTGCGGTACTGGTACAAGGGCCCGTTCACGCCGCTGTTCAAACAATTCTTGTTCTCCAAGATCCGCTTCACGAGCAAGATTACCATTGTCAGTTACATCGGGACGTACTACGCCATCGGCGCGGCGTGGATCATGACGCTGGTGAATTACTTCCTGATCGGCTGGTTCAACGGGTATCTGGATAAATACTACATCGACAGCTGGAAGGTGTGGTTCTCGCTCGTGATCGTCTTCAACGGGCTGGGCAACGTGGGGTTAGCAGCGATGCGGTATCGCGACGAGGAGACACCGAAGACAAGTAAAACCAAAAGCGGCGGGGCGATCAAGGGCTTCTTCGGGCATCGTGAGTGCCCCCCCCCCTTTCCCAACTCCCCTCCCCTCATCCCCATCCTCACCCCCCAAAACAAACTCCCCCCTCTAACCCCCCCACCCCCCACAACAAAAGTCCTCACAAATCTCAAATACACCCCCCTCCTCTCCCTCTTCCTCGGCGGCCTCAGCCTCCACGTCTCCGCTGCCCTCCTCGCCCACATGTGCGGCTACAACATGACCTGGGGCGCCACCGCCAAGGAAACATCGCGCACTTCTTTCTTCGTCGAGGTGCCCCGTATCCTGCGGGAGTTCAAGTGGAGTATGGTTTTTTCGCTGGGGGGGATTGGGGTGATGGTTTTGTTGGGGGGCGCGGGGGGATTGGTGCCTAGGGAGTGGGTGATTAGGGATGCGGTGGCGGTGGCGCCGTTGGGGGTGGTGTGCGGGAGTCATTTGCTGGTGCCGGTGGTGTTGAATCCGGGCTTGATGGTTTTTAGTTATTGAGGGGGGTGTGGTTGGGGGGGGTCATGGGAAGGGGAGGGGGGTGGTAATGGGTTGGTCTCTTCTTTGGGCTTTCTGTTGGAGCAGTCGATTCTTTCTTTTTCTTTCACATTATCAAACATTTTTAATATAGCATCATATACCGCAGTACTCTTCGACACCACACCCTACCCTTCGACACCACACCCTACCATTCCATCTTCTCCTTAACGAACAAATCCATCCACTCATCCACCCCCATCGCCTCCAGCCTACGCTTATCCTGCCCCAGCTCCAGTATTTCCCGCACCTTCCCCTCCTCAAAATGCGGTCCCAAATGCCTCTCAAACTTCTTCAGAATCTCGGGCTTCGCTTCCTCCCGCCTCAATTTGTGCCCCAGCGGCGCTTCCACCACGCACTCCTCCAACACCGTCCCATCCTTTAGTGTCACCGTAAGTGCATTCGGGATAGACCTGGTATTAGGATCATGATAAGCCGCCGTGAAGGCCTCATCCTCCACACAATTTATACGGCGACGGAGCGATTCCACTAGGTCGGACGTTGCGGCCTCGCCCCCATCGGTGTAGTCGGTTGCGTGCAGGCGGTCGAAGACGAGCATGGTGGCGACCATGTATTGGATGCAGTGATCGCGGTCGGCGAAATTGGTCATGGGTTTGTGTTGTTTGTCGATGATGCGGATGCAGGCCTCGTGGGTGCGGATTGTGATTGCTTCGATGTCGGCGGCGGATTTGCCCCGGGCGCGGAGTTGGGTGTTGAGGAGTTTGGCGGCTTCGATTGCGGTTTGGGAGTGGAATTCGGCTGGAAAGAGGATCAATCAGTTGGGTTATTGAGTAAGAGGAAGGGAAGGGAGGGAGGAGTGGAATACCAGGGTAGGAGACTTTGAAGAGAATATTCTCCATCACGTAGGTACCGTACGGTCTTTGAAATTCGAACTTCTTGCCTTTGAAGGCAACGTCGTAGAAACCCCAGACTGGAGCTGAGAGGACGGTCGGGACTCCGCGTTCGCCTTTTTGTACTTTGAGGACTAGATTGACCGCTCTCTGGCATGCGTCTCCTGCCGCCCACGATTTTCTTGACATGGTGTTTGGTGAATGTCGGTATGTTCGCAAGCTCTGCCCGTCCACCCAGGCTTGTGATATGGCATCCGCTGTTTGCCTCTCCGCTAATCCTAGCATCTTGGAGACGACGGCTGTTGTGGCTACTTTGACGAGTAGAACGTGATCCAGTCCGACCTTGTTGAACGAGTTCTCCAATGCCAAACATCCTTGTATTTCATGTGCCTTGATCATGGCCTCAAGCACATCTTTGATTTTTAGAACAGTTCCATTACCAATATGGCCACCCGCACGATTCGTTCGCGAGATCCAATCCGCAACAGCGAGGATACCACCCAAATTATCCGAAGGATGCCCCCACTCCGCAGCGAGCCAGCAATCATTGTAATCAAGCCACCGGATCATGGCCCCGATATTGAAAGCGCCATTGACCGGGTCGAGAACATAGGGTGTGCCTGGTACTCGTGTCCCATGTGGGACGATTGTGCCTGGGACAATTGGGCCGAGGAGCTTTGTGCATTCTTTGAAACGGAGGGCTTCGAGGCCGCAGCCCATGGTGTCGAGGAAGACATAGCGGGCGGTTTCGTACTAGATTGGAAGGGAAATTAGGTGGAGGCCGTAATTTGGCACCAAAGAAGCCCACATACAGCCAGATCCGAGTCAACTTTGTAATTATGGATATATTTCGCCATATCTTCGATCTCGGGATCAAAGGGTTGGGCGACGGATTTTGCGGGGGCATTCGATTTTAGGGAAGACATTGTTGAAAAGGACAAGGCTTTTCGTATGCTTTGGTGGGCTTTGGGTATTCTGGAAAGCGAGTTTTGGAAGACGGGGGGAGAGGATTTTGGGGACAAGCACAGGCGTAACGGTTTGTAGTGGAGACATCTGGCTGCGGGGCGAGATGTGGTCCTCGTCAGGAAGGACATTTTTCACTGTAGGCGGTCAATTGATTATCGACGGCTTAGGTGGACATTAATATGGAACATTCAGATCTCAATTGCTTCTGGCGAAGCTCATGGGTTTATTTGGTAGAGAATCTCTCCGGCACCATCAAACGTCATTCCCATTGGCCCGAGGGCCCTTGTTATAGGGCTGGCAAATCACCCCTTGATATTCGTCTTCCTCCGTTGCAAGCAACACATTCAGTAAAAAATTCGAATACATGCTGTTTTCATTTCCAATACCCCCCGTTCGAAGTATAGGTAAGCTATCAAAAGGGCACACACATTGATGCTATTGACCCTCCGTCATTTTTTTCACGTGCTCGAAAAGCAATCTTTCAACTGCTCTACTACGTCGGCTTATTCCCATTGGCATGACCCGCCAATCTCATGTAGATTCAATCTAGTCCTGTGTGCGTCTGAATCAAGCTTTTGGATCATCTTGTGTACTTGGGAAAATTGTCTTGATATAAGTCATTCTGGACCTCGTTGCAAAACCTTCTTCCTCGATACAAATTCTCTTCCACCCCGGCACCTCCAAACATGACCACTCTGACGGTTTATCTCTCCCTTTCAACCCCTTCCTCCTTCCGAACAACAACAATATCATAATATCTCCCCACGATCCCCCGTCCCAAGAAAGTCGCTTCACTCTCAAGTCAACGCCATATATGGAATACCGCCTGGGAGTGTTTGCCCTAAGGAAGGGTAGCGTGTACATATAACGCAACTTCATCATTTGACGATGGCGTTGGCCGCTCCTGGAAGACTCCAACCACCTCCTCCGCAGGTCTCAATCCTTTCCCATCTCTCTGGTGTCCCAGGAATTGTATCCTGTCGATGAAGAATGCGCACTTCTTCGGATTCAATATCAGCTTCGCCCAAGCCAGGCAAGACAAGTCATGCTGGTGAAGGAACTCAATCGAGTCTTCTCAAAGCTCTCCTACGTGACTTCGACTTAATCCCCCTCTCCAGGTATGCGCAGCACCCATGTTTCCATTGCGAAATAACCCATGCCAAAAGCCAAGGCTCATTACGATTTTAAGATCAAACCCCACATAGTCGCTGAATGCCACGTTTGTCGTCTCAATCATGCTCGTGAACCGCCTGTCCTAATACTCATCCAAAATGTCGATGCCTTCTCTGCTCCCCACCCAGGCCAGCTTATCTTTGTAGTAAAGCCTGCGCTCACGAGCTCTTCATTAGGACCTCAGCTCGTTTAAGAGTAAATAGAGTATACTCTTTTCTCCTATTTCGAAGTCTTGAATCCTATTTGCTTGATTTTGAGTCACCCTCTCGAGACGTGCGAATACAGTGGCATCACAATGGGGCGGGTCGGGAAATTTAGCCTTAATGCAGAGAAATATCGTCTGAGGAAGGACCTGGAGAGAGAGCATTCCCTCAGCTCAACCTGTTTGGATTCCTCTTTGATATGAACATCGTAGAGTTCAATTTTCGTAGATGCTCCCGTCTCAAGATTGTCTATATTGTTGATATTCACAATCGAAAAATGGAGGAATCGAGTCTTTCGGCTCCAATGGCAAGTTTCATCAAGGTCTATTCATTCTTCGAGACAAAGGTCGGGCAAACATGTGCAAATGGAAAACAAGTTTGATGAAGGATGTAGCTCTCGACCTCGACGAAAGCACTATATGCCTGCAAGGAACTGACTTTGTATACCTTTGGAGTATAGTGTATAGTGTTTCTCCTGAGTAGGCTGCAAAGCCGCCGCACAAGATTTGAAATGATCATTATCGAAACATTTATCCCCATTCGATAAGTAAATATGAACGAAAGAAGGATCAATGGAAAAGACTTCTTATTCTTCGATTGGAATTCATAGCCTCGTTCTTCATTTCAGGGTCCTCCATCATTGCCTCCATCATTATTCTCTTACTTGGTTCTTATCTCTCCCTCCTCTTTCTTGGGTTCAGGGTTACGTTACTGGCCTTTAGGCTTGCGATCTTTGAATTTGATGAAGGGCGACCACTCAGTGGCCTGCACCACTGCAAAGTTGGGATCATCGTCGACAAGGATCGGCCGAGTATGAAGCTAGCAACGGAAGAGACAGTACATACCGCAAGGTCGGCTTAGTGTCATTTCTCACCTCTTGCAGTGTCCGAACTAGCAGTGGCTCGGGATAGTTCACCATGACTATTGCGGGCCAGACCAGCTAATCCCGGGTGAAGTCGCTGCAAGCCTGCACTTTTGCTGATTCACCGGAGGTATATCACTGGCGAGACTCTTGCCGCATTTATCTGGACATGGCGCGAAAAGATACCATGATACCCAATCTCCCTGTGTAGGAATTGCCAATGACCGATGATGGAATCTGGAGCCCAGTGTCTGACATCTGTGCATACTGAGCATCTCTGTTGCTACCAATCATCAGGAAACAAAACGTCACGATCTCGTTTTGTGTGTGATGTTTCTTGTACAAAGTCAACACCGTTGGAGCAAATATCTCCCACTGCTGTCTCCCTAGCATCATCAGCGAGGTGAACTTGTAGCTTTAGATCAGCTCCTGACATAGCGGTAGTTGCGATAGCTTCTTTGACTTTATCGAATGACTCCACTTGCGAGATGCCCGTCCTCGAGGCGCTCGCGATCGTACTTATCTAGATCATCTTTAGGCTAGGGAAATTCTTCGACCTCCTGTCCATCACTTCCTTGTGGTAAAATGGTATTGGTGTCTGCTCTCGCACGCTTTGTTTGGCTGTCTTTGCTGTTCGAGCCCTATCGTTCTTTTACACGCTTCTTGATTCCCTTGTCGCGGTCGTCAGGAATGGTATCAAGGTATAGATGCATGGCTAATGCTGAGATTCGAAGACGAATATGAGTGGAATCGAGGAGATGAAGTAGTGCTAATGACAGATTTTAAGGGGGAAGTATGCAGGTTTAGGTGATACAGAAAAAGTCAGAAATCCGCGTAAAAAGTTAAAAGCAGTCAAAAATCTTGTGAAGGACTCCAGGCAACAGTTGCCCCCACCCATGATCACAATGTCACCTGCGTTCTTGGACTTTTCTGTGTATGATCGACTATCGTCAGAATCCGCGAATCCTCGAATCATAGACCTCGATGTGTCTTCGCCGTCTTGTTCAACACCACCATTGGGCTCAAAACAAGGCAGCAGCGTCCGCCCTGCTTGCACCTGTAGATCACAGGACAGGAAGAGACAGTGAGCTCCTTCTCCCCGAACTCTGTACACCACATCATCTGCTTCCTCTCAGCGGTACCGACGTATGATTAATATATGTCAGCTGTCATTGCCCCTGTTTTCCCCTTTCAGCCCATTTTCCCCATTTTGTTTTTGTTGGAGAATGGCTGGGGCAGTCTCTCCAGCAGTACTAAGCCAAATCAGGTCTAGCGTATCGCAATCCTGGATTACTGTCAGCCAGGCTGTATACCGAATAATAAGGGCTATACTTAGGGTATATCAGCTTTATTAAATACCTTATTATTTATAGGGCCTAGATTGATTAGCTAAGTATATAAATAAGCTTATATTCTTAAATAATTAAAATAATTAAAATTTCCTATAATTAATAAATTATAAGCCCAGCTGGCGTTTATATATTATATAAAGAAAAAAATATTTAAATTTTCAATTTATAAATATTATTATTTTATTTATTTTTATATTAAATTATAAAAGTAATATATAAAAAGGTAATTATTTTAAAAGGGATTTCTAATTATTATAATTAAGCCTTCGAAATATAAATTATTCTTATTAAAAAAAGATTTTAATTAATTATTAATAAAAATAAAAATAATATTAACAATAATTTACCCTTAATAAATAAGAAGGCTTAAAATATTATTATTCTAATATATAAATTATATATTAAAGATTTTTTTAATAATAAAAAGAATATTATAAAAATATAAAAGTTTTTAAAAAATAATTTTTAAAAGAAGAATAATTATATTATATATATAATTATTTAATATTTAATTAATATAGATTTTATTACTTTTAAAAGTATTAACAAGTGTATTAGCTATTTATATTATTAAAATAATTATTTAACAATAATAATATAAATTATTAATAAAATAATATTAATTTATTTATTCTTAAAAAGTCTTTTAAATAAAATGAAATTATATTAAATTTAAATAATTTAAACTATAAATAATATTAATAAGAATATTATTTTTAAAAAGATTATTAAAATAATATTTATTTATAATAAATAATAAAGCTAAAAAGGCTCTTTGAAAGCCTTAAAAGTAAAGAACTTTAAAAAGTAAAAAAAAACGAAAAATAATAATAATAATAATAATAAAAAGGGAAATAATAAAAATATTAAATAAAAATAATTTTATTATAAAAAATCTTATATAAAAGAAAAATATTATTATTTAAATAATAACCTCCGTCTTAATTAATAAAAACTAAAAAATAAAAAACTCTTCCTTAAAGATAATAAGGAGAAAATAAGATAAATCTTAAAAATATATAACTTTAAAATAACTATTAATTTCAAAAAAGTATTAATAATATAATTAATATATAAAATATTTAGAAAATTAGATATTTATTTGAATTTAGGAACTAAAATCTATATTTATTTTAAATATTAATATTTTATTTCTTATTATATATATAATTACTTTATTAATAAGATTAATAATATTATTATAATAATAAAAAATAAAGGCTTTATTATTATAATAATTAATAATAATAAAGAAATCGAATTAATAAATATATATTATATCTTAAATAGCTAATATAATATTATTTTAATAACAAAGTTAATTAAAAAAAGATATATAATATTATTTAAAGGAAAATATTTTTGATATTAAGAATAAAATAAAGAAAATATTATTTTTAAACTAAAAAATAAATAATAATTATTTTATTCCTTAATTTCCCTTAAAATATTAAAAATATATTAAGAATATTAGAATAAAAAACGTTTTAACTTTATAAAAGTTCTAATATATATATTTTAAATATATTAAAATAATTTTAATAAAAAATATAGCAAAAGTAATTATTGGAATAAATATTAAATAAAATAATAAATTTAAAAATATAATATTATTAAAATAATAATATAAAACCTATATTATAAGAAAATAATTTAATATTTTTAATTACGAATTAATAAGGAATAAATAAGCAATATTTTTAAACGAATAATAATTTATAAATATTATTAAAAATAAAAAAAT
>JAABUQ010002993.1_pt1 | contig 32064 bp, 28 predicted proteins | sample 5560001 | NCBI WGS metagenome assembly JAABUQ01 (sample SAMN10711888, study PRJNA513371) | rock metagenome | isolation source: Antarctica rocks | place: Antarctica: Victoria Land, Finger Mt nord | collected 2015-12-18 | reverse complement strand
AGCATTTGCAGACAGCGAAGTACCGCCGGAAGCAGTTGCATACCAGTTATAAGTTCCTCCGGGAGCTGTAGCCGTTAAAGTTGCTGTATTGCCACTGCAAATAGTTGTCCCTGAAACTGTTGGTGCCGGTGGAATTGGGTTAACGGTGACGGTATAATCAGCAGATTTTGGCCCGCCCTGCCCTGAAGCAGTGGCTGTTATGGTGGCTGTTCCTGAAAATGTTGCAGACCAGGTTAATAATCCACTTGAAGCATCAATAGATCCTGCCAATGTCGGACTTAACGAATAAGAAATCCCCGCACTGTTACTGGCTGTAGCTGTATAAGCAGATGAACCTGTACCAGAACAACGGGAAGATATTAAACCTGCATCAAATACAGGCGTACCAAGAGGGCCGCCTACAGTTACGGTAACCACGGCATCGTCTGACTTTGTTTTATCACTGTTGTAAACTATGTAAACAAAACTATCTGTACCATAAAAGCCACTGGTTGGCGTATAACTTACAACTCCGGTAGATGAAACAGTACAGGTTCCATGTTGAGGCTGTGTAGTAATGGTAACAGAACTTGGATCGATAATATTAACCGGGGAATCGTTGTTTAAAACATTTATGGCTACCGTAGCGCCAATATTGGTAGCGGCCGCATCATCATTTGCACTTAATATCTGGATAACGCTGGTATTAAACGCTAAAAATGCCGGATCGCTTGACCCGTTTAATTCATACTTTAAACCAGTAACTGCTGTATAATTGGCAGATGTAATACCAAAAACACCTACATCTGCTGCCCAAACCCTCAGCGGACGGTCTGTTCTAGTATAATTTGCAGTAAGTGCACCATTAGTATCATACAAATCGGCTGACCATGTCCCTACAGCAGAATATTGCGAATGATTTATAGTAATAATGTTTCCTACTCTATTACCACTTTTATCAATAAAATAAATATTGTCTGAAGCACCACCAGGAGTACCTACCTGACTAACCAGCAAATCGGGTATGCCATCACCTATTTTAGCAACATTAATAATGCTTCCAAAATCAAAAATTAAAGGAGTGCTTGCTGGTACATCGATCACTCCAGTCCCAATATTTAATCCTTGTATCCCATCGGTAAGAAAATTAGAAATTTGGGGGGGCGAAGTAAAAGGGGCAGGTGTTGACGCACCATTGTTTACGCCGTCTTTTAGTTGCCCTAATATAATTAGGCTGGGACTTGTTAAAGGAATATTCCGTACAGGAAAAGCCTGAAAAACAACTGGTGTAAAGGGCACTCCCTTTGTAGTTAGCGCGGCATCGTTCACACCGGTAGAATAGGTGGCACCATTCCAGGAAAAACCAAGCAGGTTGTGATCATTATCCGGTTTTGTAGCACTGGCAGCAGTGGATGAAGAAGTCCAATAACCTTGATAATCCGTATAAATTTGGGTGATGCCGCCCTGCTGACTAAATGATTTTTCCGCTAAAAACAGCAGAAAAAAAATAAAAAGATAGGATTTAACAAAACCATTGCCTGGTAAAAATCTTTTCATAGCAGCGTTTTATTACGCTTTTTGGTATGAAAAGGTTAACAAGACGCAACCTTATAAATTTTTAAGTTTCAGGCAAAAAAATCCTTATGTATTCCCTTTAAAGAAATATATCAAGAAGGGGTTTTAACAGAACATCAACTATGAACTATAAAAGCTTACCCTTTTTAAGGGGATAAAAGAAGCATCGGCCAAATACTTCTTTTATCCCCTATTTTTTAGCATACTGCCGAGGGTTACCGGCTAATGGCTATCCGTTGCCGTATCGCTTCATACAAAATCACACCGGTGGAAACGGAAACATTGAGCGATTCTATTTTGCCAAACATCGGTATCTTTGCTAAGTGATCTGCTATGCGGATCAGTCCGTTGCCAATCCCGTCTTCTTCCGAACCTAAAATGATGGCCGTAGGAACAGTATAATCCGGCTGATAAATATCAGCAGTTGTTTTTTCGGTACAGCAAACCAACTGCAAACCCGATACCTGCAAAAACTGAACGGTTTGCAGCAGGTTTTGATGTCGGCAAACCGGTATCTGGTACAAGGCACCGGCAGAAGTTTTGATGGCATCGGCATTAATTTGTGCCGAGCCTTTTGCCGGAATAACCAGGGCATGTACACCGGCACATTCTGCCGTCCGGGCAATAGCACCCATGTTCCTCACATCGGTTATACTGTCCAACACTAAAATCAGCGGCACTTCTCCCCTTTCGTAAACCTGGGGAACAATGTCTTCTATTTTCTGATAAGTGATCTCAGAGATCACGGCAATAATCCCCTGATGGTTTTTAGCCGTGATACGGTTTAGTTTCCCTACCGGGACCTGTTGCGCCGTGATCTGAAATTCGGTCAGCGTAGTTCTTAATTCATTAAATAATTCTCCGCCTAAACCACGTTGTACGTACAGTGCTTCAATTTCTTTTCCCGAACGAACCGCTTCCATTACCGCACGGATACCAAAAACCATCTGGCTGCTTTCCTTTTTAAATTGCGCACGTTCCATTGTTGTTTTATTGCTGAATCAGCTGCGAAAGTAATTATAAATACAGCGATGTGATTGGGATAAATACCGATGCTTCTTTTATGCACCCAAAATTGTCAACAGCTTTTACAGTTATCAACACTGCTTTTATTGGTTGATAACCAGCGTTAAAATAAATTTATAAACACATTGTCAACATTAGTTGTGGGGAAATCTAACTTAAAACCTATTGTAGTAATTATAAAGGGCTATCATTCAGAACTAACAAAAGTATTTAACAATGGGTGCTGTTATCGAAAATGTTTACCGTCCGTTTTTGTTTAATTTTGGTCTATGAGTTCAGAAGGCGAAAACATTTCCGGCAGACAAGGTACATACAATCCAGACAAGCGTTCGAGATTAACCAATCCAACATCAAACAACAGTTTGGGAAAGCTTCAGCCGCAGGCAACAGATCTGGAGGAAGCCGTTCTGGGCGCTTTGATGCTGGAAAAAGACGCATTATCTTCTGTGATTGATATTCTAAACCCGGAAGTTTTTTACCGCGACAGTCATCAAAAGATTTTTACGGCGATAAAAACACTGTTCGAAAAAACTTCGCCAGTTGATATTTTGACAGTAACGGCACAACTGCGCCAGCAGGGCGATCTGGAGATGATTGGCGGCGCTTATTATATTACTGAACTGACTAACCGGGTTGCTTCGGCAGCAAATATTGAATTCCATTCACGGATCATTATCCAAAAGTTTTTACAGCGCGAACTGATCCGTATTTCCACAGAAGTGATCAGCCAGGCTTACGAAGACACCACGGATGTTTTGGACCTGCTGGACAAAGCCGAAAAAAACCTGTTTGACATCGCACAAAACAACCTGCGCCGCGATTCACGGAAAATGGACGACCTGATGCACGAAACGCTGAAGGAAATGGAAGCGTTGAAGAATAAAAAAGATGGTTTGACAGGCGTTGCTTCCGGATTTACAGACTTAGACCGAATGACTTCCGGCTGGCAAAAATCAGATCTGGTGATCATTGCTGCCCGGCCGGCCATGGGTAAAACCGCTTTTGTTTTAAGTTGCGCACGCAATGCAGCCGTTGATTTTAACAAACCGGTCGTAGTGTTTTCTTTGGAGATGTCTTCGATCCAGCTGGTTAACCGTTTAGTGTCGGGAGAAACAAACATCGAGCAGGAAAAGATTAGAAAAGGGAATTTGGAAGAATGGGAATGGCAGCAGATCCACTCCAAGATCGGCCGTTTGGAACAAGCTCCGTTAATTATTGATGATACACCGGCATTGAATATTTTTGAATTTAGGGCAAAATGCAGAAGGCTAAAATCCCAGCACGATATACAACTGATCATTATCGATTATTTGCAATTGATGCAGGGGAAAGGCGAAGGCAAAGGCGGCGGCAACCGCGAACAGGAAATAGGCAGTATTTCACGGGCATTAAAATCAGTTGCGAAGGAATTGAATGTGCCGGTGATCGCACTTTCGCAATTAAGCCGTGCAGTTGAAAACAGGCCGGGCGGTTCGAAAAGGCCGATGTTGTCGGATTTACGCGAATCTGGTTCCATTGAGCAGGATGCGGACATGGTGCTGTTTTTATACCGCCCGGAATATTACGGTTTGGAATTTGATGAAGACAACAACCCAACACAAGGTGTGGGCGAAATCATCATTGCAAAACACCGGAACGGTGAAACCGGACGCGTAAGGTTGAAGTTTGTGGGCAAATATGTAAAGTTTACCGATCTGGACGATAATTCCGGCAATTTTAATGCTGCGGATAATGCTTCTGCCGGTTTAACACCTTCTGCCGCTTTTGATAAACCCAATAACTTTATCATCCGGCCATCGCGCATGGATGACATGGAAGACGAAGCGCCTTTTTGATTAAAAAACCACGCTCAGCAATAAAGCTAAAACTATAATAACAGGTGTTTTTACCGGTGTAAATTGAAGTAATAAGAAAGTACCGGCCATAAAACCAATTCCTGCTATGTTGGTAACAAAAGGTTGTGCCAGAAATAAAAATGCAGCAACCATAAAACCCACGGCCACGGCATTGATTCCGCTTAAAGAATTACGGATGCGGCTGATTTTTTTTAAATCGTCCCAAAAAGGGACAATAAATAAAATTAAAATTAAGCCCGGAAGATTAATGCCCAGCATCGAAATAAAACTGCCGGTAATCTGTCCGATGATTCCATAGCCCCGGTTTCCTAACGTTAATCCACCGATAAATGAGGTAAAAGCAAAAGTTGGCCCGGGGATTACCTGTTGCAATGCATAGCCAGACAAGAATTCGGAATTGCTGAGATAATGCTTCATCTCAACAAATTCGGTAAACATTAGCGGCACCAAAACTTGTCCTCCCCCAAAAATCAAAATGCCGTTGCGGTAAAAGTTTTCAAACAAGCGGATAGGCAGGCTGAAAGGGGAAGTTTGATTAATGATGGCGCCCAAAACAGCAAAAAACAGCAAAATACCAATAAAGTAAGTTACTTTACGCTGGTTGATGTTGGCAAACAGTTTTACCCGAAGCTGATCTTCTTCTGCTTTTGCCTCGAAAGCCGAAGATATAATGCCCCCCATCATGATCAAAATAGGAAAAGCATAAGCGCTGCGCAAAATCAATGTTGCCGCCATAGCCGAAATGGAAAGCAGGATGCTGAGTTCCGATTTTAAAAATTTACGGCCAAACGTGTAAGCAGCAGATGCCACAATGCCTACGGTAACCGGTTGTATAAACCGAAAGGCATGCGTGAACATACCTTTTTCCACAAACATTTTATAAGAAATTGCAGCAATGCACATCATGGCTGCCGAAGGGATTACCCAGATAAAAAAAGTAATGATGGCCAGGCGCAAGCCACCGGTTTTCCAGGCAATGCCCACCAGTGTTTGTGTGGACGAGGGCCCGGGCAAAATCTGCGAAAGTGCGTTCAGCTCCATCAGTTCTTCTTCAGAAACATAACGGCGCTTTTCTACAAATTCCCTTAATAGATAAGCCAAATGTGCTTGCGGCCCGCCAAAAGCGGTAAAGGTATAGATCAGCACATCCCTCAAAAACAAAATATGGCGTTTACTCAAAGTGTTTTGGTATTAATCATCTTCGTATTCATCTGCCCAACCTGTTAAAACCTGGTAAACGCCCTGCAATTCGGCAAAAGCATGCTTGTCGTTTGCTTTTTGGGCAGCTTCCATACCTTTTTGGTAGGTAAAAACAGCATCCGGTTTGCGGCCCAGTACTTCATACAGCTTTCCTAAATGATAATAAGTGCCAACATAATTGGGATGGTTGTTCATCAGATCTTCATAAAACCCCAAAGCCTTGACTGTATCATTCAACCGGAGATATTCGGTCGCAAGCGCGTATTTGAGAAATTCATCTCCGGGCTCGTCATAAAAAAACGCTAAAAGCTTCTCCAGTCGGGTTTGCTCCATCTTAAACAGTGTATTTTTTTTTATTTTTGCAAAAAAACAATTTGTATGAATATTTTGGTTTGTATCAGTAATGTGCCTGATACTACGGCAAAAGTAGCTTTTACCGATAACAACACGCAATTTAATACAAGCGGTGTGCAGTTTGTCTTACAACAACAGGAAACCTGCCCAAGTTGTTAAACACTTTAAAGATTTATAAAATTAGCTTAAGCTAAGTAGATTAGTTGTGATGGGCAATAACATGCAAAAAATAAAATTAGATATTGTAGGCTTGTCCTACAGTCAAACCCAATCTGGTGCTTATGCGCTGGTTTTGGGGGAAATAAGTGGCAGAAGGCGTTTACCAATCGTAATCGGCAGTTTTGAAGCTCAGGCTATTGCCATTGAGATTGAAAAGATGACACCCAGCCGTCCGTTAACGCACGATCTCTTTAAAACTTTCGCCCAGGCATTTCATATTACCATCCAGGAAGTGATTATTTATAACCTGATCGATGGTATTTTTTACTCCAAATTGATCTGTTCCGACGGTAAAAAAAGCCTGGAAATCGATGCCCGAACTTCTGACGGGATTGCCATGGCCGTGCGTTTCAACTGCCCCATTTATACTTACGAGTTCATTTTGTCTTCTGCAGGGATTGTAATTGAAGGGAACGACTTTGTTTATCTGGAAAATATCAATGCCGATCCCCTGGAAGAAAAAAACATTGCCGCAGTTGCAAAAGGTTATACTTCTTTTAACACCGAAGAATTAGAAGTTAAACTAAAAGAAGCCCTGGCAGAAGAAGCTTATGAAAAAGCCGCAAAGATCAGGGACGAACTTACAAAACGCAAATCCTCCTGATTTTTAAATAAATATGCTTTGCATGCTTCTTTTATCCCATAAAAACCTGTATTTTGTTTTTATGGTTGCTAATTGATAGCCAGAATCCTGACAGTTGATGGCTGAAAACTGATAGTTGACTGGCAAACACAAATTTTATTTGCTAAAAGAAGCACGGTTATCAACCCAAAGTCTATTTAAACCCTGAACTTGTCAAAAGATCAGCTATTAATTAAAACTTGTTCTAAGAATTTCCGATCTTAATTTCTAATTTCCGCTTTATTTAAAGCTGGACTCGATATAATGGAAAGATTTACCGGACTGATAGGGATTGTACTGATTTTTGCACTTGCTTTTTTATTGTCCAACAACCGGAAAGCAATCAATTACCGCGTAGTACTTTCCGGGCTGGCCATTCAGTTATTATTGGCCCTGTTTATTTTAAAAACCCCGGTCGGCAAAAGCACATTTGCATGGCTGGGCGAAAAAGTTGCCAAACTGCTTGATTTTTCCCACGTTGGCGCAGCCTTTGTTTTCGGGCCGCTTACAGACCGTCTTTCCCTCAACAAAGCTTTTGGTGCAAACGTAAACACCATTTTCTTTTTCAGCATTATCCCAACTATTATTTTTGTTGCCGTACTGGTTAACGTGGCTTACCATTTGGGCATTATGCAGCGCATTGTAAAAGCAGTTGCCATAGTGGTTTACAAAGTAATGGGCGTTTCGGGTGCCGAAGCACTTTCTAACGTGGCCAGTACTTTTGTTGGCCAGGTTGAAGCACAGATCATGATCAAACCTTTTCTAAAAGGCATGACCATGTCGGAATTGCTTGCTTCCATGGCCGGCAGTATGGCTTGTATTGCGGGCGGCGTAATGGCCGTTTATATTTCTTTTGGTGTACCAGCAGAGTACTTGCTGGCGGCCAGCATTATGGCAGCACCTGGCGCATTGGTGATCTCTAAAATTGTTTGGCCGGAAACGCAGGTATCAGAAACGAAAGGCAAAGTTTCTTTAGAGATAAAAAAGGCCGATGCCAATTTGGTAGATGCCATTTCGCATGGCGCAAGCGATGGTTTAAAAGTTGGGTTAAACGTAATTGCCATGCTCATCGGTTTTATCGCGATCATTGCTTTGGTAGATTATATCCTCGGAAAGATCGGCTTTTTTATGGGCAATAATTTGCATGCAAGCCTGGCTTTTATCGGTATTGATTTAAAAACGCTGAGCCTGAAACAAATTTTAGGCGCCTTGTTTTCTGTTTTTGCCTGGGCAATGGGCGTTCCGGGGAAAGATATAAGAACGGTGGGTTCGCTAATGGGCACCAAAATGGTTTTAAACGAATTTGTTGCCTACCTGGAGCTGATTAAAATTAAAGCCACATTAACACCAAAAGCCTTATTGATTGCCAGTTTTGCGCTTTGCGGGTTTGCAAACTTCAGTTCCATTGCGATACAAGTTGGCGGAATTGGCGAACTGGCACCCGAACGCCGACACGACCTGGCCAAACTGGGCATGAAAGCTTTGATCTGCGGAACTTTAGCTTCTTATCTTTCGGCAACCATTGCCGGGATTTTAATGTAGGGTGCAGTTGCGGGTTGCCTGTTGCGGGATTGATTGCACATAAGTTTGTGTTTTTTAGCCATTTTAAATAATCTGGAAAATCAATATGCTGATTTGAGAAAGCATTAGAACTTAAATCCCACCATTCAGAATGAACAGGTTTTACAAACGCTTTATGATTTTTTGAAACTCAGGGGAAACGAAAAAAATAATTTGCTTTGGCCCTCACTAAATGAAGGACAAAAACAACAAGTGTTATTGGCCTATGAAGAATCTGAGAACGAAAAAAATTCAATAGGTGCAAAAGCTGTTTTCAAAAATTTGAAATGAAGCTTGTCATACTTCTTTTACCACCTCAATTCCATCAAACATAACCTTCACCTGCTTTTCAGCTTTTTTGATAGCTTTGGACTTTTTAAAAACAGCAACACCACATACTGTTTTTAAGGCATAAAAATCTGTATCTGAATGCTGACTGTAGAAAAAATCGGGGGCACTTCCATGACGGCCCTGAGCGATGTACTCAAAAATATCATCCTGTTTAACCGTACCGGCGAGGAGTTGTATAACCGCATTTTTGTGGTTTCGGCTTTTTCGGGCGTAACAAACATGCTGCTGGAAAACAAGAAAACCGGCAAACCCGGTGTGTATCACCTGATTGTAAATTACCAGGATTTCCATACTTCACTGGACGAGCTGATTGTTGAACTGCAAGCCATCAACAAAAACTATGTGGATTTGGGTTTGGATTTGGCCACCGCCGATCTGTTTATCGAAAAACGAGTGCGCGAAGCACAAAAGTTCCTGGAAAACATCGTCAATATCCTGGCTTCGGGTTATGTGAGCGAAGAAGGGATTTTGCAGGCCGCACGTGAGATCCTGGCTTCTATCGGCGAAGCACATTCGGCTTTTAACTTTACCAATATCCTTCAAAACAGAAACATCAATGCTACTTTTATTGATCTGAGCGGTTTTGACGACCATAACTCTTACACCATAGATCAGCGTATAAAAGAAGCATTTAAGGATATCGACCTCAGTAAAACCATTTGTATTGTAACCGGCTATGCAAAAGGTACCGAAGGCATTATGCGGGAGTTTGACCGCGGCTATTCGGAAGTTACCTTCAGTAAAATTGCCGTTGCGGTAAATCCAAAGGAAGTAATTATCCACAAAGAATACCATTTGTGCACTGCCGACCCGATGCTGGTTGGGATTGGGCATTGCAGGCCAATTGGGTTTACCAATTATGACGTGGCCGATCAACTGGCAGATATTGGCATGGAAGCCATTCATCCAAAAGCATCAAAACCCTTAGAAATCAATGGTATAAATCTCCGTATCAAAAACACTTTTGAACCGGAACATCCCGGCACTTTGATTACAAAAGATTATGTTTCTGAAAAAAAACGGGTCGAAATAATTACCGGAACGGATAAAGTTTTAATCATTGATATTTACGACCCGCTGATGGTGGGCAACGTAGGTTCGGATTTGCAGATCATGCAGGTATTTTTCAAGATGGGCGTAAGCTACAGCTATAAAGCAACCAGCGCAAACAGTATTTCGGTTGTGATCTGGGAGAAAGATTTTAAGCAGTCTTTAATTGGGGAACTGGAAGAAAAATTCGAGAAAATCACGGTAGAAAAAGCGGCGATGGTTTGCATCATCGGTTCTAATATTGATCAGCCCGGCTTGTTGGCCAAATCTGCGACCGGTTTGGCCAATGAAGGCATCAACATTAAAAGCTGCGGTTTTTCTTTAAGGAAAGTAAACATTCAGTTTTTGGTTGCACGGGAAGATTTCGGCAGGGCAATTATCGCTTTAAATAAGGCAATGTTTTTTTAGGGATAAAAGAAGCATTCCTTTTTCAGGGTTTATTTATGGTGTACCCGCTTAACCCTGCCTTCCAGGCCCTGCCCTAAAAAGCTTTTCACGGTTGTAGCGTCAGTTCCGTTTTCAACTGCATTCTAAAATTATGGAACTTGCGTGTTGGTGTTTCTAAAACATTGATTTTATCGGCATAAAAGGAGTATTCAAATTCTAAATCTTTAAAATACGGCCATACGATGTCAAACTTGTCCTTGGAAATAGTTTTGGCAATGGTAATATGTGGCGTTTTATCAACACCTTTAGAAAAGGTCCTGTTAAGTTTAAAAAGGGTTTCTTTTACTGCCCCACTGATTTCGACTTTTGCATAAATCGTGTAAGTATTTCCATGGCGAAAATGGCCGAAGCCGCATACCTTTACTTCAAAAGCATTGATATAAGCGATCTTTCGTTTATAATAACTTAACTTTTCTTCAAAAACGGAAGCACGTATATCATTGTCATGGTTGATGCTAATATGTGCAGTACTGTAAAGTGAGGGATAATCGCCGATCATTTCCCAGACTTTTAATTTAAAATACATGATTTTTGAAGCAATATCATGCCCCGGAGAAATGATCAGCAGATAATCCTGATTGTTGGTTTTTGTAAAGGGGTTAATATCAAAAAGATATTGCATATAAGGGAATATGTTATGCTAACAAAATTAGTGACTGTTAAACTGTTTTAGCAATAATTTTTTAAGTTCTACGAACAAGGATTAAACTTGTTCCAAAAAAATCTGTCTTGAGTGTAACTTTTGAATTTGTAACCGGTATAATTAAAAAAATTACACGATAATTGCAGCACTCTCTAAGCAAGTTTAAATTAAACCAATAATGAAACAACAACGCTTTTTTAAGCCTACTGTCCGAGCAGGTTTTGCTCCGGTAGCATCTGCGTTAGTTTTGATTTCCGCCTGCTTCCTCTCTTTAAGACGACGACGGTTTTTTATTTCCCGGATTTAATCATTTACTACAAGTTCAAACATTTATTTGCCGGAAAAAGGACATTTACCATTACCTTTTACTTATGCTTCCGGCGTTAAAAGCCTTTTTATTTTAACGGAAATTTGTATTTCTCCCATGACAATTCAAGATTTTAACATACAGGTAGCCTCAGCAGAACACGCTGATTATGCTACGCAGATTTGTGATGAAATGGCCGAATCCGCCAAAGCACGGGGTACGGGCATTGCAACACGTACACCAGAATATGTTGCTAATAAAATGCTGGAAGGCAAAGCGGTCATTGCAATTTGTAAAGACGGCACCTGGGCGGGCTTTTGTTATATCGAAACCTGGAGCCATGGGCAGTTTGTGGCCAATTCCGGCTTAATTGTAAATCCGGTGTTTAGAAATGTTGGATTGGCCAAAGCTATCAAACATGAAGTTTTTGAGTTGTCGCGGAAAAAATACCCGGATGCCAAAATCTTTGGTTTAACAACAGGTTTGGCGGTGATGAAGATCAATTCTGAATTGGGTTACGAACCGGTTACTTATTCTGAGTTAACACAGGACGAAGCTTTTTGGCAGGGCTGTAAAAGCTGTGTGAACTACGATATTCTGATGAGTAAAGAACGCAAGAACTGCATGTGTACGGCCATGCTTTTCGATCCGGAAGAAAAGGCAAAAGAGATTGAGGACAAGATGAAAAAACTCAGTCATAAAGCCACTTTACTAGAGCGGATCGAGAACGCTTTGAAAATATCAACCAAAACAATAGCCATTTTAGGTTTGGGCATTGCCAAACTAACCGACTTATAACATGAAAGAAAAAGTAGTTTTAGCTTTTAGCGGAGGTTTGGACACTTCGTTTTGCAGTATTTATTTATCGCAGGATTTGAACCTGGAAGTACATTCCGTTATTGTAAACACCGGTGGTTTTAATGCAGAAGAACTGGTTGATATCGAACGCCGTGCTTATAAAATGGGCGTTGTTTCTCATGCTGTGGTTGATGAAACGGAGAACTTTTACAATACCTGCGTCCGCTATCTCATCTATGGGAACGTATTGAAAAACAATACTTACCCACTTTCTGTAAGTGCCGAGCGCGTTAGTCAGGCTACCGCTATTGCCTTGTACGCCAAAAAAATAGGCGCAGAATATGTGGCACACGGCAGCACGGGCGCAGGAAACGACCAGGTTCGGTTTGATATGATCTTTAATATTTTGATCCCGGAAGTAAAGATCCTGACCCCCATTCGAGATTTAAAACTAAGCCGCGAAGCAGAGATCACTTATTTGAAAGAACACGGTGTGGAGATGAACTTTGAGAAAGCGAAATACTCTATCAATAAAGGTATTTGGGGAACTTCTGTTGGCGGCAAAGAAACGCTAACCTCGAACGAAGGTTTACCGGATGATGCCTGGCCAACCCAATTAACCAAACAAGATTCCGAGAAAGTAACGCTGGAATTTAAGCAAGGCGAACTGGTTGCCATCAATGATGAAACTTTTGATCATCCAACCAAAGCCATCCAGAAATTGCAGAAAATCACTTCGCCTTATGCTATCGGCCGTGATATTCATGTTGGTGATACCATCATCGGCATTAAAGGCCGCGTTGGTTTTGAAGCTGCTGCACCCATGGTAATCATCAAAGCACATCATACTTTAGAAAAACATACGCTAACCAAATGGCAGTTGAACTGGAAAGACCAGCTTTCTACATTTTATGGAAACTGGTTGCATGAAGGCCAGTTCCACGATCCGGTCATGCGGAATATCGAAGCTTTTTTAACCGATACGCAGCAAAACGTATCCGGGAAAGTATTTGTACAGCTTTATCCTTACCGTTTCCAGGTTTTAGGGATTGAATCCGAACACGATTTAATGTCGAACAAATTTGGCAGTTACGGCGAAATGAACAATACCTGGACGGGCGAGGATGTGAAAGGTTTCTCCAAAATATTTGGCAACCAGGTAGTGATTTATCATAAAGTAAACGGCTAAAAGAAGCATGGACTATACTGTTTTTTCCAAATCAAATTGCATGGAACATTATCAGTGGGGCGATGATTGCCACGGCTGGGTTTTTGTGGAGACCGATGCCATTTCCATCAAACAAGAACTGATGCCGCCAAATACTTCTGAAAAGTTACATTACCACGAATACGCTACCCAATTCTTCTTTATTTTAAGTGGAAAGGCTACTTTTTTTATTGAAGGAAAAACGGAGATTTTGAAGCCGAAACAGGGAATAGAAATTAAGGCCCAACAAAAGCACCGGATCAGCAATCAAAGCGATGCCGACCTGGAATTTATTTTATATTCCCATCCTTCCACAAAAAACGACAGAATAAGTGCCGAATAAAATTAAAGCCGGAATCATCGGCGGCGCGGGCTATACCGGCGGCGAGATGCTGCGGATTTTGCTTAATCACCCCGACGTAGAAATCGATTTTGTAAACAGCAGCAGCAACGCCGGAAACTATGTTTTTGATGTTCATAAAGATCTTTTTGGTGATACGGAACTTAAATTTAGCAGCGAATTGTTAAGCGAAACTGATGTTTTATTTCTGTGTGTTGGCCACGGCGACGCGAAAAAATTCCTCGAAGCAAACCCAATTGATGATCATATCAAAATCATCGATTTAAGTCAGGATTTTAGGTTAACCGGCAACGCGCAACTGGCAACGCGCAACTTTACTTACGGCTTGCCCGAACTAAATAAAACATGGATAAAAGAAGCATCCAATATTGCTAACCCAGGTTGTTTTGCAACTTGCATCCAGTTGGGTTTGCTTCCTTTAGCAGCTAAAAATCTACTGGTAAACGAAGTACATATTTCGGCCACAACTGGTTCTACCGGTGCCGGACAAAGCCTTGCCCCTACTTCGCATTTTACCTGGCGCAATGATAATTTATCGGTTTACAAAGCTTTCAATCATCAGCATTTAAAGGAAATTAGCCAGTCGCTCAACCAGTTGCAGGCAGACTTTCCGGTTTATCCATCCGACAAAAACAAGCTCAATTTTATTCCCTACCGGGGAGATTTTACGCGAGGTATTTTGGCTTCCATCTATACAGAATGTGATCTTGTTGAAGAAGCAGCTTTAAAATTATACGCTGATTTTTACGCCGAACATCCTTTTACACATGTTACCAATCGCGACATCGATTTGAAGCAAGTGGTAAATACCAACAAGTGCTTTATCCAGGTAAAGAAACACGGTAATAAAATCTTCCTGGTTAGCATTATGGATAACCTGTTAAAAGGCGCATCCGGACAAGCGGTACAAAATATGAATTTAATGTTTGGGCTGGAAGAAACAGCCGGGCTGAGATTGAAGGCAAGTGCGTTTTAGGTGAAGGGCGGAAAGGTGAAGGGTTAAAGGCAGAAAGGAAAAAGGTTAAAGGTTAAAGGAAAAAAGCAGATAAAAATAAACATAGGCAATAAAGAAACAGCATGAGGGATTATAAAAAATTAGAAATTTGGTCTAAAGCACATCAGCTAACTTTATTTATATACAAAGAAGTTTTGCCTAAAATGCCCGTTGAAGAAAAATTTGCCTTAACCAGTCAGCTTCGTCGTTCTGCTTATTCAATACCTTTAAATATTGCCGAAGGCTGTGGCAAAAACACGGATAAAGATTTTGTCCATTATTTAGATATTGCTTTGGGTTCTACCCACGAGGTTGAATATACTTGTCTGTTAATCTTTGATCTGTCTTACATTTTACCTGTTCTTTATGAGGAAGTCAATAAAGCAGTTAACGAAATCAAAGCGATGCTCATTTCGTTCATCAAATATATTCGTAAAAATCAAGTGATTTAATTCAAACAGCTTTTTACCTTGTGCCCTTTTAATTTCAACTTTTTACCTTTATCCTTTCATCCTTTTACCTCTATAAAATGAAACCCTTCGACGTTTATCCCATCAACCATATCAATATTGTTAAAGGCAGAGGCAGTTTGGTGTGGGACGATAAAGGCCAGGAATACCTGGATTTATACGGCGGCCATGCCGTAATTTCTATCGGGCACACACATCCGCATTATGTAAAGCGATTGGAAGGCCAGTTGCATCAGTTGGGTTTTTACAGTAATTCGATAGAAATCCCAATCCAAAAACAGCTTGCAGAAAAACTGGGGCAGGTTTCGGGGAAGGAAGATTACCAGTTGTTTCTGTGTAACTCCGGAGCGGAAGCAAATGAAAATGCGTTAAAATTGGCATCCTTTTACAACGGTAAAAAGAAAGTGATTGCGTTTAGAAAAGCTTTTCATGGCCGCACTTCGCTGGCGGTTGCGGTTACCGATAACCCTAAAATTTTGGCACCGGTTAACGAAACTGATAACGTGATCTTCCTGCCTTGGAATGACGAAGCAGCTTTAGAACAGGCCTTTTCTGAAAACGAGATCAGTTCCGTTATTATCGAAGGAATCCAGGGTGTGGGCGGAATTCAAGTCGCGCCAGAAGGCTTCCTGCAAAAGATTCGTTCGCTATGCGATCAGTACAACGCTGTTTTTATTGCCGATTCTGTACAGTGTGGTTACGGTCGGACGGGTAAGTTTTATTCGCACGATTTTGCCGGTGTGGATGCTGACATTTACACGATGGCCAAAGGGATGGGCAATGGTTTCCCGGTTGGAGGCATTTCCATTTCCCCAAAAATAAAACCGGTTTATTACATGCTGGGCACCACTTTTGGCGGTAACCATCTGGCTTGTGCAGCCGGGCTGGCGGTTTTAGAAGTGATGGAACAGGACAACCTGATGCAAAACGCAGACGAAGTGGGCGGTTATTTAATAGAAGAACTCAAGAAATTTGAGCAGGTAAAAGAAGTACGCGGCCGTGGCTTGATGATCGGGATTGATCTGCCGGATATGTTGGCGCATGTAAAAGCTGAACTTTTATTTAAATACCATATTTTTACAGGTGAAGCCAAACCAAATGTGATCCGATTGCTGCCAGCTTTAAATTTGACCAAAGCCCATGCCGATCGTTTTCTGGAAGCTTTTAGTCAGGCTTTGAAAAACGCGCCGGTTGCGGAATTTAATCCTTCGATGTAAGTTTTTTTTTGTCATTTCGACCGCAGGGAGAAATCCTCTTCAAAGTGATAGAAAAACCTTGTGTTATCCGAAGAACATTTCTCCTATCGTCGAAATGACAGAGTGCATAATTTAATTAAAAATAGATAGCCTCTACATTATATAATGAAACTCTTCTCCTCCGTAAACGACGTTCACAACATAAATCACCTGGTAAAAGAAGCATTGGGACTCAAAAAAAGTCCTTTCGCTTTTCAGCATCTTGGAAAAAATAAAACAATTGGATTAGTTTTCATGAATCCAAGCTTACGTACGCGCATGAGCACGCAAAAAGCAGCCATGAACTTAGGGATGAACGTGATGGTTTTAAATATCGATAAAGAAGGCTGGGCATTAGAATTACGCGACGGAATTAAAATGGATGGCACAACGGTAGAACATATCCGCGAAGCGGCTGCCGTGATGGGGCAATATGTGGATATTCTGGGCATTCGTTCTTTTCCCGGATTGAAAGATCGCGAGGAAGATTACAGCGAAACAATCTTTAACAAGTTTGTAGAATTATGCGGCGTTCCGGTGATAAGCTTAGAATCGGCAACGCGGCATCCGCTGCAAAGCCTGGCCGATTTAATTACGATTGAAGAACTGAAAACCACACCTCGCCCAAAAGTGGTTTTAACCTGGGTGCCGCATGTAAAAGCACTGCCGCAAGCGGTTCCCAATTCCTTTGCAGAATGGATGTGCAAAGCTGATGTTGATTTTACCATTGCGCATCCGGCCGGACTGGAACTTTCTCCAGCATTTACACAAGGTGCAACGATCACTCATAATCAAACTGAAGCCTTGCAGGATGCTGATTTTGTCTATGTAAAAAACTGGTCGGCTTTTGAACCTTATGGTAAAGTGATCCCGGGAAATGAAGATTGGATGGTCACCAACGAAAGGTTGAAAAACACTAATCAGGCAAAAGTGATGCACTGTTTGCCCGTTCGTCGTGACCTGGAACTATCCGCAGAAATATTGGACGGGCCAAATTCTATCGTGATAAAAGAAGCAGCAAACCGCGAATGGGCGGCACAAGCGGTTTTAAAGCGAATGCTTGAAAGTTTGTAGTTCCATCCAAACTAAATTTCTTTCCTGCTTCAACGCAAACAATCCTGGCGTTTAATGCTTCTTTTATGGCAATAAATATTAAACCTTAAATCAGCAAAACAATGATAGACCCTCAAGACGAAGTTTTCCGCGACCTGGACGACCAGGGAAGAGAAGAAGATAATAACCGCACCCACTTTGATGCGGGATTTCTGGGAGATGAAGAACAAGATACCGAAAGCGGCGGCATAGCTGTTGAAACTGAAGCAGGACACCAAATACCAAAAGCGATGACAATTGAACAGGAAGGCGAAAAGCCATGGGAAAATATCAGCGGAAGCACCAATCTTACCGAAGAACAATTAGAAGAAGTAGCTTCCCCTTCTACCAATAAAGAGGAAGAAAATGATGCTGCCGAACAGCCCGACACAGAAGGCACCGGTTATCATGAAGACCCGGACCAGCTAAAAGTAGGCGGAGAAGAATAAGAATCAGCTTTTTATAAATTGAAAACGCAATAAGCCTAATTAAGCTTATTGCGTTTTTTTGTTCCGGATTTGTATATTTGGACGAAATCCTGACAGAGTTATTCAAACAGAATTTATCCTGCAATTTTGGTTTTACTTATTTCTAAATTAAAAATGAAACCCGTAGATGCTTGGCATTGACGAGATTAAGAAACCAATAGCCGCCGAAATTGATGTTTTTGAAAGCAAATTCAAAGCATCAATGTATAGTTCAGTTCCGCTGCTTGACCGTATCACCCATTATATCGTAAAGCGAAAAGGCAAGCAGATCCGGCCCATGTTCGTTTTTTTTTGTGCCGGTTTGTGCGGAGGTATTAATGAATCCACACATCGCGGTGCCGCTTTAGTAGAGCTTTTACATACGGCCACTTTGGTGCATGACGATGTGGTGGACAACTCTTACCAGCGGCGCGGTTTCTTCTCTATCAATGCGCTGTGGAAAAACAAAATTGCTGTTTTGGTTGGCGATTATTTACTCTCGAAAGGTTTGCTGCTTTCTTTGGACAATAATGATTTTCACCTGCTAAAAATAGTATCCGAAGCGGTTAAACAGATGAGTGAAGGGGAACTGCTGCAGATCGAGAAAGTCCGAAAAATGGATGTAGGCGAACCGATCTATTATGAAGTGATCCGGCAAAAAACAGCTTCTTTAATTGCTTCCTGCTGTGCCTGCGGTGCTGCTTCTGCCGGGGCAGATGCCGAAACAATTGAAAAAATGCGGCTTTTTGGGGAGAAGATCGGCATTGCTTTCCAGATCAAAGATGATATGTTTGACTTTGGTGTAGATGATGTGGGCAAACCGCTGGGGATAGATATCAAGGAGAAAAAAATCACGCTTCCGCTGATTTATGCTTTAAACAAGGCAGGTAAATCCGACCGGAAAAACATCATTAACTTAGTGAAGAACCATAACGAAGATGTTAAAAGCGTAGCAGAAATTATTCGTTTTGTAAAAGATTCTGGCGGACTTTCTTATGCTGAAACCCAAATGGCCAAATACCAGGAAGAAGCTTTTGTGATCCTAGATACTTTCCCTGCAAATCAATTTCGTACCGGTTTAGAACAGTTAGTCCGTTTTACTACCGAACGAAAAAAATAGGTGGTAAAAGAAGCATTTGAAATAGTATTTTCAATTTCTCAAACCATCACACCCTTCATCAACAATAAAATAGAATCTACATATTCACGGTTATTGGCCAGGCGCGGCACTTTATGCTGGCCGCCCAATTTGCCTTTCAGCTTCAACCATTTATAAAAAGTACCGTCTGCTGCCATGTGCACCGTTGGCCTTTTTAAAGCCATGTCCTTAAAACGCTTGGCATCGTAATCCGAATTGACTTTACGCAAGGTTTCATCCAGCAGATCCACAAACCGTTCAAACCCGTCCGGCTGCTTTTCAAACTCAATGATCCATTCGTGTCCGCCAGATTTGTTGCCTTCAAAATAAATGGGGGCAGCCGTATATTCCCGGATGATGGCGCCCGTTTGATGGCAAGCTTCTTTTAAGGCCCGTTCGCTGTTGTCAACAATCACTTCTTCCCCAAAAGCATTGATAAAGTGCTTGGTGCGTCCGGTGATCCTGATCCGAAAAGGTGACAGGGAAGTAAACTGAACAGTATCGCCAATCATATACCGCCACAAACCGGAGTTGGTGGAGATAATTAAAGCATAATTAACACCCGTTTTTACCTGATCGAGCAACAATGTTTGCGGATCATCCTCAAACAGCTTTTCAGTCGGCAGAAACTCATAAAAAACACCGTAATCCAGCATCAACAGCATTTCTTCTGAATCAGACTGGTCCTGGATCCCAAAGAAACCTTCCGATGCGTTATAAGTTTCCATATAATACATGGCATCACTGGGAACCAGTTTCTTAAAATGATCGCGGTATGGTGTAAAAGAAACCGCACCGTGGACATACAATTCTAAGTTCGGCCAAATCTCAAGCAAGTTATCTTTCCCGGTCAATTCCAGCAAACGTTTGGCCAAAACAATATTCCAGGTGGGCACGCCACTAATGCCTGTAACGTTTACATGCTGGGTGATCTGGGCGATCTTCTCGATCTTTTCTTCGTAATTCTCAATCAAGGTGATTGCAAGTTCCGGTGTGCGATAAAACTCGGCCCAAAGCGGAAGGTTTTTTAGGAGGACAGCAGAAAGATCACCATAATAAGAATCAGTATGCAGATGATTAATTTGATGGCTTCCGCCCAAGACAAGCGTTTTGCCTGTAAATAATTTTGATTCCGGCCGGTTGTTGCAATACAACGTGATCATGTCTTTGCCGCCTTTAAAATGGCATTCTTCCATGGCTTCCTCACTCACCGGAATAAACTTGCTGCGGTCGCTTGTAGTGCCGGATGATTTGGCAAACCATTTAATTTCAGAGGGCCAGAGCACGTTTTGCTCACCCTTCATCATCCGTTCAATATCAGGTTTCAGGGTATCGTAGGTTTGTATAGGGAACCTTTGCCTGAAATCGTTTACATTTTCTATACTTTTATAATCGTATTTTTTCCCCCATTCGGTATTCTCGGCACTGGTGATCAGGTTTTCAAACCACTCATCCTGCACCTCGTTTGGATATTTAATAAAAAGCTCGATCTGGTGCATCCGCTTCTTCATGATCCAGGTAACCAAGGAGTTAATAAACGTCATAAAAAATTAAACAAAAGTTTTTCTTTTGAGCACAAAGTTGGAACCGAGGTATAGTTTCCGTACAATTGGATCATCTGCCAATACTTCCGGCTCACCATAACGTAGAATCTTACCTTCGAAAAGCAGGTAAGCGCGATCCGTAATAGATAAAGTTTCCTGCACGTTATGATCGGTAATGAGAATGCCGATGTTGCGCGTCCTTAATTTGGCCACCATAAACTGGATTTCTTCTACCGCAATCGGGTCAACGCCGGCAAAAGGTTCATCCAGCAAAATAAATTTAGGTTCTGCAGCCAGCGCACGTGCAATTTCTGTCCGGCGGCGTTCTCCGCCCGAAAGCAAATCGCCGCGGTTTTTCCGCACCTTTTGCAAACTGAATTCATCGATCAGTTCTTCCAACTTTTCTTTTTGTTCTCCGGCATTCATCTTGCCCATTTCCAGCACAGCTTTGATGTTGTCTTCTACTGAAAGCTTGCGAAAAACAGACGCTTCCTGCGCCAGGTAACCTATTCCTTTTTGCGCGCGGCGGTACATGGGCGCATCGGTGATATTTTCGTCTTCCAGGTAGATATTTCCTTCATTTGGCTTGATCAAACCCACGATCATGTAAAAAGAAGTGGTTTTTCCGGCACCGTTTGGCCCGAGTAAACCCACAATTTCGCCTTGCTTTACATCAAAAGTAACATCGTTAACAACAGTGCGCTGTTTGTACTTTTTGATTAAATGTTCTGCTTTTAAAATCATTTTTTATGCTGTCGGCAACTCCTGGTTTATGCTGATCCCTTTTAAATTTAACTGAAGCGTTTTCTGGTTGTTCCAAACGTTTTCTTCTATGGTGTAACAAATATCAAACGGCATACTGTTTTTAAGGACAGAAATATATTCGCCTAAACCAAAACCGATACAACTAAAAATCGGAGAACCTTCTTGTACAATACAAATTTTAAGGTGATTGGCACCAACCAGGTTTATATTCCCGCTAACATACACATTTTTAGTTAGGAAAACCGGTGTCATGTTTTCTGGGCCAAAAGGGGCAAATTGCTTTAGGATCCGGAAAAATTTAGGCGTTATCTGGTTTAAATTTATTTCTGCGTCAATTTCAATCCGTTGCACCAATTGTTCTTCTGTAATTACCGATGCAACCACTTGTTCAAAACGTTCGCTAAAAGCAGGTACATTTTCAGGCAGCAGTGTTAAACCGGCTGCATATTTATGTCCGCCGAATTGCAAAAGCAAATCGCTGCAACCGCATAAAGCTTCGTAGAGATCAAAACCGTAAACAGAACGTGCAGAACCAGTTACATAACCATTACTTTTGGTTAAAACCACAGTTGGCCGGTAATATTTTTCGGTCAAACGTGAAGCCACAATACCAATTACGCCTTTGTGCCAGTTTTCCTGGTACACTACTGTTGAGCGTCGGTTGATCAATAACGGATCCTGGTCGATCATGTTCAACGCCTGACCGGTAATGCTCAGGTCGTGTTCTTTACGTTCTGTATTTTTTAGGTTGATGAACTCGCCATGATCAAAAGCTGCTGTAGTACAATCGGCAATCAATAAATTAACTGCATGTTTGGCATCATCAATACGGCCGGCAGCGTTGATCCGCGGGCCGATGGTAAAAACCAGGTCAGAAACAGTATAATTTTCTGATTTTCCGGCCACATCCATCAAAGCTTTTAGCCCGATGGAAGGATTGTTGTTTAACTTTTCCAGGCCAAAAGCAGCAAGGGTGCGGTTTTCTCCGTTGATATGAACCAGATCGCAGGCAATGCTGACGGCAACCAGATCGAGATAGCAGCTTACTTCTTCCCAGGGAATATTATTTTTCTCTGCATAAGCCTGTATCAGTTTAAAACCAATGCCGCAACCCGATAATTCTTTATAAGGATAAAGGCAATCTCTTCTTTTCGGGTCTAAAACGGCAACTGCATCCGGCAATTCTGCCCCGGGCAAATGATGATCGCAGATGATAAAACCGATGCTTCTTTTACCGGCATAAATTACTTTATCTATTGATTTGATCCCGCAATCCAAAGCGATAATTAAACTGAAATGATGTTCGGCAGCAAAATCAATCCCGGCAGTAGAAATGCCGTAACCTTCTGTGTAACGGTTTGGAATGTAAAACCCAATGTGTTCGTAACGCTGTTTAAAAAATTGGTAAACTACAGAAACGGCTGTAGTTCCATCTACATCGTAATCACCATAAATCAATATTTTTTCTTTGTTGAAGATGGCTTTTTCAATCCGCAGCACCGCTTTTTCCATGTCCTGCATTAAAAACGGATCGTGCAGATGACCCATGTCCGGTCGGAAAAAATATCTGGCCTCTTCAAAATTTGTTACACCGCGCTGTACCAGCATATTGCTCAACACTTCATCCACCTGCAAGGCTTCCGCCAGCTGCAAAACCTGCCGCCGGTTGCCTTCCTGCTCCATTACCCAACGCTTTTGCATATCTTTAAAAAAGTTCAAACAGTAAAGATAGTTATTGGCTTATCATTAAACACGTTTAAACAGATTTTATCCTGATATGAATATACATGCACTTGGCGAAGGTTCTTTTTCTGTTGATTCGACCAAAAAATTTGTGCCGTTTAACCCGCTTGCCGATAATCCGCAAGACCGTAAAGGCTCCTTGTTCATCCATGTGCAACCCTTTTTGCTCAAAACAGAACAAGATTTAATTTTAATGGATGCCGGTTTAGGCTTTAAAAACGAGAATGGCGAATTGATGCTGCACGACAACATCCGAAAAGCAGGTTTTGAACCGGAAGAAGTAACTTTAGTGTTGATGTCGCATTTGCATAACGACCATACGGGTGGTTTAGTGGTTGAAAAAAACGGACGAACAGAACCGGCTTTCCCGGATGCGGAACATGTGATCCAGCGCGGCGAATGGGAAACGGCTTTTTTGGGTAAATCTTCTTCTTATAAAGAATCTATTTTTGAAGTGTTGCAACGTTCGGCCAATGTAACTTTGGTTGAAGGAAGCGGAATTTTCAGGAACGGGATTACTTATGAATTAACAGGCGGACACTGCCGGTACCATCAGGTTTTTAAAATTGCATCCGCAGGAAAAACTTACTTTTTTGGAGGGGATGTTTTACCGGAACCGGAACAACTGATCCGGAAGTTTGCAGCCAAATATGATTTTGACGGAAGAAAATCTATGGAATTACGTGAACAGTTTGGTAAACTGGCTGCTGCCGAAAACTGGACATGCTGTTTTTACCATGCAAAAAACCTTGCCGTGGGTGTTGTAACCATGAATGAAGGGTTCTCGGTAAAAAGCCCGGGGAATTAAATTAGCTACTGTGTACATTCATCAAGCTGAATACTTCTTTTATTGCCTCTAAATTAAGTGGCTTGGATATAAAATTGGCAACAGACTCATAAGATTTAGCTTTATCAACATCATTGCTAAATACCGAAGAAGATAAAATATAAATGGTGATCTTTTTATCAGGATCTAAATTTAAAACCTTATATTCTTCTAAAAACTCCCATCCGTTCATCACCGGCATATTGATATCCAATAAAATATAATCAGGGATATTTTCAAGACTATATTCAAGGATATTTTTTATTTTGTCAATTGCCAAACGACCATTCAGATAAGTAGTTATAACTGAATCCGGGAAGGCTTTCCTGATTAGTTTAACGGTGATGAAGTTATTAATTTCATCATCGTCAACCAGCATAATATTAACGGGCCTCTGAATTACATTCATGAAAGTTTGTACGAAGGTTAGTGAAGGAAAGTTCTGTACAGCCATAATAAATTTTCATAGGCTAAGTAGATGTAAATAATAACTTTAGTGATAATAATACTCCTTAAAATATATAAATATAATATAATTATATGGAGTTGTTCTTTTAAAACACAATAATTACGTTTATTTTAATTCGATGGATTTTTAAAACAATGATTTCTGACCTTTATATTACAGTTTGTTATCATTCAGTTAAATTTTCTTCAAAGGCGTAACTTTCCAAAGGCGGACAAGTACAAATTAAGGTACGATCACCGTGTGTATCGTTAACTCTCCCTACTGAAGGCCAGAATTTAAAAGCAGCAACATAAGGAAGCGGGAAAGCGGCTTTTTGTCTGGTGTAAGGATGTGCCCAATCATTACCGGTAATAACGGCAGCAGTGTGAGGTGCATTTTTTAGCGGGTTATTTATTTTATCCGAAACGCCTTTTTCTACATCTTCAATTTCATAGCGGATGGCAATCATGGCATCACAAAAACGGTCCAGCTCATGTTTTGGTTCCGATTCGGTCGGTTCTACCATTACCGTTCCGGCAACCGGAAAAGAAACCGTTGGCGCGTGGAAACCGTAATCCATTAAACGTTTGGCAATATCGGTTACTTCAACACCAAAAGCTTTAAATGCGCGGCAATCCAGGATCATTTCATGTGCACAACGGCCGTTTGCGCCAGCATATAAAACCGGGAAATGGTTTTCTAAACGAGATTTGATATAATTGGCATTTAAAATAGCATAGCGGGTAGCGTTGGTTAAACCTTCACTGCCCATCATGGCAATATAAGCATGGGAAATGATTAAGATAGAAGCAGAGCCCCAGGGCGCTGCAGAAACGGCCGGAATGGATTTTCCCCGTTCAATATCAACTATTGAATGCCCGGGCAGAAACTGGACCAAATGTTTGGCCACGCCTATCGGACCCATGCCCGGCCCACCGCCGCCATGTGGGATACAAAAGGTTTTATGCAGATTTAAATGGCAAACATCGGCACCAATATTAGCCGGACTGGTTAAACCAACCTGCGCGTTCATGTTGGCACCATCCATGTAAACCTGGCCGCCATGTTGATGGATAATTTTACATATTTCTATAATAGATTCTTCAAAAACACCATGTGTTGATGGATAAGTAACCATTAAACAGGAAAGTTCTTTACCGTATTGTTCTGCTTTGGCTTTCAGGTCGGCTACATCAATATTACCGTTGTCATCACATTTTACCACGATAATTTTCATACCTGCCATTGCCGCAGAAGCCGGATTGGTTCCGTGTGCAGAGGAAGGGATCAAGGCGATGTTACGGTGATGATCGCCGTTTGACTGATGGTAAGCACGGATAACCAGTAAACCGGCGTATTCGCCTTGTGCACCAGCATTTGGCTGTAAACTCATCGCAGCAAAACCGGTAATTTCGCTTAGCCATTTGTTCAATTCATCAAAGATTTGCATGTAACCGCCCACCTGATCGGTTGGTGCAAAAGGATGAATTTTACTAAACTCCGGCCAGGTAACCGGAACCATTTCTGTAGTTGCATTTAGCTTCATGGTACACGAACCTAAAGCAATCATGGAATGACATAAAGAAAGGTCTTTTGCTTCCAATGACTTGATGTAACGCAGCATTTCGTGTTCCGAATGATGCGTGCTAAAAACCGGGTGGTTTAAAAATTCTGAAGTACGTTGTAGTTCGGTAGGGATTGGCGTTTGTAATGCTTCTTTTATCGCCTCAAAATTAGCATCGGCCAAAGTTTTTCCTTTGGCTTTTGCAAAAACACGCACAATAGTTTGGATATCTTTTGGAGAAGTCGTTTCATCCAAAGCAATAGAAACCTGCGAATTTTTATAATAAAAGTTCATTTCCTGGTTCAATGCTTCTGCATGGACCGTATTTACAACTTGTCCGGCATCAAAAGTAAGCGTATCAAAATAAACCTGGTTTTGCTGCTCATAACCTAAAGCCTTTAGTGATCCTGAAAGTAAAACTGCTAACCCGTGAATTCGCCCTGCAATCAGTTTTAAACCTTTTGAACCATGATAAGCGGCATACATACCAGCCATAATGGCCAGCAAAGCTTGTGCGGTACAAATATTGGAAGTTGCTTTATCCCTGCGGATGTGCTGCTCGCGGGTTTGCAATGCCATGCGCAAAGCGTAATTGCCGGCATTATCAATGGTTACACCGATGATACGGCCGGGAATAGAACGTTTGTATGCTTCTTTTGTGGCAAAAAAAGCAGCATGCGGCCCACCGAAACCCATTGGCACACCGAAACGTTGCGTAGAACCAACCACCACATCGGCCCCCCACTCGCCCGGAGGCGTTAAAAGTACCAAACTCATCAAGTCGGCAACTACGGTTAATTTTATATCTTTTTTATGGAGGGAATCGACAAAGCTCCAGTAATCATAAACCTCACCGTTTCCAGACGGATATTGCACTATCGCGCCAAAGAAACTGTCGTCCAAATCAATAGTTTGATGATCACCGATAAGCAATTCAATATCCAGGGGGTTAGAACGCGTTTTTAAAATATCAATCGTTTGAGGGAAAAGCTCCTCCGATACAAAAAACTTTTTGGCTTTCGCATTTTTACGCAAACTGTATTGCATAAACATCGCTTCGGCAGCGGCCGTACCTTCATCTAAAAGTGAAGCATTGGCAATTTCCATTCCGGTCAGGTCAATCACCATCGTTTGGAAGTTCAGCAAAGCCTGCAAACGTCCCTGTGCAATTTCGGCCTGGTAAGGTGTGTATTGCGTGTACCAGCCTGGGTTTTCCAAAATATTCCGCTGTATCACACCCGGCACAATTACATCATAATAGCCTTTACCGATATAACTTTTAAACACTTTATTCTTGGAAGCCGTGATTTTAAGGTTTTTCAGGTAATCAAACTCACTTTTGGCAGCAGGAAGGTTGAGCGGGTTTTTTAAGCGGATTGCTGGCGGGATAGTTTGATCAATCAGTTCATCTATGGATGAAACGCCAATCTGTTGCAGCATGGAACTGGCTTCTGTTTGATTTGGGGCGATATGACGGGATTGAAATTTCTCCTGATAATCAATATTTAACTTCATGTATGTGGCTGAACAAATTAAAATCCAAAGTTAGGGTTTTGCCTTTTGATAGGCAATTCATTGCAGAATCATTACAAGGGATTTACAGAACAAATTATTCACATACTTTTAAAAATTAACATATTTATATTTTCAGGCACCTTAAATACATTTGTACCGTATTTTCCAAACCCAAATACAAAGCATCAGCAATCAAAGCATGGCCAATACTTACTTCCTGCAAACCAGGGATGTTTTGGGCGAAGTATTGCAAGTTGTGCAAATCGAGGTCATGGCCGGCGTTTAAGCCTAAACCTGATTCCACTGCTTTTTCGGCAGCTTTTATGTATGGCGCAATAGCTTGTTCTTTGTTTTGAGGGTAGCCGGAAGCATAAGCTTCTGTATATAATTCAATCCGGTCTGTTCCGGTTGTTGCGGCAGCTTCTACCATTTCTACTACGGGATCAACAAAAATGGAAACCCGGATATTTTGTGCCTTAAAAACAGCAATAATTTTTTTGAGATAATCCTGATTTTTGATGGTGTCCCAGCCATGGTTAGAAGTAATCTGACCTAAAACATCCGGAACCAAGGTAACTTGTGCAGGTTTATTGCCCAGCACCAGATCCACAAATTTTTGTTCCTGGCAATTGCCTTCGATGTTAAACTCAGTAGCAATTACTTTTTTCAGGTCGGACACATCCTGGTAACGGATATGCCGCTCATCCGGCCGGGGATGAACCGTGATACCTTCAGCACCAAAACGTTCGCAATCCAAAGCTACTTTTACCAAATCAGGATTATTGCCGCCACGCGAATTACGCAGCGTTGCAATTTTGTTGATGTTAACAGAAAGATGTGTCATGGGGATAAAAGCAGGAATTGGGGAAAGATGTTTGGACAATGCTGTTTTTACTGCTATAATTATGGTGACAATAAAATTTAGGTGATAAAAACAGCATCACAACCGAAATGCTATCCCCGTAAAAAAAGCATGGTCCGCAGCTTTTTGAAAACCCAGGTTAAAGCCAAAACTACGAAGACGAATTTGGAAATATCGTATTGCAAGGCAGCATCAAAATAATTATTGGCGTTGTGTGCTTTTAAATTATACTCATAAGGGCATCTCTAAAAATCCGTATTATTTGTTTGGCCTCACCTTTAATTCCTCTCCATTGGAGAGGAAAAGGAGCGTTTTTAGAGATGCCCATAATTATGTCTCTGCGTAAGCATACAGGTTTACAATCCTCCATTGACATGGATTTGAAATCCCGATCTTTGAGCTATAGATCTCCAATCTATCAATAAGTCAGAAAATACTTTTTTAAAAAACAAGAATAGCAACAACTGATGTTGCGATAATCATTACAAAAATAAAATACATTTACAAGCATAGATAAACCAACGACTATAACTATGCTTAATCCTGAAGTCGCTACATGAAACACCAGTATTTGTAGGATAAAAGAAGCACGGCAAACAATTCCATTGAAGCGTTCGGATGCGTTTTACAAGTTCTCCGCCTGGTGACCGGAACAATTGATCTTTACCCTCGGCTAGAGTAATTATCGGCCACGCAGGTGGAGTGCTGGCGATGATGCGGCCCTGATGCAGTGAGAAGTCGAGCCGTCATCAGAGGGGGATTATCCCTGCGCAGTAGGACGAACAACTATCTCGCCTACATCAACATTGGCTGGCTGTTCAATTGCAAATACAATGGCCCGGGCAATTGCATCAGGCGGGATTGCCATCTTTTCCATAGAATCGATGATTTGTGCTTTGATGTTGAGGTTGGTCATGGATTGTGCCAGGTCTGTTTTTACATAGCCAGGCGATATGGCCGTGACACGGAGTTTATCGCCAGCCTCTTGGCGTAATCCCTCGGTAATGGCGCGCGCAGCATTCTTTGTACCTGCGTAGACCGACATGGTCGGCGAAATTTTAAGCCCGGCGGTTGACAGAATATTGATAAAATGTCCAAATTCCTGTTTGCGGAAAATAGGCAGCGCTGCGGCGATGCCATACAGCACACCTTTTATGTTAACGTCAATCATCTCCTCCCAATCCTCGACGCGTAGTTCATCAAGAAGAGAGTTTGGCGCGATGCCGGCATTGTTAATGAAAACGTCGAGCTTACCATACCGCTCACAGGCCAAATTTACCAGGTTCAGCATATCATTCCGCATTGTTACGTCTGTAGTTGTATAAGTTGCCTCACCCCCCGCTGCTGTGATACGGCTAACCAAAGCCTCAAGAAGTTCAGGCCGGCGAGCACCGAGTACAACCTTTGCTCCGCGCCCGGCAAGCAAGAGCGCAGTCGCCTCTCCTATTCCGCTACTTGCGCCTGTAATGGCTACTACCTTGCCCTTTAAATTGTTTTCCATGGTATTAAATCTTTAATTGTGTTTACTCAAACCCTTTATTTGATTACACAAAGGTATCCGATGTACCTGTATGCGGATTAAAGGTATTCAAACAGAAAGCTAAGGAATTCAAACAATTTTATTTTTGCCTGAAAGTACTGGGCGTAACCCCCGTTTGCTTTTTGAATAGATTATTAAAATAGGTAGGGTATTCATAGCCGAGGCTGTAGGCGATCTCATTAATGCTCCAGTTGGTGTGTTGTAAAAGTGCTTTTGCTTCGCTTATGATACGTTCAGTTAAATGCCCGGTTGTGGTTTTACCGGTTACTTCTTTTACGGCACGGTTAAGATGGTTTACATGAACAGACAAATGTTCCGCATAGTCATTGGCAGTCCTTAATTTTAAGGCATATTGAGGAGAATCGATCGGAAACTGCCGCTCCAGTAATTTAAGAAACAGGGATGCAATACGGTCAGTGGCGTTTTGATGTTTGAAATAGCTGACGGATGGCTGCATTTTCATTGCTTCATGCAGCAACAGGTTGACATGGTTCCGCAGCAAGTCGAACTTATGTACATAATCGAAATTAAACTCCCTCAGCATATTTTGAAATATAGTGCTGATATATCCCAGTTGGGCGGCATTAAGAAAGAATACAGGATCGAAGCCAATTTTAAAGAGCGGAGAATCCTGTAAAGCCAGGCCCCGGTCTATTACTTTTAAAAAATCATCAGTGAACAGGCAGAAAAAACCTTCCTGTTCTTCTGAAACCGCTTCCCAGGCATAAGGGACCATCGGATTAGAAAAGATCATTGCCGGGCGATCTATTTCAACACCTTTATCTGCATAATATAACCGGCCGGTCCCTAATGTTAAAGAAATCTTGTAAAAATCCCTTCTGTTGTAAGGAACGGTTTTACGGGCAAATTCCCTTCGCTCAAATACATTAAACTGATCTGCTAACTGTAAGGCAGGGAACCGGCTTTGAAAGATAGCTTGTGCGCTTTCAGCTTTATTCATCATGCAAAACTAAGCTATTGCATAAACTTATAGTATTCAAACAAAATATATTTGCCTGGCAAATCTTGGTTCTTAATAAAACAGGGAACAGACTGGTTTGATGAGTAGGGATATTATAAACATGATTCACGGAATTACGCTCCTTTTATTATGCATTTTTTAAACTTTTGATTTTGGGTTTAAGCCTGTTTAAATTCAGGTCAGAAATATCTATAATGCTTCTTTTATGCCTGTAAAATAGGTGTTTGCAGCACATCTCCCTAAAATCCATTCCCTGCACAGATCTAACACGGCCATAAATGAAAATTGTTTTATTGCTCGAAGTGTTTTTCAACTAAAAATAATTCTATTCAACCATAAATTTGTCCATTTCGGGTAATATTGCCTTTTACTTGTTTTATAATCAGCATTTTTATAAATATAATATATCAAGTAAGAATGAATACCAAAAACTTAAACAATATTTCAGGTCTGAAAAAGTAGACTATGATTTAATCATTAGAAACCTTATCGGCACCAATAAAAACAGTCATAATTCCATATTGATCTATAACAAAGATAAAGTTATGCCTGTCAAATTTGATGAAGTTGCATTGTTTTATACGCAATACGAAATTACACATGTGATATGCCTGAACAAAAAGTCATATACAGTTACGCAAAGTTTGGAAGAACTGGAAAGTTTAACCAAGGATATTTTTTTTAGGGTAAACCGGCAATATTTGGTCAACCGGGCAGCGGTTAAGGATGCCGAAGCTTACTTCCATCGCAAATATGTAGTAAATGTTTTAGTAGATTACCCTGAAAAGATTATTGTCAGCAAGAACAGGGTTAGTGCCTTTTTCTCCTGGCTCACACAATGAAAAAATATTATACCGTATTTTTTATGCTTAAAAAAATAACAATGTTGGTGCTATAAGCATTTACTTTTGTTAGTACGGATTTGTAAGCTGTCTTTTGAACTATAGATCTGTAATCAAATTTAATTACTGTTTCGAGGGGTTCAAACTCAATCCGGGTAATTGAGGAGTTCTTCTTTTCATATTGGTTCAAACCAATCAAAAAAATGGTATAGTTGCCCGGTGATTCAAAAAGCCCGAAATTGTAAGTCATGATTGATTTCCCGGGCTGGTCTGTATCACAAATCTTAAGCAACCAATCTTGCAAATTTTTAAAGTTTGAAACGAGCCCCGGAGGAGGTAGCGGTACATCATCAACTTCTTCATTAAGTATCTACTAGTGTCATGTAAAATAAATAATGTCTGTTATTAGTTATATCTTTGATGGCAAAAAGCCATGATAAGATATAAGGTTACACTAACGATAAATGAACGGGACCAGTTAA